>Ga0137359_10001572_pt1 | contig 18142 bp, 16 predicted proteins | sample Mad1_40_16metaG_FD_108281 | JGI IMG/M metagenome (GOLD analysis project Ga0137359, IMG submission 108281) | Vadose zone soil microbial communities from Angelo Coast Range Reserve, California, USA - Mad1_40_16 metaG | ecosystem: Environmental > Terrestrial > Soil > Vadose zone | place: USA... | reverse complement strand
TTAACGCCGGAACCCGGCAAATATCCACGCTCGGAAAGCCTTATCACGAAGCTTGCGCGACCACGGCACAAATGAGATTATCCGCGCGGTGAGACCGAATACCCCCTTTAGCGACTCTCACGCTCGGTTCATGACAACGCGCTGGAGCATCGTTCTGTCGTGTTCGGACTCTGCAACGGATGAACAGAAAGCGCACGCTGCCCTTGCCGAGCTTTGCAAAATTTACTGGCGACCCGTTTTCGCTTTCATCTGCCGTAAGGGCCACTCCGTTCCTGACGCACAGGATTTGACCCAAGAATTTTTTGGCAAGGTCATCAAAGGTCGCCTCATGCAGTCCGCCGATCGGAGCAAGGGGAGATTCCGGTCTCTTCTACTCAAGGCTCTGCAACGTTTCTTGTACGATCAAGGCGATAAGCGTCAGGCGCGCAAACGCGGCGGGGACTTAAGCTTTGTTTCCTGGGACGACTGGATGACGGAGGCACCGTCCCACTTGTCGATTACCGAGCAGGAATCTGGCAATTGGTCGCCCGAAAGAATTTTCGATATACGCTGGGCTGCGACAGTGGTCGAGCGCGCACTGCGGCGATTGGGTGACGAGTGTGAAAAACAGGGCCGACGACGAGTTTTTGATGTTCTTAGCAATTACCTTACTGCCGAGCGGGAAGAGGTATCGTATGCAAATTTTGCGAAGATCCTTGGCCTTCAGGAAACGGCAGTGAAAAATCTGGTGCACCGCTTGCGTGAACGTTATCGCGCTCTGCTCCGCGAAGAAGTTGCTGAAACCGTTGGCGGGGTCAACGAGATCGATGACGAATTGCGTTATCTCTGCGCGGCATTAAGCGCTGCGGAATAGGTTCCGAGCCAAAAGCGGATTAGGTTGCTCTGCGCGGCGAAAACTCCCGCCGCTTTTGTTGCGAATCCGTTGCGGTGCGCATTTTTCGTTCGCCGCTGCATGATTCCCGAGGCAGGCTGCGTTGTGAATAACTTTTCAAGAATCTATGAAATTTAAAACTGGCAACGATTAAACTTCGATCTATTCTTAGGGCTCTTTCATGAGTTCGCTTGGCGGTTCTGTTTCTCTCCAACTTCAGACTGAATCGGGTATCTGCGCCAAATGCGGGTCCGCGTCGCGCGTGGGCCGCGGCCTTTGTTTGAAGTGTCTTCTTTCCGCAGGCATTGATGGTAACGGCGAGCATCCGCCGGTCGAGTTGAGGCTGGACGACTTGCTGGGCGAAATTGATGGGCACGACGGAGATTGGCTCCTGGGCAATTATCAAGTTCTGGAAGAAATCGGACGGGGCGGGATGGGTGTAATTTATCGGGCCCGACAACGACATTCGCATCGGATCGTCGCGATCAAACGCATTTTATCTTACCACGCTGATTCCCAGGAAACGCTGATGCGCTTCCGGCGTGAAGCCCAGGCTGCCGCGAACCTGGATCATCCCAATATTCTGCCAATTTATGAAGTGAGCGAAGGCCACGACGGGTTGCCGTTCTTCAGCATGAAGTTTGCCAGCGGCGGCAGTTTGCTGGAAGCCGCCCCAATATTGCGCAGCGATCCACATCGCGCTGTTGCGTTAATGGCCAAAGTTGCGCGCGCCGTGCAATACGCCCACGAGCAAGGGATTCTTCATCGCGACCTTAAGCCGGGAAACATTTTGTTGGACGGCCGCGACGAACCAATGGTCAGCGACTTCGGATTGGCCAAATGGCTGGAGCCAACCGGCCGGTTGACACGTACGCCTAGCATCTTCGGAACGCCGGGGTACATCGCCCCCGAACAGGTAAGCGGGTCAGACACAAAACTTACCGCCGCGGCTGATGTATACGGTTTGGGAGCGGTTCTGTTTGATATCTTAGCTGGCCGGCCGCCATTCACAGGTGAGCACGCGCTGAAAACTATTCAGCAGGCGGCTGAAAAGCCCGCGCCCAAACTGCGCAGTCTAGATCCGGGGATTGATCGCGATCTGGAAACAATCTGTGCCAAAAGTTTGGAACGCGATCCGCATGCTCGCTATCGCTCAGCTGGCGAACTGGCCGAAGATCTTGAACGCTGGGTTCGTGGCCATTCGATTGTCGCTCGCCCTGTTTCACCGCCGGTGCTTCTCTGGCGATGGTCGCGACGCAATCCAATCGTTGCCGGAATGGCTGCGCTTTTATTAGTGATGGGAATAGCAGTGAGCGTGATGATTTCGAAAGCCCAGACAGTAACCCCGCCGACGGCAAGTGGGATAGCGGTTTTGCCATTTGAAAGCATCGACCCAGACAAAGCGAGCACGTTTTTCGCCGACGGCGTCTACGATGGTGTTCTGAGCAAACTGGCGAAGCTTGCAAATCTGAAGGTGATCAACCACAACAGTGTCGCCAAGTATCGTGGCGCGCAGAACACGCAGGAAATCGGGCATGCGTTAAACGTTGCATATGTGCTCGTCGGAAGTGTGACACGCGACGCCGCCAGAATTCATCTTAGCGTCCAGCTGATGGATGCGCGGAACGATTCGCGCCTTTGGGGGGAGCAATACGATCGAAACGTAAGCGACGTGTTTGCGCTCCAAGGTGAGATCACGCAAAAAGTCGCAGACAAACTGGGAGTCGGCGTTTCACCCAGCGAGAAAGCTGCGCTCCAAGAAGTACCAACCACGGATCTCGTTGCGTATGAGCCGTACCTGAAAGCCAAAAACCTGCTCTACGAGATCTCATTGAGCACACGACAAAACAAAGATCTGTTGGAAGCCGTCCAACTACTCGATCAGGCTGTGGTACGCGACCCGGGGTTCTTCGACGCCTACTGCCAATTGGAGGGAGCGCATGATCGAATTTACTTTGGTGGGGTCGACCATACGGATACGCGTCTGAAACTATCTGAAACGGTAATTCACTCGATCCAGCGGCTGCGCCCCGAGTCGGGAGAAACCCATTTGGCTCTCGCTCAACATTATTATTGGGCATACCAGGATTACGACCGCGCCAGGGAGGAATTGGTGCTTGCTCACCTGACATTGCCTAACGAATCGCGCATTCCACTTTTGGCCGGCTACATTGACCGGCGTCAAGGTCGCTGGGAGAAATCGCTCGAAGAAATCACACAGGCCTTGGAACTGAACCCACAGGATTTTTCCGTGCTCCAACAAATCGCTCTTACGTATGAGGCCTTGGGCCGCTATAACGAGATGGCTGCGACTCTTGACCGCGTGCTGGCGATCGCTCCAAAAGACGTTGCCAGCCGAGTACGCCGCGCGTTGGTCGATGTGGAGCGTCGCGCAGACGTTACACCTTTCCAAACGACAATTGACGCAATTTTGGCGGAGGACGCCAATGCTGCACTTAGCTTTGTTAATCCATGGCTGTTGATTGCCTTGCGTGAACGCGATTCCGGCGGCGTCCAGCGTGCGTTGTCGAATATGGGTGACGCTGGCTGCTTTGATGAAACCATTCCATTCCCTAATACGTGGTGTGAAGGTCTTGCAGCACGGTCGCGAGGCGATGAATCCGCAGCTCGCGCGGCCTTTGACACCGCGCGAAAGGCGCTCGTCGAAGAAGTACATAATCAGCCGGACTATGCGGCTGCGCTTTGTGCCCTTGGCGTGGTTGATGCCGTACTCGGCAATAAGGAGGATGCGATTCGCGAAGGCGAACGCGCAGTTGAATTGACGCCTGTTAGCAAAAACGCGATCGAAGGCGCGACGTTGGTCCGATATCTCGCGGTGATTTATGCATGGGCTGGTGAGAAAAATCGTGCGATCCAACGCTTGGCTGAGACAACGTACCTGCCCGGCAGTCACATCAGCTACGGTTATTTGCGACTTCATCCACTTTGGGATCCGTTACGAAGCGATCCGCGCTTTCAGGCGATCGTCGATTCACTCGCACCAAAGTAAGATCGGCCTGCCGGGACGCGCTTCGGCAGCAGCCAGCTCAAAGGCGGGAGAAAAGTCGGAACCGCAATATTCCTCTCCTAAGCGCTAAGGCTGAATTGACGCACAATGCATGAATAACCCCAAGGTCTGGTGTGAGGAATTTTACTTAAGGACAGGATTTTGTGCTTGACACTTACCCAGAGTGCTCGTACTCGCGGAGTTATGCATATTACCAAACCTACCCTAATCGTACGCTTGTTCGCCGCAACGCTGGTTACTGTGGCCACTATCGGTCTCAGCGCCCTGGCAATGCACGCGCCCACCCAAATCCAAAACTCTGTAACTTTGAAAAGCATTCAAACCGACGGGGCAGCAACGTTTTACGCCGACAATCGGGCAAATCGTGCCTGGTTTGTCGAGATGGTTCTGCCAACCGGCGACTTCGCTGATAATCGGGCAAATCGTGCCTGGTTTGTGGAGATGGTTCTGCCAACCGGCGACAACAACCTGATGACTGAGAATTTGAAATCAGTCGCAGCGACACTCTAAGCCTGCTGCTTAGCCACTAACAGGGGTGCTAGTCTCCAAGCCGGGGCTTGCCGCGTTGCGTACCGAAGGACGCGGCCACGTCTCATTACCGTTCGTCCGCGCGACTACAGCCTTGATGAAATGTATTCGAAACGAATTTACGCGGCGTGGTTTGGAATACACTTCTTTTTACTGACCGCGGTTTGTTTTGCGGGAGTATTCTGGTTGATAGCGCAGGGGTCCACGATTTTACCCTCAGCTTTTGATGAGTACGCGCGTAAGGCTGAGTTCGTCGCGACCTGGTGTTTGGGAAAAGAAGCGGGAGGGTCGAATCCGCTTCGGAGAGGCATCGCAACCTATCTGCATGCCGCTGGCATCCAGGCCGGGTACAGCTTTTTTGCACCCAACGTTCCAAATCAGCACCGACTAACGTTCGAGCTGTTTTACGATGACGGACGTGTCGAACAGCAATCACCGCATGTGCGCAGCAAAGCCGCGGCACTGCGTTTGGATAGTTTGTTAGACAAACTAGCTGACGAACGATACGAAGCCGTTCGAGAAGTGCTCGTCAAAATGTTAGCCTTCTCCGTCTGGCGCCAGCACCAGGACGTGAAAAAGCTTCGAGCGACTTTTGCATCGGTTAATCCACCTGACATCAACGAGTTTGAGCAAGGCAAGAGAGAAACATTTCAACCAATGTTCACCTTCGATTTCAGCCTGCGCGATGAGCAAAAGCAGTAGCGGAATCGTTGGTTATTGTCCGTGATTCTTTCTCCGAGTTCAGTGATTCTCTTATCCTCATAATCCGTGCTCAAATTGCCCGGTTCGCAAATTAACGCCGGCGTAAGTCTGGTACAAAAATGGTGGCAAAGCTTCTGCGGTTTTCTTTTTCCACCTGAAACTGACACGTGGCTCGCCGCGTTGCGGATCGGTTTGGGGCTGCAGGTTGTCATTTATGCGCTCTTCTTAAGAAGTGATTGGCACTATCTGTTCGCCAGCAGTGGCAAAGGTCTTGTCGGTCGGGAAGTTGGTGAAGCTATTACCTCTTTCGATAGCCCGCTGATCCCGACGCTGGGCTGGCTGGTCACTATCGGTCGCAATTTCAACATCAGCGAGGAAGCGGTGCTTTCCATTGCCTGGATCTGCTTACTTTCCGCCGGTTGCCTATTGCTGCTGGGGCTGTTCTGTCGTCCCGCAGCGTTTGTCGCCTGGTTCGTCCACCTATGCGCTGGTGAAAGCGGGGGGCTGCTGGCCTATGGTGCCGATAGCTTCATGACGACGGCACTGTTCTACTTGTTGTTATCCCCCCTGCCCGATCATTATTCCTTTGACCATTGGGTAGCAAAGACAAAACCTAGAAATCCACAGGCACTGGGTTTTTGGCGTCGCGTCATACAGGTGCAACTGTGCTTTGTTTATTTTATCGGCGGGCTGGCCAAATGCCTTGGCAACGGTTGGTGGGACGGCTCCAATCTTTGGCGCGCGCTAATCCGGCCGCCTTTTACGGTTGTTCCGCCAGATGTTCTCGTCCGGTTCAAATACGCTCTGCCTGTCCTCGGTATTTCGATCTGTTTGCTCGAAGTGAGTTACCCGGTTTTCATTTGGATGAAAAAAACGAGGCTCATTTGGCTGGTTTGTATTCTGGCGATGCACGCTGCAATAGGGCTTCTGATGGGACTATATCTGTTCGCGCTCGTGATGATCGTGATGAATATCGCAGCCTTCGGCGTTATTTCTAACACCGCGCCGCCACAGAGGGCTATGGAAACCGATGCTCAGTGACAGACTTCTCTGGAACCGTTGATGAAAGCGACACTACGGTTTCAGCAAGCGGGTATACAGCGAAATTTTAGGGGGTGAAGGCTGAAAAAGTGAAGAGATTTTGTAGAAGACCGAGAGTGGCGCGGTCACGGGCGGGTAGCTACACAACCAATGCGGCCGTCTCTGGCAGCAGCGGCTTACGGATACAAAGCTTCGCAACCGTCGGCACGGCCCCGTCGCAAGCACCCGAGGCGCGTGCACTCTCCAGGAATTCCGTTCGTGACATCTGCGTAGCCCGCAGTTTCCTTCTTTCGAATGCGCCTCGATACAGAAACATCGACTGAAGAACGAATCGACCGGCTGCATGCCGGCGGAGTTGTCGACATGCATTTCGATTTGCCGATGGATTTGTACGAAAAACGGGAACGCAAAAAGGTCTTGGAATCGGAATTCTTGCCCGACTTCGAAACGGGGAACATCTGTGTTGTCGGCGCGGCAATTTACATTGAGGACCGCTATTTGCCCCACAATGGTCTGCGCGTGGCGCTCGATGAGGTTGGGCGGCTGTATGCCGAAACAGCAGGGTCGGAGCGCTTCGCGGTTTGCAAAAGTTTTCGCGAAATTCAGGAGGCACGCGAACGCGGCCGAATTTCGTTTCTCATTACGATGGAGGGCATCGAACCGCTCGGGACCGATTTGACCCAATTGCGCGTCTTTTACGAATTGGGCGTGCGCTCAATCGGGCTTACTCACGCACGAACCAACGCAGCGGGACACGGCGGAATTTTCGCGGACAGCGGCTCGTCCCCAGAGGGTCTCACTGCGTTTGGTCGGGATGTAGTGCGCGAATGCGAGGCGCTCGGGATAATGATTGATCTCGCGCACATCAATCCAGCCGGGTTTGACGAGGTTCTCAGCATCGCAACGAAGCCGCCCATTGTGTCCCACACGAACGTACGCCGGTATTACGATATAGAGCGCAACATTAGCGACGAACAGATCAAGATGATCGGTGAACGGCGCGGCGTCATCGGCGTCAACTCCATCCTCGTTAGCCCGCGAAAAGAAGAAAGCACACTCGATCGTTACGTCGATCACATCGAGCACATCGCGAACTTGATCGGCATGGAGAGTATTGGGATCGGATTCGATTTCTTCGAGTTCATCTATAGCCAGTGGCCGGAGTCGAGGCAAAAACAGCTCACCGCAAAATTCGCAACGCCGCATTTCATTCCTGAGCTGACGAACCATTCGCACGCGCGCAATCTCACACGCAAATTGGTCGAGCGCGGATTCAGCGACACTGACATAGAAAAGATTCTGCGCGGCAATTGGCTTCGGCTTTTCAAAGAAACGTTGAACGGTTAAACAGTTGAAGTGGAAAGACAGTCGCCGCTCACTTGGTGGTGGGAACGGCTGCAAAGCTTCCTACGGCACTGAACGCAGCTTTGTTCTTGCATGTGCCCCGCGTGGACGTTTTAACCCTTCAACCGGTTAACGCTTCAACCCTCAATCGTCAGTGAAATTCATAAACCTCACACGGCACACCGAGATTGGCGCGAATGCGTACTACCTTGAGATTGGGCGGCACCGGCTCGTGCTGGATTGCGGAATGCATCCGAAGAATACCGGCGACGATGCGCTGCCGCTTTTCAAGGCAATTACCGATCGCGATGTGGAAGCTATTCTGATTTCGCACGCACATCAGGATCACATCGGTACCTTGCCGCTGGCCATGCGGCGCGTCTCAGGCGCGCGGGTTTTCATGACCGAGGCGACAGCTGAAATCGGCAGTGTGCTCTTACACAACTCGGTGAACGTGATGACACGACAACGCGAGGAGATTGGAGAACTGTCGTATCCGCTTTTCACACATCGCGAAACGGACCGCTCATCGGAGCGCTGGCGTAGGTGTCCGTTGCGCCAGCAAATGTCCATTGCCGGCGAACGGGCGCCCCGCCGCGAAAAACACGCCTTGGCATTTGAGTTCTTCGACGCAGGACACGTACTCGGCTCGACTGGAATAATGCTGCGCACCGAAGGGCGAACGGTTTTTTACACTGGTGACGTCAATTTCGACGATCAAACCATCATGGAGGCGGCGGTTTTCCCAGAGGAAAAAATTGATGTGCTGATCATGGAATGCACCCGGGGAGACCACGCAAAACCAGAGGGCTGGACCCGCGCCAACGAGGAGCGGCGCTTCTCCGAGGCGCTCGGGGCCGCGCTTGAGCGCGACGCGTGCGTGCTGATACCAGTGTTTGCATTGGGCAAAACACAGGAAATTCTGGCGATGCTTTACAAGTTTCGCCGGCAGCGGCTGCTGCCCGAATTTCCGATTTATATCGGCGGTCTCAGCTCGAAGTTCACCGATATTTACGACCGGCGCACGCATACGACGCGACGCCAAATGCCGCACCAGAAACTCATGAGAGACGTAGCGCCCTACATTCTAAACGATGAAACAGTGCGCGACACGCCCGTGCGCGGCGGACGCGTGTACGTTCTCTCGAGCGGCATGATGATCCCAAAAACGCTCTCGAATGTTTTCGCCCGACGAATCATTGAGAATCCCATCCACTCGATCTTCTTTGTGGGATACGCAAATCCTGAGTCGCCTGCCGGGCTTTTGCGTGACGCGGGCATAGGCGGCGAGGTGGCGCTTGATCCCAATAAACCGCGCCAGCAGATCCGCTGCAACATCGAGCAGTTCCAGTTTAGCGCACATGCGACTCGCGAGTCGCTCATCCATTATGCCGCGAAAACTTCGCCAAACAAAATTCTGCTCGTGCATGGCGACCCGCCGGCAGTCGAGTGGATGCGTGACACGTTATCAAACAAGCTTCCTGTTTCGGAGATAATCGTGCCGACGCCTGGAGCTGAGCTGGAGTTGTAACGGCGCTGTCAGAGCACCGACGGATTTTGTGGGCAACAAGATTGGTGCGACCGTCAGAAACACGGCTACACGCATGCGCATCGCTTCGTGGAACATCAACTCACTGCGCAAACGACAGGACCGCTTGTTTGCATGGCTTGAAGCGACAAAGCCAGACATCGTCTGTTTGCAGGAAACCAAATGTCCAGACGAACAATTCCCGGCGCTCGCGTTGGAAGGGGCAAGTTACCACGCCGCGTATCACGGAGAGAAGTCGTACAACGGCGTTGCAATCTTAGCCAGGACCGATCTGCGCGATGTTCGCCCGTCCCTTTGCGATGAGGTGACCGATCCGCAGGCGCGCGTCATTGCAGCCAGTATTGGCCGCCTTCGCGTATTCTCGATCTATGCACCGAATGGCCAAGCCGTCGGCTCGCCGGCGTATGAATACAAACTACAGTGGTACCGCCGGCTGCGAGACTGCATGGCGAAAGAGAAATCTCCCGACCTGCTCGTGTGTGGCGATTTTAATGTCGCGCCTCAGGACGTGGATGTTCACGACGCAGATCTCTGGCGCGGGGCGATTATGGCTTCGGACGACGAACGCGCGGCCTTCCGACAGTTGTGCAGCCTTGGCTTACACGACACACTTCGAATCCATCATAAGGAAGGCCAACTTTTCACCTGGTGGGACTATCAAATGCGGGGGTTTGAAAGAAATCGCGGCCTGCGCATTGATGCCGTACTGGCAAGCGAAAGTCTGGCTAAAAATTGTACCGCATCCGGCATCGACCGCGAAATGCGCATCGGGAAAGAACCATCCGATCACGCGCCGGTGTGGGCGGAGTTCGCGATGTAAAAGTGCCGAACCCCGATCACCGAAATTCAGAATTGTGCGTTCGACGTTCGATGTTGCATGGTCGATGCTCGACGTGAATGCCTAACAAATCGAGCCTCCGTGTTTCTAATGCGCCGCCAAAACCGCTTTTGATTTGGGACGGCGAATGTGATTTTTGTCGATTATGGATCGAAAGATGGCGCGAAATCACAGAAGGTAAGGTCGATTACGCCACTTACCAGGAAGCAGCCGTGCGGTTCCCCGAGATTCCGGTCGATCAATTCACGCGCGCGATGGCTTTCATCAAACCAGATGGCGACGTATTCTTCGCGGCGGATGCGGTATATCGGTCATTAGCATATCGCCGTTCGCGACGATTGCTGGCATGGAGCTACGATCGCGTTCCCGGGTTCGCGGCTGTGTCCGAAACCGGCTATGGCTTTATCGCTCGCCACCGAAATTTTACCTCAGCAGTTACGCGCTTGCTATGGGGCAACGACGTCCGGCGGCCAACGTACTTTTGGGCACGTCGCTGGTTTCTGCGCGCTCTTGGCACGATCTATCTGATCGCGTTCGTGTCGCTCTGGGTGCAGGTGGATGGGCTCGTAGGCAGCGACGGCATGTCGCCGGCGAATCAATTTCTGCCGGCCGTTCGCGCGCAAATCGGACCAGACGCTTACTCTCTTCTACCCACCCTGTGCTGGTTCGGCCAGAGCGACGCATTCCTTCATTGTCTTTGCGGAAGCGGTGTTCTGTTTTCATTACTGTTGATTTTCGGAATTGCTCCAGCGATTTCGCTCGTTGCTCTTTTCGTCTTGTACCTGTCACTCACGATCGCAGGACAAATCTTTTTCAATTTTCAATGGGACGTGCTTTTGCTGGAGGCTGGTTTCTTATCGATCTTTTTTGCGCCATGGCGATTGTGGCCACGGGAGCTTTCGCTGCGACCCGGATCGACGATTCCAGTTACGGCGCCGGTTTCACGCACTGCGTTGTTTTTGCTCAAGCTTCTTCTGTTCAAACTGGTGGTGATGTCAGGCCTGGTGAAGCTGACTAGCGGCGATCCGAGTTGGTGGAACCTCACAGCCCTCGATTATCATTATTGGTCGCAACCGTTGCCGACGCTGTTCGGTTGGTGGGCGGACAAGACTCCGGAATGGTTCAAGCACTTTTCTGTCGCCTTTTGCTTCGTGGTCGAAATTATCGTGCCCTTTTTCATTTGGGCGCCACGACGCCTGAGACTGATCGCTGCCGGACTGCTGATTTTTCTCCAACTTGCGATCGCGCTTACAGGCAATTACTGCTTTTTCAATCTGCTCACGATCGCGTTGTGCTTGTTGCTCATCGACGATGCATCGATCGGGCGAGCTCTGAAGGGGCAAGCTTCCGCGAGCCTGGCGTCACGGGAGCTCCGCGCTCGAAATATGCAATCAGCGCTGCCTCGATTTTCTACGTACGCAGCCGTGATCGTGCTAGTTGTGACCTTGCCAATCAACGTGTGGCTAATTTTCAGCGCGTTTAAGCCGTTGGCGCGCCCGCCGCGCGTACTGGCGAATGTTTATGAACGGCTCGAAGCGTTTCGAATTGTGAACGGTTACGGCCTATTTCGTGTGATGACAAAGGACCGCTGCGAGATCGTGCTCGAAGGCAGCACCGATGGAATCGATTGGCTGCCCTATGAATTCAAATGGAAACCGGGCGACGTGAAACGCGCGCCCGGTTGGTGCGCGCCACATCAGCCCAGACTGGACTGGCAGATGTGGTTTGCGGCTTTGGAAACGCCACAGGAAAATCCGTGGCTCATCGCGCTCGTCTTCCGGTTACTCCAGGACTCCCGTGACGTGAGCGGCCTGCTCAGGCGAAACCCCTTCCCAGACAAACCGCCGCGTTACATCCGCGCGATGTTTTATCGGTATCGCTTCACAACCGTGGACGAGCGCCATCAGATCGGTGCCTGGTGGAAACGCGAGGAGCTCCGCGAATATCTTCCAGCACTCTCGCTGGACCAATTCAGGTGAAAACGTCGTCAATCTTGAGAGGCACGTGTTCCGGCGTATATTCGCCATGCGATGGCGAAAGAAGAGCAGATCATCACCGAAGGCACTGTGACTCAGGTGCTGCCTGGCACGATGTTCCGTGTCGATCTTCCTGGTCAACGCAATGTCCTTGCCCATATTTCGGGCAAAATGCGCAAGCATTTCATTCGCATTGTGCCGGGCGATAAAGTTTCCGTAGAGCTTTCGCCATACGATCTGACAAAGGCACGAATCATTTTTCGCGAACAGTGACTTTCGCTTTTTCTCCTTAAGTTTGGTAGGCCGCCCAAGTGTTAAACGTTTAAAAATCCGGTGGTGGTACACTTTCTGTACTGATCCGAGAAGTCCGGCTCAATCGTTTGACGCGTTTATGATTTTAGGACAAGTCGGCGTTTGCCCATTTAATGGAGCGCGCGGATAGTCGCAGCGAAGAAATTAACTGGAGGTTACCAATGGCAGAAGAAATGAAACCAGGAGAACAAACTGCATCGTCCACAGGTGATGCACAGAACAAGTTGCAGAGCAGCCGAGAACATGCACGTAAAGCGGCGGAAGATTTAAAATCAGCCGCAGGGGCTTTCGCGGGAGAATACCGCGGGAAAGCCGAGCAGGCTTTGGGTGAAGCACGCGGCAAAGCGGAACAAGCTTGGGGAGATGCCAGGAGCCGCGTCCGCACGTTCCAGGAAGATGCGGAGCAGTACGTACGCGAAAATCCGACAAAAGCGGTGTTCACGGCACTCGGAATCGGATTCGTGCTGGGTCTGATCTTCCGGCGCTAAATTGGAAAGCTCTCGACGATGAGTAACGAGAGCCCTCCGTCTGTCAATCCTGCGGGGCATTCTGGTTTACTCGGAAACGCGCTGGCGCTGATAAGTGCTGTCGCGGACTTTTTTGAGAGCCGGTTAGCATTGGTTGCCCAGGAATCGAAATCGGCGGCAGTGCAAATCCTGATACTGATCGGTTGTGTCGTTTTCGCCGCGGCGCTGTGTGTAATGGGCTACGTCTTTCTGATCGTCAGTGCAATTGCCGGCCTGGCACATCTGGCCGGGACCTCATGGCCATGGATCGCACTGATCGTTGGCTTGGTGCATTTCATAATCGCGCTGGTGCTGTTGCTGATCGCACGCAGCCGTATCACCAAGCCACTGTTCCGGGACACCGTCGATGAACTTAAGAAAGATCGCGAATGGCTGAGAAACCTGAATCAATCAACGAGCTGAAATTGGAGATTGCAGATTCCCGGGAACGCCTGGTCCGCGAGTTGCGCGGCCTGCGATACGAATTGGATTTGCCGGCAAAATTCCGCAGATCATTCCGAAAACAGACCGGTTCCTGGATCTCTACAGCAGCCGCAGTCGGGGCGCTGATCGCATTAGCGACCATGCGGAAGAAAAAAATCTCTGTCGATGCAAGACGCCGGCGTACGCAAGACAAGAAGCTGATGGAAACCGGTATTGCGCTGGCAGCCATGAAGCTTGTGACAAACCTGGCCCGGCCGGTGATTATGGAATTTGTCAAAAACCGGTTCTTTTATTCTGGCGAATCGCAGCGCGGCAAGAAATAATACGCTTCTGTCCATGGGCCCTACGTGCCTCATGAGATGGATGACTGTTTTGCCGCATCATGTCAGAGGTTTCAGCTCCTGAAATCGAATCGCATCCGCTTCCGCACGTCGATAATTATCTTCAAGTCGGGCAACAAGCGGGCGCCTCGGACGTTCACCTTGGCGTCGCCGCTCCACCGATTTGGCGAGTGCACGGAATATTGCAACCAATGTGGCCGGACGCGCCAATTCTGACGAAAGAACAAACAGTGTCGCTGGCAGAGGCGTTCATGCCCGAAGTATATAAAGAGGAACTTAACGCGCGCGGCGATTCTGATTTTGCCTACGAAAACGATTACGGTCGTTATCGGGTCAGCGTGATTAGGCAGCGATTAGGCATCGAGGTGGTATTTCGTCTCATTAACGCGGACGTCCGCACAATGGATCAACTCGGGTTACCCGAGTACCTTAAGCTGCTCACCCGTTATCAGAACGGCCTGATCCTTGTCACCGGTTCGGTTGGCAGCGGCAAATCAACGACACTTGCCGCCATGATTCAGCAGATAAACATGGAGCGGCACGATCATATCATCACGTTGGAGGACCCAATCGAATACGTTATTCGCTCAAGGAATTGTCACGTGAGCCAACGCGAAGTGTTCACGCACACACAGTCGTTCGCGACGGCGCTTCGCGCGGCGCTCCGCGAGGATCCGGACGTGATCATGGTGGGCGAGATGCGCGACCTCGAAACGATTTCCCTTGCCATCACTGCGGCCGAGACCGGGCACCTTGTTTTGGCAACACTGCACACAGCAAATGCATCGCGCACACTAGCCCGGCTACTGGATGTGTTTCCGCCTGAGCAACAGGAACACATCCGCGTGATGGTGGCCGAATCACTGCGCGGCGTTATCAGTCACCAACTGATACCGCGAAAAGATGGAACCGCTCGCGTGCTCGCGTTGGAAATTCTCACCAATACGCCGGCTGTGGCGAACGTTATTCGTGAAAATAAAACGTATCTGTTGCCCGGAATTATTCAGACCGGAAAAAAACAAGGCATGCGTTTGATGGACGACGCATTGATAGACCTGTACGAAAACGACCTGATCAGCGCAGAAGAAGTCTATGCACGAGCAGATCAAAAACATATCGTGCGGCAGCACCTGAAATTGTAGAGCACATACAATGCCTGATCTTGATCAATTCCTGCAAATCGTCGCCCGCCAAGGCGCATCAGATTTGCATATCGCTGAGGGACAACCCCCAAAAATCCGAGCGCATGGCGACATCATGCCGATCCGGGCCGAGCCGATTTCGCACGACGAAGCCACGGGGATGCTGAGCGAAATTTGCGGTCCGCGTAACTGGGAACTGTTTAACCAGCGCGGCGATCTTGATTTTGCCTACCAGATGGATGAGCACTCGCGATTTCGAACCAACTACTTCAAGCAGTCGGAAGGTTACGCCGCAGCGTTTCGATTGATTCCAACAAGGATTTCGACGCTCGAAGATCTGGGCATTCCTGTAACCGTCAAGGATTTCGCTTACTTGCGTGGCGGACTCGTGCTCGTGACCGGTCCAACCGGTTCCGGCAAAACGACAACGCAGGCTGCACTGATCGACTTCATCAATGAAAACTCTTCCAAGCATGTGGTGACAATCGAGGAGCCGATCGAATTCGTGCACGGCAATAAGCGCAGCGTCATCACCCAACGCGAAGTACCCACAGATTCGATTTCGTTTGCTGCCGGCCTAAAGGCGTCGCTGCGCCAGGACACCGAGATTGTATTGGTTGGAGAGATGCGTGACCTTGAGACAATCTCACTTGCCTTAACCGCAGCCGAAACTGGCCTTCTTGTGCTAGGGACGTTGCACACTAACAACGCCCGCAAGACTGTGGATCGCATGGTGGATGCTTTCCCCGCCGAGCGACAGCCACAGGCGCGCGCGATGCTGGCGAACTCACTTCGTGGCGTGGTAGCACAATTGCTTCTGAAAAGATCGGATCGGCCCAGCCGCATCGCTGTGAACGAGATTCTGATCGCTAACGCAGCCGTCGCCGCAATTATCCGCGAAGGCGCAACTCACAAACTTCAGGACGTAATCGTTTCCGGTCGAGCGCAGGGCATGCAATTTATGGACGACGCGATCTGGGCTTTGCTGGAAAAAGGCATCGTTTCCGCGCACGAAGCATTCATGAAAGCGATCGACAAAAGCCGTTTCAAGCCATTCCTCTCGCCCGAGGAGGAGTCGCTCGGCAATGCCGCCGGTTGCATCGGCGACGACGAGAAGCGGCCGCCGGGCAATCTTATGCTTGCCACTCATTCGCGGGTCGGCACGCGTTAGCGAGGTTCACCCGAAGATTCCCGGGAATTGAGGTCCATCGCCGCTACCTCCGAAGGCGCAGCCCGATTCACCACTAGAACCGGTGCGCCGTTAAGCTTGCCGGCACGAAATCGGTCCAGCGCGGTATTGGCCTCTTCCAACAGGAAAGTTTCAGTATGCGTTCGGACCGGAACCCGCGGCACGATCGCGAAGAAATCGTCCCCATCGCGTCGGGTCAGGTTCGCCACTGAGGTGATGACGCGTTCTTCCCATAAGTCGGCGTATGGAAATGACGGAATGTCCGTCATATGAATTCCGCCGCACACCACAGCACCGCCTTTCGCGAGGCCGCGCAGCGCCGCGGGCACGAGCGGACCAACTGATGCGAAAATAATTGCCGCGTCGAGTCTTTTCGGCGGCATCTCATCGGATCCGCCAGCCCAAACCGCGCCGAGCTGTCTGGCGTTTTCTTGCGTTGCATTGTCGCCGGGACGTGTAAACACGAAGAGCTCGCGTCCTTCGTATAGCGCAATTTGCGCGATTAAATGCGCCGCGTTGCCGAAGCCGTAAATGCCGAGCCGCTGCGCACCGCCCGTTTTGCGATAGGATCGATACCCGATTAGTCCGGCACAAAGCAGCGGCGCAACCTGAACGTCATCGTACCGATCCGGGAGATGAAAACAGTACCGCGCATCTGCAACCGTGAAGTCGGCGTAACCTCCATCAATAGTGTAGCCGGTAAAGAGGGCATTATCGCAGAGATTTTCCCTCCCCGATCGGCAATAAGCGCAGTCGCCATCGGTCCAACCAAGCCACGGGATACCTACACGATCGCCGATCGCGAAGTTCGAAGGTGCGTCCTTGCCGATTTGTTCCACTCGGCCGACGACTTGGTGACCCAGAATCAATGGCAGTTTCAGGTCCGGCAATTCGCCATCCACCACATGAAGGTCGGTGCGGCAAACCGCGCACGTGTTGACGCGCACGCGCAGTTGTCCCCTGCCGGGCTTTGGTTTTGGCACGTCGCGCAATTGCAGGGGCTGCTTCGGCCGGTCGAGAACCATCGCGCGCATAGCGCTAAATATCGCTCTTACTCGTGCTCTTAGTCATGGCTCGTGCTCTTTCAAACCACTTAAGATCGCCGAGTTAGCGAGCGCCGGCCGGCGCGGGCCGTATTTCTCGCTCCGGGTGGCCCTTCCCCGGTTCTGGCTCGTGATGGTAGTGGGCGCTGCGGAGAAACGGCACCTTGTCGAGCACGTGTTCCTGGAACCACTCAAGCCACAAATAGATAACGGGTGTGACAAATAACGTCACCAGTTGCGAGAAGATCAACCCACCTACGATGACAAGACCCAGCGGGCGCCGCGATGCGGCGTCCTGACCAAATCCCAATGCAATCGGGATTGCGCCCATAAGGGCGGCAAGTGTGGTCATCATAATGGGACGAAACCGTTCTACGCTGGCTTCGTGAATGGCCGAGCGGAGATCCCAGCCTTCGTCGATTCTTTGCAACGCAAAATCAACCACCATAATTCCGTTTTTCTTCACAATACCTAACAAAAGAAACAGTCCGATCACGCTGTAGAGTGAAAGGACTGAATGGAAAATATACAATGTGGCTAGCCCGCCGACGACTGCTGGCACAATGGCAGGGAACAAAACCGTGAACGGGTGCACATAGCTCTCGTAAAGAATTCCCAGAATCACATACATGACGAAGATTGCCGCAAGCAGCAACAGGGGCAGGGATTGAAACAGCTGTCTGAACACGAGCGTCTCACCCTGAAAAGTTCCCTGCACAGTTGGGTAATGCGGCTGAATCTGAGCCACGGCGTCCTCGATGTACTTCGTAGCATCGCCAATCGCGGCATTCGGCAACAGGTTGAAATTAAAAGTAACGCTGGTGAACTGGTTGAGATGGTTCACGGCCTGCGGGCCAATAACTTCCTTGGTTGATGTTACGACGCGAAGCGGAACAAGGCTCGTCATGTTGCCTGTGGTCGTGGCGATGGTTCCCCCACCCGATCCGCTCGCGCTGAAATTGCCGCTGGTGTTGCTGCGGACGTAGAGATCGTCCAAGTCGTCGGGATGCGCGCGTTCGCGGTCCTTAACTTCAAGAATGACCTGATACTGGTCGTCCGGCTCCTTGATGAGATAGATATAGTTTTGGGAGTAGGCGTTGCGCATCAGGCTTTGAATGGCAGAGGTAGAAACGCCATAGGTCGCGGCGCGATCGCGGTTGATGTCGATTCTGAGGTTGGGCGTGTTGTGGTAGTAGTCGGAGCGAACACTGGCGAAGTCCTTGAATTGTTGCAGCTTTTTCAACAGTTCATCGGCCATCGCATAAACGTCCTCGGGCACGATGCCGCT
>Ga0137359_10001571_pt1 | contig 18163 bp, 27 predicted proteins | sample Mad1_40_16metaG_FD_108281 | JGI IMG/M metagenome (GOLD analysis project Ga0137359, IMG submission 108281) | Vadose zone soil microbial communities from Angelo Coast Range Reserve, California, USA - Mad1_40_16 metaG | ecosystem: Environmental > Terrestrial > Soil > Vadose zone | place: USA... | reverse complement strand
TGGTGTCCAGACTGCGAGCCTGAATGACCTCCAGGGCGTGGCGAGCGGAAAGACCGCCACGGCGGCTGATTCGTTGCTCACGCAGGGCACCGACGCGGCGGCGAGGAACGCCATGGGGATGGCGGCGGCTTACTCGCGGGGCAATCCCGGGGAGGCGCTGCGCAAGGGACTCGCGGCTCAAGGCCAGGACTACGCCACGGCGGCATCGCAAGCGGCCATCCAGAAAGCACAGGAGCAGGCGCAGGCGCGGGGAGAGATCGGGACCGAGTCAACCGCGCAACGCGCGGGCGATACCACCATCGCCAAGGCCAATGCGGATGCCGCAAACGCAGCAGCAGCGAGCAATCAGACCGCCGGGCTCACGCAGGAGAATATCAATAATCAGTTCCAGCTGGGCGCTGGGAAAATCGCTGCCGACGAGACGAACGCGCCACTCAAGGCGGACAGCGATTACCTCGCGGCCATCACCGAAAACAACAAGGCCAATCAGCAAGGGACGGGGTCATTCTTCAGCGGCCTCGGGACGCTGCTCTCCGACAAGCGCGCGAAGACGAACGTCAATCGCAAGTCCCTGGCTGACGCCTACGCCGACGAGATCCACACCGTCGGTTTCACGTACAAGAAGGGAGAAGGCGATGGCGGCGAGCATGACGGGATCCTCGCTCAGGACCTCGAGAAGGCCATGCCCACGGCAGTCAAGAAGGACGAGCGTGGGATGCGCCGCGTGGATGCGGGACATGTCGCGCTGGCCTCGGCCGGCGTGATTGCCGAGCTGAGCCGCCGCCTGAGTGCCATCGAGAAGGCCAACCGAAAGCGCGCGGCGTGATGGAGCCCCAGCCCAACATCTCCGACGAGGAGCTTGCAGCGTTCCAAGCGCAGCAGGCGGCCCTCCCGCCGAGCGAGAGTGCGCTCGCGGCCGAAGGTGCAGCCGCGCCTCCGTCGGGCGTTCCCGTCGTGCCGCCGCCCGAGTACGGCCCCCCCGCGCCGAGTCCCACCGATGCCATCGCCGCCGGCCTGCCACCCGCACCCGGTGGCATCCCGACGCGCGACCCAATGCAGGAACTTGCGCCAGGCGTTCCGCGCGAGGCACCCGGCAACGTCGGGGCTCCCGGTCAGGCTGCGCCTGTTGCTGGCGGTCCCGCACCATCGGAGATGGACGAGGCGGCCAAACGCGCATCGGAGGCTCGCGGCGAGAAGACCGAGGCCGAGATCAAAGCCGAGGAAGGCAAAGCCCCCGAGCTCGCGGCGAAAGCCGATGCGGCCGAGCAGACCCGAGCGAACGCCGAAGAGGCCGTCAACCGCGAAGCGGAGATCCGCAAGCACTACGACACGGCCGACCAGACCGCACAGACCCAACTCGCGCAGACCCGCCAGGCCCTCTCTCAGTTCAAGTTCAAAGACTACTGGGCGGACAAGTCCACGGGGCAAAAGGTCCTGTCGTCACTCGGGGTCATGTTCGGGGCCTTCGGGGCGGGGCTCACGCATACGGCGAACTACGCGCTTCAGATCCTTGACAAGGACATGGACACGAACCGCCAGCAGCAGCTCGACCACCTCAAGCAGCTCAGCGATGACGAGGTCAGGGCGGCGACTGGCGTGGACGATGCCCGCCTTGGGCGCCAGCGGGCCCTCGCGGACATCACGACGGCTGACGCGAACCTCGACCGCATGATCGCCAAGCAGATGGACGCCTCCATCGCGTCGAACCAGTACGCGAACAACAACAATATCCTGGCGGCGAAGTCGGCGGCACTCAAGGAATCCGCCGCGCAGAAAGACGTCGAAGCGTTGAACCTCTCGCGCAAGGCTGCCCTGCAACAGCAACTCGACCAAGCGAAGATCAACGAGGAGAACGCCAGGGCAGAAAAGGAGCGCCAGTGGGCTGAGGTGACGAGGGAGACGCACAAGAAGAAAGGCGGCGGGACTGGTGCGGGTGGCGGCGGCGATAAGATGCTGGAGGCACAGCAGGAGCTCGCTCACCGACTTCGCACCGGGAAAGACGGGAAGCCGCTCAGCTTCGACGACGAGATCGCGGCGCTCCGCGATGTCAACAAGCAGTTCGGGGTCAACATCCCGACCGATGCGAAGGCCGGGCATCCGTCCCTGACGAACGTCAAAAAGGGAGCGGCGTTCGACGCAGACCAGGCACGCAAGGATGCGAAGGGCGGGCTCATGGGCGATCGGTTGCTCGAGCAGAAGGTCAAGAACTTCGCATCCGAGCACCAGTTGCCCAAGCTCGAATCGAACTACCGCAAGCTGCAAGAGGTTCAGGAGATGCTCGCGAGCGGCAACCCAACCGCCGCGATGACGGGCCTCATGGAGTACGACCAAGGCGCGAAGGGCGCGGCGGCCACCGAGGCGTCGATGAACGCGCTCAAGGGCCACCTCGGCGGCTCGTGGGACACGTTCAAGGGCTGGATTCAGAACAAGGAGACGGGCAACTTCGGCGCCGCGCAATTGAAGAACCTCAGCGACGCCGTGAATGTCGGGATCAAGTCATTCAAGCACTCGGTCGAGCCGATTCACCAGGCGTTCTACGAGAAGCTCGATGGCTCCAAGCCCGAGGTCAAGAACGCAGCGGCGGGCCTCTTTCGCACGTTCGGGTACCAGGAGAAGGGCGGGGCCGGTGCATCCGAGGGCGGTTCCATGGCCGCCGGTGCCCGCAAGAAGCAGGGCGGTCACGTCTATGAGTTCAAGGGCGGAGATGCGAAGGATCCGAGCAACTGGCAGGCGGTAGCCCAGTGAGCGCACCCGCCTTCAATCCCAATGCGCCGTCAGAGGACGTGCCGCCGTTCGACCCGAACGCGGCCAGCGAAGACGTCGCTGCGCCCGCTCCCGAGAAGAAGTCGTTTCTCCGCGAAGCGGGTGGACGAATTGCCGACGCCGCGCACGGCTTCGCTGAGAACGTCAAGAACATCCCCTCGACGTCGCTCTCGCGCGTCGGTGAGAACCTGAAGACCCTCGGCCACCCCTTCGCCGAGGCCGGTCGGGAAGTTGCCGACGAGGTCACGCACCCCGTTCGCACGTTCCAGGGTGGGCCGCTCGCTCGAGCAACGGGACTGTCGACGCCCGAAGCCGAGCGCCACTCTGATGCCGTCAACCGCGAGATGGTGCGCGGGGCACAGGGGAACATCCCACTTGCCGGGCTCGCCCACGAGCATCTGACGGGGTTCCCGGAGTCCTCTGAGGCCGACACAGTCGAGGCGCCTCACGCCGCGGGCATGGGCTCGGTTGGAGGCATGGCAGCCCTGGCAGCCGCTCCCAAGTTCGCCCCGCTGGTCGGCCGGAGGCTGGCGGCAATCGCCAACGCGAGCCAGGACGCTCTCGCCGCGGGCACCGAGGGCTCGCTGGCGCGGTCTGCGGCGCGGCGGGCGGTCGATCCGACTCCCGTGAGGTCGGCGGTCAAGGATCTCGTCGACGACGCCACCACGCACGGGGTCCGCCATGGCGGGGCCGCCATGGTGGGTCAGATGGCCTTCGGGCACACGGGGGCTGTTCTTGGCGCTGCGGCCAGCCTCGCGAAGCCGGCCTGGAAGGCAGCGGTCACGGCGGCCGACGAGGGCCTCGCGGCGATTGCCCGTCGCGTGAGCCGAAGCGCGGCCCTCCCCGAGGCCGCGGCCGAGTACGAAGCGCCTGCGTCCGCTTCACGCGCCGCCGCGACCCACGAAGCTCCCGCGCGAACCGTGGAGGCCATCGAAGCGCCACCCGAACGCCGCGCCCTCCCGCCAATGGAAGCCAAGTCGGAGACCGCCCATCCGGTCGTCGAAGAGGTCAAGCAAGCCGTCTCGCCTCACATCAAGGTCCTCGAAGACGCCCTCGCGGCCGAGAAAGACCCGGAGCAAGCCCAGGCGCTTCGGGCGTCCATCGAGGGGCTCAAGGCGAAGGTCGAGTCAATCAGGAACCGCGTCTCTCGCCCCGCTCCCGTTGTCACTGAGAAACTCGCCCCGTCACTCGACGAGCGCGTGGCGGCGATGCGAGCAGAGCCCCTGAAGCCCGCGACCACTCCGGCCCCCACCGAAGCCGAGATGACGCCTCCAGCGAAGGCGGAGGAGGCCCCAGCGGCCACTGGTGAGCCCTCCAAGTGGAAGCCAAGCGACTCTGATGAGAAGTTCGCCCGCCAACTCGGCATGACCACCGAGAAGTACCGCGACGTCATGACCCAACGAGCGGAGCGCCTCGCTAAGTCCCCAGGCTTTCAATCGTCAGTGGAGCGGCTCACGAAGGCGGCGCGCGCTACGTCCAAGCCCGAAGACTTCGTCAAACAGGCGGCGAGTGCTGGGCTGTCGGCGGGGCATGCTCGCCGTATCTGGGAAGCTGCTCACGGGCGAGCGGGGGCCACGCCATGATGCCTTTCAACCCCCAAATCGCCGCCCAAGAGGCCACCGTGCGCGCCGAGCTCCGCCGGGGTCTCGGAATCAACATCAGCATCATCGCCCCGCCGTGGTCGAAGGTCCTGCTCATGCAGAAGCCGCTTTCGTTCGCGGTTCCGGCGGTCCCGGATGGCGTGGAGCACCGACTGACGCACCTCGAGCCGCAGTCGTTCCGGCAGGACCAGACCGGCCTTTCGGCCTTGGCCATCGCCGAGCGACTGCAGAAGCAACTGCCAGAGCCCGTCTACCGGGCCAGCATCGCCCCGGGTCGCCCGCACAAAGCCCCCCGTGGGTCGGGTCTCGACTGGCGGCGGGCGCTGTTCCTGGCCACCGGAGGCCCCGACGTCACGCGCCTCCTGGCCGCCGCCCGCTACCTCACCAATGGCGATCTCGATGCTCTCACGCAGGACTATCCCATGGGCCTCGAAGGCGAGCGCATAGCGGCAACGGCGGCAGCTCGCGACCTCATCACCGTCGCCAATCGTTCCCACCAAGAGCCAGGTGTGTCAGATTGGGTCAACGACCAAATGATTTTGCTCATGGGTGACGAAACGCCAGCCTCAACGTTCCAGGCGCTCTATGCCGACAAGCCGAAGCCAGGACCAGGACCAGCGGTCAGCGGAGCACCGTCGAAGATTGCCCAAGCCTATCGGCCCACGCCGGGACAAGGAGACGCCACGCAATGAAGCCTGACAAACAGAGCAATCCCCAGCCGGCGCAGCAAACAGCGGCATCGCAGACGGTATTGCGGCAGTCGGCTGCCAACGTGTCTCCCGCTCCGCCGTCTGCCCCGAAGTGGCTCGACTCGACGCCAGTGGTTCGCATCGAGCTCACGCGCCCGGTCATCTCGCTCCAGGGCTCCTACTACAACAATGCCACCGGGGGACACGTTAGGGTGCTCACACCGGAGCACGCCTACATCGATCGCGGGATCCTGGTCATCGAGGAGTTGGGCATCTGGTTCCCGCTCTCAGCCATCCATCACGGAAAGAGGAACGCGCCATGAAACGGATCATCGTCGCCCTGAGTCTCTTCGCCATCTCGGCGTGTGCGATCCCCGTGCGCGTCGTCAACGAGGAGCCCGCATCGCCAGCCGCCGCTCACCGGATGGCCATGGGCACGCCCGGGGGCATCGACTACCGGTATTGCCTGCCAACGGTTCCGGCCGTCACGGGCAACAATACGAATGTCCTCATCTTCGACACGACGTCGGTCGGCACCGTCTCGGGTGCGTACAAGTTCCTCCAACGCGTGATGGTGAGTGGTCAGTTCAACCAGGCCGTGACGATGAACTATCAGGTGCAGCACGTCGGATCGGCAACGTGGGCGAACGCGGCCGGGAGCACGAGCGGCGATGCCTTCGCGGCCAATACGGAGACCTTGGTCGACTACCTGTCGCAGGGCGTGGAATCGCGGCTCAGCGTCGCGACGGGCGGGACTGGACCGACCACTCAGCGGGTAGACGTGTGCCTGTTCTTCGTGAGGGTGTTGGGGCAATGACCACCAAGCTCATGCGCCAGTTACTGCTCTGCGTACTCGCTGCGCTGGCATTCAATGTGGTGTCAGCGTTGGCGGCGAACAATGCCACCAACTCTCCAGCCTCATCGGCGTTGCTCCCATCCGGCAACCTGGCTGGCTTGGCGAACACGGCCACGGCGCGCACGAACCTGGGCCTGGGTAAGGGCGCCGATGTGCCGAGCGCTGGAACCATCAGCCCTGCCGTCACCGCCGAGTTCTTCCACGTCACCGGGGCGACGGCCATCGACTTCATCACGAACACATCATTCGAGGATGGCGCGCACATCTGCTTCTACTACGTGAGCGCTCTCACCCTCGACAACAACACTGGATCTCCGCCCGGCACAACCTACGCACTGCAACTCATCGGTGGGGCGAACGCGTCGCTGGCGGCGGGCGCGAAGAACTGCTTTCGGCGTGACACCGCGTTGACGAAGTGGGTCGAGACGGAAAGGACGGCACCATGACCATCGGGGCTCGCCTGCGGATCGCGCTCTTCGCCGTTGTCGGCTGCCTGACCCTGGTCGGGCTCTACCGCCGCGACGCCGCCGCTGTCACGACCGACGCGGCCGAGATGCGCTTCGTTGCCAAGGGCGTCGACCTAGTCGGCGGCACGACGGGCGTCATCATCCCGGCGACGCCGCGCAAGTGGCTCACGCGGCGTATCGACGTCCACGTCAAGACAACGACCGGTTTCGTGGCCGTCGCCTCGATCAGCCTCGGGTCCAACTCGGCGAGCTTCAACAACGTCATGGCCATCGGGCCGCTCACCGGAGCCTCGACTGTCGACTCGACCGTGGCTCAGTCGCTGCTCGTCGCCCTGACCGGCGCCGTCGACCTGACGACGAGCGGGCTTCAATTCAAGGTGACGACGCCCGCCGTGGCCACGACGATGACCGTCGACGTCCACGTCACGGGGCACTTTCTCGAACCGTAACGAACAAGAAACGGAGATACCATGGCCGCACCACTTACGACACTCGGACAGCGCGGGGGAACGCTCAGGGCAACGACGGCGCACGGCTACCGCCTGACGCTGCCGGCGGCGAAGGTCTTCGTTTCGGCGCTGAGCAAGACGGGCACCTTCTGGATCAAAGCATTCGGGCCGAACGACGTTGCGCCAGCAGTCGATCCGACCAATGCCGCGATCCCAGGGAACGACCTCGCCACGGACTTCATCGAGCTCAAAGACGGGGACACCTGGGCCAATGGCAACTCGACGGCCGATGGTGTGGTCAAGACGCCGGGCGCCGCTGGACCTGTCTCGACACTCTCAATCTGGTGCGAACTGGCCGGGGATCTGGTGCTGGTGCTCCAGTGAGCGGGATGAACAACTCGGGCTCGCCGTCGGCTGGCGGCGGGGGCATGGGGCATCCGGCGAGCGGTAGCGGCGGCGGCCTCACGGCCATCGCCGACCAAACCGCGTTGGCCAACACGTCGGGCGGCAGCGCGGTCCCGGTCGGCACGGCGGGGTTGCCACTGTTGAGGCTGATCATGAAAGGCTCCAGTGTTCGCATCGACGTGGTCGGCGCCCCTGTTACCAATATCGACTTCGCGGGTCTCGCTGGCGACACCGATGGTGATTATGAGGGTGAGTTCTGGTGCCCCAGCCTCCTCGATCAATTGGTTCTGCAGCCCCAGAACCTGACGACTAACCAGGAGTTCACGGGGCAAAAAATACAGTTCGGTACGGGTGCCGTCTCTTCAACGTTCGCCACATTTTTTCTCCTCGCGGACGGCATTACGGCAGGCGGCACCGCTGGTCATTGGACATTGAAGTCAAAGTCGGGCCAGGGCAACCGACGCTTCACTGCGGATTTCTATGATACGGATGGCGCCAGCAATTACACATGGGACCTTGACGGGTGGTGGACCGATACAGCCACGGTCCTAGACAAGATTCGAATACACTGCAACACGGCCGTTGGCATCCCCGTGGGTTCATGGTTCACGCTGCGCAAGCTGGGAAAACTCTAACCCCGGCGGGTCCAAGGGCTCAGCTCGTCTGGGGGTTTTAGGGCATGACAATTTACCTGCCAACGAACAACGTTGACAGCAAATCAGCCAATGGCCTTGGTGCGCTAGACAATTCCGGTACGCTGCATACGTCGGGTGAGCAGGTTTATCTGCCGTTCACGGTACAGGGCGGAGACCCGGCGATCGGACAGACTGTGTGGATGGCCGCGTCTAATGCCGATGGCGTCACGGGTCGCGGCAAGGCAACGGCAACCATCCCCACGACGGCGGTCCCACCACGTAACACCGGGTTTCCTTATTGCTGTCAACAGGTGACGCCGATCGGCATCTGCACAGGAGGTGAGGACATACCAGGCAGCCGCTATTTTCGCGTGCAGCTCGGTACAACACCATTTGCGCCCGTCCCGAACACCACCCCGTCGAACACGTCGCAAACCTTTCGCGGTGTTCAATGCGTGAATGGCAGTCAGAACGTTGCGCCGTATTTTGAGACACCCGCCACTGCCCAGACGAACATCAATGATGGCGAGTCCCTCTTCGCGACGTTCACGGTTGATAACATACAGAACGCGGCGCTTTACCCGGGGAAAACCACAGGCTTCGAATGCGACACGGCCGGGCATGCTCCCGGGTGGCAATTCGACAGCGCAACAACCGGAACCAGGGGAGCCTTTTATAATGACAGTGGTCCGGTGGTAGGATTCGATTTTCAGCCGGGCATAAATCGAATCGGCATCGTAAACACGGGCGGCTTATTCCGCGTCTCGATCAACGGCTCTATCGCGCAGACCGTTACGAGCGCTGGCGCTATCAGCATCATCGGGACGCTGCGCATCTACTGGTCCATTGGCGCCTTCACGGCCATGGTCAAGCTCGCGCGCACCTTCGACGATACTGCACTCCGGGCTAATACATCGTTGCTCGACCTCAACTATGCGCCCGGTAGCAATCCGTGGGCACCCCTAGCAGCCCTCATCGCCGACTCCACGTGCCAATGGTATCTCGACCTGACGAGCTACACGAGCGGCCCGATTGTCTCTCAGGCGGGGCCTGCGGGGACCGGATTCACGTGGACGGTTGTCGGCTCGCCGACTGCGAGAAGCTGGACGATCAACTGGAACATGTCGCCGTTGTCGCTGTTTCAGTCGTGCCGGACCCCAGTCTATGACCAGAAGCATGCCGTCAAAACGGACTCAAACGCCGAAATCATCTTCACGGGTGTAATGAGCCAGGCCGAAATCGCCAACATTACGATGGCATTTATCAGCGAGGACAACGACAATAACGACGAGGGAGCCGGAGCAATCTTCGTGAATGGACGCCCGGCGTTGACCTACGGCCCTGGAACTCCTGATGGGAATCTCCTTTGGGACTATCCACTGGGGCACATTGGGGCCGGCTTCGCATTGGGCTGGTGGTATTCAACGTTTACCCCATCGGGCTCCTACGGCGGCCCCGAGTTGTCTGCCATTGCCCCGCCATATACCGTGCGAATCTCCGTACAGGACTCTCTCCCCCGCCAAGACACGATGAACCAGGCCGCGTCAATCACGGCAATCGGTATTCCATCTACGCTGGTGGCCGATACGTCGGCAACATCTAGGCGACTCGTAATCGTGTGTGACAGCACCGCGCTTGGTGGGCACCTCAACGATCTTCAGGCATTCAGCCCCATCTCTGGCGCTCCGATCAATCGTCTGCGTGCAATCTACCCAGGGAAGATCTCGGGACTGTGGGCCGGCATCACGTCAATCTTGAATTGGGGCAACGGGTCGATGGCCCCATTCGCTACGTACGTCTATCAATACAGCCTTGAGGGCTCACCATCGACCCGGGAATATTTACTCGGGCCGATGGGCTACGGCGAATGGGCTTCTAGTTCGATGACGGCGGCGGTGTTCGCGACCCGATATCAAGCATTTGTGAATGCGCTGCGCATTCTCGATCCATCGGTTACGATCTACGTAACTCCGGCGATTCAGACCGCAAAATACGCGAACACCAATGGCAATGGTGAGACGTTGCAGCAGTTCGTTGATGCCTCGAATGCGCTCACGTCGGTCACGCACATCGACATCACAGGTCCGCTGTCGGTTCCACAAAGCAGCGTCAACAATGCGCAGCCATCGGTGCAACTCGGGCAGTACAACATCACCCAGAACGTGAAAACGGCGCTGGGGTTCTAGGACAATGGAGAAGACCATGAGAAGAGTTTATCTGCTTGCTGTATTAATCATAGGTCTGTGCACATCCGCCGAGGCCCGTCCCGCGAAGCCACGCCCCCCCGGCGGTGACGTCCACATCACCATCAGCACACGTGAGCAGATTGCTGTGGCAATAATATTCGGTACGGTGAATCCACAGGTGACGAGTTACGACAAGCTCCGCGCTCTCATGACCCTCGATCAAGCATTGGGACTTGATGAGGGACGGGTGTGGGTATCGGAGTGGTTGAAGGTGAACGCCAAGGATGTTGAAGCATGGCGAAAGGTCAATCCACGGGGGGAACTGTTTCTCGCTCCACTGGCGCCCGATGAGCCGAAATCGAAGTTCCTGACAAGGGTCGAGGCGGAGGCGCTCGTGGATGCGCTCGCCATCAAGCCAACCAAAGAGCATCCAATCGCCCTCGCACTGGGGCGAATCATCGTGGATGTTCATGACGCCGTGGCCGATGCGCTCGCGGCGGTGAACGCGCCGAAACCGAAGGCGCCGGTGGCGAAGAAATAAAGCATGGCCCCGCAGGACCCACGTCCGCGCTCGTTCACGCGCCCACCGTCGCCGCCGCGAGACATCGACGAGCGCGTGCGGGACGCCGAGCACGCCATCGGAGCACTCGAGCGCGATCATGGCGATGTGGCTTCGACGCTGGAGAAGATCAAGGCGACCGTCGTGGACATCCAGACGCAAATCACGATCTGGACGACCGAGCGCGCCGCCGAGACGAAGAGCAGCGACCGCTGGAAGAACTGGGCGCTCGGCATCTTGGCGACGATAGTCGCGGCATCGTTCATCGCGTTCGCGTCATTCATGCGGACGGTTCAAGTGGCGAAACTTCCATGAGCACAACCGAGAGAGGCAATGAAAGACAATGAGCCCAAAAACGTCGGCGGCGGCAATGGAGTCGGTGCAAATGCAGGCGGCGCCGGAGGCGATCGCGAGCTTGATCCCGACGACGACCCGACGAAGGTCGAATCCGGCCCTTCTGCGGAGGGAGACACCGTCGCCCGTGCCCGAACGGACGCCCGCCTCTTTGATCGTCTTGCCAGTCCTCTGGACGCGATTGCAACTGTGTGCGTCTCGCTTCCGGACGATCTCCAAAGACTTGCGCCTGCACGCCGCCTCCGTGCGATCGAGTTGATCATTCTCAAGATGCGCCAGACCGCCGAAACCTGTTTCGAAACGGCCCACGTACTCACTGAGCTTCACCGGGCGCTTGCCGCCCAGAAGGACACTGAAACATGACGCTCGACAAGTTCGACAAGCTTCTACGCACTCTCGCGGGCGGCTGCGCCCTCCTCGCTGGCTCGACCTACGCGGGATTCGTCCCGCCACTGGCGGCCGTGATCCTCGGCTTCGTGGCGGCCGTCTTCGCCTACCTATCGGGCTCGCCGCTCTTCGATCCGACCCTCGTGGGCAAGTCGCCCTGGGTCAGTCGGGCGCTCATCACGGTGGCGGGGCTTTGTGGCGCTGCCGCGGCGTCCTCGTTCTTCCCGGCGGTGCAGGGGCTTTTCGCGGCCGACCACGCGCGCAAGCTTGCCGCGGGCCTGACGCTGGTGGGCGCGGTCTGCACATTCCTGTCGCAATCGCCGATCATCGCGGGCGGGACGGGACCGGGGGCGCCGACGAAGCTCGGGTTGGTGTTCGCGTTCGTGTTCCTGCCGGGGCTGAGCGGATGCGCCACCGTCACGCCCATCGTCAAGGACATCGAGACGTGCGCCGGGCCCGACTGCGCCGACATCGCGACGAAGATCCTGCCCGCAGCCGAGGTCATCCTCGAGTGTGAGCTGGCGACGGGCGGTATCGCGCTCCCCGCGTGCGCTGAGAACGGTCTCGCGGCGCTGGCGGCTGCCGCCGGGCCCGACGGGTGGAAGATCGTGGCCTGCGTCGTGAACGCGATCGAGAAAGACACGACGAAGCCGCCGGCGGTTCGCGCGCGGGCGCGGATGGCACGGCCCGTGGTGGCGATGCACCGGGCGCTCAACCGATGAGTGCCACCATCGACCGGAGCGGCCACAAGCTTGGGCGCAAGCCCCGGGTGCGGACGATCGCCGGGCACATGGCGATGGCGCGCTTCACCGCGCTCGCTGCGTCGCTGCCTCCGCCTCCGCCGGGCCCGCTCGGGCGTGCGCCCTTCATCGCCGCTGGCCTCATGTGGCTGAACGACCAGCTGGGCGACTGCACGGCGGTGGGGAAAGCGAACCTCATCACGCTCTGGGCGGCGGCCAACGGTGTCACGCTGCACCTCACCGACGCCGAGGTCCTCGCGTTCTACTCGGGCTCGTGCGGCTACGTCGACGGCAACGAAGCCACCGACCAGGGCGGCAACATGGACGCCGTGGCCGCGTACTTCAAGAGCATCGGCCTCGCGGGCCACAGGGCCGAGAAGGTCGTCATCGTCGACCCGCTCAACCGTGACCACGTCAAGCACGCGATCAACCGCTACGGGGGCTGTGACGCTGGCCTCTCGCTGCCGCTCACTGCGCAGTCGCAGGCGGCGTGGGACCTCGACGTGAGCCAGGGCGAGAAGGCGGACCCTGGCTCGTGGGGCGGCCATGACGCGGTCGTGATCGACTACAACGACACGGGACCGATCTTCCGAACGTGGGCGGAGGACATCCAGGCGACGTGGCTTTGGTGGGACGCCTACGCGGACGAGGGGATCGCGTATCTCTCTCGCGATTGGGCGCCCGTCGGTGGGATCGCTCCCTGTGGCATCGCCTCGGAGGAATTGGCCGCGGAGATCGAGCTGGTGGCGGCGTGAAAAGCTTCGGCATGATGATGGTGTTCGCGGTCGCCGTCGGCGGCAGCATCGCCGTACTCACGACCGACTGCGTGAAGCCCCAACCCACGCCCGTCAACCCGAGCCCCGACGCGACGGACGCAGCCCCGCCAGTCCCCTGCTCGACGGCCTGCGCGCACGTGGCGGCGCTCCCGCACTGCCTGACCGTCGTCTCCTGCCTGTCGATCTGCGATCGGGTGGTCATCAATCAGCCCGAGTGGCCGGGGCGCGTGAACGCGGCTACGTCGTGCGACGACCTGAAGCCGGGGATGACCAGTGGCGCAACGCACGGCCCCGGTAGCGGGCGGAGCGGGCCGTGATCACGTCCGATCAACTCCTCGCGCACGCCTGCGGCGACTATCTTCTGCAATCCCATTGGATGGCGACCGAGAAAACAAAGCGCTCGTTTGCGGCGGCCGGGCATGCACTGTTCTACGGCGCGCCGTTTTTCTTCCTGCATGCATCCGTGGCGGCGTGGGCAGTCATCGTTGGGACGCACTTCGTGATTGACCGCTGGCGCGTCGCCCGCCTCCTCGTGTGGGCCAAGAACATCGCGCTTTGCCCGCCGATGGCCGAGGACGCACGCGGAGCCGATAGCCTCGCCTGGCACAATTGCTCGACAACGGGTTACCCGTCGAGCACACCGCCATGGCTCGCAGTGTGGCTGCTCATCATCGCGGACAACGTCATGCACGTTCTGATCAACGGGCTGGCGCTGAGGTACTTGTGATGGCCCTCGACCCCGCACACTCCCGCGCGCCGTTCCCCACGCAGACGCAGGGGCGCATCAACCGCATGTTCGCCGAGGGGAAGATCACGCCAGTAGAAGCGGCCGACGCGACGATGGAGTTGCGGCTGCAGGGGTCTCGGCTTTGGTACAAGGATCCGTGGGCCATCGTCACCGCCATCGTCTTCGGCGCGGTCATCGGGATTGCCGTGGGCTTGTGGTCGGGTCCGTGGCCGCGATGAGCGGCGATATGATCCGTGTGATCACCTGCGTCACGGGACGGCTTTTCATCGCGCGCCAGTCCGAGCGGTGCAACTTCTTCGCGCGGCGCAAGTACGTCAACGACATCCGATGCGCTCCAGCAAAACACGTACGCCTTGTGACGGTGCCAGCGTGAGGCGCGCCCTCCGGGCGGCCGGCTGGCGCCTCGTGGAGACCCTCGTTTACGCAGCCATCCTGGTGGTTCTAGCGTGGTGGCTGCTGGGGGCGAGACGATGACCGGGCGTCGTCTTCCGCTCGGCGTGATGCCCGAAAATCCGGGCGAATACATGGGCCCGATCATGGGTTGGACGGGCGACGTCCCGGCCGTCTTCTTCCTCAAGCCGAACGCGCGCGATCCCGACGCTCCGAAGTGCGCCCGCGCGATTCAGCACGTCGTTTCGCCGCCGCACGTCTACCGCGAATGCGCAGACGGCAGCCTGGAGATCCGTGAGTCGTTGGGGGACGACCACAATGGCGTAAGCGATGGCTGGCACGGCTACCTCGACGAGGGTCACAGTTGGAGGAAGTGTTGACCCCCGGCGAGCGCTCACGGGCTGCGGGAGGGCTGGGGTGGGTCGAGACGACGCCGCTCGGCGGGCTCCCGGCACGCGCCGCCCTTGAACGCTCCCGCCCTCCTGCCATCATTGCTGGCCTCTCGGCCCGTGACCTTGACCGCCTGTCCCTCCCTCCTCGAGGGAAGCTCGTGGAGATTCGGCCGATGGGCAAGGGCTGGGCGATTCGGGCTCGCTGTGGGTGCGGCTGCGGGGCCACCGTGCGGGCTGTCTACGCGCTGACGGTGCCGGCGGCGGTCTGGCGGTTCAGGTTCGCGCGGCGCGAGGCCGTGCTGGTAGAGGAGGCGCTGGCGCCGTGACCGCTCCCCGGCCCGACGTCCTGGTCAAGGAGCACCTCGCGTGGGCGGTGAAGCTCGCCCGCGGCAAAGCCAAGCGCCTGTATGGCATGGATGAGGACGACGCGATCGGGGAGGCGATGATCGGCCTCGTGATGGCGTCGCGCACCTGGAAGTCGGACGGGGCGCCATTCCGAATCTGGGCGCAGCGGCGGATCGTCGGGTCCATCCTCGACTTTCACCGACGCGCCGATCCGGTCGGTCGCCATCAGCGGTTGGCCGACAAGCACGGCGTCAGAACGAAGGCTTCGGATCGTGGGGTGCCGGCGCGCGTTGACGAAGACGTGCTCGACCTCGAGCGGCGCGGGAAGATCGCGCCCGCCAACGACGCGCCCCAGGCCGCGAGCGTCGAGCTGCTGGAGACGCTCGGTAAGGTGCGGGCGATGCCGGCGCGGGTGGCGTTCGCGATGGAGCGGCACTTCTTCGTCGGCGAAAACCTCGCGATCGTCGGAGACCGCCTCGGCGTCAGCGAGTCACGCGCCTGCCAACTAGTGAAAGACGGGCGGGGGCTGCTCGCGGGTAAGCCGCTGCGGAATGAGGTGCGGCGCGGGCAGTATGTGCCGACGGTCAATGCTCCTAGCGCCCCAACTAAGCGGCGCCGCACGGGGGCGGAGTCGCAGTTCCCGTGCCCACGTTGCGGCCAGATGGGCCACGACGGGCGGAGCCACTCGTGGGATAGGCGCCGAGCACGCGAGGAGAAAGCAGCATGACCGCCACCGACGTTCCCCCGCTCGCCTGCGACCCTTCCGACCTCAACGAGAGGATGGCCTCCTGGATCACGTCGAAGATCGGGACGAAGGAGACGACGCCGAACGGAGGCCCCGAAATCAACGAGTGGCTACGCCTCGTGGGACTTCCGACGGGGAACGAGTGGTGTGCCGCGACGGTCTACGCGGCGGGCTTCTACAGTTCCCGCGAGCTCGGGATCGTGTGCCCAGTGCCTCGGACCGCCGGGGCGCTCAAGCTCTGGTCGCTGGCGGACCCTGCGTGCCACGTCCTTACGCCGGCGCGCGGGCGAGTGGGAGTCATCGACCACGGGGGCGGGAAGGGGCACGCGGTCATTTGCACACTCGTGGACCCGAACGGGCTGGCCTTCTTCGCGAGCGGGAACACGAACGCCGAAGGGTCCCGCGTCGGCAACTGCGTGGCTCAGCACTCGGGAGACCCTGGCGTCGTCCATCACGGTCGGTTTGTCGGCTGGTGCGACTTCTCCCGCGCTGTCACCCGTCCCGCCCTGGTGGCCTAATGCCCCTCCTCGGCCAAGCCCACCAGCGGACCCGGCTCCCGCGAACCCCCGACCCCTACCGAGTCTCAGACGAGCACGAGAGCGACACAAAGAGGATGCGGGAGCTGAACGCCAAGCTGACGGCCAACGGCCGCTGTCCGCGCTGTCACCTCCTCCTGCCTCATGCGGATTGCCTGCCAGCAAGCGCGGCCGAGCTGCCCCTCCACCGGGGCGTCGACATGGACGGGCCGTGACGGGTCCTAAAGACGGGTCCTAATAAACGAAGGGCCCGGCAAATCGCCGAGCCCCTCGAATCCCCGCCCACTCTCCGCTAGAGCCACCCCGCTTTCGCGTCGGGACCGCCAGGAGACCGGCGAAGTGTTCCCGCAGTGCGGGATTTACGCGCGTCGTCCTCGATGGACTTGAGCCCCTTGCGCATCAGATTGCAGACCGTTTCCAGGGCCGGCCCCGGAGGCGTCCGTGGCGCCATAACCGAGGCGTTCAGTGGCTCCGCGCCGCAATGCACGCATCGTGATTCGTAAATGCCTGTGACCTTGCACTTGGGACCGAGGTCGGAGGAATCGTTCTGTTCGCTATTCATGCTGATTTTCCCTTCAATTCTTGCTCATGTTTTTGGAGCAGTTCGCGCAGCGCCGTTACCTCATGGAGACCGAGCCCGAACCATCGGACCGATTTTCCGAAGTCTATGATCAGCGTGTTGTCCTTGACCGCCATCGCGATTCTAAGCTGGCCCTCGTCATCATGACGAAGCTTTCCACGCGGATAGGTGCTCACGGCTTCCCCCTCATCCCTTCATGGAGACCGGCGCCTCCGACATGAGACGCAGGAGGGCCTCGCTCTGCCTCAGGATCGATTTTATTCCGGCGTCCCCGGCGTCCCTGGCGGCCCTGGCGGCCCTGGCGTCCCTGGCGTCCCTGGCGGCCCTGGCGTCCCTGGCGGCCCAGGCGGCCCAGGCGGCCCAGGCGTCCCAGGCGGCCCAGGCGGCCCAGGCGTCCCCGGCGTCCCAGGCGGCCCAGGCGTCCCAGGCGGCCCAGTCGCCCCAGGCGGCCCAGGCGATCTTCTGGCCCTCTTCGCGGCTCGGATTCTCGCCGTTCACGAGACGACGGAACCATCCACCCATCGCCTCGCAGTGCTTCGATGTGAGCGGCGCCAGCTCCTCGGTGAGTAACCAGAGCGTGAAGCGGTCGCGCACCTGGCGAAGGTCGGCGCCGACGGGCGCGGCCGAGAGAAACCGCTCAGGCCACGCCTGCGATTCGGCCTCAGGTAGGTTCTCGAAGAAGAAGTCCTGCAAGCCGATCAGCTCGACGGGGATGCCGATTTCGATCGGCCCGCGTGAGTGATCATACTTGTCGAAGGTGCACCATACCGCGCAGCCTTTCCCTCCTTCACCCGTGGCACCCTTCACCAGTTCATCGGCGGCGCGATGAGCCTTGGCCCGCGACAGGTATAAATCCTTCACCTCCGGCTTCCCATGATACGCGATCATGACCACGCCTTTCCCTGGACGATTTGTGCAACGAGTGATTTTGAGACCCCGAATTAAACCGCGCGAACCGACAAGCTGCCAGGGGCGCCCCGAATGGCCTCGACCGTTTCCCTTGTCAGTCGAGCCGCCGGGTTGTCCTCACCCCGATACGACCTTCGATTGCGCGAGTTCTCCGATGGGGTAGCGAGGCGAAGGTTGGCGATTCGGTTATCGCCCTTGTTGCGATTGATGTGATCTGGCGCGAGACCACGCGGAATCGGACCATTGGCCGCAATCCAGATCACGCGATGTATCTTCACTTGCGCACGCCTACCAGCACAGTGGAGCGTAGCTACAATGTAGATCCACTCGCCGCGCGCAAGAACTTCCTGAATTAGTTCATCCGGAGTTGCGTGAAACGCGAGCATCGGTTCGGTCGTGGTCATGTATTCTCCGTTCGTTTGCCTTCATGGAGACCGGACTGTATGGGGATGCCGGGGCCGGGTGGGGCTTGCTCATACGTCTGGATCTCGCTCTCTCGCGTGTCGCCGACTTCTCTGAAGCCAAGGGCGCGGGCGAGTGCAATCATCTCCGCATCGAACGTCTCGCACTGCTCGCGCGACATCAAACGCCCGATGAACCGCTCCGGTATGATTGCCTCTATCTTTGGGTTGTGGGCCGCGATGCCCCGGA
>Ga0137359_10001568_pt1 | contig 18176 bp, 18 predicted proteins | sample Mad1_40_16metaG_FD_108281 | JGI IMG/M metagenome (GOLD analysis project Ga0137359, IMG submission 108281) | Vadose zone soil microbial communities from Angelo Coast Range Reserve, California, USA - Mad1_40_16 metaG | ecosystem: Environmental > Terrestrial > Soil > Vadose zone | place: USA... | reverse complement strand
GAAAAAAAAAACCACGACGTGGAAATGCACACACTTACTCAGCAGACGCTTACAAAAAAATTACCACGCGCAAGTTTTTTGGGGTGACCTTGGTAAACAAGGTAATTTCTGGCTTTGGCTTCGGGGCTCGCAGCAGGGCCAGCACCCGCGGCTCGCTCATTTCCAAGGTTGTGATAATGGACGTACAAGAAGGCCCTCGTTCTTCGATGCCCCATGCCCAGTGGGCACGGGGCAGCCGCTTCGCTTCCTGCGTCGAGAAGTATAACACGCAGTGTTTGCGCGGGGCACGCATGCCGGATAATCCTTCGCGTACGAACGAGATTATCTCTGCGAAACTGGATAACTAGCATCAGCCGGCGCGGTGTAGATGGCGTGCCCGTGAAGGGGGCGCTCATCAGCACGACACGCTCGAACGGACTGGCACACGAGGGCGCAAACACGGTAACCGTCCAGCTAATGTTATGCGTGCGGAGCCACAACATGGCTTAGTATAATTCGGTGCGATGTATTTCTACCGCGCGTGACGGTGTGCAAACCCGCGTGTAGTTACTCTTCATTGTGTTCGTACTTCGTATTCGATGGTTGCTCGCCTCGATCATTTCCTCGTCGTACCAGGCATCGATCGCCTGTTATCACGCTCTTCTGGCCTGCGGATGCAACCTAAATTTTATTTACTATTTCAACCTTTCGTCCCTCGTATTCTTGCCTGTGATTTTGTGGCACATCAGCCCTTTCCTTTGCCTTACCGGCGGAGGTTGCTCTATTGTACAACATATGCATACTCAAGGGTTCGTTCACTAGTCTAACACATTCATTTATTACCCTATCCCTGAACCATCTATAACCCACGTACAGGGTATATAGATGAGCGCAATGATGTCCGTACGACGGTAAACATCGGATTGAGATCAGGGTCGGTCTGGTGTCTGGACTCAGATCAAAGATTTAGACCAAGGTTCGACCATTCTCGGCTGTTCTGGAACGTAGTACGCGTCGGCAAGCAGTTACCAAAGACGTGATACCTGGAAAAGCGACTTTGTCGTATCGCTCGTCGTCGTAGAAGAATTGACCGGATCACAGTCGCGAGCGACGGTTCTGAGGAGGCAATATCGGTCAAAAATATTCAGCACTGGGTGATGATAACAATCTACTACGCAAAAGTAGTAAAATATTATTTCGGACAACGGGCCAAGAATTCGCGACTGAATTATTATGGCAAGAATTGAAAATAGAAGTGTATCGACCCAATGGGGATGAGGTAGACAAAGAGTGGATGATGAGGGTATACTCGGACTAGAGTCGAAGCTGTGATTGGATACGCGAATACGTTGAATGTTCGCCGGATATCGCGTCGCGAGATTGAAAGTCGAGTCAAAGGGGAGCGGGAGCGAGATCGGATTAAGAAAGAGCGAATTCGAGATCGCGCGAGTGCGATCTGCTCGAATCGAAAAGTCGGACGTCGGACGGAGAGCTCCGAGAACAGAGAGGAGGTGATTATTATTTTTCTGAGAGCGCGAGGACAGCCTTTTATACATGAGCGGGAGGCGACATGGAGGCACGAGTCATTAACAGTTAGTACCATAACACGAGAGGGGATGACGACGATCGGGGCGTGACGGCGGCGAGAGTAGTAAGTACACGCGATCGGAGGGGCCATAGAAATGTATTTGCAGAATGGGCGCGTTTCGAAGACGTTGCGCAAGCAGCGCACGCGTCGTCCTTACAGAAGGACATGAAGAGAAAAAATGATTAGGATGCCGCCCCCTACCACTTCAGCTCGCGTAGTGCATATGTTTGAATTCGTCGCTGATTTGCTGCGCCTCAGGGTCCAAATCACCAACCTTAACCACGCGACCTTCCGCGTCATACGTCGTGGGCCCCGAGAGGGTGTCCATCTTAGAAAGGCACTAGCATATTAATGGTTCATAGTAGTCAAAAACATGGCAAGAAACCGACCTGAACGTGCACGTCCGTTTGTGGCTTCGCAAATGAAATTTGAGGAGTAACAGTTTGTTGGCCACTTCGGAAACCAGATGAGCCGTTGGCCGTCGACCTGCGACCCGATTGAGCAATGGCCAAGAATATTATTAATGGACCAACGCGAATGTCTCCGCATTTGTTGCTGAAAAATTGGCTAAGCGGCGAACAACTCGAGAGGCTGCAATCTAATTAGTAAGATTAGCGAGTGGCATATAAATGGACAATGGTGCTGCATACCGTGGAAGCGATGGCCGCTGGTACATTCGCTATTATTGACATGACCGCATTCAGATCAAGAATCATAAAGACCTTTGCAAGGAGCATGTTAAACTCGGCACGTCGAGCTTAATAAAATTACACACAGTGGCAATTAAGTTTGCGAGGAAACTGTAGAAAATAACGTTAGCAGTCCTGCGGGGATCGACAACACGCTTCCAAAGCATACGCAATGATGAAATAATACAAGCCATCCGCGAACATCATATTGACAAGATGACTCTTTGCCCCGGACGGTCGAAAGAGCTTGAATGCTGTCAAGAGCAGGACGATAAAGTCGAAAGACATGCTGTAAATGAATGTAGCGGAGAGGAGCCTGCTATCTGTTGAAGTAATGGCGCATCCCTGACCAGGGACCCATACTGCGGTCAACAAGATACCATGGAGTAGCAAAGACCAGTGACCGAGGCTGATTGCGACCAAAGTGCCAACAATGTACCATTTCTGCCCCCAGACGGCCATTCTGTAGACATGGAAGACGACAAGTCGATCTATGCCGGTGTACGGATTGTAATCGGATTCACTTACGTTCGAAGAGAGAGATTGACGCTAGCCATGCCAATGGCAATGTTGCCCATGCACTAACGCCATGAGCATGCACAACGACGAGTATGACAAAGGCATGGAAAACCTGATTAAAGGTATACAAGGCCTGGCAGTTCAGCTCACTGAATGCGTATGCATTAGTCAAATAAACAGACAGCGAACTATATGCACGTACGATTGAACGTTGAGCGCGATAATACTAAGGGAGTAACGTGAGGAAGCAGGACGAAATGTTGAAATGATGAAACTTGCATGCCAATCAACGCAGCCAATAGGCTGTAACGGCCGATAAAATAGAAGGTCTGACAGTACACGTAAGAGAAAGAAAATCGAAGAATGGAAGAAACATCACCAGAGGCCATCGATATTTACGCTTTCCGGAAAAAAAGGAGAGATCGAATTGGAAGGAAACACAAAATTCCCAACTGAAATGGCGAATGAACACGCGAATGCATGGAAGGAGGATAAGAGATGCTTACAGATAAAGGCCAAAGACAACATGAATAAGGTTGGAGAAAGCGTCTAAGTGGGGCAATGAATGTCTAGGGTCAAGCCGAAGGAAAACGGATGTACGAGCGTCACGAATCAGCTGAGTAGATGAGTGCCAGTCGGCCATAGTTGCGAGGTGGTGAGAGAACGGGGGATGACAGAGAGACGAGGTCGAGCACCGGGGACTTTTGCAGAGAAGCTCAGTCGGCCAATTTATAAGACACTTCTCGACAGAGAACCGATGAGGACCGACTTGAGGAGTCTCCTTTGGCATCCATCACGACAACGGCATTTAGGAAGTTCAATTACCGCCGCGCGTATCTTCGTTGCCTTTTTGCCAAGGGGTTCTCTGCTATTCAATTGCCTGTCAAGACATGTCAGCTCCTATTCCTTCAGAACTGGCAGAATGCTTGCTTCCCTTCCGAAGAAAAGGTACACCCATGTCGCAAGATCGTGAGATTTTCGCCCTCGTCACACTGAAAGCAAACCTGTGGTGGGGTTCTCTGTAAATACCGCAATTTTGAGGAGACAGGAATCCTTTCAAACCTCATGAGTGTCGCTTGGCTATCGACCTGTGAGCGGAACCGCGCGCACGTAAAATTTTGATTGGTGGTACAAGTGTACGATTAGACTCGGACAGGAGAAAATGGAATATTCTCCGTTATTTTTGCACGACTTGGGACCACCTCTTTCCTTTCTTGCGACTTTCCTTTCTTGCGAGCTAATGTGTGCACCTAAGCATATTACATAATACGAATACGAGTTAAGTCCATCTTCTCACCATCCGAACAATTGCAGAATTAAATCCCGTAGGCCGCTCAAACCCAGATGAGAAATAGTATATGCGTACACCATTGAAGGTATTCTTGTTAACCGCTACCTTCTACAAGAGTCTCAGGATTATAGATCATGGTGATATAGACGGGATACTCCGCCAATGAGGGTGAAGCATAACCCAATACTGAAGGCGGCCACGCTACTCATTTTTTGGCCAGTCGGCGTCCGCTACCGGAGATGAAACCCCTTCAAAGAAGCTCCTTTCGCCAGGTGTTAGATAGGCCCTGTGTGACAGCAAGTACACCAACGGTAACATCGCCGTCGCGAGAAGTCAGGACCGACTATGTCAACCCACGCTGAGGGTTATCAACCACCATTCGGTTCTCGGCGTCTTCATTTGCCCGTGATTGGTCAATGAGGTATTCCAGTGTCGCGGTATTCTCATCGCACCTATCAATGCGAGTCAAGCTAGTTAGACCAAAGTTCTTGAGGGAACTGTAGAACACGTACGACTTTGCCACTATGCCCTCGAAGGCGCTCACTGCTCGTTTGACTTCCCGCAGGACGCTGGCTAGTTCAATATTTCTCTCGCGAACCCACCGTCCGTGAGTGTTAAGAACCTCCCGGATCCACATGAGCCCCCATTCCAATCTAGGCCCCCGCTCTAGCACCTCCGCAGAAACTCCAAGCAGGCGCGGAACATAGACAGTCGGCAGTTGCCGTGCAACCAGTTTAATCTCGCTATAGGGAATTGCTTCGTAGACCCGATTGATGACTGTCTTCTCGTTTAATCGGAAAGCCATTACCAGTGCCTCGAGATAGGATTGCTTCTGGAGCGTCGCGAGCACGGACTGGGGTGTCAGCTCGATGGAGAGGTCGAAAGGGTCAAATGAAAGGCCGTCGTCGACCGAGTAGATCAGGAGACCTTCTGTCGATGCAGCAGCCCAGGCAAGGCCCGTTGGTGAGAACTGGACACACTTCGTGCGAGCTTCCAGCTTGTACCGCCGCTTGGAAAGGTCCCCGCGTTGCACGCCAGGTAAACTGATGTCCATACGATCCTCGAGGTCACTCTCATCACCGCGGTCGTCTATCAGGTCGACATTTCCCGCCTCTGTCACACGTCTACTGTCCAGGAACTCCTCGGTCCCGTCAAGTGACAAGTTTTCGGAAATTTGCCAACGGCGTATGAGCACACCTTCGCGACTGTCGTACAAGGCAACATACTTGCTATTCCCGCCCGCGAGGAGGCACGAGCCGTCTGCACTCCAAGCGACGCTTGTGAAGGCTTTGCTTGACGCACTGTTCGATGCTGCCACACGGTCGTCGGCTTTTCGACCCCCTGAGATATCATTTCTCCCCTCGATTACGTTTGTTTGTTTCGACTGGTCAGTAGAGAAAAACGTAAGCTGCCCATCGAGCGTCGACACCACGAGCTCCTGGCCATCCGGCCGGAAAGCAAGTGAAAGGACATCTGCATTGAGCTGGAATGGCTCTACAGTGTGTGAACGACTGAAGACATCCCACACTCGCACGGTCTTGTCCCAGGATCCGCTGGCAAGAACATTTGTTGTAGGCGAGAAGGACAGCGAGCTGACGGGCCCTTCGTGCCCTGCGAGGACATCTAATAACTTCCCTGTTTGAACGGACCAAAGAAAGACATCGAAAGAGTCCGTCGAGCCCGCTGAGACAACCTCGCCACTCGGGTCAATTGCCAAACATGAAAATTGTACTGGTGACGGCGAGGTAAATGTCCGAAAGTTGCGGTACCGGATCAGGTCGAAGGCTCGCACTGTCCCATCTAGCGAGGCGGAGAACAATACCTGACCCTGCGAAGCGAATTTAACAGTGGATATCGACGCAGTGTGCTGGGAAAACGTGATGATACAGAATCCAGAACGAGTATTCCATAACTTGACCTTGCCATCGTCGCCTCCCGTTGCAATGTACTGCCCGTCAGGAGAGTACGCGAGCGTATTAACATCGAAGAAGTGACCTTGCTGTTTGAGAATATAGGATTCTGACTGCCATTCCCATACCAGCAACTGTCCTAGCTTGCGGGCGCCAAAGGCTAGCCACTCGCCGGAAGGATTAATGGCAACGGATGATATTTTTTCTTGGGAGATACTCAGTGTATGCACGTTCGAGAACGAGGGCATCTCCCATAGCCCAAAGACACCAGACGAAAAGCCAACAATAAGCAACCCAGAGGCCCTGTGAAATGTACTGCAAACGACCTTTGTATTGAGTTGATTGAAGTAATGTCGTTGGTGGATCCCCCAGCGAATGTGGGCGACGGGAGGGTCCTGAGACGTCGACTCAATAAGCTGTTGGTCATCATCGTCAGAAGAAGTGTTGTCGGATTGCTTGGCTTTCCAGACGAACACAGCACCGTCGCGGCTAACAGTATACACCTAGCAGGGTCACAATCAATGAGAGCAACACAGAATCTGGGGGTAATGTATTACTGATTCTGAATCAGATGAGAAATAGGCGCCAATCACGGCATTTTTATGGCCCGCGAAAGTTTTGGGTCGAAAGCCCTCCACTGGGTTCAATGTATACAACCGAGCGGTCATGTCCTTAGAGGTGGTGATGAAGCATCTAGGAATCAAGAGTTTGTTACGACATCCAAGTCAGAATTCACGTCACCACATACTGTGAGTCTGGCGACCATTCTATGGTCAGAACCCCGTCATGATGGCCTGTATACGTCCGGTGCAGAACAAACGGCGCAAACTCGCGAATCAGATGGTTCGGTGTCTTCCAGACTTGAGTGTGAGAGTCATGTGTCACGGCAATGAAAGACCCGTTGGGCGAAAACTCGATAGCCTTGACAGGCTTTTTGAAGTTAAAATGGTGGAGGACAATGCGCCTGCGGAAGCTGACCAGGAGGGCTCTCCCATCTGCGAGCCATGAATAATGTACAAGAGATGATCTGACGACGTGTCAGGCGTACCTTCGTCAACGCTGATTAAAATATTTCCATCGGGGCTAAGAGCAATTGCAGCGATGTTTTTGCGATTTTGGAAAGGGAAAGTAAAGGATTTGTTGCTACGCAAGAGAAGGGTCAGTCAGATGCAAGCGCGGTTACTGAAAAATGGGCGACTGACTTGACCAAGTCAAAGACGGACACTCTATTACCCACAGGACTGAGCACAGAATTACCATCTGCCGTGAAAATAATGTTTCCTTGCCGATACACGGTACCGCATAGATTTGAGAACTAGGAATTTCAGATGAGAGGCACGTCGAATGCATTTGAATGCACCTTGCCTTGAAGTTTGCCTTCATTTTCTCCAAGAGCTTGGGCTTCAAGTGTATCCGTATCCGACACGACTTATGTATTACGTCATATTCTCACGCGGAACGTACCAGCGACTCGCAGATCTAATTGGAAATCGTCGGTTTAGTATTCGCGCCCTGAAAGGCCTGAATATTCGTCCCATCCCACATACAAACGTCCAGAGCTACGTCATCCATATTTCACAGGGGATCTTGATTCTTTCCGTGCACTTTGACGGCGTTTTCTTACCGATCGAGACCTCTTTTCGTATGCACAATTCACTCGAACCTCTGCGACTGTTTTCTAGAACATGTCAAGGTGCGACCAGATAGAACTCGTTTTCTCCGGCACAGAAGCCCCTGCACTTCCTTCTTGGCGGTCTGTTTCATAGCAAAACTGCAGTACAATGTTCGCTCGGCCCCGTCGGCGTGCTCACGATTCACGAATGTAATGGCTTGACCTGGACATCGATTGCTGTTTATCTTTGCCCACTATACCTGTCAAGCAACTCCATGACGACGAAATTCACTATTGTCAACCCAACCTGTTTGACACCCCACTTACAGGGACGCCACCAAATGGACCGCTTTGACGATGCCTTATGGGAGAACCCGGACTCCTCCTCAACAGCTTCGTGAACCTCCTCCACCTAGGGTGACGATCAGACCCGCCGCAGTTTGCCGCAATTTCCTTTCTAGTCGTGTCGGAAGCGAGAGCCGTGGCTAGCATAGACTTACCACGAAGAACTTCTCTATAGATTCTGACAGCTCGATGGCACATCACTGCATCACCGGTCTACCTGTGTCGATTGGCAGCCCCAGGATCGTTCCATTAGATTTCGTGGGAATCGTGGAAGTGCGTTTGTAGAGCACTATCGGGAGATTGTAGTGGCATGGAATTTGATGTTTGTGTTTCAACAGAAACAGATTTCCGAGCTTATCGCGAGAGCTGGCGCGTACCTTTCTCCGGAACTACTCCATCTTGGAATTTAAAGCGTCTTGTTCCACATCTCGCGCCATGCCCGTGTTCTTGGTCCTCGTAGAATAAAAGAGCACTCGCTGATCAAACAACTAGAAGATCACATTTCTCTCCTCCACTTGGCGCGAAATCCACAACACATGCGGCACAACATAGACCCATTTTGATTCACATCCGTGCTGTGTCTCTCTTTGGAGAGCATTGTGCACTCTTGGCTCCCAAATAGAAATCACTATCCCTCGTCTCTTGTCCCTCCGTCTACATCCTCTCACTGTCACAATGTTACCCGCAACAAACCAGTGCGCTGACTTCTCAACTTGTAATGCGCGTGCTTCTCGTAATTTTGCTCAGTTGGGAGAGTATCCTTGTGCCAATCCTCCTTCTCCGACAAATTCTCTCTCACCCCGTACTGCTTCTCCCGCTTCTGCTTCCTGCCCAACCGTTTCGTCTCTTGAAACGAGGCGAAGTACATCCCTGGATCCCGACAAGTTGCAAACGCCGATCCTTGCGTTATCCGACCTGGCCAGTAGCGGTTCCGCAACCGGCACCATCCACTCAAAATCGAGCGCGAAAGATATAAATCAGAAGATTCCATGCATTCGAGTGAACCCCAGCGGCATACCTTCGTCACACGGGCCAACTACGTCAGTCGTTGACGAGGATGAGCTAGACGATCTTCGCTGGTCCATTGGTGTACCTCGCCACATGATCGATGTCTTTCGAGCCAACCCGTTCACATCAATGGACTTGTCGCGTCACGCTAACACAATTCTCCCATCTTTCGATACCTCGACTGCCGCTGATACCATCGAACGCACTAATGGGGTGTCACTGCGTACCGTATCGACGGCGAAACGCAAAGTCTCTAATTCACCTGAATCGGCTAAACCGAGAAAGAAGGGCCGTTCTAAACGTGCGCGCATAAAGTCCCCCCTCGTACTCCCATTTCCCGCTACTGGCGCACAAGAAATGTATGCGTACGAATTTAGGGTTGACCTTCCGTGCTGGGACGGGGAATTCGCGTGCGTAGAGAACAACGGGTGGAGCAACCGGTCTTCGTCGCCGGGACTCGTGGACAGCTGCGAGCACTTACCAGCCGCTCAATCTGGGATGACTTATCACTCGGAGGACACTTGTATGCGCCCGCCTGTGGACTGCGAGGTTGCAGCTTTGTCTTCCCCGTCCTGTTTCTCACACTCTTACTCTCACAATGCTTCATTCCCCCCAAGGGCGAGTCCCAGACATCACATGCATACACCTCACTTTCCATTCTTGCCTTCGGCGTCTTTTCACCCTCAAATATCTCCGCGTTGTGGAACCGCATCGAATTCATTGGTGCCCGCTTCTGGCCTAGACAACAACGAGTCCTGGACACGGTTCCAAGAACGCGAATGCAATTCTTTGCTACAGGCTTTTCCCACGCAGGTCATGCCGGAGAACATACAGACCCGTCCCCCCTCTGCCACGCCTCTCGATATGTCGCCACCAAAACCGTTGTATGCGTGTCCCCTCTGTCCGAGAGATTTTCAACTTCCCAATGGCCTCGCCCTGCATCTTAAGTGGCACGATCGTGTTTCAGGTTCGACGAGGAATTTGGCTGTGTGGCAGGGGATGCCTCGAAATAGAACCACAACCAAGATTTCTCGTATGGAGTTGGGACAACCAGACGGGCGCGACTTGAGCAATATTCAATCTTCTGCTCAGGGAGACGACTGGGATGTTGCCTTTGGTCGGCAGTTCTCTTCACACACACTGCCACAAGGATCAACGTTGGTCCCGGCTGAAATTGTGAGGAAATCGCTTGAACGTGGGATTCCAAATACTGACAAATTCCTGTTCAGGAACAGTACACCAACTCGCTTTCATTTGAAAATCAGCCCCAAGAATGTGCGCTGTTTCGCGACGCGATACAATTGGATGGCCACTGTGGCTTGCCGTTGGAGAGCAATACATATCTTGCACCTCTTGACGGATTATCAGTGCTGCAGCCTGGGATGTGTTTGCTTTCATTAATCGGTCCGGATTCTCCACATCGGATGTAAATACGTAAACAGTCGTAAATACTCGTACGTTGTCACGAGACGAGAAGGAAGATGACGAAATGGGAGTGGTGGAGTGACCCTTGGGGCGGATCCAAAAGCTTGAATCGAAACCCTTTAAATAGAGCGATGAGCTCAACGTTTAGGGGCTTTTCACTAAGAATACCAACATACCAACAATGACCAGCACTGTCGAGTCTCCCATTCAGAATCTCCACGACACTACTTCCATTCAAAGCACTCCCGGCCGCGAACTCCCCGGTGCTTTCCCTCGCGAACACACTGCCACTTCAAGACAACGACGTTCTTCCGACCGCCCACAGCCGATATCTCTGCCGTCCACAGAGAAGGAGGGTGTCCATCCAGGGGAGCATTACGGTGGCGTCGGCCCACTTCCTGGCTCCATCAGCGAGACCTCCGTCGCCAAGTTGCCCGATGAGCGAGAGAGTGAGAGAAAGGCTGCCTCTGGTCCTTCTTCGAGGTCGAAAGAGGTCACCGTAGACACAGACCGCGGAGATGATGCTTGCGAGGCCGTCGCCGCTGCGATCGCCCCTGGTGCGCAAGGCGTAACGAAGACCGACGAGCAGGCGAGCGAGAGTGAGGCTGTATCTGCTTCTAGGGAGAAAGAACCGGCTGCGGACATGGACCGCGGAGATGGCCCTTGCGAGGGAGTCGCCGCGGCTCGCTCTGGAGCACCGAGTAAAAGGAGTCAGGATAGTCCAGTTCCGCAGGGTCCTGATATCGCCAGCGAGCGAAAGCCAGAGGAACAGCGTGCAGAAGCTAGGGTAGGTTTCTTCCTTCATCCTTGAATGGGCGTTTGCCGTCTGACGATACTCGTGTTATGGTCATAAAGGGAACCGCAGATATCACGGCTCCAGCAGACTCGAAGTTAAAGGAGGATACGAGAAGAGAGAAGAGCGGCGGAGAGTCCGAAACAGGATCGCATCCCCCGACGCCGCCGCCGCCTGGTACTACCATGGCGGAAGATGTTACCCTGCCGAAAAATGGTGAGGATCCCAACAGGGCAGCGGCAGCGCAGCAACAACAACAACGGCAGCCGCCGCCGCAAAGGAAAGGGAGGTCGAGCAGCGACTCGGACGCGAGTAATCATGTCAAGGCGAGCGTGATGAATCGAGTCAAGGGTGAGATGAAGGTTCTCCTTGGGAAGGCAAGTGGGAACCGAGAAAAGGTTGAAGAAGGGGAGAGGATGAAGCACGGCACGCAGTAGGCGGCGGGCGCATCCATGCATGCACGCCTCAGGTCACGGTCATGATCCTTTCCTTTTTCTTTCTTTCTGAGGATAGGCCTCGTTTGATCTAAACTCGATTCCGCCATTTGTATCAACAGAGGTGGAGGTTGCGGGGAAACTGCGACAGAATTATTTGTAGGACACTCACCGTCCCGTGGTGTACCATGTACTAGTTGTGAATGAAAGGTTGGTTCGAGTTTAGTAGTGACTGTTGCGACAGTTGTCAACGAATTGGTATGACCCTTTGAAGAGCCAGTTCCTTATACGACAAGCAAGCTCACGGTCAAGTTTCTCTTACCATTTCCTTGGCAAGGAAAGATGGTGTGTGATGCATAGCAATAGATTATAGTTTTAGACAACTGGCAACAGCGGCCCATGCTCATATTTACCCCTCCTTATCGGTGGGAGGATTCGTGAACGTAATACACCCTTCGGAGTCCTTCCAGTGCTGCTGTACTCCGTCCCACCACGAGCTCGCTTGCATCAACGACTTGAACTCGGACTTGAGCATCGGCACCTGCAGCACTGTCTCTTGTGCACAACGCACGAGGACCGATCGCAGTGGTCGGTGGTACCTTGCGGAACCAGGGAGGCTGCCGACCACGGTTTTTGGGTCCCCTACACCATGCGGGAAAACGGAAAGGTCATGGATTTGCACAGTTCGAGTCGCGGAGGGAAGATAGGTTGTTAGCGGCTTGTGGTGGGCGAGTGCGAGGTGGCGTCTGACGATGTGTTCCGCGGTTTCATGTGCAAAATCGGGCTGCGAGTCAGCTGGAGTGATGAAGGGTGCGTGTGGCGTCGTGGGTGTTAGAGGGCTTTGAGGGGTACGCGTCTCGGTGCCATTTAACATGAAGCGGAGAACGGAGACAAGGAGTTCGCCACCTTCCTGTGCGAGTATGTCGCGTAGAGAGCCGAATGCAATCCCAGAAGGGATTGTCTGCAAAATTTGCGTTTTAGCATGCCGACCCGGGGAAAAATGCAGGAATTCATACGATGGGTACGCGACCAAGAATATCGCCTGCATCAATGCCACCTCGGCGCTTCATCTCGATGACGCAGACAGCGGTGTCGCGTTCGCCGTTCAATATTGCACGCTGGATAGGCGCGGGTCCTCGGTAGGCTGGCAGAGCGGATGGGTGAACGTTGAGAGTGTGGGTTGGTTTGAAAAGGGATAGAAGGGTAGAGGGGAGGATGCGCCCGAAAGACGCGGTGAGGAGGAGGTGGTTCGGCAGGGGTGGGTCGACCGGAGGGTAAAATGGCGAAGGAGGCTGAATTGTTAAGCCAATTACGTTGGAAGACGGAAGTAGGCATGCACATACCTTCCACATCTTGAGTTCGGATCTGATTTGAGGTATGGTGGTCACAGGAATGCTAAGTTTATGGCCTAGGCTCTTCAATGGAGCTGATGGGTAACGAAGGTAAGACAAAGCTGCGAGAGGAAGAGGAGAGTAGAGGGACTGACATACGGAAAGAACGTCTCTCTTTCTACCAATCAATTGATCCGGCTGAGTCGCGATAATGAGATTCTGCCATACGTCTAGAACCGTTTAGCTGAAGATCGGAATGAGGAAGAAGCACGACGATGGACCAGTGGCATTATGAAGCTTTTCAAAGACTCGACATGAAAATTCATCACGCCCAAAATAAAGGATGTTAAATCTTTGGTGATATGATTTCGCAAGGATGTGGCAGCGGCGTGTACTGGCGCGGATGCTGATGCTGAGCATCGAGTGTGGCGTGTGGATGCGTGACCTGATATGGATGATCATGTGAGCACGTCGCCTGAAGTGTCATTTGGCTTTATTTATATTTGTATCTTGACGACGGTTCGTTATCGACCATGTCTCGCTCTGGCTCTTCACCAGACAGTCAGTCACCAGCGAGACAGCATACAACCAGGGTTTTTGGTGATGATCAAACCGATCAACTTGAAAATGTTAATCAATCGTCTAGCATATCCCCATTGCGCCACATACTCTCGCGTCACCCAAGCATCCTATCCAAACATCGCTCACAAGAACCTTCACCTTTCCGTGCCTTAACCCCAGTTCCAACCCACGATGAACGTCCCCTCATTCCCAGCGCTTTACCACAACCCGACTCTTATGCCACACCCCTTCCAAAGTTATCCATGCTGGTTCTCTCCGTCACCCTCCTTGGCGAATTTCTCACAGCTAACGTCTCCACTCCTTTTCTGATCTTCATGGTAGCAAGCTTCGACGAGTTTGGCGAAGGATCTGATGTCGGTTTCTACAGTGGTGTCCTCGTTGCCACATTTTTCTTCACTCAGTTCCTCACTTCGCTCCTCTGGGCTACCGTCGCGGAGAAACACGGTCGGCGCATTGTTCTTTTCCTCTCCCTCCTTGGGGGTTCCATCACCTGTGCTCTATTTGGTACTTCCACGTCCTTAAAGCAGGCCGTTGCCATCCGACTGATGCAGGGCGTCTTTGCTGGCGCAATTGGTGTCGCTCGCGGATGTGTCCCTGTCATTTCTGATCCGAGCAACGAGGGAAGGGCGTATGCTATTCTTGGTTTTTGTTGGGGTATGGGTGGTGTCACTGGTGCCATCGTTGGCGGTGCATGTCAGTCAATCTTTCACCTTACGGCCCAAGTCACGTGCTTATGGCTTCTGATGCAAATAGTCGAATCTCCTGCTCAAAAGTGGCCCAATGTCTTTGGAAAGTTACCCCTTTTCATAAAATATCCTTACCTTCTTCCCACCTCTATCGCCGCTTCTGTCACCTTTGCAGGTGTGTCGCTATTTGATTCTGATCTGATTCGTGTTATCCATATCACCTGAAGGCGCCATTTTGTCACTTTTCCTTGGCCGAGACGGTGGCCCACGTGAGGGCGCCATCCATTTACCACTCGAGAAGATCACCGATACGGTACATTCAACCATTCCGGAAGAAGAATCTATCCCGTCTAGCCCTGTGCCTACACTTCCACGCAAGGCAAGCTTGTATGAAGGTCTTCGCAAGGCATCTCGCACGTTTTCCGGCGTCTTTGCAAGCCGCGTGCCAGATCCAGTATCTTCGCCACCGGTTCCACTTCCGCAGTCCTCTGCTGGCAATCGACCTTTCCCCCGAACTAGTCGCGCAGACGGATATGCTTATGGTTACGGCGGCGCAGGTGGGAGAGCTCTCAGTTTCCGCTCGCGCTTGGGTAGCAATATGTCTGGCGCGTCATATCGACGAGGGAGTTACGGAAACCTTCGCCACCGGGCAAGCAATCTGACTTCTCTCGCTGGAGAAGGCGTGCCGCGAAGCTTTGCGGATAGTGAACTTAGCTTTGCGCAGCGCCTAGTGTTGGCCAATGAAAATGCAGTTACAAACATCGCGGATTTGTGGGTTGCCGCTGCAATAAATGTCGATAATGAGGAGGTATTCGAAGCGGATGATACGGAACTGGAAGGCCCATACGACAGTGTGTTCGACCCAGATGCTGATGAGCCTACTGAGAATCTTCCCGCCGGTGATGGGGATGTAGCTGTCGAAAGGGGAACGCGTGTCGCAACCAGATTGGTACCCTCCCCGTCTATTCCTGATACACGTCGTAGCTCTCGCGTGTCACCTTTCCGCCGACCGTCATCCCCGAGGCATTTGGCGTCGCAGTCTCCACAACGACGACGCCCTTCCTTACAATATGGCGCCCCCGGGCAGCCATTCGATGTGGTTTCGCCGCCGCGCCGATTCTCGAATGCAGTGCCAGGGATCTTTGCCCATCCTGGTGTAAAGACGCCCCTTGCAGTCGTTGAGGCCCAGAGACTTCTTAGTGGCCCCGATCCCACTCAATCATTGGATACAGAAGCCGTAACGACTGTCGAAGGGAAGCAGCCGAGTATATCGAGTCAACTACCCTACGCGATCATCTTCCAGTACGGATGGCTCGCCCTGCATACGACCACGCACGACATGGTGTTCTTGACTTACGTTGTATCGTAAGCAATCTCTTCTCTATGCACCCGGCATCGGTCTTGAACAGATTTCACAGAAAGTACGAAGCAGGAGGGTTGAACCTTAGCGCGGGGGATTTCGCGCAGCTTAGTGGGTTCAATTATCTACCTTTGATTCCCGTTTTGTTGACGACGACGTGCAGCTGCACTGATGTGTCTCGCACAAATTGCGTTCCAATTCTATCTCTATCCGTATGTTGATTCAATTTATCGCGTTCCTCTGACCTTTGATACGCCCGCACAACAGCAATATGGGGTGAGTCGCAACTTGAGCGCGCTTATCTTGCAGGTATCCAATATCATCTGACTACATACGCAGACCACCTAGGGGACGTTTTTCGCACCTGGCCATGTTCCGCTTAGGAACGTTACTCTTCATTCCGGGATACGTTACCGTTACGTTTTATCGTGCATTGGCTGGTCCCGAAAGTGGCGGTACTCTTCTCCTTATGATTCGTTCGTGTTTTCCTTGTTCTGTTCGTCAGAGTATCTTACTTACGAGATCCTCCGCCGACACAAAGCTTTGACAATCAGCACGTGAGTGAAGTCAAGCTCTGGAATCGTATCGCTCGCTAACCCAGTCCCTTTTGTTTTACAGTGCTGTGCGGTATTGCGGGGCGACCTTCACGTTCACATCGGTGTCGATTCTCCTAAACTATAGTACGCGATCAGTTATTTTGCCACATCTTGTGTTTAAAAGGGCACTATTTTTAGTGTCTCCCCCGTCAGTGGTAGGCATATCAAATGGTGTAGCGCAGAGCATAGTCTCTCTCGCACGAGGCTTTGGACCTCTTCTCGGTGGTTATGTACGGTCACAAACTCGAGCCCAGTCGTTGTGCATGACTCTTAACTTGATTTCCAGATTTGGTCTGTAACAGTGCAAGGGAACCCGTCGGACTACTACATCGGCTTCATGATAGTCGGGGTAGCTTGTGCGCTAGCAGTATTCCACACCTTCTTCATCCGCTAGGCATACCCTTTGTTTCTTTTCAAAAGACGTACATATGGAGGACACCCTTGCTACGACTCAGTATGGACTAACGTATTGCCGATCCTTGCCTTTCTTGTGCTTCGTTTTCTGTACATGTAATCCTAGGCCACCAGTGCCAACTTCCTGCATCAGAGAGGAGATCGATCAATGATGTCAACCTGTCAACCCTGACCGAATTGCCTGAGATTGAGTCAGGAAGGACCAAGTGTGAGGATCAGGCGCAAGTGGTGCTAACTTACCAACTACCAATTCAACCTTAAATGACCAAAGAATGACTGTGCTCACATAACTTATTGTCTTTTTCAGATAACGTGACCCGCCGGAAAATTCCGAAATAAAAATAGCCTCGAAAAGAAACGAGCATAACTCGCCGAGTTCTTACCCAAATTGCTTAAATGTTTGCGGGTTAGAATCGGAATTACTATTAGATTGATTGTATAGTAGTCCGAATGTGAAGTTATCAAATTTCGGGAACAGCATAAATCAGTTAGGGATAAAGGACTCCCCCTGCCTCCGAGAATCGCCTGACGTCTTCCTGAGCATATTCCATTATAAACGCTGCTGTTCCTGCATCAATATTTAACCATTCTTGCAGGTCCTTGATGCTGATTATGTTACGGGACAGTTGAGTGATGCGCTGGAAGCCATTTTGTTTGAGAACTCTTCCATGATCGGCAAAATTCAATCCACACTGATTGCGTGCCTTGTCATCCTCAAGCGCTTGGAACCAGTATTCAATTTCGAGTGTTTCAATACCTGGAGGACTTGAAGGCAGTGCGGCAGCAGGGCCAGGCATGCTGGGATGGGGGTACTGCGATGACCACGATGGAGGAATCATGAACGGAATTGGTATGTAGTTCCCCATTTGGAAAGGAGAAGGACCGGGTACCATATCGGCCTGAGATTTCGAAGTTGGGCCACGCATGCGAGTTGGCCGTACATCATGGAGAATGAGCCTCGAAGGCTTCACATCTATAGTTGTGTCTTTATCAAGCTAAGCATGTAGCTATTTAGTAAACAATCCTCGTGAAACTGACAGGGAAACGCGCACCACTCGGTTGGCCCAGAAACCAAAGTCCTGATGGCTCAGCGCATAACAGAGCCCATTTGATGGATCAACATAACAATACAGGTCTTTCCCCTTTGAGTGATATTCGCAACGCCACTTCTTTTGTAGTTCAGCGATCACAGTTTCTCGTTGTGCCTCATATTCGTCGAGAGGTGCCGGTTCATTCTACAGAAGACTGTTGTTAGTACTTGAGACTGCGATGATAGATTGATTCATACCTTTTTCTTCCCCTTTCCATTGGAGCCCTCAGCCATTTTTCCCTGGGCCTCAACCACTGCCGCATCTTCAAAGCAAACTGTACTATTCTTCACAGGAGCACGCTTGGACTTCTTCCCATTAGACAGACGCTGAGGTACAAGAAGGTTTCTCATCCTCTCCACAAAAAATTCAAGTTCATTCTCGTTTCGAATTGAAGTCGCCAGGGCCTTTACTTTATCATTAGCAAGCTTATACCGTAGCTGGATGACATTTGGATGTCTTCCTAATCTTTCAGCTATAGTGTTGCGGAGCTCTTCGAGGGTGATGGAGGACTCAATTACGAATG
>Ga0137359_10001567_pt1 | contig 18176 bp, 26 predicted proteins | sample Mad1_40_16metaG_FD_108281 | JGI IMG/M metagenome (GOLD analysis project Ga0137359, IMG submission 108281) | Vadose zone soil microbial communities from Angelo Coast Range Reserve, California, USA - Mad1_40_16 metaG | ecosystem: Environmental > Terrestrial > Soil > Vadose zone | place: USA... | reverse complement strand
TTGCCCGAGCCCGAGCTAACATGTCCGCTCAAATCAACAAAAAGCCCAAGTTTGTTGCAGATGGTGCTTTCCGTGCCGAATTGAATGTGTTCTTCACCCGCGAGCTCTCTGAAGAAGGTTATCCAGGCTGCGATGTCCGTGTAACACACGCGCACAGAGAGGAGGTCCGTACACTGCGTCATTTGTATATTATATCATTCGCGCCACACACACACACACACACACACAAGAAGTCCTCGGAGAGAAGGGTCGCCGTATCCGAGAGCTTACTGCTCTTGTTCAGAAGCGATTCAAATTTCCCGAGAATACTCTTGAGCTTTATGCCGAGAAGGTGCAGACTCGTGGCCTTTCCGCTGTCGCGCAATGTGAGTAGTTTGCGGTACAAGTTACTAGGCGGTCTTGCCATTCGTCGGTAAATTTTGAACTGTCTTTTCCCATAAGATGCCGTAGTGCATACTTCGATTTGTCACGGAACCCGGTGCTAAGGGTTGTGAAGTTGTCGTATCTATCGGGCAAGCTCCGTGCTGCCCGTGCCAAGTCGATGAAGTTTACTGACGGATTCAAGTTCATGATCCATCCGGGTCAACCTGCTCGGGACTTCGTCGATTACGCGGTTCGGCACGTTCTCCTACGTCAGGGTGTTCATGGTATCAAGGTCAAAATGTATGCGACTTTACTATTACAGAAAACGAATACGACCTATCTACCTATCTCTGTAGCATGGAGGGTTACGACCTTGAAGGGCAACTCGATCCTAAAGGGTTTCCTACCCAAATTCAGTTGTCATCCTCGAGACCCACGTCAGAGCAACGTGAACCTGCCATTCCTCAGGCAGCACCGATACCGGATGAATCAGCCTATCAGCGACAGCAGGAGCTGTATGACCAAGGTATCGTAGCCTGCCGCCGGTTTTTAACCCATTCTTTTATTTGTTCCCCTATCATTGTAAATTGGGAATGCTCTTCCACATGTTTGATACGGCGAAGCCTACAAGGTAAAGTTCCAGAGCTGTTGGGTAACGCTACTTCCTGCGAATCCCCCCGGACCAGAAGGTAACTCCACCGTAATTAATTCCCTGTATTGAGGTGTCGACGCTAGGAAGCGTTTGACTTAGATCTGAAACCATGACGGTTCTAGCTCCCAAGTCAAGCATCAGTGCTACATTCCCACTGGCGCTGATGCTCGCAAGCCTTGATGGCGTTCTAGGCTGTAAAGTGAGATTGCCACCGGCAATGTCCCAGAAAACTGCGGATATTGTCCAGTAGTCCGCATCAAGTATTGCGGAGATATATGCATCGTTCTGAAGGGGGAAGATACGACGCTTTTCGCATCTTCCCATAAAGCTGTCCCGAGTGGCACCCGGAAAGATGGTATATGAGAAGGGTTGCATCGAGTCTTGGTGCTCTATCCATGCTGCGAACAGATCGACAGTCTCTGGGGGTTGTGTTGATGAGCCAATTGCGGACCACGCGCCCGTTCGTGGACCAACTGACAAAGAAAGCACCGTCGCCTCCGCGTCAAACTTGTACCCGACGTTTCCATGCCAGAGTGACGATACAGTGCAATTGAACGTTTGATTCCCGGGTGTACTCAAAAGGTCGTCGTTGACGTAGATATCGCCCGAGTGTCGCCTTTGGTCTAACACAGAATAAATAGGTGCGCTGGTATTGGAAGTAAGGTTGGCGATCATGACATATTGGGTGTCATCATTGAGGAAGAACCACGCCTTTTGCCAACTGAATGCTTTCGAGATTGGATTGAGATATCGCATCGCCGCTATGCCTGTCTTGTCGTTCGACACGCCACCAACGAACGACTCAAGTCCTGTCCATCCTGCGTGTGCGCAGTCCAGCGGTGTAGCTCCATAATCGACGGTGGTGCCTGGAATGAGGTTCCAATCCATGGCTGCCGCTATGTCCTCGTACTCGTCGCCCTGCAGGTACGTATAAAGGGTCCCGTCGGCCAGGTGGAAGCCGAATGGCTAGCGCACGAAGTCAGTGTCATTTTCGTTTGGCTGACGAAAGAAACGAACGTTCTGCGAGTTGACACATTCCGTATTCCTCGTCCGCGTGGAGTACATTTTCAGTGTGGAGACGTAGCCTTTGCCACGCTGGACCTGAAAACACCGTAAGAATAAGCCTCTTCGTTTGGTCGGTACTGCTCACCATGTAGTCGTTGTTGTAGAACATTCTGTTACCCATGATCTTCCCCGAATTTGCATCCTCCGTAGGCACAAGAAGATTGTTGTAGACTGCAACCATGGTATTTGAGTCCCAGAGATTCCCTAACTGTAGGATTTCTGAGAGATTAAGGTTCAAGCTCCCTGTGGCTCTATGTTGCATCAGCCATAGTAATTACATCTTCGATTGGATCACTCACTGAGCATCAATAACGGGGAAAGAGATAAATCGTGGGAGAGAGCTCTGACCACGATGCAGTTAACGGAACGGGTAGGAAGATAACAAACTTACAAAGTCCCAATGAAGTACGTTGGTTTTCACGTTACGATAAATCATCCACTGGTCGCCGTCAATCAAAGTCTCAAATGCAGCTTGTGAAGTCGCATTCGAAGCATATTGGGTGTCGGCGGCATCAATTTGCAGCTCGAGGACGTCATTGGAGCTGGCAAAGCGATCAGCAAGTTGGTAATAGGCTGTGGAGGATGGGCTCACTAATCTTTTCCATAGTTGCCGTTGTAGAGAAGTCCACCGTGCTGGCCGAAACTGCCGTCCGGCTTAATCCCATCGATCATAACGCCAGGCTGAATGGCAACTTCGGCATTAATTCGACCGTATGCCTCGGCGATAAGGCTTGTATTCGAGGTCAACAAGGCTAGATCTATCCCGATCTTCGCTACATCCAAAATATTGGCACCAGTTAGGAAGCCTTTTCCTTCATAGAACGTGCCATACGCTCGTGCGGCAATGGTAATGCAACCATTGAATTGTACTGGAGTGAGCGAGGCATTGTACAACAAGCATGATTCGTCGACCAATTTAGGAACGAGTATGACCTGGGCACATGATTCGCAACATGAGGATGACCGAAACTGTCCGAAGTTCAACCCACATTCGAGAACCAGTTGGTATTCCAGAAGCCTGGGGTGCCACATGGGCACACGCTGGTGCCGCCTTGATCTAGACATGCAGGGACGATGAAATCTTGTGAGAACCAGAAGTCCATAGCGGAGGATATGGCGCTAGCGAGGGCAGGACTGCCAACATATTGTTCGGCACCTTTGAGCCCACCGTGCCAAGCAGCACTCAAGGTCACTGTGTGAGGTCAAGAACTGGGAACTATTCTAAATCTAGAATGGGCGTACGAATACGTGACCAGTGAACGCTAGCTGGCCAGTTGGCGCGTTGTGCAGGACAACCGGTGGTGTAATCAATCTCGGACGATGGCCAGCTTCCATTAGAACCTAATGTTTGTAGCCTGGAGGTCAAGAGTCAGGCGAGAACGTATGATGCGAGGTGAGATAATTAATTTGCCATGACGGAATTTGTGACACCTGAGTAGCGGAAGCAATGATGAAGTCGATTCTTCGCTGAAGGACCGTGTGCATGTCCTCCACAATCTGTGGATTTGGAGATGATGTCGGTGACAAAGACGTGCTGGGGGAGAATGTTAGTGTTGGAGGCACCGGTGAAGAAGAAATAGATGGTTCATATCTGCTGGACGTCTCAGAAATTATCGAGTTATAATAAACAAATGAGGGTGTTGTGCTTGTGGAAGGGGTAGACGACGTAGGGTATGAAGAAACGAGAGTGGAAGCAGGTAAAGAAGAATAAATGGGGATTGCAGGAAATTCGACAAAGTGAAGAGAAACAACGAAGCTGGTATAATAGAACAAAGAGAACAATAACAGAGAGAAAGAAGCAATGGAGACAACCATGGTGAAGAAAAGAGAGTAGAGTCTTGAACTGCCGATAGCAGAGCCCAAGAGTGTTCTTATAGCAAAGTCCATTATTTTCACCAGAGAGAGCCGCGGCTGCTATAAATCATTTGGCAAAGCGGATCTCAGAGTTTTGACAGCGAAATTATAGGATATTTGTTATCAAGTGAAAATTGGGGTTACTAAATAGTTGTTTTCACAGAACTAATTTATTTTCTGATAAGTTAGAAAAAAACAAAAACGTCAAGGTGCCATGAACCCTTATATAAGCAAAAACTCGTCCCCTCCTCCCTCAAACATTATCAGAGGGGAAATGTAGACAGTGTGGATTGTAGAAACTAAGACTGGCTTTCAATGCTCCTTTGTCACATTGCCTGAGGACTTTTGGGTCATTGGTCATGGCTACATTGATGCCAGAGGTAGTATGAGTAAGTGGAGTTGAGCCTTGCCTGTTGTTGACTTACATGGGTTCTGCATATGTCTTGCATGTTAAATATACTCTTCACATGAATGTATGAGATGGATCACACCTCCTGCTAGCTCAGACATCATCACAGAGGCATGTGGAAGCCACCAGCAGCCTTTCACAGCCAGATTGGACAGATATGAGCTAAGGGTGTCAGAATGAAGGTATGGGTGCCAGTCTGGATGAGCCTCCCTTCCTGCATTGCAAAGCTTCTTGATTTCAGTCAAGTTCTATGTTAGGAAAATGTTCCTACCTCTACTTCAATCATTGTTGAAATGACATATCATACTATATGCATGTTTGAGGTGATACATTACATTTTATATCATGTAAGATATCCAACTATAACCACTCTCCTGAGATAAGACTTCTCTGGGTAGTTTTGGAACCCACTTTGACTGTAACTTAGAAGACCTGAGTGTCGGAAATAGCCGAGGGATTATTGCCGATTGGCCGAAAGTGTTGGTGTGGTGTCTAGTCACGCTCGGCCTCACCTCGCTTTTCGTCCGCGCTCACTCCTCAGCCTCAGTAAATTCCCGCCCCCTTCCCCTTTCCTCGCCCTCCCTTCTTCATCTCCTTTTCTCCCTTTCTCTTCCATGCCTTCTGACTCCCCAAATCATGCCCGTGCTTCAGGTGCGTCTTTTTTTTTAACCCACCTATTTATCTTACAATGCTTTAGCCTCCCCTCACGATTCCAGATCTCCCTCACCGTCCGGACGTGACATCCTTACCCTTCGCGCTCTTGTAAGCACAAAGGATGCAGGCGTCATTATTGGAAAAGGTGGTAAAAATGTCGCCGACCTTCGTGAACAAACTGGTGTCAAAGCTGGTGTCAGCAAAGTCATACCAGGAGTCCACGAGCGTGTCCTTAGCATCAGTGGTTCTGTTGAGAGTGTTGCAAAAGTGCGTCTTACTTCATCCGTGTTTATCAGTCGTCTGATGTCAATAGGCATATGCGCTCATTATCGCCCAGCTCGTCGATGCCAACCCCTCTTCCCCTACCGTTTCTACCTCCACCACCGCCCACACTTCTATGCGCCTCTTAATCTCACATAACCTCATGGGTACCATCATAGGCCGCAGTGGTCTCAAAATAAAGGCTATACAAGATGGTTCTGGCGCGCGAATGGTTGCCTCCAAAGAGATACTTCCGCAGTCTACCGAGCGTGTCGTCGATGTTCAGGGCTCACCAGAGGCTATCGGCCGTGCTATTGAAGAGATAGGCAGATGCTTGCTAGAAGACTGGGAGAGAGGCCTTGGCACCGTTCTCTATAACCCAGGCGTGGGCGACGAGCGTACAGGCGGCCGGCGTTCTCACGGCTACCAGCAGTCCAGCTATAATGGCAGACGCACAAATGGCGATTCGAATGCACGTGCCCCTAGCCCTCCCTCTCCAACAGCAGGAAACTCCACAAATCTCCGTACTCAAAATATCTCCATACCATCTGATATGGTTGGATGCATCATCGGCCGTGGTGGCACCAAAATTACTGAGATCAGGCGTCTTTCTGGCTCCAAGATCTCCATTGCCAAAGCGCCACACGATGAGACAGGCGAGCGTATGTTCACCATTGTCGGTACTCCAGAGGCAAACGAGAAGGCGCTCTTCCTGCTCTATAATCAACTGGAGAGTGAGAAGGAGAGGAGGGTCGGGAAGGAGCATCAGAGCCAAGAGGAAGAGCCTCAGGACTAAGTCTTTCGCCATACAATTCAGCCCTTCACATCAACCTTTCGCTTCCAGGCATTCGCAGCGGCTATTGATGGGATTATATTCACGGGCGTTGTCCCACTATTGTCCATATACATGTATCGATCATCTCATTTCTTCGCTTCGCCGTTATTGCGCTGGTCACGATGGACCTCTCGCATAACCCCCTTACCATTCCCCTCAACCGTCAAGTTCCTCACGCTTCTTGTCCCCCCCCAAAAAAAACTTAAAAGCCGATTGTCTCCCTTGTCTTCCATTTCTTCGCCTGCTGTGTTGGCGTTCACCTACCTTCCTGTGGCTGGGCTGCCTCGTACGTGTCTCTTCGTTCTTTCATTCTGTTCAGTTCAATTACGGTGTATGTGCATTCTCCAGTCATTCCCTGTACGTATCTACTGTTGGCCACGTCGTTGAGCCCTTTACCGTACTGTTAGTCCTAGTGCTACCAATATCGTGCGACCTCTTAACCATTTTAAATTAAGTGTCACTGTGTCCGGCCCGGATGATACCGTCCACTCGATGTCCAGCGACCATCGACAGCAGCGCCTTAAAGCGTCAGCGGCAGCGGCATCGCTTGTACGCGCTCTGAATAACCCTTATAATGTTCCCGCATATGCACAGCCAGTTAACCCCCAAGGTTATACTTACTCCTCTACGTATAATCTTTCGTCGTCCGTTGCTTCAGGTTCCACCAGCCGCAGTGTACACACTCCTCACCGGCCACAGCCTGCACACTGGTACACCTCAGGAAGTAGCAAGTGCACATACCAAGAATGCGGGTTCACCGGCTCGCAAAGTTCTCTCGAGATACACAAGATGGACCGTCATCTATTATATCCGCCAGGATGGCACGCCCGCAAGCGCCAGTCAGATTGGGATGCTGACCCCAGTTTGAAAGGGTACGTCCTTAATGCGCTCGATTACCCAAGGTTTATAGGGGCCTAAGCATTGAATTTTTCTTGTTCACTCGCAGGAGGCCCGTCCCTATCCTAGGCACGAGCATAACACTCGATTCACCTGAAGATGTCGAAGCGTGGATAGCGGAGCGCAGGCGACGCTGGCCGACGGCCGCGCGCGTCGCAGAGAAGAAGCGCAAAATAGAGGAAGCCGTCGCGAGCGGCGGGCTGCATTTCGATCACCTCATGTTTCCCGGGGCGAAACGTCAAAGGCACCCATATAATGCGCCGACGAGGGCAGGGCGGGGCAGAGGCAGAGGCAGAGGCAGCGGTCGTGGCAGGGGACGCGGCTTGGGCGGTGCACATACCGTTGCCCCCGCTAGGACCCAACCACCTCCTCCCTCAACGATGGCGCAGACGGAGACTCGATCATACGTCTCAGACAGCGACGCACCTGAGGTTCTGTCGGCCAAACGACCGCCTGGCATCGAAGTATATGAATCCTCTTCTTCCGATGCCGAGTCTGGGCAACCTCAAAAACTTGACGCCCACCCGCCGCCACAAATCCACGAACTCCCCACAAGAGACGCACGTGTTAGCAGAGGCAGCGTTACGGCAACCGCAGATTCACCTGCTCAACCACAGACAGCTGAAAACGCACGTCCGAAGGTTGTGCCTCTCAAAGCGCCACCTCAACCCAAAAGGCAGCCTCGCAATCCCTTCGCAGCCCGGACATCTCTACTTCGTAGCGTGAGCGGGCAATTTGTCGCCTCTACTTCGGTCCGCGCTGATGGCTGATATTCTTGGCATAGCTGTTACTACCAGAGATTCGCATGACTGTTTCGAATCTCTCCCAGGCCATTCATTTCCTTGTCGACAATGACTTTTTAGAAGATGTTGAGCTGGTTCCGGGCCAGGCGAATGAAAAGCGGATCGAGGTTGTGAGCGAACATCCCGCTCAGTCCGAAGAGGGGTCTAGTATAGACACTTAGCATCACCCTCTAATCCTAAGCATTCCCGAAACCCAGACGAAGGCATCACCAAGAATTAAGTGCACAGAGAGGAGATATTAGTACGCTACATACGAGGATGATTAGCTCTGTCACCCTCACTGCCACTCTCGCTCTCGTCCTCAGAGCCGTCGTCGGGCTCTAGTTCCAATGTCCGTCCTTCAACGACAAAGCCCGCATCTTTCAGACCCTTGCTAATTTCGTCCGCTTTTCCTGGCGCAGTCACCGAAACAACGACTGACGTTGAAGAACTGAACAGCGGCAGGAAGTACTGCCGTAGTACGCGCAGCACATCATCCTTGCTCACTCCTTGGAATTTCTCGAGGAGAGCTATGTTATGGTTTTGTGACATGCCCTTGAGCGCTTGATTCGTGAAAGATGTCACTGCCTGCGACACGGGATGCACGTTAGCTACAACGAATCACGTCGTGAGATTAACGAACCGCTCGTCCAGGAGTCGAGACACCTTTCGTCACCCCATAGACGATAGTGCTCTTCGCGGCGTCCAGCGCTGTCTCGTCAAGGGCGATCTAAGAACTCGGAAATGAAACCCCAATCGAGGCGCCCATTCCATATGTGAACATACCGAGCCATCAACAAGACCGCGGACAACGACTGCCCCCTGTTTGAATGCCTCAAGGCTGTTAGAACTCTACAGAGGTAGTGTTGTTAGTTTGACGTCCAAGGTAGACGGGCTAGAACGAACTCGATAGAGCGCGAATGTGACTGTGCCAGCTTCGAGGTCAATCCCAACATAAGCGCCATATGCTAATCCAGAGCCACGGATGTAGCGCTAGTGCAGTGTGAGTCACATAGGAGTTGTGGGTTGTTAATTTCTTACCCAGAGGAAACTCTCTGTTGCACTCAGGACTTCCGACGCAACGCGTAAAGCAGGGTAGTCTGGGTGGTTGAATCCTTGGATACCTTTCCCGATATGATTTACGAACGAGCTTTCAATGGTGGGAAGGGTGACAACAATGGCCTAGCAGAAGATATCAGCTTCTATCTGACAAAGCAGCGATGGTATTACCTGCTTTACTGGGTTCTTGCCGACCTCGCTCAAGGTATCGGATGCTATGGGGACAGGCAATAATGGGGCATCCTTTATCAGAGATTGGATCAGCGAGAAACTTGTTTGTTGTAGGGTAACGCAACGTACAGGAAGGACTGCGCCAAAGTACTTGTTCCAAACACTCCGTGGCTTGGGGATACTCAATACATTCCCTGTTACAGAGAACCTTATCCCAGTGGGGTCAGTAACTAGCGCGATGTCAGTGAGCTTAGTTTACTTAGATTATGTGGAAGACTCACTGTTCTTGCGGATTTCCTCAAACATTTGGGTGACTTCTTCGGGGGAGCTGTGGATTTTCTCTGCAAGGCTCGGAATGAAGTCAGACTGGATGAGGACCCCGCTGGCCCTTGTTGTAGAGTTGCCCGCATATAACAGCTCTGACGAGACAGCCGAGAGCACCGTGCTTCCATCCCGCTTGAGACCAGGCAACGCCTGTTGTATTTGGGCCACGACAATTTGAAGCCTTATCCAACAGTCATCAGACGATAATCTCTTATACGAAGGTCGGACAAACCTCTCCTTCGTGAACTCGCTGCCATAAAGCAAATCCCTCAACCAGGCTACTGCCAACTCATACTTGGCCACTTCCACCCGTATCGTGATGCGCAGTGTCTCGGTGAATCCGCCTGAGATGCCAAGGCTGACATCGTAAGAAACCGTCTGGTCGTCGAGTTGATCGACAACCTCTTCGTGAGAAAGGCGTTCACCCGACTGACGCTTCACGGGCAGAGAGAAGAAGGAGCTAAGATATGGCTGAATGAATCTGAGAGTGGCGTGAGCAAGACAAACAGCACGATGACACAGGCCCCGTACGGTCGCAAGTGGCTAGGTAGTTTTGAGAGGGACAGATAGGCATGAATGCTAACGAAATCGGACTGCACACAATGAATTTTTGTTCCAGGAAAGTCGGAATGGAGTACGCACCTTTACGTGGTCGTACTGGACGAAGAATGGGAGAGGTGTACCGTCGGCATTAATATGACGGCTAACATCATTTTCCGTCCTTGCTACACTGCCCTTGCGACCAGCCCCCACCTGCTGAACACTCTGTACCGGGATCCAAGAGATGCTTTTCACATGAGGTACCGGGAATGACTTCAAAATCTCTGTGGGGATTGGTCTGTCATGTTCAGCTTTAGCCTCTTCTAATTCTTTGGCTTTCTTCGCTAAACCTTCAGGACCCAAGGTCGCCTTCTGCTTCGCAATACGAGCCTTTTCATCCTTCTCAATGCGCTCTGCCACTGCTGCGGAAGGCTTCCCACGAACAGCAATTCGTTTGGGATTGACAAAATATCTGTATGTTACGCGAGTTACACAAGGAAAATGACCACAAGATCATATACGCACTTGTCGATAATGCCAGACCATTGTCTACTCGACCACGTTCGCAGAATGTTGTAGTGTTTGATCTCGTCCAGAGATTCCTCGATCTGTGAGCCGTCTACGCGTCCATATAAAAAGTTGGCAATCATCGCTGATGAAAAGGCGTCTCCGCCATCTGATTCCACTTTACTACGGAGCTTGAATTTTATCAGCAATCTGTTGACAGTCTGCGCAAACTGAGCAGTACCTGGCGCTCAGCCCGGTCAATAATCATTGACATACGACCCAGATCCACGCCTTCCTTTGAGATGCGGCGGAAGCTCTCATGGAGTTTCGTGTCAAATGTGTCCAAGTGCTCCGTCGGGACTGAACCGACGTATATCATCATGTCGCACAGTGTAGCTCTGGTTTCCTCTGCGAAATATATGTAGGTACTGCAGGCTGTCAGAGTCGTCCATGCGAAACTACGAAGCTAGACATACCAGAGCGGGGATTCTATCTCAATAAACTCTTTGTTCAGAGGTGCAGTCGGAGATGACGTAAGATATGTCCCAAGAATCTCGAGAGCCTTAAACATAATGAGTCCGAGCTCAATATCACTGGGGATAAAACGCGGACCGTGAACTCGAGAAGATCGTCTGTGGGAGGACCCATGAAATTAATAAGCAATTCCCCGGTGCTCTCATCCTTTTCTGGGAAATCCACCGTGTGCTCGATAAGTTTTTTGATAGGCGTTCTCCGGGCACTAGATGTCTCTAGGAAGGGCCGATTCCAACCAGGCGGATTGGGACCTTTGTCTTGACCGTGTGCAATAACGCTAGGCTCGATCTTATTCTGTATGACAGATAACAAGGTCTCTGTCCCACTTGAGAGCTTTCCAGCGACAATGAGCGAGAGATTATGAGGGACATAGTAGGTCCTATGGTATTCACGGACTGAAAACGATTAGTTAAAAATGTCAAGGAGATCTAGAAACCCTTCACTTTGCTCAACGGTCAACTTTCGAAGGGCCTCCATCAGACCTCCAGTTTCACTTCGATAAGCACTGCCAGGGGGATTAAGCAGACGCTGTGCTCTGAAAGATATGAAGCATCAGGACAGTCGAATTACAAGTACTATGGCTCTCGAAGGTAATCTCTAAAGGCCAGCGACGTACTGCAATGACATGAGATCCCCCGAAGTGTTTTCACGGCCTTGCATTTCAGAGTATACCACGCCTGAATCCTCACCTTGTGGGTCAATGTGATGTACCTTGATAACGACGTTAGTCAGAAGAATGTGAGCACGTGCAAGGCGGTCTCGACATGCCTCGGTGGTGAATCCCGCTTTCGTGATGGTGGGATATAGGATATGATCGACATAGATGGGAAGGATTTGCAAGAAGCCAGCCTCCCCGGCGGTAGAGACGGTGTAGGCAGTATAATCCGTGTCGGTCCATGCATTGGTTCCATTGGAAAAGCCACGGTTCGCAAAGTGGTCTATTATGCCCTTGTAAGGGTACATTTCCGAGCCCATGAAGACCAAGCTGTTGAAGGACGCCTTGGTCAAGTACAAATTCGCGCGTTCGGACATGTGCTTACTGCTCGAGCGTATGGGGGCAGCCGCTGTCATTGAATACTGTGTTATGTGAATGTGAGGAAAGCTATGCGTGCAAATTAGAATCTGACGCACTTTCCGTAGGAACTACAAAATAACCGTTCACGATGGGCGCTATGATTCAAATGAATGTGATGCGTTTAAAAGCGAAGCGCGGATCGCCCACCTTCGTAATCCAAATGGACCACGTTGAGACCGGTGACTCTGCTACGCCAGCTGGAAACTGTGACATCTGTGTAATCGAGCTTGACGCGCTTTATCAGGTCAAAGTTTCCGAAAGTCTCGCGGAAATTTGAGGGGGAAGCAGGAGGGTGCAGAGCAGAAGACATGCTAGGTTGTACTGAAGACGCGAGACGGGTTCTGGTGGTGGTAGAAAAGAAGGACCCAAACGTTGGCGTCGTCGGTCGTCGTTTGAGAGAGGACAAAAAACGGTTCATACGGTATGGTGGACCACCAAGTGACACTGAAGCTGCGCTCTGCGCTGTACAGTACAAAAAATACGAATAGTTTCTTCCTCTGACACACACCCATGCGATCGTCACGTCAACAACAACAAATCACGTAACTGCAATGTCATTCACACCCACTTCGGAGCAGCTTGCACTGCGCGAAGCTCGTCGCTTGGAGAAACAGAAAGCCAAAGCCGAAGCCCGTGCTTCGTCATCGAGAGCTCTAGCCCCGCTTGTGAATTTAGAAAAAGGTCAGATCATACAACGGTCCTGGTTAACAGTTCAGGATGTCCACCGATCCGCCTCAAGGCCTGTGAGGATTATGACCTGGAATGTTCGTAACCGTTTATTATTATTCTCCAGCCATATGTCTTGTGTTACGACGTGGACATGTCGGCCAGTCAATTACCTGCAGGACTGAAATCGCCATGTTTTCAGCTCTTGGCTCAGTGTCTCGTCCGTGAGTAGAGATCGGTTGTAATTTAACGCGAGTTATACCTCGAAAACACCAAGGCCGCGAGCTTTTTCCCAACAGTGACTGTCTGAAATCTGCTCAACGAGAGCACATGATTTTCAACGAGATTCTCTCCGCGGATGGGGACATTTTGTGTCTTCAAGTGAGAAAAAAAGTTGCGAGAATTTATGATGCTCACCTCATCTCGGGACCCCAGGAAGTCGATCGCCTGGAGAAGCTGATTCCCGTCCTGGAGGAAGCAAAGTACGGACATGTGTATGCTGCAGGTCCTAGGAAAAAGCATGGTTGCCTCGTCGCCTTTCGCAAAGGTTCATACAAAATCCACGGGCACATCGCCCTTTGCTACGACGATATCGATGTCCGCCCGGATGGTTCTGGATCCTCCCGCAAGGGTCTGAGCTTCCGGACGAAGAACATAGCTAACGTCGTCGCGTTGGAAAGGGTTGGTGAGATTGGTGAAGGCTATATTGTAGCGACAACACACCTCTTTTGGCACCCGTCGTCAGTAGCACTCTATCGGGCAAAATTCAAACAACACTAACACGTTTTTGTCCCCTTTAACTCCAGCTACGCGTATGAGCGAGCGAGGTATAACTTTGGTCCTGTATTTCTGGTGCTTCAGATGATCAACGACGACCCTCTCGTTTCAGACAGGCGGGAATCTTGCTTCGCGAAGTCGTCAAGTATCGTGAAAACTTGGGCCTGACATCCTGGCCCTGCTTCCTTGCGGGGGGAAAGTTGCACTTTCCATGTTCTTTACCCCAACCTCATTCTGTCTCGTGTAGATTTCAACTTCCACCCTGGCGAACCCGGATACGCCCTTCTGGCTGGAGACGCACTGACGCCAGCCCAGGAGCAGCTTCTCGCTAAATCCCGCGTTGTGCATGTTTCGGTGGACCCCACCGTGCCACTCACCGGTACTGCAGAGACCAACGAAGACGAAGATGGCGGCGCACAATCAGACCCAGACCGAGTTATCACCAATGCTCGCGAGGCGTTACTGCCCGACGGCTTGCTCAGCTCGCCCGAGTTGGTAGAGCTCTTTGTCGTCCCCACACGACCGCGCAGTTTATACGACGAAGGCCAGAGGCTTCTTGAAAAGATGCTTTCTGTTCCAGTCTTACGCTGCGGTGGACGACTGGGCTTGCCTACTCATCAGCGAGGGGCGTATGAACCCGAATGGACGAGTTACACCCATTACTGGAAGTCTGTGTTAGGTGGGTTGTCTGATCCGCGCCAATTAATTAGGGATTCAAGCGATTTTCGTAGATTATATCTGGATCATAGATCCTCCCAACAGACGGGCTGTTGTCACGCGCCTGCTCCAGCCCCATACGACTGACAGTCTTGACCCAGGGTTGCCCCGCAAGGGTGTATCTGGTAGCGATCACGTCTCTCTTGCCGCTGAAGTTCGATGGGAGGAAGTCGACTGAATGACCATCAATTTCCAGAATGTCGTTACTCTATACTCTCATAGAATTTCTGCGAACGCGATTACCAGTAGGGTATTAGGAGTGAAGGAAGCAACTAATCAAAAGGAGCCTACATGCGTAGACAAGGGAAAGTGTCCTCAATATCACCGTGTCCTATCTGAACCCTCTAAGAGACTACCAAATAAACCGACTGTTGCCTGTTCGTTCCGCAACTGAATCATGTAAACAATACCTGTGCGCGCACCATTGTCGCTCAACTCGACTGCAACGCCTGTCTTTCCAACACGCTCCACTCCATCCGAGAGCACGATGGTTGAGATCAACACCGACTTGTTCTTGTCATCTGCCTCCACAACCAGCTGTTTCATGTTTGTCGGTTGCTGGTGATACAGCTTCAGTTTGGCAGAGCCTAGAGACTTCCACTGTGCATGGCCTTGCTTCAAGAATACCTTGCATTTCATCTGCGCGGAAATGGAAGACGTGACCGGGCCGGTCGGGGCTGGGCCCATCTTCGGCGACGTGGGAGGGCTCGTCTCGTCCACTGGTCCATTGACCACGGATGGCGCACGGAACTGCAAGGACGGAAGGATGGTACGAGCTTGTGGTTCGCCCAACGTTCCTAACGAGTTCGTGCGTGGCAATAGCAGATTAGCACTGCTAGCCATCTCGGGACGTAGGGATCCATCATACGGAGGCCCGCGCCCAGGTTCAATCGGCGAACTCAAAGACGATGCAAGCGGGCTCGTACGAATGCCACCTTGGAAAGAAGGGTCTGACGGTGTGCGCCCGGGAGAAATACGGTACGGAGGGTTGGGAGGCGCGAACTGACCGTCCACGGGATTTGGACCGGGACGTATAGGGCCCCTTGCAGCAAAGGAAGGATCCATACCAGGGGCAAATCCCTGCGGTGGGCCGTGTCTACCCAAAGGCTCGGCACTGGCAGTCCGTTGCGGAGGAAGAAATTGCCCAGGGCTGACTATTTGACCAGGAGCAATACCGAGCCTGGGAACTGGAGCTATGGAGGGAGGTGATCGACCTCGCATAATAGCAGGTCCGGGAGGAAGACCGCCTGCGAAGCGTGGTTGTCCAACCGCACTATTTTCCATGTTTTCGCGTTGAGAGGGTTGGCGGACTGGGTATGTTGGGGTAGAATGCGCGTGTTGTACTGGCGGCGCCCAGCCGCCTCCACCATGTTGGATCTGTGCTTCAAGAGAAGAAACGAGGTTCGACATGCTGCTAGTGAGCGACATTGGTGCCATCCCCGTAGTATCGTGACTATTTCTTGACGGAGGACCGGAGCCGCGGCGAGACACCGAGCCATTGAGACTACTAACTGGCGACGAAACTCGATGTGGAGAAGGGCTACGACTACCCTCAGGGTGGGTGTTCTGCCGAGGCAGGTCTGGCACGGTTTGAGAAGACGGAATGCCATCACCATGAGGCCTATTCAAGCCACTGAACGTTGGTAAGGGGGGAAGGGGGTGCTTTGAAGCAGTATGGACTGATGTGCAGACGTGAGGTCCCCGTGATGGAAGACTTTTGGAAGGCGCTCACCGGCACTGGCAAACTCAATGCACTCAGTAAGTTCAGAGAACACTTTATCTCGCACGGCCAATGATGCTAATAGAAGGACCATTTTTTCTTTTCTTAACACAGTCACTTCCAACGCGCGGTCTGCATCCCATGTGATTAGTCGTTGAACCCATAAATTATGGGGTACCTAACCTTCGTCAGCTACTTTCTCTACTTTGAGATGTTTCCCTGCCAAGGGTGGGTAAAGCAGCCAGTTATCTGCTCCCGGTTTCTCCAGGCTTTTTTCTCCGGGCGCAATTTGTTCACACAGAAGGAAAAGGTCCGAGAGAAGAAAAACTCGACCATTGAGATGGTTGATCTCAACACCTGTCGAGCGAGGGACGAAGCGGATGCCAGCCCTTACACCGATTCGCATTGTCCTCGCGTAGGGCAATGTAGGCGGCAAAATCTGAAGGCGCACTTGCTGTACCAGGGTCAGCAAAGCCAACGTACAAAAAGGGCGCGGGAGATAAACTCACCCTTGGCGTCATCGTAAAAATGTCTATGCATCTTTCCGCTGACAAGCGATTTTCGAGTTCAAGTAAAGGTATCCCCAAGTCACTCGCTGTGTTCTGCTCTATCGAGGACAGGCTAGTGTCGTTGGACGATCCAGCTCTGAGGCAGAAAAAATCATCAACGGCGTCTTCACAATGAGATCATTTCCCAACGTACGCGCTAGATTGGCTAGACCCTCTGGCCGAGCTGGTTTCGCTCCCTGTTGTTGTCTCGGTAGGTGGAGGCCCCAGCTTTTTGTGTGCAGCAGCTTGCTTGCGAAAGTCAACCACGACTTCGTCTTCCGTCTCTGGAGCCGTTGGCATCGACGAACCAGCCTTGACGTTAGCCCGCGCATCTAAGATATCCAGTAACTTGTCGAGTGTCTCAGCAGCACTGGCCAGTAGTTTGTAATCACTTCGACCGGGCTGGGCCCCCTTCAATAATCGGCCATACAGCTTTTTGAAGTACTTAAGACGTCCCTTTGGAAGAAGGAACAGTTCATCAAGCGTCCAGATGGGGAAACCTTCATTAGTAGACGGGGTAGGGGGGGGAAGGGTGGCTGAAAATGTAGCAAGCACATCTGGAATACGGGTATTGTCGCGAACGGGTGCCCATGTGTCAAACCCGGTGCAGTAGCGTTCGCAATACGTGGTATATGGCGCTTCGAGATCACCTATCTGTTGGACAAGATGAGGACGTAGCTACGAGGACAGCTGCCCCGCCCAGACGACTCACCCATCGCATGAGGAGATCACCCAAAGCCTTAGGCGAGGAAGGGTTCGTGCCAATCTCTTTCAAGCGCTGATTTGATCGTCGGTCAGTTGGACGGTTACGGGATAGGTGAATTCGAATACCGAAAGCAAGGAACGATCGGCCTTGTACACACCCTCTATGCTTCTAAACATGAGGTCCAATTCATGGGGAGGGAGGTTTGTGCGAGACCATGCTGAGGCTACTTTCTATATGTTGGCGACACAAGGATCGACCGAATGAGAGATGACAACCATCATACTGATTGAATATGACGCACGCGAATGACACCAGCCATTTGGTCGATGAAGAGTTTTTCGGTATCAATGAGATCCACTAATAAGTTTGGACGTTTTCCACGGGCATCCGGACTGAGTTGTCTGGTAGAAGTATCAAGAGGGCTGTTGAAGTCTAGACGGCGTATGCAGCGTGAGAAGGGATCAGAGACAGTGTTCAAGTACCTGTAGTATCATGAGTAGGAAGGGTGCGAAAACCATCCGAAAGTGGCGGCGGGTCGGGTAGTATGGGAGAGAGGGACTTGGGTGGTGGTGGTGGCGGCGGTTTTATTAAACTGTCGTCATCGTGAGTCGGCGTTGGAGGGAGGTTTGCCTCGGTGATGGGTGTGCTCATAAGGGTTCGGTTTCAAGTCACTGCCAAGCCAAAGCGCACAGGAACGGCGACATGGAACCTGACCAACAACGCGTCCCAATCGCTCTCACCTGGCTAGAGTCCAACTTCAATACCCGCTCTCGTACTGAACAACTCTTACGACCTGAGCTCGACAATGGCGTCATAACCCAGCACGACTTTGACGCCGCCGTCAACTTCTTCCCCAGTGCACAGCGTTACTACTCTGTCCGCCACTCGTCCTTTTCCTCTTAATAACCGTCCCTTATAGCCTCTTTGTTCTTTCTCAGATCGCTGGTGGCATCTTCGGTACACTCTCCATCGTGCTTTATGGCCAACTTCGCCGACCCCCACTTCCCACCCATCGTATCGCATCCCTCGCCGCTTTTGCATGGGCAGGCGGTGCCGTCGG
>Ga0137359_10001561_pt1 | contig 18198 bp, 19 predicted proteins | sample Mad1_40_16metaG_FD_108281 | JGI IMG/M metagenome (GOLD analysis project Ga0137359, IMG submission 108281) | Vadose zone soil microbial communities from Angelo Coast Range Reserve, California, USA - Mad1_40_16 metaG | ecosystem: Environmental > Terrestrial > Soil > Vadose zone | place: USA... | reverse complement strand
TGAAGCCCGAATTTCTAATCCCGAAAAGAATTCCGCAGCCCGAACTGGCGTCAGCACACGCCCATCGGGCTTCGGATTTCGTCATTCTTTCGGATTTCGTCATTCGTCATTCACTTCGTGACCGTCAAAATGACCTTTTGTAGGTCGCCGTCCCTTGACGAGTTCCCCACCATAATCTCGAACTCGCCCGGTTCCACAACGTGCTTCATATTCACATCATAGAACGAAAGCAACTCCGACGTAATCTCAAAGCTGACCGTTCTGGTCTGGCCCGGCTGCAGCGAAACCCGCTGGAACCCTTTCAGTTCCTTGACCGGACGCGTGACTGAACTGAAGCAGTCCCGGATGTACATCTGCAACACCTCGTCCCCCTGGCGCTTGCCTGTGTTGGTCACCTCCACGTGGACCCGCGTGGAACCTTTGGCGCGGATGCTTTTCCGTTCCAGACGCAGAGTGGAGAAGCTAAACGTGGCGTAGCTCAGTCCGAATCCAAAGGGATACAGCGGCGAAACGTCGTCGAACAAATAACCCCTTCGGGCTGACGGCTTGTGATTGTAGAATGCCGGCACGTGGCCGACCGAGCGCGGGATGGTGATTGGCAGCTTCCCGCCCGGATTGTAGTCGCCGAACAATACATCCGCCACCGCAAATCCGGTTTCCTGGCCCAGATACCAGCACTCAAAGATTACCGGCACCTGCTCGCTCAGATAGCCAATCGAAAGCGGACTCCCGTTAAAGAGCAGCGCGATCACGGGTGTGCCAGTCTGCAAAATCGCTTTCACCAATTCCTCCTGCGCTCCCACCATTTCCAAGCTGGTTCGGTCCCCCAAATGCGCTTTGGACCACCCCTCGCGCGAGGTCTGTTCATTACCCCCGATCGCCAGCACCACTACGTCCGCTCTCAACGCCACTTCCACCGCTTCCTCGATCAACCGCCGATCTTCCTCCGCGCTGCTCCGCGTCACCAAATCCTGGTTCCACGACCCGCCCACTGTGATCTTGCAACCCTCGCTGTAAGGCACCTTCACGCGATCCCCCACCTTGGCCCGGATCCCTTCCAGCACGGATGTGTAATACGTCGGCCGCCCGCTGTATCCGCCCAGCAACTCCCGATCCGCGTTGGGCCCGATCACTGCCAGCGATTTGATCTGATTCGGGTCCAGCGGCGCCAGCCCATGTTCGTTTTTCAGCAGCGTGATCGTCTCCCGCGCCGCCTGCAACGCCAGCTTGCGATTGGCCTGGCTCCGCGCGACCCGCCGGGCTTCTTCCGGCTCCACGTAGGGATCTTCAAAAAGTCCCAGCCGGAACTTGCAATACAGCATCGGCGCCACGAGCGCGTCGAGCTCGGACTCCTTCAACGTCCCTTCGCGAACCAATTCCACCAGATGCAGGTAGCAGTCCGGTTCTGGAAACTCGATATTCACGCCCGCTCGAACCGCCAGCGCCGCCGCTTCCTTTTTATCCCGCGCGACGTGGTGACCATGCGTGTCCGGGCGATGGCTCAGCTCCCAAATCGCGTAATAGTCCGAAACCAGGAATCCCTTGAAACCCCATTCTTTTCGCAGCACGTCGCGCAGCAGCCAGCGATTGGCGTGCGAAGGAACTCCGTCAATTTCGTTATACGAAGGCATCACGCTCAGCGCCCCGCCTTTTTGTACCGCTTCCTTGAACGGATACAGGAAGACTTCCCGCAGCACTCGCATCGAAGCATCAATGGGCGCGCAGTTAATCCCCGACTCCGGTTGCCCATGCGCCGCGAAATGTTTGAGGGTGGCGATTACGTGTTTCTTTCCCCGAAACGAATCGTTCCCTTGGAAGCCCTGCACCGCCGCCACACCCATCCTTGCCGCCAAAAATGGATCCTCGCCGTAAGTCTCCTCCACCCGGCCCCACCGCGGATCCCGCGCCACGTCCACCACCGGGGTCAGCGCCTGATGCGTCCCTCGCGAACGCGCTTCTTCGGCCGTCATCGCGAAGAGCGCCTTCACCAGATCGAGATCGAACGTCGCCGCCAGCCCGATCGGCTGCGGAAAACTGGTCGCCCCCACCGACGCCTGCCCGTGCAGACATTCTTCGTGGAAAATGACTGGAATCCCCAATCGGCTGTGCTCGATAAAAAATTTCTGAATCGCGTTGGTCAGTTCTGCGTTCTCCTTGGCGTCCTTCCCCTTGCCCGCGTCGCTCGGCCGGCCCACCTGGCCGATGCCGTGGCCCTTTTTGAAGCTCGCCTTGGCTTTTTGCAGATCAAAATTGCCCTCCGCATCCAGCAGCGTCTCAGCCTTTTTCTGCCAGACGCACATCATCTGGGCCGCCTTCTCTTCCAGCGTCATGCGCCCCAGCAGATCCTGCACCCGCTTCTCGAGCGGCAACCCTGCGTTTCGATAGGGCGGAATCTTCCCCGTCTTTGCTTTGCCTCGGCGCGTGTGCCCGTTGGGCCATGGCGCCGCCAGTTTGGCGCCGGAAGACCGCTTCCCTTTCATCAAGAATTCTTGTTCCTGAAACACAACTCAGACAAGGTTAAAACAGCGCCTCAGTTGTTCAAAAATGGAGGATACTATGAATCGCATGGAGAATCGTATTTTTCCCAACTTTCCCGCTTGAAGGTTCCCATTTTCGTCAAAGAATACTGCAAGATGGCGAATGCTCTCTTTCCATGAACCCGGCGCTTGTGAGGACAATCCTCAGGCTTGTTCCCATTGCTCAGGGCCGATTCAAGAAATGCGGCGAAGGGCGCGGGGACAGCCTCGTCTCCGGATTTCTTTTTTCCAGAGCCCGGAACGCTTTCGGGGTTCGGGGACGAGGCCGTCCCCGCTCCTTTCTTGAATTGGCCCTGCCCGTTACTCTGCTCTCTCTCTCAACTCACGCTGGCGCCCCGCCGCCGGCCCAGTGCACGGTCGAGTGGAACGATGTCCATCAACGAATTGACGGCTTCGGCGCTTCCTCGGCCTGGCAAAGCGCCTGGACCCCCGCCCTCGCTGACATGCTCTTTTCCACCAACTCCGGCGTCGGCACCAGCAAGAACGGAGCGGTTCATTTCAACTACAGTGGCATCGCCCTCTCCTTGCTGCGCAACCACATCAAGACCAACGGAACTTCCACCGACGAAACCAGCCTCATGCAGATGGCTCAGACCCGCGGCGCCCGGCTCTGGAGCACGCCGTGGAGCCCTCCACCCCAGTATAAGAGCAACACTAACGTCAACGGCGGCAGCTTCCTCACCGCGGGAAATAATTACGACACCTACGCCGCGCTTCTGGCCAAGTACGTCGTCAACATGAACAACATCGGCCTTAACATTTACGCTCTCTCCGTTCAAAACGAGCCCGATGCCAACGTCACCACCTACGAATCGTGCAACTGGACCTCTACTCAGATCCATGACTTTCTGCCCAGTCTTTCCTCCGCCTTCGCCGCCAGCAACGTTGCCGCTACCAAAATCATCATCGCCGAGAGCCAGAACTGGAAGTTTGACCTCGCCTCCAATTCCATGAACGATCTGGCCACCGCCAACCTGGTCGGCATCCTGGCCGCCCACAGTTACGGCAGCCCGGAGGCTACCGTCGTCAACAACTACGGCAAGCCCCTCTGGGAAACGGAGGACTCACTATTGAGCGGCAGTGACAGCAGCATCACCAACGGCGTTTTCTGGGCCCAGGAAATCCACAACTACATGACCGTCGCCCAGGCCAACGCCTGGCACTATTGGTGGCTGCTTCCGGGCGGCGGCACCGGCAACGAGGGGCTGGCCGATACTAACTGGATTCCTGCCAAACGCATGTACACCGTCGGCAACTTCAGCCGCTTCGTCCGCCCGGGCTATTTCCGCATCGGCGTCACCAACAACAGCGCCGCCCAGATTAGCGCCTACAAATATCCCAACTCCGGCAACTTCGCCATCGTCGCCATCGACCCCGGCAGCATTGCCATTACGCAGGCCTTCAACCTCTCCAGCTTCCCCGCCCCGCCCTCGGTTGGTGCCTGGATTACTTCCAGCAATCTCAACCTGACCAATCAGCCCGCCGTTGCCATCTCCAACTCTTCCTTCACCTACGTCCTGCCTCCTTTGAGCGTCCTTACCTTCGTCTGGCAAACCAATCTGGCTCCCGCGGACATCACCCTGGTCAAATCATCCGTGCCGGAAAACCAGCCGGCGGGTACCACTGTCGGCCCCTTCGTCACCACCGATCCCGACCCCGCCAACACCTTCACTTACGCTCTCGTCAGCGGCACTGGCAGCGACGACAACATCTCCTTCACGATCTCCAGCAATAAGCTTTTCACCGCCGCCTCCTTTAACTACGAACTGAAGAACACCTACAGCATCCGTGTCCGCAGCACCGACCAGCGCGGACTTTCGTTCGAAAAGGTCTTCACGATCAGCGTCACTGACGTCAACCTACCGCCCGCCACGCCTGCAAACCTCCTGCCCGCTAACGCCGCCGCCGGCCAACCGCCCACCCTCACGCTCCAAGGCTCCGCCTTCAGCGATCCCAATGTCAACGACTCCCACGCCGCCTCCGAATGGCTGGTTCGCCGCTCGGCTGACAGCGCGCTGGTGTTCGACAGCGGCACCGACTCCGTGAACCGGACCAGCATCGCCTTGCCCGCAGGCGTCCTCGATTACGGCACGACCTACAATTGGCAGGTTCGCTACCAGGACAATCACGGCGCCTGGAGCGACTACTCCGCAGCCACTGCGTTCTCCACCGTGGCTCCGGGCCTTACCCCATCCGTCCAGAACGGCAACCTGGTCCTTTCCTGGCCTGCCAACACCACGAATTTGGACTTGGAATATGCCACCAACTTGTCTGCCCCCGCCTGGGCGCCAGTTTCCCCGCCCCCAGTCCGGGCTGGGGAACAGTTCGTGCTTACAAACTCCATGACCGATGCCGCCGGCTTCTTCCGGCTCCGAAAGCCATAAGATTGTGCAATTGTTTTGTTCCCCTATGTTAACCCCCTTTTTACTGGACGAACCCGCTTCCTCCACTATGATCTCCGCAGGGAACAATTCGTGAAAGGATCAAGGTGCGCAAGATTGACCTGAACAATTTTCGAGTCGCCCGCAGCGAAACCGCGCGCGACATCAACCGCCGCATCGTGCTCAACTTGATCCGCAAGCACCAGCCCATCTCCCGCGCGGGCCTGGCTCGCCGTTGCGGCCTTCAGCGCAGCACCGTCTCGGCCATTACCGAGCAACTGATCGCGGAACGCTGGGTCATCAAAGGCGCCGCCGGCCATTTGCCGCGTGGCCGCAAGCCCACCTTTCTCCATCTCAACGATGAGCGCGCCGGCATTGTCGGAGTGGACATTCAACCCGTCACCACCACGCTGGCTGTGGCCGGCATAGACTCCCATTTCCTGGCTCACGAATCCATGTCCACGGGCAGAGACCCCGCTGAGTTCGTCGCCCGCCTCAGCCGCCGCATCCTCGACTTGATCCGCGCCCACCCCAAGAGCTCTTATGAAGGCATCGGCGTCAGCTTGCCGGGCCGTATTGACACCTCTTCCCAAAAGCTGACCTTCGCGCCAAACCTCGAATGGGGTGAACTGGATATCAAGACTCCCCTTGAACGCGCCACCGGCCTGCCCGTTGAACTCGAGAACACCGCTAACGCCTGCGCTCTGGCCGAACTCTGGTCCGGCCGCCACACCGAAGGCGTCAGCAACCTTATGACCGTCACCGTTTCCGACGACATCGGCGTCGGGATGATCATCAATGGCCAACTGGTCCAAGGCTCGACAGGCCTCGCCGGCGAATTCGGCCACGTTTCCCTCATCCAGGACGGACCCCAATGCCGTTGCGGCAATCGCGGCTGCTGGGAAGTCCTCGCCTCCAACTCCGCCGCCGCTCGCTATTACGCCCAATCCGCTTCCGTCCGCAAAGGCGAAGTCGGTTCCAAGAGCGACATGGCCACCGTCGGTTTCGGTGACATCCTTCGGTTGGTCCAACAGGGCGATGCCAAAGCCTGCAAAGCCCTCGACCAAATGGCCCACTTTCTCGGTGTCGGTATCGCCATGCTCATCACCGGCCTCGCTCCCGATGTGCTGGTCGTTGTCGGAGAGGTTACCCGCGCCTGGGACCGCGTCGGCCCGATTGTCGCCGAGGCGGTCAAACAGCGTTCCTTTACCCACGCCGGCACTCACATCCTGCCGACCGACCCGGAGGCCCAGCCACGCCTGCGCGGCACCATTGCCCTGGTCCTCCAGAAACACTTCGGCGCCCCCTTTATCGCCTAAACTTTCCCTGGCCGGTGTAGCCGCCGACGTCAGTCGGCGCTGAGCTCATTCGCTTGGAAATCAGCGCCGACTGACGTCGGCGGCTGCGCAAGGTGTGAAATATCGGGTTAAGTCCCGCTCACGCCGCGACCGCCGGCTTTTGGCCGTCGCTCATGAAACTAAGGTATTCAACGAGGCGGGGCTTGATTTCTTTGCGGGGCACAATCGCATCAATCAGCCCGTGATCGAGCAGAAACTCTGCGGTTTGGAAGCCGGGCGGCAGTTCAGCCTGAGTCGTGTCCTTGATGACGCGCGGGCCGGCGAAACCGATCATCGCGCCAGGCTCGGCCAGTATGAGATCCCCCACGCTGGCGTAGCTGGCCATCACGCCGGCGGTGGTCGGATGAGTCAGCACGCTGAGGTAAGGCAGCCGGGCTTTCGCATGGTACGCCAGGGCGGCGCACGTTTTCGCCATTTGCATCAGGCTGAACATGCCCTCGTACATCCGGGCTCCGCCGCTCGTCGAGATAATGATCAGCGGCAGCGCTGTTTCGGTCGCCCGCTCGATCAACCGCGCCAGCTTCTCCCCGACCACCGAACCCATCGAACCTCCCAGAAAACTGAAGTCCATCACGCCCAGCCCCGCCCGGTGCTCCCCGATTTTGCCGATCCCGGTGACCACCGCGTCCTTCAGGCCAGTGGATTTTTGATATTCCTCGAGCTTCGAGGTGTAGGAAGCCACGCCGGTGAAATTGAGCACGTCCACGCTGACCATGTCTGCGTCCATTTCTTCGAAGGTGCAGGTTTCGACCAGGGAATGAATTCGCTCGCGCGAGCCGACCGGAAAGTGATGCTGGCAATGGGGGCAGACCTTCAGGTTCTCGTCCAACTCCTTGTCGAAAACCATCGTCGCGCACTTGGGACATTTCGTCCAGAGTCCTTCGGGGATCTCCCGCTTTTTCGATTTGGAGCGGGGCCTTGGCTTTTTCGCGAACGAGGTCGTATTGTTGCTCACCGGTGGAGGGGTGACCGCCGGCTCGGCAGTGTCCAGGCCGAGCGTCTTTTTGGTGAAGGAGGAAGTAGCCATGTTTAGAGAGTTGTCAATTGATAGTTGCTGGTCGAAACCTTGTCCATAATATTCAGATTCCTCGGGCCGCTGTCCAGACGCAAACCTCAGCCGCACCGCCCGCCAGCAGCACCTTGGCGCAGGCGCTGGTCGTCGCGCCGGTAGTAAGCACATCATCCAACAGCACAATCCGTTCCCCATTCAGGCGCGCGTTTCGCTTCATGGCAAAGGCCCGGCGGACGTTCGCGATGCGTTCCCGGCGGCTCAGACGCGTTTGCGTGCGCGTCGGAACCACGCGCCGGAGGAGCTGCGTGTTCATGGGAATCTGCGTCGCGGCGCTGAGCCGGCTGGCCAGACGCTCGGCCTGGTTGAATTCGCGTTCCCGCTTTTTGGCAGCATAGAGCGGGACGGGCACGATCCAGTCGCATTGTTCCAGCGCCAACACCGGTTTGGCCTGGCTGATGAGCAAACCCGCCAAAAACTGCTCAAACCAGAGAGCGCGCTGATATTTGTAGCGATGGATCGCCTCGAGCATCTGGTCGCGCGCAATCACCGCGGAACGCGCCGAGCGGAAGTGCCATTCGGCGTCGCGGCAGTTGGCGCATTCGAACTGGGTCGTGATTTCTCCTTCGTAAGGCAGTCCACACCGCTCGCAGAACGGCCGCTCGATGAAACGCACCCGAGCGCGGCAACCCGAACAGACGAAGCTCTCCGCGGGAGTAGCGCGCGCCTCGCCGCAAAGTTGGCAGTTCTCCGGGTAGAAGAAACCCAAACCGGCATTGAGCCAACCTGCCACCCACCCCGCCAGATTTGCCAGCGGCTGCATCGCCGGAATGGTAACCCACCCTGCCTCCGAGCCAAGCAGGAAAAGTCATCAGGTTTTAGCAGTGGCAGCAGACCCAGGGGCATGTTAAATAAGGCTGGTGTTCAATTCAGCGAAGCAGGCGGGCAGCGATGCCGCGCCCGCGCCCGGACCATTCGGACGTTTCTATTTGCAGGAGCTGATCAACAGCGGCGGCATGGCCGACATCTGGCTCGCCACCGATGCCAACAGCAAGGCCTTTGCGCTCCGCCGATTGCACGAGGGGCTCCGCTTCAATTTCGCCGCCCGCCGCCGCTTCCTGCGCGGCTGCCAGATTCTCGAAAAAATCCACGACCACCGAGGCATTATCGGCTACGTGGAGCACGGCAAAATCGGCGGGCTGCTCTACCTGCTCATGGAGTATATCGAGGCGGACAATCTTAAGGAACTCTACACCCGGCACGATCCGGTGTTGCTGGAGAACGTGGCCCAGATCCTGATTGATATGGCCGCCGCCCTGGAGCACGTCCATGAAAACGGCTACATGCACCTGGACTTCAAGCCGGAGAACGTGCTGGTGACCCGAAACGGCCAGGTGCGCCTGGTGGACTTCGATCTGGCACAGCCGATCCCGGAGAAGCCGAAAAAACTGACCAAAAAAAATCCGGGCACGCCCGCTTACATGGCGCCCGAGCAATTGCTCGGCGAGCCAATTTCGCAACGCGTGGATATTTTTTCGTTCGGTGTCGCCGCGTACGAATTGCTGACCAACCAGAAACCTTTTCCGGGCGAGACGCCGGGGGAGATTTTGAAAAAACAACTCGACCGCTCCGACTTTGCCCCGCCCCGCCAATACAATCCCGACCTGCCGGCGAATCTGGAGAAGGTGATCCTGAAGTGCCTGGAGCGCGAGCCGGAGCGGAGATACCCGTTCATGGGGGTGATGTCGCGGGAGTTGCAGGCCGCGCTGTATGTTTAGTTGAGGGTTGAGAGTTAAGACCGCGGATTTCGCGGATTCCGGGGATAAAGTAAAGATTCTCGCGCTGCTTAGTTGTCCTCGGCTTCGAAGGTAGCGACGAGCGGCCGATGGTCCGAGCCAAGCCCCCAGTTTGGAATCGTGAGCACGTAGGTTTCGCTGGCCACCCACTCCCGCGCCATGCCGGGGCTGAGGAGGATGTAATCAATCCTGCTGTACAAGTCTTCCTTGGCGTAATAATGCGTCCACGTAACGTTGCGCTGCTCCAAAGTGCGGCTCCCGAAAAGCTCATCACCGTTTCGCTCTGCTGGGCGGGTGTCCACCAGTTTATGTTTGCAGCGGCCGATCACCTCCTTTGTTGAAGCGGCATCCTTCGTGTCGTTTAAGTCCCCCAGCACCACCAGGTTCACGTTGGGGTTGGCGGCGAAACGCGCTTCGATTTTTTCGCGCAGGACCTTGGCCTCTTCCTGGCGCAGATCGCCTTCGTCCGCCTCCGGAATCGGGCGTTTGGATTTCAGGTGCGCCGTAATGAGCGTGAAGGAATAATTAGTGTTCACTTGGACGTCCGCCTCGGCGAAGCCGCGGCTCACGTGGAACCGGCGGCCACCCAGCAGGAAATCGTCATTGGTGTGTGGTCGGCGGGCCGTGAATGGGAATTTGCTCAGGATGGCCAGGTGAATATTGGTATCGAAACCGGTCACGTGGCTCGAGTAGGGCAGGTCGAGGCCTTCGGCTTTGAGCGAGGCGCGCAGTTCCTGCAGGGCCGCGACACTGCCCATCTCTTGCAACGCAAGCACATCAGGTTTGAGAGCAAGAATGCTTTCGCGCACTTTCGCTTTGGCTTCGGGCGATTTGGCGTGGCGTGTTTGGGTGGGCGCGTCAAGATAATTTTCCACATTGTAAGTCGCCACGCGGAAGGTTTCGCTGGCCGCCAGAGTCAAAGAAAGCAGGAAAGCAGCCAGCACGGTGGCGTGAAGGAAAAGGCGTGAGCGAGGTTTCATGCGGGTGGTGATAACAAGTTCCGCCATTGGGGTCAAATAAAGGGCGTCTGGGCCGGGGGTTGACGAAAACGCAAGTTTGATGTAATGACATATCTGTATGGAAGACACCTTTCAACTAAGAATGACGCGCCAGGAGCGCCAGTTGTTCGAGCGATCGGCGCGCAGCTGCAAGGTGTCCGTGGCTGCGTTTCTTCGGGAAGCGGGGCGGGAGAAAGCCGCCCGGATCGGTCAGCGGGCAGCCTGCCTGGACTATCCTGACCAAGTCAACCTCTCGAAAGAGGCTGAAAAAGATCCGAAGACCTTTATTCGTTCCAGGCTCAAGGGGCGCAATGGACTGCATCGCTGATACGGGGTTTATCGTTTCGCGCTGGTCCAAAACCCCTGTTCGGAAACAATGGGCCATTCGACTTTGGGAAAGAGCAGCGCTGCCGATGCTCACCAGCGGGGCCAATCTTCAGGAGGCCGGCTGGCTGTTGGAGAATCATGAGATCGTTCTGCGGATGGTCAAAGACGGGGATTTGAGGCCGGTGCTGGATTTTGAGCGAGAAGCTAGAGCATTGCACTACCTGGCCGAGACCTACGCGCCGCGAATGGATATAGCGGATGCAGCGATCGTACGGTTGTCTGAGCTTTTCCCTGCTCATCAGGTTCTGACAGTGGATAAAGCCGACTTTCAGATTTACCGGCGCAACCGGACCCACGTCATACGCTGCGTATTCCCGCCGGACTGAACTCCTAATGCACCGCGGGAGGCGCGGCGCCCCTTATCGCTGACGAGAACCCTCGAGCGCGCGATTTCATGCGGTCGCTAATACGCCGTCGGTCGCAGCAAAGTCAAAGCCAATGGTCAACGGCCAAATGGCCAAATGGTCAAGAGACCGGTTGCAAACTCATCGTTCGCTGCTAGGTTTCCAGCATGTTTAAACCAAGTGAGATGGGATCAACGCGCTCGCGCCGCCAGGCAACCAAACCGGCCAGGCTTCACGATAAGCAGAGCGAGCGCGATCACCGGGAGTTGCGCATTGACAAAGTCGGTGTCCGGGGGTTGCGCTTCCCTATCCAGGTGCGCGACAAGGCCCGCGCCGTGCAAAACACGGTGGCCACCATCGGCATGTTTGTGGACCTGCCAAAAGAGTTTAAGGGCACCCACATGAGCCGCTTCATTGAAGTGCTCAACGCCCACGGCAACATCGTCCACGTCGAGAACATCCCCGACATACTCCACGCCATGCAAAAGAAGTTCCAGGCCGCGACCTCGCATCTGGAAATGGCGTTTCCCTACTTCATGGTCAAGCGGGCCCCCGTTTCGGGCATGGAAGGCGTGATGGATTACTCGGCCCGCTTCGACGCTACCGCCTGCCACAACGACATAGACTTCGTGCTCACGGTCAAGGCGATGGTAACCACCCTTTGCCCCTGCTCCAAGGCCATCGCGGCCTACGGCGCCCACAATCAGCGCGGCGAAGTGACGGTCCAGATCCGCTTTCGCAAAGCAGTATGGATTGAAGATCTGATTGGCGTCATCGAAGGCTCCGCTAGTTCCGAGCTCTATGCCCTGCTCAAGCGGCAGGATGAGAAAGCCGTGACCGAGCGCGCCTACGACAACCCAGTGTTCGTCGAGGACCTGGTCCGCAACGTAGCCCTCAAACTCAATGCCCATTCGGACGTAACCTGGTACAAGGTGGAGGCCGAGAACCACGAAAGCATCCACAACCACAATGCCTACGCCTGCCTTGAAAAGGGCTGAAAATTTTTGAAGATTGTTGTGGCGCATTCAATTTCTTTTGCTACATTCCCGAACCCTCAAAGGAATGCAAGGCATGGCCGGATGAGGAAACAAAAACCAAGTTCCGAAAGAACCAAGCAGTTAGACTTGTGATAACGAAGAAAAAAAGCATCAAGAGAGCCGCGGGCCACAGCAAGCCCCATGGCGCTGCCACGGCCGCGGCCATCCTGGGCAATCCCGGTGTCAAAGTGCGGAAAAACGGCGAAGTGAAAATCAAAGCCCAATGGGCCAAGTTTTACCATCGCCTCCTGGAGTTGCGCGACCAACTCCTCCGCCAGATGAACGGCCTCGCCAAGGAATCCGCCCAGGAAATGGCCGGCTACAGCCTCCACATGGCAGATTCGGGCACCGACAACTTCGATCGCGACTTTGCCCTCAGCCTGCTCTCCTCCGATCAGGACGCCATTTACGAAATCGAGGAGGCCCTCAAGCGCATTGAAAAAAACACCTACGGAATTTGCGAATTGACCGGCAAAACTATTCCCAGAAGCCGCCTGGAGGCCATTCCCTGGACCCGCTTTACCGTCCAGGCCCAGGCCCAACTCGAACGCGATGGCGCCCTTCGCCAGCGGCGCCTTGGCGCCCTTGGCACCGTAGATGCCGTCGGCGTCACCGAGGTCGAAGAGGAAGAGGAGCCCGAAGAGAAGCCCAAGGAAAAAGAGTAGTCATGCCCCGCGAAATCATCACCATCGAATGCACCGAAGCCCGCAAAGAAGGCAAATCTCCCTCCCGCTACACCACCACCCGCAACAAAAAGCTCAAAACCGAAAAACTCGAACTCAAGAAATACAATCCTGCTTTGCGCCGCCACACTCTCCACCGGGAAGTCAAATAGCCTATGCCCCGCAAAACCCGTCCCGATAAACCAGACAGACACGGAGGCCGTGGGCGTTCGTCCATGGTCGAAAGGCGCACCCCGCGCCCCAAACCCAAAATTGACTTCACCGCCGATGCCCTCGAGTTCAAAAATGTCACCCTTCTCCGCCAGTTTGTAACCGACCAGGGCCGCATCCTGCCCCGTAAATACACCGGCCTCCCCGCCCATTACCAGCGCCGCCTCAACCGCGCCATCAAGCGCGCCCGCCAGATGCTCCTCATGAAATAGTTTCCAGGAACTATACAGTTGCAATCAGGAGCACACGCTCCTTCGCGTGCGTGCTTCGCGCCTCGCGGAACCGTCGAGACTGCTCGATTCTTCGGCATCCGCCCAGATGCCAATGGAATTTCAATGATTCAAGGCTGCAGACTGGGCCGGTTTAGACTCGCCTCCGGTGCCATCCAATCCCCCAAATGCAGGTACTCCTTGATTTTTCTTCGCTCATAGCGGTGCTTTTGCGGTTTCTTCGGCTGGTTGTCCACCTTGCGGAACGGATGTTTAGGGTTGTTTACGGCTTCGCTGATGACTTCCAACGATTTAGTCATAATGATCCCTTGTTCGGTTTGACGAGGCATGAAGGATGCCAACGGCCTTTCCTTGAGCGGGCCACCGTGCGTCACGCTTGGCATCGGTTGCTTCAAGCAATCTAAGTATATGACCCCGCGCAAAAATGTCCATTCAAAAATTTCGCAAAAAGAATATACGCCAAAAAAAAGCGCGAACACCGAAAGACGAAGAAATCCGAACAATCACAGAAGGAAGGCGCGGTTAGTGCGTGCCGCCAGTGTCCCGTTTCCAGGCAAAAGCGCCGGAGCGCCATTCCTTTCCGCTCCTGCTCGCGATCAATCGCAGCCCTTCGGCCTCGTATGCCTTCTGTAATTGCCGGAATTCCGTTCTCAATATCCCGGCCACAACCAGAACGCCATTCTTGTCCAGTTGCGCCACAATGCGGCGCCGCTCCGCCAGGAGGATCGGCGCCTCCAAATTGGCGCACACAACCCCGTACTTTCTTGCCGGCTCCTGCGGCAGTTCCGCAACGTCCGCTTGCCGGAAACGGACCTTGTGGGAAACACGATTTCTCCGGGCATTCACCGCTGCGATTCCGACCGCTTCGGCCTCCCAATCAATCGCCTGCACCGGCGCATAGCCCAGTTTCGCGCCTGCTATCGCCAGAATCCCCGAACCTGCCCCCAGGTCTAGCAGCGATTGTGATTTCCCACGCGCGCGCCGGACCACCAACTGCTCCAGACAGAATGCTGTAGTGGGATGCTGGCCCGTGCCGAAACTCAGTCCGGGATCGAGCACGACCGTCGCTTGGCCTTTGCGCCCGCGCCGCTGGCTCCAACCAGGCCGAATCAACAGCGCCGAACCGATCTCCATCGGCTTGAAGTGCCGCTTCCACGATTCCGCCCAATCCTGCCGCCGCAGCCTTTCCAGCGCGATTTGGCAAGGTAGGTCGCGCAGTCCACTGCGCGCCCTGGCAGACCTGCGTAATCTCCGGCCAAGGATTCGTTGCAGCCCCGCCGCGAGTTCCCCTAGCCGGGACCGACCCCAGTCTGGTTTTCGCGCCAAATACAACGACACGGTCGTCCGGCCATCCTCGAAGTCCGTGTACGAGACAGGGTCCTGGCCGAAAACCTCGGCCAGGAAATGCCCCACCGCTTCCGCTGCTGCCGGTGTGGTCCTTGCCGAAAGCCTCCAAAGGCCGGCTCTGCTCATTCGGGGCCGTCGCGCCAGGGCGCAAAGTTGAGCAACTGCACCTGCGCTCGGTCCGGCAGCAGGACTACTCGCGTCAGGCTGGCATACTCGATCTCAAATGCCGCCATCCTGGAAAGCGGCAATCCCAGCAGAATCGCCAGTAACATTCGAATCACGCCGCCGTGGCAGAAGACCGCCACGTCTTGTCCTCCATGGTCCCGCATGATTTGGCCCAGGCACGGTTCCACTCGCGCCCGCAGCGTCGCGGCGCTTTCCGCGTTGGGAATTGCCGCCCGCTCCAACTGTGTCAGCCATTCCTCCGCGCTGACCCCAAGTTTAGCGGGCACTTCCTCGTAACGCAGCCCCGTCCAGTCGCCCATGTCCACTTCTCGCAGGTCCGCCAGGATCACCGGCTTGGGTGCGCCGTTGACGATTACCGGCGCCAGCGTTTGCTGGACCCGCTTCATGGGACTGGCGTATATGGCGTGAAAGGATTTTTGGCGCAGATACGCGGCCAGCGTCGCGGCTTGCTCGTGGCCGCGCGACGAAAGCTCCACATCCACCCGCCCTCCAAACACACCCTGATAGCCGGCTTCGACCTCAGCGTGGCGGACGAGCCAAAGGCACGTGTTGCGAGTAGGCAGAGTTGCGTCTTGGGACTCAGGTGGCTTCAAGGACTTTGCAGTGCGATAGTTCAAAATCGATCATTTTCGCGAAGATCTTAACCGCGGATAACTCGGATGTCTCGGATAAAGAAAAAATCCGCGTCATCCGCGCTATCCGCCGTTAATTCCCCTTTTGGTTTGGACTCTATACCGGACGACAGAATTGTTTGCGCCACACGGCCAGCTTAAGGACCTGGAGATCAAGGAGGGGCAGGACCTCTATGACCATGCGGCTAACCAAATGATTGCAGCAATACAAATCAGGCATATCGAGCAACTGACCGAGAGCATTTACAAAATTGAGAAAGCGGTCGTGGCGTCGGCTCGGGATCGCTCCTCCTATTCCCGGCAGCTTCTCCCTTCCTTTTCCTGCGCCGCCTCCTTCATGCCTGCCACCTTCAGCGTAAATGGCAAAAGCCCAGCGGCAGTTGAGTGGGCCTGTCCTCCAAAGTGCTTTTGCGAGAGGAGGAGGTCTGGGGGAGCTTGCCCAGACTTCTGACCTTGCGTATAGTCGCGATAGATGGGCTCAACCAACAAAAAGATCTTCGGCACCGATGGCGTTCGCGGCACGGCGAATATCGAGCCGGTCACCGCCGAAACCGCGCTCAAGCTGGGCCGCGCAGCCGGCCATGTTTTCAAAAACCTTCAAAGCCAGCCGCGCGGCCGCGGCCGGCACAAAATTGTGCTCGGCAAAGACACCCGCCTCTCGGGTTACATGCTCGAGAACGCTCTTTCCTCCGGCATCCTTTCCATGGGCGTGGATGTGCTCTTCATCGGCCCGCTGCCAACCCCCGGTGTCGCTTACGTCACGCGCAGCCTGCGCGCCGATGCCGGCATCGTCATCACCGCCTCGCATAATCCCTACGATGACAATGGCATCAAATTCTTCCGCGCCGACGGCTACAAACTCGACGACAAGATCGAATATCAAATCGAGAGCCTGGTGTTCAGCGGCGACATCGAAAACATCCGGCCGACCGCCGGGGACATCGGCAAAGCCGTGCGCATTGATGACGCGCTGGGCCGCTTTATCGAACACGCCAAAGCCTCCTTCCCGCGCGGCATGACGCTCGAAGGCATGCGCATCGTCGTGGATTGCGCCCACGGCGCCGGCTACAAATCCACTCCCTGCGTGCTGCGCGAATTGGGCGCCGACGTGATCGTTTTCGGCAATGCCCCCGACGGCAAGAACATCAACAAAGAGTGCGGCTCGATGCATCCCGCTCTCCTATGCCAGAAGATTTGGGAGTATCGAGCTGACGTCGGCATCGCCCACGACGGCGACGCCGACCGCGTGCTGCTGTGCGACGAAGCCGGCCGGCTGATTGACGGGGACGACGTCATGGCCATCGCGGGGCTGGATTTGCTCGCCCAGGGCGCTCTTCGCGAAAACACTCTCGTAGCCACCGTAATGAGCAATGCCGGCCTGGATGCGGCCGTGCAAGCCGCCGGCGGGCGCGTGGTCCGCACCGCGGTCGGCGACAAAAACGTCATTGATGAGATGTTGCGCCACGACTTCAATTTCGGCGGCGAGCAGAGCGGCCACCTCATCTTCCGCGACCACGGCACCACCGGCGACGGCCTGGTCGCTGCCTTGCAAGTCCTGCGCATCATGAAAGCCAAAGGCGCTCCGCTTTCACAAGTCGCCCGATGTTGGACCCGCTTCCCCCAGGTCGTTACCAACATTGTCGTGCGCGAAAAGCGCCCCTTCGATGAGTTGGACAACGTGCCCAAACTCGTGGCCAGCGCCGAAGAGGAACTCAAAGCCCAGGGCGGCCGCGTCTTTCTGCGCTACTCCGGCACCGAACCCAAAGCCCGCCTCCTCCTCGAAGGCCGCGACGCTGCCACTCTCGAAAAGTGGACCCAGCAGATTTCCGAGGCCATCAAGAAGCAGGTCGGCGCCTGAACTAGTTCCCTCGGTTGTGTCCCTCGACAGCCTGATGAATCGCCCGGGTATGTTCCGGAGTGCTGCCGCAGCATGAGCCAATGATATTCGCGCCGGCGGCCAACACCTCCGGCACACCGCTCCCCATTTCGGCGGGAGTCTGTTTGTAAACCGCTTTACCGCCCTCCAGCACCGGCAGACCGGCGTTGGGCTGAACCATCGTGGGCAGCTTGCAGCTCTTGCGGTAGAGCTTCACCACCGTGGCCGCCCCCGCCATGTCCATCCCGGTGCCGCAGTTCAGCGCCACGATATGGGCGCCCTTCTTCTCGGCGAACTTGGCCGCTTTTTCAGGCGAAACTCCCATCATCGTCTTGAAAAAGGTGCCATCGGTGGACAGGTCATAGGCCAGCGAGCCGATGATACAAGGCGCTCCGGCGGCTTTGGCGGCATCAATCGCCAAACCCAGCTCCTCCAGGGCGGTTTGCGTTTCGATAATAATCGCGTCGGCGCCGGCTTCCACCAGCGCGGCGGCCTGCTCTTCAAAAGCGGCTCGGGCGTCCTTCGCCGGCAGATCACCATAGGGCTCCAGAATCGCGCCCAGCGGCCCGATGTCGCCCAGCACATAACCCGTCCGTTCCCCAAAAGCCTCGCGGGCGACGCGGACTCCGGCCTGATTGATTTCGCGCAACTGGTCAGCATGGCCGTGCCGGGTGAGCATGGTGCGGCTGCCGCCGAAGGTGTTCGTGATCAAACAATCGGCTCCGGCTTCGACGTAGCGGCGCTGGATGGCAAGCACGCGTTCGGGATGAGTGAGGTTCCAGAGCTCGCCGCAGCCGCCCTGTTCGAGTCCGGCCAGCATCAATTGGGTGCCCATCGCGCCATCGCAGACCAGGCGGCGTTCCAGCACAGCTTCGTGGAGCGGCTTATTCACGGGTTATTCATAGTCTATTCCTAGTTTGGCAAGGCTGGTGGCTGGGGGCGGAATTGAACCGGATCACCGATTCGTTTGCTAAGAAAGTAACGATTTTTACCAAGGTTTCAATCAAAATTGCTTTCTAACCGCGCGTCGGTAACAGTGATAATGTAATTCGTATTGATATTGGGGAGCGTGGGAACTGCTCCCAGGCAGAGAGGGATCCAGGCCCGTGCGATACCCATTCCGAGAATGATCGCGTGCGAGAGGGGCCTTTGTCGGAAACCTGCTTTCATTGGCGGATCGTGTTCCC
>Ga0137359_10001559_pt1 | contig 18200 bp, 11 predicted proteins | sample Mad1_40_16metaG_FD_108281 | JGI IMG/M metagenome (GOLD analysis project Ga0137359, IMG submission 108281) | Vadose zone soil microbial communities from Angelo Coast Range Reserve, California, USA - Mad1_40_16 metaG | ecosystem: Environmental > Terrestrial > Soil > Vadose zone | place: USA... | reverse complement strand
GGAACGGCCTATGCGGTCTTGCGCGGCACTGAAAGTGAGGTCTGGCAATCGGGCCATTTTGATCAATGGTTGCGAGAAGGTTCGTTTGCACCACTATTCGACCAGCATGAGGGAAGTGAACCCAGCGCCATTCTAGGCGTTGAGCTTGCAACCAGACTCGGCCTCGCCGTTGGCGATATCTTCCAGGTCATTCCCGTGAATGCCGCTGGCGGGACACTCACGAAGAGTGCGCGTCGCCTCCGAGTCGCAGGAATTTTTCGCTCAGGATTGTTCGAATACGACTCGACCTGGATCTACATCTCGCTGGATACCGCAACCGCCTTTGCCAATGGCGCTCACGCTGCATCCGTCATCAGCGTGCAGGTCCGGGACGTTGATGCGGTGAAACAGACATCGGAAGAAATACGAAGAGCGTTGGGAAACGCTTACACAACTGTCGACTGGCAACAGGCTAACCAGCCTCTCTTTACCGCGCTTGCTCTGGAACGCCGTATGGGACTCTTCATCATCGGCCTGATCATTGCAATCGCTGCGCTGAATATCACGACAACGCTAATATTGGTTGTGGTTGAGCGTAGACGCGACATCGCTATCCTCAACGCACTCGGTGCGACGCGGAAGGGAATCATGGCGCTCTTTGTGATTGAGGGCGCATTGATCGGCGCCACTGGTGCGGTCTTCGGTGTTTTGCTTGGTCTGATTGCCTGCATGATCGGCAATCATTACAAGCTGGTAAGTTTGCCAGCCGACGTCTATTCGATTAGTGGGGTGCCTTTTAATGCGAAGGCTGGGGAAGTTGCGTTAGCGGCGCTTATTGCCTTTTCCTTGAGTGTGTTGGCAACACTCTATCCCGCTCGTGCGGCCGCGCACATGCGACCGGTCGAGACACTGCGCGACGCAGGCTAGTGATCGAATGACCAAAGTCGAAAGTTCAGAGACGATAGGTCCTCCAGCTCGAAGCCACCTTCGGACTGGAAGCGAGTCACAATCTGACAATGGCCGTCCGCCCTCGGATCTTGGACTCAACGTTGTAGATCTCAGGAAAAGCTTTCGGGCGCCGAGTGGGGAAAGAATTGACGTGCTGCGTGGGGTAACGCTTTCAATGCGCGCGGGTGAGAGTGTCGCAATTACAGGTGCCTCGGGTTCCGGAAAATCTACCTTGCTTCACCTGATAGGGGGCTTGGACGCTGCGGATCATGGAACTATTTCACTGGGCCAAAAGGATCTTGGGCGCGTGGAGAGTAGGGAGTTAGCGAAACTTCGGCAAAACAAGATTGGCTTTGTTTTCCAGTTTCACTACTTGTTGCCCGAGCTTACCGCGGTCGAAAACGTCGCCTTACCACTATTAATTGGTCGATGGAAGACAAGCAGTGCTCTCCTCCACGCTCGTCATGCATTGGCGGAACTGGGGTTGGAGGAGAGGAGTGACCACCCCGTCACTCACCTGTCCGGCGGTGAACAACAGCGAGTAGCGGTCGCCCGCGCATTAATTGGGAAGCCGGAGCTTGTTTTGGCTGATGAACCCACGGGAAACCTTGATGCGGCAATTAGCGAGGAGATCGGAAGAACATTGACACTTTACGCCCGCATGCAGCTCGCTCTAGTGGTAGTGGCGACGCATAATGAGACCCTGGCTCGCCTTTGTGACCGAGTTTTGATCCTGAAGGATGGGCGTATCTACGATACCTGAGACCCCAGCTCTGAAAAACGACCGCCGTTAGGCTTTTTAGTAGAAAGAACTGACAATACTTTTTGACCCTTCGTTCATAGGTTATAATGCCCGCAGTTGCCGGGTGGGTTAGTCTTCGCCCGGCATGGTAATCATAGGCAGCTTTCAAACGGTAACAAAAGATGTTCGAACGCTACACTGAAAAGGCGCGCCGAGTAATCTTCTTTGCGCGCTACGAAGCCTCCCAATTTGGCGCTCCGGCTATCGAACCGGAGCATTTATTGCTGGGGCTGATGCGTGAAGACAAAACACTCACAGGCCGGTTTTTTCCGCGGGCTCAAGTTTCCATAGAGTCAATTCGTAAAGAGATTGAGGGTCGCACGCTCTTACGGGAAAAGATCTCCACTTCCGTCGAGCTTCCGTTGGCCCCGGAAACTAAACACGTTTTGGCATACGCTCATGAAGAGAGCGATCGCCTGCAGCACCGTCACATTGGAACCGAACACCTTTTGCTCGGACTGCTCCGGGAAGAGCGTTCTATGGCCGCCGAGATTCTTTACGAACGTGGGTTGCGCTTGAACGCTGTACGAGACGAAATTGCACGGCAGTCGGGAGCCGACGCTCGCACATCGCAGAAGAAAGACACGCCTCACCTCGTGGAGTTCTCGCGCGATCTCACCGAAGATGCAGCAAACGACAAACTGGACCCGTTGGTGGGCCGGGAACCCGAAATTGAACGCGTCGTACAAATACTTTGCCGTCGCACTAAAAACAATCCGGTCTTAATCGGCGAGCCCGGAGTGGGCAAGACCGCTATCGTTGAAGGACTGGCGCAGCGAATAATACGCGGCGAAGTTCCTTCGTTCCTCGAAAACAAACGAATCCTTTCCCTTGATCTATCCTTGATCGTTGCGGGCACGAAATATCGAGGACAATTCGAGGAGCGCTTGAAGCAAATCATGCGCGAGTTAGTCGAGAACCCGCAATACATCGTCTTCATCGATGAATTGCACACACTGGTAGGCGCTGGTTCGGCGGAAGGTTCGCTTGACGCCGCCAATATTCTGAAACCAGCGTTGTCGCGCGGCGAAATCCAGTGTATCGGCGCAACGACCCCCGCCGAATTTCGCAAGTCAATCGAGAAAGATCGTTCACTCGAACGGCGTTTTCAGGCAGTGAAGGTTCCACCTCCCTCGGAAGCGGAAGCTGTGGGAATTCTCGACGGCGTACGTGAGCGCTACGAAAGTTTTCATCAGGTTCGTTATACGGATGACGCCCTGGAGGCGGCCGTATACCAGTCGCATCGTTACATTCCCGATCGCTTCTTGCCCGATAAAGCCATTGATGTGATTGATGAGGCGGGTGCCCGCGTCAAACTCCGCGTAAGGCGGGAACAGGGTAATCTTGCTGATTGGAATGAGTTGAACGAATGGTCGCGTTCTTACGGAGATAGCTCCACTGGGCGTGCAGGTCAGGAGGACGCGCTCGTTTCTGCGGAAGTTACGCGCGACGATGTGGAAGAGGTAATTGCTCGCTGGACCGGCATTCCAGTCACGTCGCTCAAAGAGGCAGAGACCCAGAAGTTGTTGCGGATCGAGATCGAGTTGCACAAGCGAGTTGTATCGCAGCGTCCGGCAATTTCAGCGCTGGCGCGAGCTATCCGCCGCTCCCGCGCGGGACTCAAAAACCCCTTGCGGCCGGTTGGCTCATTTCTATTTCTTGGTCCTACGGGCGTAGGCAAGACCGAAGTCGCCCGCTCCCTCGCGCAATTCCTGTTTAATAGTGAACGTGCATTGATACGGTTTGACATGTCGGAATTCATGGAAAAGCATTCCGTGTCCAAGTTGATCGGTTCTCCGCCGGGCTATGTAGGTCATGAAGAGGGTGGCCAGTTAACCGAACGCATCAAACGCTCGCCCTATTCAGTATTGCTATTTGATGAAATTGAAAAAGCCCATCCGGATATTTTCAACATTCTGCTGCAGGTCTTTGAAGATGGCATTCTCACCGATGCGCTGGGGAATACAGTCGATTTTAAGAATGTCATCATCATCATGACCTCCAACATAGGTGCCCGGTTTATTCAGAAAAAGGGTGTGCTCGGCTTCCAGGCGAATACCGATACGACCAGAGAAAAGATGGAAGAGATGGTTATGTCGTCGGTGCGCCAGACATTTAATCCGGAGTTCATAAATCGTCTCGACGAAATCATTATTTTCGATCAACTGCTGGATGTTGAATTATTAGAGGTTGTTCAGCTTCAGATTGAGCAGATTAACAAGACAATGACCAGGCACGGTCTGGAAGTCAGACTTACTGACGAGGCAAAGCAATGGATTGTAGACAAGACTTGTGCCGACCGTTCGTATGGTGCCCGCCCCCTTCGTCGCGCCTTGCAGAAGTATGTAGAAGACCCCCTCTCGGAGGCGCTGATTCAGGGCCAGCTCGCAGGAGCTTCGCTGATAGAGGTGTTTCTGGCAGGCAATGAGCTGGATCATCGTCCAATCGGAGTCGAAGTGCCTGACGACGCGCTGCTGATTCACTGAACACATTAGCGCAACCCACGTAGTCCAAAGCCTAAAGTCCATGCAAGTCAATCCGCTAGCTGGACTTCAGGCTTTGGACTTTCCACTTTGTTGCCGATATAATGCGCCACTTTGCTGCGCAAAAGCTGGCAACTGGGTTCGCCAAGTCTGAATCCAAGTTCCGTCTTCAGCTCAGTTCAGCGCGGTTTTTTGTCTTTATTTTCTGACGCAAGTTTTATTGTTTACTCTTAAGCTCCCCAAAGTTTCTGAGGTCCGGTAAGAACTACTGAGGGATTTGGTGCCTATGCACTTTTATCGCGAGTTTTTGCTCGTTTCTCTGAGCGCAATCGTCGGATTTATCACCATCATCGCGGCACCCGGACGCGTTAACGCCCAACAAACCCAACGCCTGGTCGAGTCGGTGGACATCACAGGCAATCGCCGTCTACGTAAGGACGATATTCTTTACTACGTCCAAACCCGACCCGGTGATCCTTACAACCCAGAACAAGTGCAACGGGACTATCAAGCGATCCTTGCGCTGGGATTCTTCGACAAGACCGCCACACGGGTCTTAACAGCGGATGGCGCGCGTGGCGGTATCAACGTCATCTTCGAAGTCAGGGAACTGCCGATCATTCGCGATCTGACTTTCGAAGGTCTCAAAAGTGTTGCCGAGTCAGACGTGCTAAAGGCCTTCCGTGAGAAACGTGTCGGAGTGTCAAAGGAAAGTATCTATGACCCGGTTAAGGCGCGAAACGCTATCAGGGTAATAAAAGAGCTTCTGGCGGCCCACGGGCATCCAAACGCAACTGTTGAAGAACGTGGAGAAGAGGTTTCGGCGACATCTCGCGCTATCACGTTTGCAGTGCGCGAGGGCGAGAGAGTTCGAGTCGTTGAGGTCCAATTCGAAGGAAACACGAACTTCAGCGACGGCAAACTTCGCGGTGCGATGAAGTATGTAAAGGAAGCGGGCCTAATAACTCGTTTTAAGGGGCAGGACATTCTCGATCGTGAGAAGCTCGACGTTGACCTGCGCCTTGTTGACAACTACATGCATGCGAAGGGTTACCTCCAGGCGCGCCATGGCGAGCCGCGGGTCGAGAGTCTTGGTCCACGTCGCACCGGGTTCCCCATTCTGCCGCTCCCTTTTCTATCTTCGACCGACGAAGGGTTGCGAGTCACAGTTCCGATCATTGAAGGTAAGATCTACCGGCTTGGGGATCTGAAGGTTGAGGGTAACTCGATTTTTTCAGAGGATCAGATTAAGGCTGTAGTGGGCTTAAACAAAGGTGACATCGCGGACGGCGAGAAGATTAGCAAGGCATTATTTGAAAACCTGAAAAAGTATTATGGCAGCCAGGGTTTTATCGAATACACACCTGAGCCGGTACCGACTTTCAAAGACAATCCACAGAATCCCAACGAGGGAATAGTCGACTTTGTGGTCACCATTGAAGAAGGCAAGCAATTCACCCTGCGCCGGCTGGAGTTCATCGGCAACACTTTCACCCGCGACAACGTCCTGCGACGGGAAGTGCTGATAAACGAAGGCGACATCTATAACCAGGTTAACTGGGAATACTCGGTCGTGAAGCTAAACCAACTTGGCTACTTCAATCCAATTGACAAGGACAAAGACGTTGATATTCGCACCAATGAAGAAGAGGCAAACGTCGATCTTAATTTGAAGGTCAGCGAACGTGGTCGCCAGCAAATCTCCTTCAACGGAGGGATCTCGGGTATTGGTGGTTCGTTCTTCGGCCTTGAATACTCAACCAATAATCTGCTCGGTAGAGGCGAGGTGCTTTCGCTTAACCTTGCAGCCGGCAATCGGCAACGTTCCTTCCAGTTTTCATTTACCGAACCCTACATCAAAGATCGACCGGTGAGTGCGGGTTTCTCGATATTTGCTTTTACGCAGCAATTCTTTGGTGAGGGAACATTTCTTTCGCAAAACGTTAACGCTCAAATAGACTTCCTTAACTCCCAGACCAACCTGACAAACATTAATTCGGAGAATCTGTTTACGCGAAACTCTTACGGCGCATCTCTCTTTGCCAGTGCCCCGCTTTCCGAGTTTTACCGCAAGCGACCGTTTACGCAGTTTTCCCGCATTGGAGCGTCCTACCAGATTTCGCTTTCGAGCGTGAAGGATCCGAAGGTCAATGCAGACACGACAAACACCACTTCGTTTATTCCCGTGATCTATAGTCAGCCGAACATCATTACGAGTCGGGCCACGCTGACTTTTACTTACGACACTCGTAACGCCAGCATTGATCCGACATCGGGAAGAGAGTTGTCAGTCGCTGTTGCATTGTCTGGCCTTGGCGGCGATGTTCGCACTTACGAACCGACGGTTTCTTTCACCCAGTTTTTTCCAATGCGCAGGAAAAAATCGACGCGGCCGGAAGTGTTTGGTTTTCGCATCCTGGCCGGAAGCGTAGGTAGCTTTGCCACGTCGGCAAAAGTCAGAAACGCAAATTCGCTGGCATTCGTCGATGGCGTGCCAATCTTCGAGCGGTTCTTCCTTGGCGATGAATTTACGATTCGCGGCTATAACGTTCGATCAATTAGCCCCGCAGCTCCCCTGGATACATTCGTCACATCGCGAAACGTGGTGATCGCCACAAATCCTTCTGGTACTCCTGTTGCGGTGCCGGGCGTGCCCGCATCGCTTGCAAGCGTCGGCACTTTCACCGGAGTATCGGGAAGTAATGTCGTGAGTCTGCCTCGCTCTTTTACTTCTGTCGGCGGAGATACGCAGATGCTCGGCAACTTCGAATACCGCATTCCCATTTTGGGAGAGGCGCTCAGCCTTGCCGCTTTCGCTGATATTGGTTCCGCATTTAATCTGCGCAGCAAGAAAGACCAGGGCTTCTCCAGCAATTTCCTGGCTGACCAACCTTTTCTGTCAACCGTAGGTGCCATTCGGTGTCCCCGATTTGCCACCGGCGTAGCCCCGGTCAGTTTGAGCTCGCTTGCTCTGTGTAACGATAACCGCCTGGCAGCCTCGCCGTTTTTGGGTCTCGTTCTCCGCGACAATCGCATTGTCAGCCAGGCTGAATTGCAGGGCGCAGCCACTGGTGGGGTTGATCCTCAGACTCTAATGCCATTCGGTTTTCAGCCGGTTTTCTTACGCGGCGAGGCGCAAACAAATACTGTCGTGCGATTATCTCAGAGCATTTTTGATAAGCTTACCGATTTCCGGTCAAGTATGGGAATGGAAGTGAGGGTCCAAGTACCCGTTATCAATGTACCGTTTCGGCTCATCTTTGCGTATAATCCAAACGCGCGGAAAGACCAGTTCATCGACGGATTTCCGTTCTTCTTTAATGAGAAAAAGAAAGTCATCCGCTTTAGCGTCGGGCGTACCTTTTGATCATTTGGGGCCAACCATGGCGGCTGTATTAACAACTAAGACGTTTGTCCAACCGCCCTCTTAAGCAAGGAGCATTACAATAACGTTATGAAAATAGATCGTTTAATTGCCGCTGTCGCCCTGCTAGCGACCGTTGCACTCTCTTCCGTTTCAGCACAACAGAAGCCTGCGCCACCTGCAGCCGCCCCGGCCACGTCCGCACAAAGTACGGGAGCCGTGCCCGACAGCAAGATGGCTCTGATTTATTCGGAGGCTTTTCTCGATGCGAAGGCGGGCATCGCAAGGTTTGCCACTTTGATGGCCACTTTGAATCGAGAATTTCAGCCCCGTCAAACCGAGTTGAATGGGTTACAGACGCGCATTGCCGCATTGACGAAAGAGATTTCCGACACGCAGGCCGTCGCTGATCCAAAAGCTATTCAACAAAAGACTGAGCAGCTTGAGCAGTTGAAAAAGGACTACCAGCGCAAAGGTGAGGATGCCGAGGCTGCCTACAACCGACGCCGAACGGAGATCTTCGCTCCGCTGCAGGAAGACATCGGTAAGGCTCTTGAGATTTTTGCAAAAGCACGTGGCATCACTGTCATTGTCGACGGCAGCCAGGTGCCGATGGTCTATGCCTCGGATAGCATCGACATCACACGCGCTTTTATAAGCGACTTCAACAGCAAGAACCCGGCAACTGCTTCGGTAACACAGCCGTAATTATCCGGCTTGCCTTGCGCGCGCGCTGCAAGCTATGAAGAGCCTCGGTTTCGTTCGAGGCTCTCGGGCAGGAAATCATGACAAAATACTGTTTACTGTCCGCAAGTGTTCTGATGGCGATCCTCACCGTCTCTGTTTCTGCACAACGGACTGCAGCACCGCCAAGCCAGCCGGCCTCGACGCCGCAGGCTAACGCCACACTGCCTACCAGCAAGATCGCTTTGATTTATTCGGATGCGTTTTTGGATCCGAAAACCGGAATCGCGAAGTTCAACGTTGTATTGGGAACGCTGAACCGTGAGTTCCAAAAGCAGAAGGACGATCTGACTCAGATGCAGCAGAGAAGTCAGCAGCTTCAGGACGAGATCACCAAACTCCAACAGGCGCCGGCGGGAACCCCAATCGATCAGAAGTCCCTGCAGACCAAGATCGATCAGCTGGACCAACTCAAGAAGGACTTTCAGCGCAAAGGCGAAGATGCTCAGGCGGCGTACAAGAAGCGTCGCGAGGATGTTTTTGCGCCGCTGCAGGAAGAAATCGGCAAGGCCCTGGAGGTATTCGCGAAGGCACACAATATTACAGTGATTATCGACGGCACTCAGGTGCCACTGGTTTATGCTTCAGCCAGCATCGATATCACTCGCGTTTTTATCAACGAGTTCAACAGCAAGAATCCGGCAACCGCATCAGTAACGCCCCCGAAGTAAGATTGGGAAGCTTTAAATTCCAGGCGCGGAGATGCGGCCTTTGTTCCGCTTCCCCGCGTTTCTTTTCTTCCCGCTATGGAAACTGTTCTCGATTCTCAAGCCATCCAAAATCTTCTGCCGCACCGCTATCCCTTCTTGTTGGTTGATCGCATAATTGAGTTGGTGCCGCGCGAACGAATCGTCGGTATTAAACAAGTCAGCATCAACGAACCCTTCTTTCAGGGTCACTTTCCCGGTGCACCCGTGATGCCTGGCGTGCTTGTGGTGGAAGCGTTGGCTCAGGTAGGGGCAGTGTTGGCACTGCGTGAAATTGAAGATCGTGATCAAAAACTTGTTTTGTTTACCGGCATTAGGGAGGCCCGCTTCCGGCGTCCTGTAGTACCGGGAGACACTTTGGTGCTCGAAGTTACCGCATTGCGTATCGGTTCGCGTGTGCAGCGAATGCGCGGAGAGGCAAAAGTCGAGGGTCAACTGGCCGCCGATGCGGAGATCATGAGCATCGTAGTTAACAGGCAGATGTAGAATGGGCAGGGAACGTAGGGTTCAGGGAAGGATGAATGATGATAGCAAGCTTCGCAAATGGGATCTCGTTTTCATTCGTCCGCGTTCATGCGTGTATGAATAATTTTCTTTTCCTCCGTTATTGAATTCATGGCCACCGCCACACACCCGACAATTATCCACCCCAGCGCTGTTGTCAGTCCGCACGCCCGGATAGGTTTCGATTGCTATGTCGGCCCTTATTCAATCATCGGTGAGGAAGTAGAACTCGGTGATGGCGTCCGTCTGGAGTCTCACTGTGTCGTCGACGGCCGGACGACTATCGGCGCAGGTACGCATGTCTTTCCTTTCGTGTCCATCGGACTTGCCTCCCAGGATCTGAAGTACAAAGGCGAACCGTCAGAAACAAGGATTGGCAAACGCAATCGCATTCGAGAGTTCGTGACTATTCATCGCGGTACGGCCGGCGGAGGAATGCTCACGCAAACGGGAGACGATTGTCTCATCATGGCTCAAGCGCATATTGCTCACGACTGCATCCTGGGCGATGAGGTAATCATGGCCAACGCAGCCACCCTCGCAGGGCACGTCCAGGTTGAAGACCGCGCAAATATCGGCGCTTACTCAGGCGTCCACCAGTTTTGCCGCGTTGGTAGGGAAGCCTACATCGGCGGTTACTCGGTAGTGGTTAAAGACGCGTTGCCTTTTGCTTTGACAGTCGGCAACCATGCGCGGTGCTACGGATTGAACATCACCGGGATGAAACGCCGCGGCTATTCTCGAGACGTAATCGATTCTCTTCACCATGCCTTCCATCTTTTGCTCTCAGCAAAATTGAATACCTCGCAGGCAACTGAGCGTATCCAGGCAGAACTTAAAGACTCTCAGGAAGTCTCCGATCTGATTCGCTTCATCGAAGGATCCAGTCGCGGCGTCACCAAATGAAATTCGGATTGATCGCGGGCAACGGCAAGTTTCCTTTTATGGTCCTCGAAGGCGCACGGCAGTCAGGCGCACAGATGGCCGTGGCCGCTATTCGCGAAGAAACGGACCCCGAGATCGAACAAGTTGCGGAACGGATGACCTGGGTTGGGATTGGACAACTGGGCCGGATGATACGCTTCTTCAAAGAAGAAGGAGTGGAGAAGGCGATCATGGCAGGTCAGGTCAAGCACGTTCAGATTTTCAGCCGGGCCATTCCTGACGCGCGGATGCTGAAGGTTCTCTTGAAACTCCCACGCCGGAATACTGACTCGCTAATCGGGGCCATCGCCTCAGAATTACAGAGCGAAGGCATCGAGCTAATCGATTCCACTTATTTTCTGCAAGACTACTTACCGAAAAGCGGCCCCCTTACGCGCCGCAAGCCAGACCAACGCGAGCAGGAAGATATTGAGTACGGTTTGGAAATCGCTCGCGAAATCGCGCAGCTTAATTTGGGCCAAACGATTGTTGTCCGCGGCAAGGCCTGTGTGGCGATTGAAGCGATGGAGGGAACCGACGAAACGATCCGGCGTGCGGGCGGTCTAGCGAAACGGCGTCTGACGGTCGTGAAGATTGCCAAGCCGGATCAGGACATGCGTTTCGACGTCCCGGTGGTTGGCGTGCCTACAATCACTGCCATGGCCGAAGCTGGGGCGACCTGCTTATGCATCACAGCCGGCAAGACCCTGATGTTCGACGCGACGGAGATGATTCGCGTCGCCAACGAAAATAAAATTGCTATTGTGGCTGTGTAACAGAGCTGACTAGTAATTTCCCTGTGACACCGCTGCGGTCTGCGCGGCTTTCGGATCGTAAGGGGCCGCCAGGAATTTCTTGGCTATGGCCTGTGCATTGTCGTAGTTGATCCCGGATTGTACGGCCTTGTTGTATTCAGAAACTGCGCGAGTGCGTTCACCTTTGGCATCGTAGGCATTGCCACGTTTGATGTGGGCCCACACCTCAATCCACGACGGCTTCAAATTCCCGATCAGCGAAGCATCAAAATTATCGAGCGCCTGTTGCCAGTTGCGCTGCTCGAGGAAAAGCAGGCCCAGATTGTAATAGACCCAGGAGTTCGAACGATCGAGCTTTAGCGCTGCTTCGAATTGTTGCTGCGCTTCAGCATAGGAACCTTCCTTCATCTGTTCGATTCCGCGTCGCGCGATAATTGAAACTCGCAGGTCGTCAGACATTCTCAGGATCTTGTTGTTCGGGTCGACCACCACTTCCAGAGGCTGACCATTTGATTCAAAATCAAAATCTTCGCTACGACCTTCCAGACGCACTGTCGTAGTTTGATTGTCGGCTTCTGCGCGCAGCATCAGTTCGACAGGCATATGCAGAGTCTCAAGATTCTGTTTGACAGTGCCTCGAGTGCGAAACTTGCCGGCCCGCGTCCGAATGATCTGATAGTCGACAGTAAATTCCGGCACACCAGTACCCTCAACCCACTGAGCGAAGAAGTAGCGCAGATTCTCACCGGCAACCTTTGAGGCCAGCTTTTCGAAGTCATCTATCGAGGCGTTCTTCCCACGATAGTTTTCCAGAAAAGTATGAAGGAGCTGATCAAACTTGTCTTTGCCTATCGTTTCGCGCAACATGCGCAGCGTCATCGAGCCTTTGTAAAAAACTATAGATTGATAGGCCGCCGATTGATCGTCGAGCGCGCTTGGTGCGCGTGCGATCGACGCAGTTTGCTCGAATGTAAGCGCGCGTTCCTGTTGCTCGCGCTGGGCTGAATCCAAGCCGCCGGTTGTCAGGTTGGCTTCTCGGAAAGCAAATCCGCTCCATTCCGCCAGACCCTGCGAAATCCAGGCGTCGTCGAACGACTTCAGACCAACGCTCTGTCCCCACCACTGATAAGCCACTTCCCGCTCAAGCTTCTCTTCCGGCACTGGCCGAGAAGAATCGAACATTTTGGCGGAGAGAAAAATCATTCCCGGGCCTGAATAAGTGTCCAAACTGTCGTCGTCGATCTGCGCGACTACCAAACGGTTGCCAAAAACGGGCGCACCATAACGCTTGGAATAAAACTCGAGTACGCGGCCCATTAACTCCGCGTAAGTGTTAATCCGGTTTTCACTACCCGGCATCGCGTAAAGCTGCAAATCGTAATTGCCATAGTGCAAATTCTTGTTGATGTACTGCCCGGCAGCAAAATTTCCGATCAGCACAGGCTGGCGGTGCACGAAGTGATAGCGCACAGCGCCTTCCTTCGGAGAGGGCTGTGCCACGACGGGATCATCGCTGGTTCCGGCAACCTGCAAGCCCGCTGGTACGACCAGCGTAATGTCAGACGTAGCACGATCGGCGGCATAATCATGGAAAGGAAACCAGCGCGACGCGTACATGAGATAGGAACCCTCTGTTCCAACATAAGCTAGGCGTTTGGTGGCCAACGGCCCCCCTTCAGGGGAAATGAGCGCCCCACTCCAGCGTATCCGAAGCGTGATTGGTTGATTCGCCGGAACGACCTGGCCCAGATCTATGCGCACGCTTGGTCCGAGTGCTCCGACGCCCACTGCATCCTGCACAAAGCCCGAAAGCGCTTTCCCGTCCTTTTCTATGGTCTCCACGTGCAGCGATCCGTTCAATTCGAAAACAATGGAGCGCGTGGCATCGAGGGGGACCAGGGTTATGTCAGCACCCGCACGGAGCATGTGTTGGTCTGGAATGATCTGGGCTTCAATGCGGTAGTTTGTAACATCGAAACGACTGGCGCTCTGCTGAGGCGCCGGCTGCTGCGAGTTTCCAGAAATTGCCAGTGTTAACACGACGGCCAGGGCCGCCAGAATGCCGAGGAAGTTGCGCTTGGTTCGTCTCATGGTTTTTTGGTTTGCGAACGATTATACAGCCGTTCATGGTGCCAGCGCTCGGAGCGCCGCGGAAAGTCTCAGTTAATCACAACAGAACAGCGCGCTCTTGGGAAATGCCGGATTCCGCGGGCTTGCTCAAAGAGAGGCCGAAGTTACCGGTTGATAGCCTTGAAGAGGCTTTCTGCGTAGTCGAGTGTTTTGGATGGTAAGAATAGGCGGGCGGTTGGCTGTCTTTCCCCCTTTCCAGTTTGAATGCCACTCAGAACCTCACTAAATCACCCACCCAGCAGAACCTCACAGGTCGGGAAGGTCCCTGTTCCCGCGTCAAGTCTGAGAAAGACTAACCAGCAAATCATTAGATCAAAGTTGAGCAATCTGTAGGCTAAGAAGCTTGATTTAGGACCTGCGAGTTTTCTCCGCGCCTGGCCTTGACAGTGTGCTATCCAACGCATAAATTCGGGTGCAACGCAGGATGGCGTCAATGGTTACCGCGGATGACCCCGAAACCGCACCCGTGAACTCCAGAAGAATAGCAAGCCTCGCCACAGACCTCCGGGGTATTTGCCTGCGAGTTGTGCCACTTGTCCCGAGTTCCGGTCTACGAACTTTGCTCAGTTGAGACATCTTCAACAATAAAAGGAGTCGATTTATGAGTCGCGTCTCAAAGCTTTTCTTTCCTCTCGCGCTCTTCGCCCTTGTCCTACTCAATGCCCAGGCGCAGACGGGGCGGAACGTACGTGTGGATTTCAAAGAGACCACGCTGAAAAACGGCCTGCGCGTGATCACTGTGGAAGATCATACAGCGCCCGTCGTGGCAATTTCTATTACGTACAATGTTGGCTCGCGGAATGAGCGCCAGGGTCGCACCGGTTTTGCTCATTTGTTTGAACATATGATGTTCAAAGGTTCGGAGAACATCGGTTCGGGAGAACACTTCCTGCTCGTTTTCAACAACGGCGGAACAATGAATGGAACCACCAACGAAGACCGCACCAACTACTTCGAGGCCCTGCCCGCAAATCAGCTCGACCTCGCACTCTATCTCGAAGCTGATCGTATGCGTAGCCTGGCAATAACCAAGGACAATCTCGATAACCAGCGCAACGCGGTTCAGGAAGAGCGGCGGCTCGGTGTGGATAATCAGCCCTATGGTAAGAGTGGCGAGATTCAACAGGAGTTGCTCTACGACAACTTCGCTTACAAACACACAACTATCGGCTCAATGGAAGATTTGAACGCTGCCAGCGTCGACGACGTGGCCGCCTTCTTCAAGATGTATTACGCGCCCAACAACGCCGTGCTGACACTGGTAGGCGACTTCGATACCAAAGATGCGCTAACCAGAATCCGCTCCAACTTTGAAGGCATTACGCGACAACCGGATCCGCCAAGCGTCGATATGACCGAGCCGCAGCAAAAAGCCGAACGGAGAACAAGCGTCGACGACGGTCTTGCTCGTGCGGCCCGCGTCGATCTCGCATACAAGGCGGTTCCTGGTAACACTGCTGACTTTTACGCGCTGCAAGTGCTGTCGGGCGTCTTACAAGGTGGGCAGAGCTCACGCCTCTACCAGAAGTTGGTAAAGGAGAAAGAAATGGTCACGTCTATTTTCGGCTTTATGGATGAAAAACGTGGAGTGGGTGCGCTTTACGCTTCCGCCACACTGAGACCAAATATCACGACCGAAGATGTTGAAGCCGTGATCTACGCTGAGATTGAGCGGCTGAAAAAAGAACCAATTGCGGACTGGGAACTACAGAAGGCAAAGAACGGCACGCGACGAAACTTCGTCAATGGCTTGCAGAGTTCTCTTTCGCAAGCCCTCAATATTGGCCAGTACACGGTGTATTACAACGAGCCCAGTTTGGTTAATACAAGACTCGATAAGGTCGCTGCGGTAACCAAGGAAGACGTGCAACGCGTAGCCAACAAGTATTTGGCCGATACGAACCGCACGGTAGTAATCACCATGCCTAAGGCCAAGGCTAAAGGCGCAACCGCCGCAACCGGGCAGTAAGGAGTAACGATGAGAACCAAACAGAGCAGAATAATCGCAGCAGCATTACTAACTATCCTCGCGTCGTCTCTGGTCTTCGCGCAGGGCGCTATGGGAACCGGACCGGCGGGTCAAACTACAAAAGGTGCAGTTATTAAAGGCAAGGCGCCGGTAAACAAGAACATCTTGAAGGTAAAGCTTCCGAAAGCCCAGGAAGCCACGTTGCCCAATGGTTTGAGAGTCATACTGCTGGAGAGCCACAAGGTGCCAACCTTTACCCTGCAACTGGTGGTTTTGAGTGGAGGTCTTGCTGATCGTCCTGACTACCACGGCTTGGCGACCTTTACCGCAGCGCTCATGCGCGAAGGAACGGCCAAACGCTCGAGCAAGGACATCGCCGAGCAGGTGGACGCACTGGGTGCCACCCTGGCCGCGACTTCCGGTCTCTCCTCTTTGACGAGCACGGTCACCACGGCAGGCCTGGTCGAGAATCTCGATCAGACTCTCGACATATTTGCCGACGTGGTCCGGAGTCCTACTTTCCCCCAGGCGGAAGTCGATAAATACAAAGCCCGATCACTGGCTCAACTCCAGGTTCAAAGATCAAATCCGCAATTTCTGGCTCAGGAGCAATTCAGCCGGGCAATTTATGGCGATCATCCCGCCGCACTGGTTTCACCGCCAGTAGCGTCGATTAAGAAGTTATCGACAAAGGATCTAGTTGATTTTCATTCGACTTACTTTCGTCCTAACAACTCAATGTTGGCAATCGTCGGCGATGTAACGATGAAAGACATCATGCCGAAGATTGAAAAAGCATTTGGCGACTGGCAAAAGGCCGACGTTCCGACTGTGAACATTCCTCCGGCTCCGGCGCAATCCGCTTCCCGTATTTTTCTGGTCGATCGTCCAGGATCCGTGCAGACGGTCTTGACACTCGGTACGCTGGGAATCGAGCGCACAAGTCCTGATTATTTCTCAGTGCTCATGGCAGACAGAGTTCTTGGCGGTGGACCATCCGGACGCTTGTTCTTGAATCTCCGCGAAGACAAAGGCTACACCTATGGAGCCTACAGCGCGTTTGGCGGTTCGAAGTATCGCGGAATCTGGAGCTCTAGCTCGGAAGTGAGAACGGATGTCACGGAAGGTGCAATGAAGGAGTTCATGTACGAACTAAAGCGCATGCGTGACGAAAAGGTCAGCGCCGACGAGTTGGACAATGCAAAGCGAGCGATTGTGGGTGGTTTCGCGCTATCGCTGGAACAGCCTCAAGCTTTACTGCAAAACATAATCACTCAGAAGATCTACAATTTGCCCGCGGACTACTGGGATACTTACCCTCAAAAAGTCGCGGCCATCACCGTAGACGACGTGCAACGCGTAGCTCAGAAATATATCGACTTGGACCATCTCACAGTGGTCGCGGTCGGTGATGCTTCGAAGGCCCGTGATGTGTTGGCCAAATATGGGAAAGTTGAGGTCTACGATGCCGACGGCAAGCCTCTTGGCGGTGGCGGGGACAACAAGTAATAGCTCTAAGGCGAGCGGTTGGATGTGCCGATGAATTCGATGTCTTTCTGGTCTTCGTGCAAACCAGCAAAGGCTTTGTCGACCGGTGCAAAAGTGTAACCATCCTTTGAAGGTATGACCCGGTAGGTTCGTAGCGACGGCGCTACATTGAACGAGTAATTGCCTTCACTATCGGTAGTTGAAGCCAGCACGGTACCTGACGGACTTATCAGCACCACAACCACGTTAGCGATTCCGGCTTTATTTTCATCTCTGATCCGCCCGGATATTTTCACGATGGAGCGCAGGCGCGAGGCTGCTTCCAGCAAAGCGGCTTCAGACGTCGACGAAACCTCCGGCGGCGAAACTGCGGGTGTTGGCGAAGGAGTTGGTTCGGCAACATTAGTCGCTTCCGGTTTGGCTTTCTCGACAGTCTCCGTAGGTTTTGCGGCCGCCTCATCCGTTTTCGGAGTGTCCGAGGGTGTTGAGGTTGGCTTCTCAGGTGCGGCGGCCGGACTTGCGGCATCCGGTGACGGAGTGGCAGTAGCTTCGGGGGTCGCTGGGGGTTTATTGGCAGTTGGTTCACCCGCCGTGCTTGCCGCAGTGGTTGCTTTAGGAGCGTTGCCTGGAATTGCCGGACCGATCCTCTCATCAAGCCCATCGAGTGAGCCGTTGATCTTACGATAAAGCTGCTCGATTATCGTGCGTCGAATTGCATCTGGCGGGCCTGCCTTATAGCTCGTTATGTAATAGTTGAGAGCGTCTTTTTTGCTGCCTGATTGTTCCAGCGCAACACCCAAATGCCATAGCGCGGTACGCCACGAAGGCGTGCCTTCCGGCAAAGTAGTGGTTGCGCGTTTGAGATGCTCGATGGCTTCGGGATACTTGTCCTGATTGAAAAGGGCCCAACCGGAAAGATCTTCTATTCGCCCACGCAGAATGTTTGCGAGTACGTTGCGGGGAGCTTCGGGTATCTCTGGGGTGTTGCCGGAAGCGATGGCGCGAGCGCGAAGTTCGCGAAACTCATCAGCTTGAGTCGCCAACGTGGCAGCGGGCGCTTCCACCGCCGCATCCACAGATTTTTTTGCATCATCAATGAGCTCGATAGCCGTCGGCAAGCCAATGCCGCTTCTGATCAAGCGACTGGCAGCGTAAACCTCGCGATAGGCCCGCATATTATCAGTGCCGGAAGCAAATTCCTGTGCGGCCACGACCGCGCCATTCTCATCGACTTTCTGGCCCTCGCTTGCCGGGCTTACCGCTCGGTTGAATGACAGCAGCGCTTTTAACATCCTGGCGTTCGCGGCCGTGCCAGCCCCAGCGAACTGGTAAATACTCGCGCGACGTTCGGGAGCCAGCAGCTCAACGAAACTCGCTTCTCGTGCCGGCAACCGGCCACCCAG
>Ga0137359_10001558_pt1 | contig 18203 bp, 27 predicted proteins | sample Mad1_40_16metaG_FD_108281 | JGI IMG/M metagenome (GOLD analysis project Ga0137359, IMG submission 108281) | Vadose zone soil microbial communities from Angelo Coast Range Reserve, California, USA - Mad1_40_16 metaG | ecosystem: Environmental > Terrestrial > Soil > Vadose zone | place: USA... | reverse complement strand
TTGCTACCGCGTCTGCGTCGGGGACCATCACCACGCTCTCTACGTCCGCATACGTCGCATCCGTTTCCAATGCGCTAAGGCGCATCGAGATGTCAAAATTATATGGGCCATAGCTTGTCGCAGAGGACAGGTTCATAGTGAACCCGATATCTGTGTTACCACGTGCGCGCTGCACGATCACCTGGCCGGAGGCACCAGGCGTTATCGTTGCAACATGGCCGGCCAGCAGGGTGCGCAGCGCCACCGATCCTGCTGTAAGCACGTCGCTCATTGCCCTACTCCTGCATCCAGCCCGCCTGGGCGTAATTTTCGACCTCGTCAGGATGCACTTCGGCCGTGAGCGGACCACCTGGATGCTGCGGGTATTTGCGCTTCATCTTGATAAGTTTGGACTTGATCGATACCACAGCGCTTACCTGCTTAGATCCTTCAACCTTGGGCACTTGACCCTTCGTTTCGTCAGCCATAACACATTCTCCTTAGACTTGAAAAGGACGCGCGGTGGAGTTGAAACACCGCGCGTCAAGACCGTCGATCATCACAGCACATTAACCCAGCAGAATCGCCGAATGCTCGTGTTTAACGTTGGCCACGCCCCATGCAATAGCGAGTTCATACTTCACCCGCTTATATTGCTTATATAGGGCCAGTTCAAAGGTAAGCCCTGAACGCGGATCGGTGATCAGTGAACGGTCATCCGCCGAATCACCCTCAGGCGGCAACGCGGGAGCACGGGTGGCCAGTACAATCGCCGAGCGCGCAAAACCCGCATTCGGATTGCGGGTGGCAACCAGAGTCACGGTCGCATCGTCCGCTGCGGCTACTCGCAGCCCAGGAGCCGCGATACTGAACACTCCTGCAGCCAGTGCCGCTGACACTACGTACACATTAGTGTCAGTACTGCCGATGGTGACCATGTCACCCGCCAGAATCGTGCCCGTGCCCACGTCCGCTGCCATCGTGGTGGCGCCCACCGGATAGCCAGCTACGTTATTTAGCACGTAGTTGGCACCAGTGCCCGCCGCGACTTGCTGCAAGGCCGCCGACTGACGGATATCGAACCCGTGCAGATTGCCCAGGATGCCTTGCCGCAATAAGCTGTCCGTGGCCGCTTCGTTGGCCTTGGTGAGTTGCGTCAATGCGCCCATCTTGGCGCCGGCAGTGGTATTTATGACCATCTGCAGGTCACCCATCGGAGCACCGTTATCGAGCAGGATCTGGCGCAAATTGGCCGAATCTGCCACGGTCGTTGCGAACGGCGTGGTGCCGGCCGTACCGGTTGCCCGTGATGCCGCAAGTGCCGCCGCTGCCACTGTGCCCTCTATATAGTTGCATAGCAGGCGTACCGATTGTGCCACCTGGTTAACACGGATGGCATCAGCGCCTGGGCCCGTGTTCAAACCGCGCACGTCTTCACCAGTCCACCGGATGGGTGAATACTTAGCATACTGGATGGTTAATGACACGTTACCAATCACTTGGTCACCGTCATCCGGGGGAAAGGTACCGGGCGTCACGTCGCCCATGGTCGCCACTGGCGCAACCGCACTCAACACCAGCTGTCCGACTGCACCGCGAGCGGCCTGCGCATCGAGCGTCACGGCCGGGATAAAGCCGACCTGCTCGCGCGACACCACATCAAGTGCCTCATACAAAGTGGGCAATAGCCCGGTTATCGTGTTAGCCATGAGAATTTAATCCTATTTAAGTTTGGGGGTCCACTACTTTGCCCTTATTCTTAACAAGAAACGCGTGCTTTTCAACAGCGTTCAATGCCTCGAATTCGGCGCGTAACATCGTACTACCATCGGTGGCACCGCCACCCCTGCCGCCGTTGGCACCGCCCCCGGACGCTCGACTCGCCGCCAAAATGGGCGCGAAGCCCTTCATGGCCGCAAATTCTTTTCGCAAATCAGCTAGCGTCAATGCTGACGCCTTACCATCCTTATCTACCACTACCGTCTGGCGCTTACCATCACGAATCTCCACGCGCAGCCTGGCCCGAATGTGCGGGTATAACACATCGGCGCTTTCGGGCAGAGCCAATGATGCCGCAATCTCCGTGGCATGCCGGTCGATCATTTCGCGCGTCACATCGGTGTTGAGCGATTCGACCTGTGGTCCCCATTCGGCATCCTTGTCAGCTAGCGCCTTGTTTAGCTTTTGGGTCCAGGACTTCTCTAATTCGTCGATGTTGCCATCCTTGCGCAACGCATCTTCCTTAGCCAGACGCACTTCCTCCTCACGTTTAGCCTTTTCTGTGGCCGCAACCTTGTCCCGTGCCGCCTGCTCCGATTCCAACTTGGCCAACTTGGTCTCGGCCACCTTGCGCGCCTCGACTTCCCGTGCCTTGGCACGGCGCAGTTCCTCAGGGTCTTCGATCCCGGTCGTATCGAGCTTGAATCCTACATCCTTGTCCTCGATATAGAACCCGCGGGCCGCTTCGGGGACCTCTTCTAACGTTCTTACTGCAAAGGCTAATGGCATGTGAGCACCGCTCCTACAAGTTTGAAAATACGGGCACGGCCCGCGTATGGGATGGAACGCACGGCGTCCACCGGACTGAAGAAATTTGAACTTAAAATCATCATTAAACTCATCCCCATGCTCCTATGCGGCCTGCCGAGATGCGGTAGGCTCTATCCCACGCATCTCGTCCAACGTCATCGGAGCAAAGTTCTTATCAATCTGTAATGCCGCAAAGCGCGATGCCGACAGGCCCCCACTACGTAACTGCGCGCCACGCGTGGAGCCGATTGCCAGGTCCTGAAACTCAGCAGGCTGGGCCTTCAACCACTCATAGAAGGAGCCATCGGCACCGTATACTCCAGAATCCAGATACTCATATTTAACGTTCAGCACTGGTAACATCGTGCAGCGGCAACTGATATGCAGCGGCGAGCGCGGGCCAACACCAAGCTTGAACTGCTTATCATCAAGGGCCGCACACGACGGGCAAGTGCGCTTGTCAAGAGTAGCTAGCCACGAGTACCCGATAATAACGCCCGGGTTCGCGGCATATGTTTCCTCGCGCGCCACCGTGGCCACGTGCTGGATCGCAGTACGCACCACGGCCTCGGCGTGCCGGCGTGTGACATTGATTAAGCCGTCCTGGTAACGTCTCTCAGGGGTGCCGTGGAGTTCAGCAATGATCTCAGAGCTTGCCTTGCCCTCGAATACGCCGCGCCGGATCGTGCCTTCGATGGCACGAACTTCTGACGCCGTCCAGGTGCTAATGAAATCACGCAGTAATGCACCGCGTCCGGAATCCCTGATCCCAAGTGGTGTGTCTAGGATGACCTTGCGCAATTGTGTGTAATCGGGCACAATAACTTCAAATGTGCCCGCGCCGCTCAAAACATCTCCCGAGAACGTGGCCTCATGCCGGGCGAACAGGCTTAGGTCCCGTAACACCGCCGCCGAGTATTCATCAAAAATCCTTGTAATCATACCGCTAACATGGCTCAACAGCACCCCCAGCCTGGTCGCCGCAAATGTGCCAACCCCGAGTTCGATCAGCGCATCACGTAGCGTACGGTCGATCTGTCGCAGGAACGGCGCAAATTTGTTAACCTCATCGGCCGACAGGCGCTGGACGAGTACCTGGTGCCGCAATATCTGACCAGTGAAGGCCGAAATGGTCATTGATGCCACTCACCCTTTGTCAGATATCCGCGCCAGCCATCACTCACCGAACTCTTCCCGGCCTTATCGCTGATTGAATCGCGGATGGTTAATGTACCGTTGGTCTCCTCGGTGAAGCGGTGCGGTGGCGAGCACACGTGCTGTATATAGTGTGCGCGTTTCGGTGCCTGTGAATCATTGGCATTGGGCTTGAGGAAAAATACCGCGGGGCTGCCGCCAGTCCAGCCCATCAGCGGCCCACAGTAGTCGCCCGGTTGCTTCAAATCCGGGTACAGTGCCCGCGTCCCCGCGTATTCAATATTGATACGTCGCCCCTTCATTGCTGGCTACCGTCAATTCGGATAGCGGACTTCATGCTGACAGTTGCTCCACAGTAACCTGGTTGAATGTACAAGTTGTCGTTGACCCCGAGGACAGGTAACTGATCCCCAGGAAATTCGCGAGGGTTGTGTTCACGGCCGCTGTCGTCCCCGCCCCCACGACCACTGTGGCCGTAGTCGAGACTCCCGTTATCCCCGTATTGACCAGAGCTACCGAGGCGACGGCCGTGCCGCCTGAGCCGATCGAGCGAATCGTCACGATCGCTTCGACCATGAACGGGATTGACGTGCCGCTGCCTGATGAGGTCGCCGTCGCAGCTAGCACCGAGGTATCTGCAGTCGTCCCAGCCGTCCCCAAGCGCACCGTGAACGTGGAGGTCTTCGCCACGCTCGATGTACAGGTGCCGAATGCCTTGATGCGAAATGCCATCCCCGCAGTGAGTGTGTTCGCTGGAATCGGGAACGCTGCGGAGATGTAAGTCTCTACCGTGTTGAGTCCCGACGATGTAGAAACACTCGCCGACGCAGGGTAGCGACTGTTCAGCGGCAGCCACGCCGTCCCATTGCTGAAGAACAGGATGCCGTTCGGCCCCTGCATAATGACGCCACTGTTCGACGCCGCCGCGGGCAACGTCGTTACCACGGAGAACCCCAGGCCGTTGAGCGCAGTGCGCATTACCCATGCACCACCACGCGATACTGAGCCGAGGTCGGCGCGACGGCAAATACAAGGGTGATCGTGTTGGTGGTCGTGTGCTGTACGTCGCAATCCGCTTCAGAGAACGGTGTTGACTTGTTGTATAGGGCCGCGGTCACGTCGAGCGTCCCAAGATTATGCGTGATGATGATTGACGTACTTGACCCATCGCCCACATCAACGGCGTATTTACGCACGGCCACAGTTGTATCGAGCTTAGCGCCGGTACCCGACACGGATAGACCGCCACCCGCAACCGGGTCAGGCAGAAACGTTACCACGTTACCGGAGATCGTGATACCGTTGCCCTGAGTCAAAGTGGTCGGTGAGTTCAGCTGCGTGAAGGTGATCGCCGTCGTGCCAACGGTCGGCGCATTAACGTTGCACAACCACAACGTGTTAGCAGTTGCGCTACCATTGTTCTCAACTACGATCAACCCACCGCCGAACTCCGCGCTTACGTCCATATCGACGTGCCGCGTCAATACATACTTGACCGACGCGGTACCCAAGACAGTTACTTGATAGAGCCCGTTGTTTGCTCCGGTCGCCTCATTCTTAACGAGCACGAGGTCATTTAGCAACACGGCATAGGTATCGACAGTGAGCACGCCGTTCGCGCTCGCCGTTAACGTCGCCCCGACCCCCGACGCACCGTTCGCATACACGTTCGCCGGCAGGGCGCCCGCCGTTGCCACCTGAGCGGTCGGCTTGGGCGTCAAGCCTTGGACCGTCGCATCCACATAGCTCTTGTTGGCCGCGTCATTAGCAGCGGTCGGTGTCGACACATTAGTGAGCTTATGGCTGCCGATGCTCAAGTCCACATTCGGTGCCGCAAACTGGTCCAGCCGGTAGGCTTGGACTACGGTCGCGAGGTCGGAAATCGTCGATGCGGTTTGTGAGCCCGTATGATTGGCGCGGCTCAGGTGGTACGCGCTATTCTGCCCCTGTAACAAATCTGAATCCGTACCCTTCAACTGCCACGCAGACGCATTCGCATTGTATGTATAGAACCGGTGTCCGACCGTATCCCAATACATCTGGCCTTCAGACGGCGAACTTGGCGCGGACGCCAAGTTCTGCATTACCGCGTTTTGTAGCTCATTCTTAGTGAGATCTATTGGAACTAACCATTTACGAGCGGCCATGCTTCATACTCCCTAATTTAAGTACGCAACGCCTGCGAAGGCGGCTGAAAAATACACGGTGATTGAATCGGCATCGTCATAATGCACGTCGCCATCGACCTTAGTCCCGGTACTGTCGACGACGGTCACGGACGGATACCGGTTTAAGCCATGAGCAATCGCCCACGTCGCCAGTGCCGTCATTTGGTCAAACACGTAACTTGACCCCGCGGGGCTTGACCCGCCCTGGGCCCAACCAGCCTGATTGGGTGCACTGATCTCATTCCATGTGGCTTCATCCCCGATAGCGCTAACCCTGAACCGCATATCCTTGTTATACGGACCAAACGATTTGCCCTGGGAGGCCGACAACCGGATCGATAGCAGTACCGCGGTACCATCGAAGCACTCAATCATGGCCTCACCACCCGCGCCAGCAGTTACCGCTACGGAGTTGCCTACCCGTAAGGTCTGTTGCTCGATAGAATTGGGCGCAATCAGAATCATAGTTGCGGCTCCTCCTGCCCGGCTACATCGACACAGCGTCCCTTGCGAATGAAGCCATGCCAGCAACCCTGACAGTTAACCGAGGGCGTAAATGTAGGCGAGACGGCATTACCGTCCCACTCCCACTGCGGTACGCCATCCTTACGGCTGTTATCCCGTTTGACCGCGGTGCGTCCGACGATAATCAGGTCACCGCAACGCCGGCCGTACTTGGGGCAGGCAAAGCTGAACGACTGCTCCTGCCCGGACGTGATAGGCTCGCGGTCACGCGCCCAATGGCGGTCGCCTTCTATCCTGTGGAATTGCACCTGCGCGTCGCTCATGCTAATAGCTGTGCTGGTCTGGCCAGTTACCTGCAGGCCATTGATCCCCGTGATCGCCACCGGTACCCTTAGTATAGTTGGGGTCATCAACGCCACCGGTACCATGGTGCTTTACATGTTCAGCGACAACGCGCTTGGCGGTCTCGTTCAATGATGTCGTCGATGCCTTCACGTACTGTGTCGGCATCAAGGCCGCGTTGCCGGGGTCGGTGTCGTTGCTGTCTGGCGCGTTCATCGGGCCTTGCATAGGATTCACCTCGCTTGAGTTATAGATGTTCATATCGATTTTAACCGATGGATCAAATGCTGTGCCCGGCCACACAGCCAGGCCGACCAGAACCAGCGATGTTCATGGTGAACGAAATCGCTGCAGGTCCACTTTTGTTTGATTACGTATTTCATCAGCCACCTACCGCGGCACGCGGCACATTGTCACTGATCGCCTCGGGGTTCAGGGTCGGCAGTCCACCCCGGCCGTCCCCTGAGTTCGGGACCACGCGCCCATTGCCATCAACACCGCCACCAGGGCGCGCGGCAGTGCCACCCGGCAATGAGCTTGACCCGAATGGCCCGGTCCCAGTGGGCTCCTGCGACGAGATTTCTTCGCGGATCTCGTCATCGGTCTTTTCAGCCTTAATCAACCCTACATTGCGCAGCGCCGACCACAAATCCGCTTCCGGCATCTTGCCGGCCTGTACCAGCTGCAATAGGGCCACCAGCGTTGGCGCATCAAGCATATCGATGACAAACTCAGTATCTATGTCGAATTTAACATCACCGGTAACGTTAGCAAAATTGGCGTACCATTCCAGGGCACGCGTTAAACCTAGGCTCACATTGTTGCAACATAGCGTGAGCACCGAGTGCGAGGCCGCGTCCTCGGACTGCTGCTGCGTGGCGGTCTTGACCTGGCCGGTAGTAAGCAGCAGCCTGGCCCCGAGCGCGGCCATTTGCGATTCCTTATCCTGCATCGCCTGGCGCACCAGGCTGTTGGCCTGTGCCTGTAAGATGCCGGCCGTGGCGCCTTGCGGCAACGTCAGGATCTGACGGCTACCGACATAAAAGCCGTCCTTCTTCATCTCGTCGCGCCATGCCTGTGACAATCCAGCCACCCAGTATTGTGGCTGCCCCACGAAGTAGACGCTGTCCTCGTAGTCGGCGGAATTACGATAGTGAGCGAGGTTGAGCACCGCAAGGTCATACAACGGCGATGAATCAATGTCAGTATCATTATCCTCGGAGCCCACGAAGGTGAACGGGATCATGTCCCAGGGCTGCCCGTTACCCTGTAATACCACGGTCGGCCCCTCGTACAATATCCAATTACCGGGCCGGTCCGGTTCCTCGCGCCACACCTCGGTAGTGTACGCCCCATCCGTCAGGCGCAACACGCGATACTGGGTCTTAATATTGGCTACCCACTCATCATCCTGTTCATGGGCCTCGCGCAAAATAACCATTGATAACAGAGTCTTAGCCTGGACCCGGATCGAACGCCAATTGATGATGTCCGCCGCCTCATACAAGCAGATCAGGGGCCGGATGTCGTCGGCCTCAAGTGCTGCGATCGAGGTCGGCCCCTCGGTCTTAGGGTAATCAACCAGGACGCCCGCCCGGCCGGTCTTCAGCACTTCCGAGAGTAACTGTTGACCCTTGTGCGCAAGCGATAACCCGGCGCCATCGGCATCATCCTTGACCACTTCGATGGCGGCCGGGACGATAATCTCGGGGTCGCGCCGGAAGGCCAGGCCGCTCAGGCCGCTCAACGTACGCCCGACCGCATTGTAAAATACCGCACGCATCAAGTATTGCTCGTAGCGTGAGCGGTTCTCCTCCGACACGTCTTTGGGATTCGGCTTCGGTAGGTACTTGACCGTCTCCGACTTGACCGCAGATTCGCCGGCACACGCATCCTCGACCAGCGTCCATGCGGTCAGCGAGTTCTTGTACTCCTTGCGCGGCGTCGAGACGTTGTTAGTGGAGTCGGCCATCAGGAACTCGATGTGCGAATCCGTCCGGTCCCAGGGGCCCGGAGGAGTTGCTCGTTAAGAAACATGATCGAAGCGCTTATGTTCATCAGTGCGCAAACCTGGGCGCGGCGCCCGATATGTACGCGGAGATGTTGTACGAAGCGTGCATCATATCAGTGCGCAAATCCTATGTTCCACCGGCCCATGGCCTTACGGTTGATCGGCCAGATGTGGTTTAGATAATACCCCAAGGCGTCGTTAGTGTGATCACGGCCGGCACCGCCCTTATCGGGCTCACCGTTGCTGTCGTATGCCTGCTTCTCCAGGTTCTCGGTCACCACCGGGCACCGTGCCACATTGACCTTGAGCCTGCGCTCACCCTTAGCATTGAGAATCATCGCGTTGACCGCATTGACCCGGTCGCGTACCGGTCCGTTGGTACGCTCGGTGCATACCGTGAGGCCCTTGCCGGCCAGGATCGCGATGTCGGACACCCCTACGCTGGCATGCTGGCGCTGGCCGCCCGTGGCATCCGGGTACACGCGGATGGCGTGGCCCTCGTAAGTTTCGACCAGAAACCTGGCCATGGTCTCGGTATCACGCAGCTTGACATGCTCGGCCACTACGTGGGGAAGCTCGTTACGTAGCACGCTCACTACCGCCGACATGTTGGCAATATTGAAGTCACAGCCGACGTGCAGCGGCTCGTTGGGCAGGATCACCTCGTTGGAGCCGTTGGCGAAGCGGTCAAACTCAGGATAGACCGAGCCCGTCTGCATGTTGACGAACTCACCGTCCAGGTACGCCGCCAGCAATTGTGGCGGATAGGTCTCCTGCATCGCCTCGATGTAGCCCGTAGGCAGCAGGTACGCGTCCTTGGTCTTGGCCTTGTACATCACGTACAGGTCCGATTTCTTGTTGTGCCAGCGCTCGTACACGAAGCGGAAGCCCTCGGGAGTGGTGCCGATGCCAGCGGTGTTAAGCTTGCCATCACGCTTGACCTGGCGACAGCGCGCCACCACCTTGTTCCAGGCCAGCGATGCCTTGACCTGCGGCAACGTGTCCAACTCGTCAATGTCGGCGTCAGCGATCTCGAAGCCGATGATGCGGTCAGGATTTTCGAGCGTCCTGAAGATGATCTTACCACCGCTCTCGAAGTAGATGACGCGGTCCTGCTTGGACAGGCGGATCTTGACGTGTAGCTGCTCACAGATTGCCTCGAACCGTTCCCATGCTATTAGGTTGATGAGGTCCCAGGTCGGTGCGAAGTAGCCACGGTCCAGGTACGGATATTGCAATTTGCCGACGATGGCGCGTACCACCAGCGCGTGGGTCTTGCCCGAGCCCACGCCGCCGACGAATGCCGGGAACTTGGCCTCCGAGAACACAAAGTCCTCCTGCTTTTCATACAGGGCAAGGTCTAAATTGAGGGCGCGGGCGCTCATTCGCCACCACCATCCTCATCTAAGACATTCTGCGGTAGATTTGATTCCGAGACCACCTGGCGCACCGGCCGCGATACCGTGATGCTGATCGAGTCCAGTGGTATGCCCTCGTCAGGATCTACAGCACCTGTCCGCCAGCCCCCCTGCGCCTGCAAATAGAACATTATCGCCTTTAGGTTGCCCTTATTGATCAATGACTGCAGCTTGCCGCTGGCCGAATAGATGCCCTGGCCCTTGCCGAACGCCAGTTCCATCTGATAGTGCTTATTAAGGGTCTTAGGGCTGACCCCGAGCAGCGCCGCGATGCTTTCCCTGGGCACGCCTACCTTAGCCAGTGTCATCGCCTCAGCGCGCATCTTATCGGTGGGCACGTGCACGGTACCGGGCGGCTCATACCGCGGCGCGAACTTATGGGGCTTGTCGTCAGCGGCCTTGATCGACTCCGCATATGCTTCCCGGTCCTTTTTCGGGGCAACCACTATGCCGCCGCTCAAGCGCCGCATGTCGGGCTTACGCTGGCCCTTGCCAGTACGCAGCGCCGGGCGGGACTTACCCCTGGGCAGCGGCTCGGGCTTGGTTGCGATTAAGTCATCGAGGTCGTCGGCAGGAGAGGAGGATGAGGAGGGGTCAATCACGGAACACACTTGACACTTGACCAAGAATTTGGGCGAAAATCAAAAGACATAGTATATACCGCGATTGACCAGGGTACATTGAAAAAATTCGAGAGGGTAGTATATACTGAAGAGAGAAGACGGAGGAAGGACAAAGGTACCCTGGTAATGAGCGCAGGTGCCATGGTAATGGTGCGTAGCACAATTGCAAAAGTATGGGAACAAACGACAGAGATAGAGGGGCGGCACTGGCCGGTTGTCAAGCCTCGGGGGTGGCATGCCACCGTATTGCATTGCAGCTTGACAGCAGCCTCTCTCTGTGCATTGTCAACCCCAACCCACAGCCCGCACGCTTTGTCAAGTACTTGACAAGCATGCCCTCGCCGTGTTCCAATGGTTGCGTCGAATAGAGCAATAGCAAACAAGGAGCACAGACAATGCACAAACACACACAATCCGCCCTGGCGCGCATCGCCTCGGCCAAGGCAAGAGGCGGCCGATGCGAACTTGTCCGCATCGCCAAGCGAGCCGAGGAGACGCTGAGCCGTCGCGGCGACCCGGAGCGCATCTTTGTCCTGGACGCGGCACGCGCCGCGATCGCGAAATTGGACGCGACGACGAAGCTGACCGATGCCGAAATCGCCGCTGGCTGGCGGATCGAGGATGGGCGTTTGGTCGACGCCTGAGCAACCGACCACCACACCACCAGGAGACCACCAATGAGCCATCCCTTTGACAAACTCGCTGGCTGCGCCTGCGACCGCTGCACGCGCGAGCGCTGCACGCGCGAGCGCGCGCGACGCGCGGCGCAGTCCTTCGCCAACTACGCGACGCACGCCGTCGCCGCCGCCAAGCCACGACGCGCCCGGGTCTCCCGGGTCGCGACCCAAAGCCAACAGCAGGCCACGTACCTCGACTGCGGTCCTGGCGCGTGGGACGACCGTGAGTAGCGGTAAGCTGGCAGCAGCGGTCGTCGTCAGCGTCGTGGTCGCCCTTGCGATCGGATCGCCAGTCGCGGCGTTCATCGTCGTCACGATAACGCGGCTGACGCAGGCGGTAGCCGGAGGCTGAGCAACAGCGAGCCGGCGCAGGCCGGCTTTCTCTCCAAGCGTCTTCCGGGGCGAGGCGGGAGAGCGGGCGACTTTTGAACAAACCCACAGCCACGCGGTACTTGACAGCCGGTCAAGCGTGTGGTACAATGGTTGCGGATAGAGTCGAGCAACCAATAGAGGAATAGAGCAATGAAACGAACAAGCCTGTGGCACATACCGGACCGCGTGAGCAATCGCGCGCAGTTGGACATCTTGCACGGCGTCCGGACCTGCGACGACAGCCAGATGCCGCTGTCGTCGGCCATCTTCCACGAGGACCAGGCCGACCGCGCCAGGCGCCAACGTCCTATCCTGAGCGAGCGGGCCAAGCGGACGATGCAGCGCATCGCCAACGCGAAGGCCGACGGACTTGACGGTGAACTGCGCCGTATCGTGGAACGGGCGAAGGAAACGATCGCGCGAACAGGCAGCAGCGAAGCGGTCGCGATCCTGGACACGGCACGAGCCGCAATCTTCAACGGTTGGCAGGACTTCGCTGCCTGATCCGCTGACAACAAGACCGGCCTGACGGCAGGCCGGTTTCTCTCCAAGCATCCCACCGGGTGAGGAGGGAGAGCGGACAACTCTCGGACCGGTACTTGACAGCCGGCCCTGCTTGTGGTAAGCATACCCACCAAGCGTGTGCGATGCAGCACACACGGCACTTGACAGCCGGTCAAGCCTGTGGTACAATGGTCCCAGGTCGAGGCAATCACGCAGCGGCCACAATAGAGGAATAGAGCAATGAGCAACACACGCAAGATCAAGGCATCCGACAAGGGAGCAACCGTGCTCCTCCAAGCGATGGCGCGCACGTACGCCGCTGACGGCACGCTGCACGCTGCCGACTGGCTGCACGAGAGCACGTTCACGGTGCTCGGCATCCGGCCGACCGCCATCGACGGCCGCTGGGGCGCCGATGAGCACACCGTCACGCTGGTGCGCACCGACGTCAAGGTGGTCAAGCCGGTCATCGTCAAGCAGCCCAAGGCACCCAAGGTGGTCAAGGTCGGCCTCGATCTGTGCCACGACAAGAGCGAGACCAACCCGTTCGGCAAGGTCACGCAGGCGATCGCGATCGAGCGCATGTCGGCCTGGATCGCGGCCAACGCCAAGCGCGGCGCCAGCGCCACGGACGCCGAGATGGTCGCCATCTGGCTGGCGAGCGGCCAGAAGATCGCGGTCGCCATGCGCGACCTGCGCACCCAGGCAGCGGCCAACTTCGCGGCGGCCGATGCGGCTCGTGACCAGGCGATAGAGGCGGCTCGGGTAACCAAGCTGGCCGAGGCGCAGGCCAAGGCGGCCAAGCAGCTGGCCGCGCTCCAGGCCAAGGTCAGCGCCGCAGTCGAGGCGGCCAAGGCCAAGGTCAAGACGGTCGAGGCCAAGGCCATCACCAAGGCGGCAGTAGCCAAGGTGGCGCAGGCGCGCAAGGGCCAGCGGTCGCTCAAGGCGGCCTGAGGCAGGCAGGGCGGCCCTGACAGCAGGGCCGCCTCCATCGAGCCGGTGATCGCCGGCTTTCTCTTCAAGCAGGTCGCGGCCTGAGGCGGGAGAGCGGGCGCCTTTCGGACAGGGTACTTGACAAGCGGTTAAGCCTGTGCTAGACGGTGGCACCCGTCGCGCCCACACGGCACTTGACAAACGGTCAAGCGTGTGGTATAATGGTTGCGGATAGAGCGATAGACACACAGGAGACTTGACCATGCGACTCATCGAAATCTCGGATGCCGATCTGGTACTGATTGCCGGAACCCTACGAATCGCACGCGCTGCGATCCTTGGCGACTTGATCGACTTGGACGCGCTCGTGGAGGTTGACGCCGAGGTGGGTTCAGCGCTGCTGGCACAGGGCGCCGACTTGGAGACATTGCAGGAACTCGCGGACACGTTCATCTCCGTCATCGCTGACCCGGACGACGGCCGCATCCATCTGTGCAGCTGATCTGATTCGCCGACATCGAGCCGGCGATCGCCGGCTTTCTCTCTAAGCCCTGCTGGGGAGGCGGGAGAGCGGACGACTCTCGTACCCGTACTTGACAAACGGGTCGGAGCGGCACCAGCGCTCCGTGACCGGCCATCCGCCATTAATCGTGCGGCACTTGACAGCGATCCCGTCCTGTGGTATAATGGGCGTGGATAGAGACGAGCAACCAATAGAGGATAACGACCATGAGCAATGATGACAAGACCAAGGAACAGATCGCCGCGATCTTCAACGCGACCGAAGGCGAAGCGATCTTGACCGTCGACATGATCACGGACGCTGAAGCGGCTCAGTGGAACCGCATCGTACGGTCGATCGAGGCGAAGGCCGACGACTACGGCAAGGTTGATCTGCCGCCAATGACGGCCGACGAGATCAGCGCAGCGGTCCAGGACCACAAGGACTACGTGATCCGCGATTGGTTTGATCGCCTCGATGCGGTCGGCGTCTGCGACAAGAACGATGGCTGGGACGACCCGAGCAACATCTGACCGAGCAACCAATAGAGGATAACAACCATGACAACCGAAAACACCCGCGAGGCGTTGATCGCGCGCATTCAAGACCTGCAGGACAGCAGCCCATGCGACGAGCGCGATGACGCGCTGGCTGATGCCGAGAAGCGGCTGGCCGCGATGGACGAGCCCGAATCCGAGGCCATGATCGCGCGCAGCCTGTTCGATCAAGTCATCGATTGCCTGTACGAGTACGATCTCGGCCAGGAGCTTTCTGAGCATTGGCCGCACGAGGTCCGCGATGCCATCGAGGCTGCACGCTTGAGGCTTTTGGGGCAACGGCCATCGCCGATCGCCCGCGTCTTCATCCCGCAAGACATCGGCTGGACCAAGGAGCGAATCGCCGAGCACATCAACGAACAGCTGCGCAGCGGCGATCTGGCCGAAGAGGGCGATCAACCGTTGACCGCAGCGGCGATCACGGACGCCGAGGCGCAACAGTTCGTTGATGGGGTGCAAGGCGTACAGAACGCCTTCGCCGACCCGACGCTCGATGATCGGCAAGCAGACGCCGAGAACGAGGTTGCGCGCCTGCTGCTCAACAGTCACCGCTAGGGGCTGATTGACACAGAGCCGGCGTTGGCCGGCTTTCTCTGCAAGCGGCTCCAGGGCCGAGGGAGGAGAGCGGACGACCCCCGGACCGATACTTGACGACCGGGTCGGAGCGGCATCAGCACTCCGTGGGATCGCATTGACCAACGATCGTCCGCCACTTGACAGCCGCTCCGTCCTGTGGTACAATGAGCGTTCGATCAACCATAGAGGGATAGTGCCATGCAGTACGTCATCGTCGATTCCGCTACCGGTCAGCCCATGTACCGCGCTGACGGTCAAGCTCTCGTCGTCGACCTGCCTGAGGGGTCGTATGCCGTCGAGTGGAAGGAGTGGCCGGTCAAGGACCCCGTCGTCGGTTTCCGCTTTGACCAGGAGCCGCGATCTCCCGGCACTTGACAGTGGTATTGCCTCATGGTACAATGCTCCTTGGTAGTCACACACAACATAGAGGATAGAGCCATCATGAGCACCAACGTATCGAGCGAAGTTCGCGGCAACATGCTGATCTTGACGATCGACCTGAGCAAGCGTCTCGGGCCGAGCAGCAGCGGACGCACCGTGCTGATCGCCAAGGGTAGCGAGAAGGTCGCCGGTAAGCCGGGCATCGGCTTCAGCTTGAGCGCCTACGTCAAGGAGTAGGACGCCGATCGACATCGAGCCGGCCTGAACGCCCAGGCCGGCTTTCTCTTCAAGCGTCTCCAGGGGCGAGGGGGGAGAGCGGACGCCTTTTGCGATTGACGATCGGACGAAGCCGGCCGGTGCCGCTGACTGATCTCGCGGCGCCGACCATACGGCACTTGACCTGGAGGCGACCCTGTGGTACAATGGGTCTCGGGTAAGCCACAATAGAGGATAGCAAACATGACGATCAAAAGCGAAATCGACGACGAAGCCATCAATGAGGCCGAGCACGTCGTCGCACAGCAAGCTCTGCAAGCCGTGGGCCAAGCCGGAAATTCGTACCACGCCCTGGTCGAAGCGCGTAGCCAACTGGCCGCCGCGTTGCCGACCATGGACAACTTTGATCCAGGGGCGGACATCGACGATCTCGTCAAGGCAATCCAAGCCATTAACGTCCAATTGAAGCGGCTCACCACCGGGACGCCTCAACTCGTTAACGTAGCCGTCACTGGCGAGGGCGGCGATTTCATGATCCGGGTGACACTGGACCAACTGTCGCGCCTCAAGGCGTTGTTGGCCGAGTACAGCAGCAGCGGCGAATGGCACGACGAGATCAACGCCATCATCGACAACGCACCTCGGATCACGGCCGTGGGCACCATTAACACGTCGGGTGACGGAGGGGGGTGGTACGACAACGAGTGAGCGATGCGATCCACACACAACCATAGAGGATAGAGAACCCATGTTACACAGCCTGAACCAACTACTGACCGCGATCGATGCCTGGCTCGAAGCCTGCATCAGGGCACTGCTGTCATGAACAACGATGACCACATCAAGCTGCTGCAAGACCGCATCAAAGGATACGAGAAGGCCATCGTGCGCCAAAGTGCGCTTAAAGGGTATGCCGCCAACGTCAGATCGCTGAAACGTAACCTGGCCGACGCTCAACGCCAATTGACCGGACTGCAGATGCGCCGGCAATTGGAGAACGCCGCAAAGGTCTTCCACCCGACTAATCTGGGGCTGACCAAGCAGCAGATCGTCGACACCGTCAATGACATTGTCGAGGAGCCGATCACCGTTGACCAAGTGCTCGACGCCCAGGCTGAGCAGTTCGTGTGCCTGTACTACGACACACTGATCGAGTGCGCCGGCCGAGGCGACGACTTCACCGCCAACGCCATCGGCACGATGCTCAGCGACTGGGTCGCCGACGTGGTCAAGATCTAGCGTCTGATTGACATCGAGCCGGCGACCGCTGCCGGCTTTCTCTTCAAGCGGGTTGGTACCCGAGGAGGGAGAGCGGACGCATTGCGCATAGGGGGATTGACAAAAGATCGAAGGCGTGGGTTGCGGAGACGAGGGCCTCGGACGATCGCGAGCGATCTCCAGCACCACCCGAGGGGGTATTCTGGACTTGACAGAAGGGTATGGACGTGGGCCTGAGGGGTATTGCGAGGGGGCAGATTGACCGAGGAGGAAGGCTGCTTGACAGGGATTGCGGGAGGACAAATGGGGCATCAAGGTCAATGCTGTCTGGAGGCCAGTCAATGCGAATTTGGAACTTGCCCCTGGGTAATGCCCTATTTGCCCCTGGGCTACCCGATCTGCGCCTCCGTGGCTTCCTGTCCGCACCATTACGGCGAGCAGCCAATTGCTAGAACCCTAGATACGTGCCTTGATTTCCCAGGCATTGCCGATGGGTCGAATTCCCGTCTTGTCAGTATCGAGCCGTAAATGAACGCCTTTACACAGTTGATCTGGAACCACCATTGCGCATTGCTGATACCGATCATCACAGCCTTGCTACGCGCTGCCACCTCCCTGAACACGTAATGCAGATTGAGCACCATCTTATAGTGCAGCGGCATCATCCAATACGCCCGGTGCACCAACAACGCTATGCCGCTATACCCGTCCGCCCAACCCGGATCGCTCGACTGGCCGCCGTGCTTGATGCCATCAACGTCCTCGGTGCGTGCCAAGGTTAAAGCATTGCGCATCTTGTTCAGCCGCTGATCCAACTCCACCAGCTTACCCAGGCCGAGTGTCTCGCGCCTCACCTTTGCCCAGGTCAGGCACCAGGTGTCAACCTCATCTAGCCCTGACCGGACAACGCTTACCATCAGCCCGTTCTACCGTCAATTGCCCCTTGAGATCCACCCTGCATCGCCGCATCCTCACAATGGTCAGGTCGTCAATTCACTGCCCCCCGCATGCACGTACACCGTCGCACATCTGCCGCATTCTAGCACATCTCATACCCTCTACGGAAGTGTCCTGATCCCGCCCTGTCCTTGCTACCCGGTCCCAGTGGATCGGCTGCCAGCCCCGTGGTGTGTGGCGGCGACACATCATCACCTGCCTCTGTCACTCATCAATCTCGCGTACGTACGCGTGCGGGCAAAGTGTACGCGCAGGTGACTCATCGCACATCGGCCGGTCATACATGCCATCACTGTATGAACCACTTCTTAGCACTACTATAGGAGGGGAGGGGGAGGGGGAGGAGGGGTCCTCGACGCTTCGCGTAAGGCGCGCACGCGCGTTCTTTTTATCCCGGGTAGTGCTAATGGTGCTGTGCGCGTGGCCAGGCTGACAATCACCTGTACCCTGCGCCGCAGCATGATTAGCATTGCGTGTAGGCTGACCGGCCTCCGACCGGGGGACTTCACAGGGAGGCTGTGACCTGTCAGGGCATAGGAAGATTCCTCTACCCCCCTGCGGCGCAAGGTGTAGGGTCATGGAACAGGGATCGAAGCTCTTGCGATGGGGTTTTAGGTGTG
>Ga0137359_10001557_pt1 | contig 18210 bp, 11 predicted proteins | sample Mad1_40_16metaG_FD_108281 | JGI IMG/M metagenome (GOLD analysis project Ga0137359, IMG submission 108281) | Vadose zone soil microbial communities from Angelo Coast Range Reserve, California, USA - Mad1_40_16 metaG | ecosystem: Environmental > Terrestrial > Soil > Vadose zone | place: USA... | reverse complement strand
GCCGCTGCCGCCGCGGGGTGGGTCAGCTCGAGGCCGCGCTGCGCGACTGCGGCGGTGGCGGGTTCGCCCTCGCCCGTGACCGACACGGTCGGGAAGGCGAATTTGATGCCGTTCTCGTCGAAAGCCTTCTTGATCATCGCATAGGCCTTGCGCCGGATCACGAACTGCTCGCCGGGCAGGGTCATCATCTTCATCCGGATCTGCACCGCGAAGTCTCCGAGGTTCTCCACGCCCTGCATCTTCAGCGGCTCGAGGATCAGCGGCGCGAACTCTTCGTCCTTTTGCAGATCCAGTCCGATCTGCTTGATCAGCTTGCGGGCGCGCTCGAGATCGCTGTCATAGGTGATGCCGACCATGAGCTTGTCGATGACCCAGTCGCGGCTCTGGTTCTGGACGGCACCCAACAGGCTGAACGGCACGGTGTAGACCGGGCCGCGATGATGCCGCAGCTTGATAGAGCGAATGCTGAAGCCTTCGACGGTACCCTTGTAATTGCCGCTCTGAATGTATTCGCCGACCCTAAAGGCGTCATCCATCAAATAGAACATGCCGGCGATGACATCGCGGACAAAGGTCTGCGCGCCAAAGCCGATGGCGACGCCAACGACGCTCAAACCGGCAATCAGCGGGCCGATCTCGACGCCCATTGCCGCCAGCGCCATCAGCGCGGCGACCACAATGACGACCACGAACAGAATATTGCGAAAAATCGGCAGCAACGTCCGCAGCCGCGCCCGCCGGCGCGCCTCGTCGCTGTTCGGCAGGCCGAGCTCGGCGCTCTGGGAGAGCTTACGATCGATCGCTGCCTTGATCGCGTGCCACGAGAGGTCTGCCACGAGCAGAATCACGACCGCACTCAGCACGCCATGGGCAATCCGGCCGACCATCGTGTCTCGCCCCGTGAGGCTGTCCATGTCCATACCCCAGCCCCAGCCGAGCAAAGCAGCCGCACCGATGATCAACAGCGCCCGCAGGCCGCGTTCCAAGCTGACGGTGAGGACGCTGGACGGTGCGTCAGCTTCCTCGGCTGAGCCGGGCGGTCGCAGCAGATGTTCGACCGCGCGCCGGGTCACGCCGATCGCGAGCGGCAGGGTTATGGCGACCAGGACGAGCCAAAAGCTCGCCATCGCGTGGGCTACCCAAAGCACCCACAACAGAACGATGCCGATCGACAGCAGGGCGTTGCGGGCGCCGTGGCCGAGCCGATGGTGCTTCACCGGGGATGGCGGCTCGATCAGGTCCCCCGGCACGGCGGGCCGGCGCCAAACCGCTTCCAGCGCGATCGCTAGGAGGGCGAGCCCGAGTGCATAGGCGACGATCTCACGTCCCTCGACCGACCAGCCGAGCGCGCGCCCAAACCCGACGATCACCCAACCAAAGGCAAACCACCCCACGAACGCGGTCAGTCGACGGCACCAGAACCGAGCGGCGACGTTATCCACTGGGATGATCCGGAAGCGCTGGGCCTCGGGCGCCAGGAGGAAACGGCCGACGACCATCGCGACCCGGATGGCGAGAATAGCAACGAGCAACCCCGAGACCATCTGGCGCAAGAGCGGCGGCCAATCGAAGGCGAGAAAGACACCGATGCTGCCGATCGCGAAAGCCAGCAGCATGCCGGCGGCAAAAGCGAAACGCGCGACGACGACACGCAGGCGATGGCTCACAGTCTCCAACGGGAGGCTGTCGAGCCTCGCGCGAATCCCCTGTGTCGCCCATCGAAACAGCCACTCGACGCCGAAGCCCAAAGCAACGAAGACAACGAGGAGCAGCAGGGCCCCGGTACGGCCTTCATCTCCTAGCTCCGCAGTAACCAGCCGGGAGCCGCGCTGGAACTGGCTCGGTAAATCGGGAAGTGCTGCGGCAAGCGCCACGATATGGGCGCGTACGGCGCCGAGCCGGGCGTCGAAGTACTGTGAGATCGAAACCTCGACATTCTCCGGCGCTGATTGGCTGGCCGCCTTCGCCTTGGCCTCCTTGTCCAGCCACTCCTGAACCTTGGGGTCGGCGAGCAAGGTCAAGAGCTCGTGAACTTTCGCCGGCGTTGTTTCCGCCTCAGTTGCTGCCGTCGATTTCGCGGGCTGTGCGGCAAAGCCGCACGACAGCGGCCCGATCGCAAACACCAGAGCGGCAAGGCAAATCGCCGCGATATGCCTCGCGCCACTTGCGATCGACTTGCTCTGATGCATGATCGCCTCCCGCGGCCGACCGGCAGTATATGGTTTGCTATGCGATATTGCTATGAACTCAGGCGGGAGCGGGTCAGGCACCCGTGTGTTGGACGGACGGTTACCGACGATCTCCGAATAAAATCAGGAAAAATATGTAGGTTCTCACCTAATCGGATACCGCAAAACCATGTGCAGCGAATCTGCAGCAAAATATCGCCTCTCGGTTGAAAGATCGTGGTTAATCCCGAAACTGTGGAGGCTTTCTTTCCGTTGCTCCGTCGACGGCGTGCCCGTGTCGCGTATTACGCGAGAGGCGCCCCCGTCCTCCTGTTACTGCAGGAAATAAACAGGATGGTGCCCAACCTAAGATATTCCCCGGTTTGCAACATGGTTCCAAAACCGGCAGGTGTCGGCCGTCGCCGATCCAGCGTGCATTTTGTCATCCGACCACTTAGTTGAAAGGTTACGCGCAACCTACCACATTATTGCGATGTTGTCAATCTCGATCCCGGCCCGCCGCGTCGGTAGCGCCGAAGCTTTTGCGGCGTTTACGGAGGTGCGATCTGCTCCGGGCCCCGCCCGGCGGACCTTTCGTTGACGTGATCAATTTGCGTTCTTATTTTCCCGGCTCGTTCCGGAAAGTACTGTGCTCATGGCCACGGATTATCGTCCGACTGTTTTTCTGCCCAAGACTGGCTTCCCGATGCGCGGGGACCTACCCAAGCGCGAACCGCCGATCCTGGCGCGCTGGGAGGAGATGGATCTCTACCGCCGGCTGCGCGAGGCCTCGCGCGGGCGCGAGAAATTCATTCTGCACGACGGCCCGCCCTATGCCAATGGCGAGCTCCATCTCGGAACCGCGCTCAACAAGATCCTGAAGGACGTCGTCAACCGTTCGCAGCAGATGCTCGGCAAGGATGCACCCTATGTCCCGGGATGGGACTGCCACGGTCTGCCGATCGAGTGGATCATCGAGGAGAAGTATCGCGCCAAGAACCAGTCTAAGGACGACGTGCCGATCGACCAGTTCCGCCACGAGTGCCGTGAGTTTGCGGCGTATTGGATCGAGGTGCAGAAGCGCGATTTCAAGCGGCTCGGGGTGGTCGGCGATTGGAAAAATCCATATACGACGATGGCCTATTCGGCCGAAGCGCAGATCGTCCGCGAAATCGGCAAGTTCCTCGTCAATGGCGGGCTCTACCGGGGCTCCAAGCCGGTGCTCTGGTCGGTCGTCGAACAGACCGCACTCGCCGAAGCGGAGGTCGAGTATTACGACCACCGGTCGACCACCGTCTGGGTGCGTTTTCCGGTCGTGCGCGCCGGGCGGCCGGCGCTCGCCGGTGCCGCGGCGCTGATCTGGACCACGACGCCGTGGACCTTGCCGGGCAACCGCGCCATCGCGTTCAGCCCTGAGCTCGACTATGTGGTGCTGCGGGTAGAGCGAGCGGCGGAGGGAAGGCGGGCCCGCCCTGGCGAGACGCTGCTCGTCGCCGCGGCGCTGGCCGAGGAGGTGGTAAAGCGTGCCGGAATCGAGGCCTACTCAGTGATCGACACATTTCCCGGCGAGTCACTCGCCGGAACGATTGCGAGCCATCCGCTGCGCGGCCGGGGTTACGATTTCGAGGTGCCGTTGTTTGCCGCGGGCTTTGTGGAGGCCGACCAGGGAACCGGCCTCGTCCACATCGCCCCGGGGCACGGCGCCGACGACTTCGAGCTCGGCCAGGCGAACGCTCTGCCGGTTCCGGACACGGTCGGCCCAGACGGGGTCTATCTGCCGCCGGTGCCGCTCTTCGCCGGCCGATCGGTCTATCGACCCGACGGCAAACCCGGCGATGCGAACGAGGCTGTGATCGCCGCGATCGATGCCGAGGGCGGGCTCCTCGCCCGTGGGACTTTGGTGCATTCGTATCCGCATTCGTGGCGATCGAAGGCGCCGCTGATCTTCCGCAACACGCCACAGTGGTTCATCAGCATGGAGACGAACGGTTTGCGGCAAAAGGCCCTGAAAGCGATCGCCGAGACGCGGTGGATCCCGGAGCAAGGCCGCAATCGGATCGAGGCGATGGTCGAGAGCAAGCCGGAATGGTGCGTCTCGCGCCAGCGCGCCTGGGGCGTGCCGATCGCCGTGTTCACCCACCGCGAGACCGGCGAGCCGCTGCGCGATGCGGCCGTCGTCGAGCGCATCGCCGCCCTGGTCGAGCGTGCCGGAGCCGATGTCTGGTTCAGCGCCGATCCCGCGCAGCTCCTCGGCAATGCCTACGACCCCGCGGAGTGGGAGAAGGTCACAGACATCGTCGAGGTGTGGTTCGATTCGGGCTCCACTCACGCCTTTGTGCTCGAGCAACGGCCGGAACTCAAGTGGCCCGCCTCTCTCTATCTCGAAGGCTCGGACCAGCACCGCGGCTGGTTTCAGTCCTCGTTGATCGAGGCATGCGGGACTCGCGGGCGCGCCCCCTACCAAGCCGTGCTAACCCACGGTTTCATGCTCGACGAAGATGGGCGCAAGATGTCGAAATCGCTCGGCAACGTCATCGCGCCACAAGAGATCATGCAGCAGAGCGGCGCCGACGTCCTGCGCTTGTGGGTTGTCGGCTCCGATTACACCGAGGATGTCCGCATTGGCCCGGAGATTCTCAAACATCACAGCGACGTCTACCGCCGGCTGCGCAATACGTTGCGGTATCTGTTGGGTGCCCTCGACGGCTTCTCGGTCGCCGAGGCGGTCGGGGTCGAAGCAATGCCGGAACCGGAACGCTGGGTACTGCATCGCCTGGCGCTGCTCGACCAATTGGTCCGGCATTCGGTCGAGGCGTTCGATTTCCACGGCATGTTCACCGCATTGCACAATTTCTGTGCGGTCGATCTCTCTGCGTTCTATTTCGACATCCGCAAGGATCGGCTCTATTGCGATCCGCCAGACGACATCCGGCGGCGGGCGGTGCGCACGGTGCTCGATCGCTGCTTCGATTGCCTGGTACGCTGGCTCGCTCCGGTCATCTGTTTCACCGCCGAGGAAGCTTGGCTCGCCCGGCACGGGGACATGCCCGGACGGAGCGTCCATCTTGAACTGTTTGCCGATGTGCCGGCCGAATGGCGGGACCAAGCCCTCGATCAGCGATGGCAGGTGCTGCGCGATCTCCGCCGTGTCGTTACCGGTGCGCTCGAGCTCGAACGCGCCGCGAAAAGGTTGGGGTCTAGCCTGCAGGCGGCAGTCGAGTTGTTCGTTCCCGAAGGGCTGATCGATGTGCTGCGCGGCATCGACCTCGCCGAGCTCTGCATCACCTCCGCCGGTACGGTGCGGATCGGGCCGGTTCCAGGCGACGCATTCACCCTTCCCGATGTCGCCGGTATCGGGGCGCGCGTTTCCGCGGCGCCGGGCGAGCGCTGCGAGCGCTGCTGGCGGGTGCTGCCCGAAGTGGGCCAGGTGCCGGGGTACGACGATCTCTGCCGCCGCTGCGCCGATGTCGTCGACCGCAACAAGGCCGTCGCGGGAGTGGGTGCCGGTTGATGCTGGCCCGTGGTCTCGCCGCAGCGGCCGCGGTCGTGATCATCGATCAGCTCAGCAAAGCCGCCGTCCTCGGCTTCTTCGCCGGGAGCCCGCCCGGCGCGCAAAAGGCGGTCGCGCCATTCTTTGATCTCGTCCTGACCTATAATCGCGGCATCAGCTTCGGGCTCTTCAACACCCCCGGCGGGATGAATGCGCTGCTGTTTCCGCTCTTGGCCGCTGTCATCGTCACCATGCTGATCTTGTGGCTGAGGCGCGTTGAGAGCCCGTTCCTCGCGGTCGCGATCGGGCTGGTCATCGGCGGTGCGGTCGGCAATGTCATCGATCGCATTCGTCTCGGCGCGGTCGTCGATTTTCTCGATTTTTACGTCGGCGCCTGGCACTGGCCGGCCTTTAACGTTGCCGACAGCGCCATCTGTTTGGGCGTCGCGGCGATGCTGCTCGACGGGTTGCTTCTGCGGCGAGAAGCGCATTAAAATAAGGCGGCTGGGGAGGTTTCTGTCATGTTCCGTCGTCACCCGGTTCGCAGCGCCGACCGCGGCGTAGCAGTCGCGAGCGCTGTCTACCTCGCTGCATCGTCATTGATCGCGGGCTGCACCGATTTCAAGAAGTCGATCGGCCTCGAACCGACGCTGCCCGACGAGTTCGCGGTCGAATCGCGTGCGCCGCTGACGCTCCCGCCAGATTTTGAGCTGCGCCCGCCTTCTCCGGGGGCGCCGCGGCCGCAGGAAAAGGCCCCCAACCAACAGGCCAAGCAAGCGATCGAGCAGGCCGGACCCGGCGAGCCGGGCAAACAGGCGCCGGATTTCCGCCTGCGCCGCTCCGAAGACGGGCTTCCCGATATCGGCCGACGCAGTGCACAGGCGCCCGATCCAAACGCCGCCGTCGGCGATCAGAGCCTGTCGAGCAAGCTCCTCGGCTACGACGGCGCGAGCGGCGGCTCGGTCGAGAAGCGCGAAACCACGCCGCTGAAAGGCGTATATTGAGGGTCGGTAACGCTCTCCGTCGCTCGATGCCCCTCACCCTCCCGCTCCGCGGGTCCCTCCCTCTCCCCGCTCGCGGAGAGAGGGCTGGGGTGAGGGGCTTTTATGCATGGTCAGTGCTCGTTTTTCTGGGATTAGCATCGCTCGCCATACCGGCGCATGCGCAGCGCTTCGCCGCCGAGACCTTCTTCCTCGACAACGGCATGCAGGTAGTGGTCGCCCCGAACCATCGCGTCCCGGCTGTCACTCAGATGGTCTGGTACAAGGTCGGGGCCGCCGACGATCCGCTCGGAAAATCCGGTCTGGCTCACTTCCTCGAGCATCTGATGTTCAAGGGCACAAAGGCGAACCCGCCCGGCGCTTTCGCCGCGCTGATCGGCCGCGACGGCGGTCGCAACAACGCCTTTACGAGCGAGGACTATACCGCCTATCACGAGACCGTCGCGCTCGATCGGTTGGAGCTCGTCATGCGGCTCGAGGCGGACCGGCTGACCGGTCTCGTGCTCGACGACCCGGTGGTGCTGCCCGAGCGCGACGTCGTCCTCGAGGAGCGGCGTTTGCGCGTCGACAGCGAGCCGGCGGCATTGCTCGCCGAGCAATTGCGCACGGCGCTGTTTCTGCATCACCCGTACCGCAATCCCAACATCGGTTGGGAGAACGAGATCCGCAGTCTCGGCACCGCTGACGCTCTCGCCTTCTACCGTGACTGGTATGCCCCGAACAATGCGATCCTAATCATCGCCGGCGATACCACGACCGAGGACGTGCGCCCGCTAGCCGCGAAATATTTCGCGTCAATCCCGTCCCGGCCCGTCGCGGCCCGAATCCGCGTGGGCGAGCCCCGGCGCCATGCCGCCGCCCGTCTCGAGATGAAGAGCGCGCGCGCGGCACAGCCGCGGTGGAGCCGCTCCTACCTGGCCGCGAGCTATGGGGCGGGCGACACGGGCCAGGCCTATGCCCTGCAGGTTCTCGCCGAGATCCTGGGCGGCGGCGCCGGCTCACGGCTGCACAAAACGCTGGTCCTCGATCGCGGCTTGGCGCTGTCGGCCGGATGCTCCTATTCGGCGGGCGCGATCGATCTGTCGACCTTCCGCATCTCGGCGACGCCCAAGCCAGGGATAACGGTCGGGGACCTCGAAGCCGCAGTGGAGGGCGAGGTTGACCGGCTCACCCGCGAGGGCGTAGACCCCGACGAGGTCCGGCGCGCGACGGAGCGCATGCAAGCGGCCTCGGTTTATGCCCAGGATAGTCTGATGGGCCCAGCCGAGATCATCGGTGCGGGGCTCGCGATCGGCCAGAGTTTGGATGCGGTCGAAGACTGGCCGAGGCGCATCGGCGCGGTCGCCCCCGCAGGCGTCGACGCGGCCGCCCGCGCGCTGTTTCTTCCGCGCAATTCCGCCACCGGTGTGCTGCTGCCGGAGCGCGGCTCGTGAGCATCCGCGCGGCGCTTTTCGCCCTCCTCCTGTGGGCACCGAATGCCGGCGCGATGACGATTGAGCGGGTGGTTAGTCCCGCCGGCATCGAGGCATGGCTCGTCGAGGACCACACCCTGCCGGTAGTGGCGATCCGCTTCGCCTTTTCCGGTGGTGCTGCGCTCGACCCGGCCGGTAAGAGCGGGCTCGTCTCCCTCGTTGCGTCTCTGCTCGACGAGGGCGCCGGCCCCTACGACACCGCGGCCTTCCAGACCCGGCTGGAAGATCTCGTGACCACCCTGCAATTCCACGCGGGTCGTGACCAGCTCTCGGGTGGTCTACGCACCCTGAAGCGCAATCTCGGCGAGGTCGAAGAGCTGCTGCGCCTGGCGCTCACCGAACCGCGGTTCGAGCCGAGTGCCATCGAGCGTGTCCGAAGTCAGATCGTCGCGTCGCTCGCTCAGCAGGCGCAAAATCCGCGCGCGCTCTCCGGCCGCTTATGGATGCGAGACGCTTTCGAGGACCACCCTTACGGGCAGAATGTCGACGGGACGACGGCGAGCGTCGGCGCGATCAGCCGCGAGGATCTGTTGGGCTTCGTGGCCGATCGGTTGCGCCGCGGCGGGATGGTGATCGGCGCCGTCGGGGATTTGAACCGGGACGAGCTCGCCGCATTTGTCGACCGGGTATTCGGTAGTTTGCCGATCGGCTCCGCCGCTGTCGACGTGGCCGAGGCCCGGCCGGCGGAGGGCGGCGCATTGCTGATCAACCGGCTTGCGGTGCCGCAAAGCACCGTCGCTTTTGGCCAGGCCGGCCTCAAACGCAGCGATCCCGACTGGTACGCCGCGCGTCTTCTCAACGATATCATTGGCGGCGGCGGCTTTCGCGGCCGCCTGATGAAGGAGATCCGCGAGAAGCGCGGCCTTGCATACGGCGTCTCGACCGGGCTCGTCACCTTTCGCCATGCTGCGCTGATCCTCGGCAACGTCGCCACCGAGAACGCGCGGGTCGCGCAGTCGATCGACCTCATTCGCAGCGAATGGCGGCGGATGCGCGACGAAGGCCCGACCGAGGCCGAGCTCGACGAGGCCAAGGGCTATCTGATCGGCTCGTTCCCGCTGAGCCTCGATTCGAGCGAAAAGATCGCCTCTTTGCTCGTCGAAATGCAGTTGGAACGACTCCCGATCGATTATCTCGATCACCGCGCGGGGCTGTTTGCGGCCGTGACCCATGAAGATGCCCGGCGGGTCGCCCGACACCTCTTCGATCCCGAAAAGCTAAGCTTTGTCGTAGTCGGCAATCCCGCCGATCTGACCCCGACCCGGGCGGAGCCGCCCTTCTGAGCTGCTTCGCTAGACACTGCTCGTCGTTCGGGATCACTCGGTGACGAGCAGCAGGTTGTGCGCCTCACCCCGGCGGAATGGGGCGCCGATCCGGACATAGGCGTCCCAGTCGGCCTCGGCCATGCCGTGGTCGAGCAGAATACCGAGCATCCGGTAACCGAGGCCGTGCAACCGGTCGTGGATTGCCGGTCGGTCGCCCTCGGCTTCGTGCCCGGTCTCGATCACCAGTGCTGGGCGATGTCGGCGGAGGGTGGTTTCTGCGCCGTCGAGGACCTGACGCTCATGCCCCTCGACATCGATCTTGATCAGATCCACCCGATCCAATCCGCGCTCGGCGACGAGCGAATCGAGACTGCGGAGTGAGACATTGAGCCGTTCGTAGCCGGCTCCAACAGGACCGAGCCGAGCGATGCCGGTGTCGGTTCGCGCCGAGGTTACGACAGGCACGGCAAACTCGGCATTGCCGTCATGGTCGCTCAGCGCGCAGCGGATGACTTCGGCGTGGCGCAGCGCATTGGCGTCGAGCGTTGCTCTGAGTGCCGCGGCGGTGCGCGGCGCCGGCTCGACAGCCAGCACGCGGCCCGCAGCACCGACGGTGCGCGCCAACGGGATGGTCCATTCGCCGAGATTGGCGCCGATATCAATCGCCACCGCGCCGGATTGCAGAAAGGCGAGGGCCGCCGGATGAGCGCGCGGCGGATGAAGCAGCGCATGTCGGCCGCGGGCATCGAGCGGGCCGGGGACGTAGACGAGATCGCCGGTTCGGTGCAGGGTGAACCCGCCCGGCCACCGCTGCTCCAGGCTCGCCAGCAGGCGCTTTTCGCGCCATCGCCGAACGAGCCGTCCGCCGGCGGGCTCGGGATCGCCGGGTGGACGCAGCTTCCATAGCGCCTTGAGGAGCGCCATCATCTCGCGCAGATCGGCGGGGTCGCTGGCCCTCACGCCTTCTTGATGCCTCGCAGAAAGCCCGTTCGATACTCAGGCGAGTAATCCCGGCATCGGTCGAACGGAGCCGCTGTCCGGGAACACGCTGGTCGCCAGCGCTCGATCGGCGAGCTGAAGATGATCGCCGAGCAGGCCCTTCAGGACCGCGCGCAAATCGGTCGTGGGCCGCAGATCCCGACCTTCGTAGAGATCACTCTCCTTCAGACCCGGCCAGTCGGCGACCACGCGTCCGCCCTTGAGAGCGCCCCCGAGGAGCACGGCGACGGTCGCGGTGCCGTGGTCGGTGCCGTCATTGCCGTTGATGCGCGCGGTGCGGCCAAATTCGGTCACGATCACGACAACGGTCTCGCGCCAGGCCTCGCCCATGTTGGTCTCGACCCCGGCGACAGCGCCGTCGAGCGCGCCGAGCAGATTGGCGAGCCGGCCTTTGACCGCACCCTCGTTGACGTGGGTGTCCCACCCGTCCAAGGCGAGCGCGCCGACCCGTGGACCTTCGGCCTGCGTCAGGAATTTCGCCGCCGCACCCGCCGCCTCTGCGTAGTATTTGCGCACTTGCTCGATCCCGCCGATCTGGACCGCGGGGAGATCCTCGCCCGGCTCGCTGGCGATGCCGCCGGCGCGCGCGATCGCGGCGAGCCCGATGCGCTCTTCGAGCGCCCGCGCGAGCGCCGGGTCGGTGTGGCGATAAAGATCGAGCAGGCGCATCGTCGTCTCGTCGCTGACCGGCGGCAGTCGCGGCGGGACCCAGGACAGCACCGGCGCCGGGCCGCGCACGACGAGCGGGGCGATCGGCCCGACGGCAAAGCCAAGGCGTGGTCGCAAATCGGTCCGTTCGGACGGCTCGAGCGCGACGGCCGCCCGGTTCAACCACCCCGAATCGGCAGCTCCCGGCTTGGCATACCCGCTCTCCAGCACGTCCTGGCCATCGAAATGCGAGCGCTCGCGATAGGGTGTGGCCACCGCGTGCACGATCGTCGCTTGGCCCGCGTGGTAGAGGCGATGGAGGTTCGGCATCGCCGGGTTGAGGGTGAAGAAACCGTCGAGCGGCAATGCCGGCGCGGCACCATCGAGCGCCAGCGCCTTGTCGCCGCGCAGCTTGGTCCAGTTGGGATCGCCGACCGGAGCGACGACGGCGAGCCCGTCGACCGCACCACGGAGGACGATCGTCAGGAGGCGCGGGTCACGCCCTTCGGCGCGGACTGTGCCGGGCACGAAGGCCGCGGCGACGAGTGCGGTCGAGCCGAGCAGCAGCTCGCGGCGTGTCGGAACATGGTAGGCTTGCGGCACAATCACCTCCGCTGGAATTCCGGAGCCATCAGCAACAAGGTCAAGGCCTGCGGCTTGGTCTCGGCGCCGGCCATGGCGCGTCGCGTTTCCGCCGAGGCGAGCGGCCCGAGGGCGGCATCGGCAACCGCTTCCGGATCGAGACCCGGTCCGACGCGCTGGGCAAAGGCGTTGGCGATGTCGAGGCGTTGCCCCAACCCGTCGAGCCAGGCTGCATTGTCGTCCGAGAAGCCTTTCGGCGCCGGCGGCCGCCACAGCGGTTCTCCGAGCAAAGCTTGCGCTCGGATGATGCGAACGGTGTCTCCTGGCTCTTCGGTGGCCCGCAGCGCGGCGACGATCCATTCACCGGGCCGCTTGATCTTCGCCTGCTCCGCCGCCCAGGATTCGGGAGCCGCGATCAGCGCCGCGGTTACCTCCTTGAGGTCACCGTCAGTGTCGAGAAAGCGCTGCGTCAGGCGATCGACCAGCGTCGCCGGCGGATCGTCGGCGATGAAATGGCGGGCGAGTTTGGTCGCCACGTGCTTCGCGGTCGCCGGATGGTGGGCGAGGTCGGCGAGCACCGCGCGACCTTGCTCGACACCGCTATCCGCGTACCCGTTGCCGATCACCGTTTGCGGGCCCGGCTCGTGGGCGCGCCGCAGGAAGACGAACTCGCCGCCGTGATCGGGGTTTGTCACGGTCGGCAGGATGGTCCAGCCGGTGAGGATTTTGGCAAAGCTCGTGACGTCGGCCTGGCCGTAGACGGTGCGCACCCCGAGGGTGTGCAGCTCGAGGATCTCGCGCGCGAGGTTCTCGTTGAGGCCCTTGTCGCGATTGATGCCGGCGACCGAGTCGGGACCGATCGACTGCTCATTGTTGAGATAGAGCAGCATCGCCGGGTGGCCCTCGGCGGCGAGCAGCATGTCTTTGAAACGGCCCAGCACGTGAGGGCGGATCGCTTCGCGCTCATAACCGCCGGCCATAACCGTGGCGTCGGCGTTGACGCAGAAATGGTTCGACCAGAACCACACCAGGCGCTCGACCAAACCGATCTCGGCATTGATCGCCGCATCGAAGCGCGTCCGGGCTTCGTTGCGGAAGAGCTGCCGCGGCAGCGGTATTGCCTCGGGCTGGGGGGCGGCAGGCGGCGGAGCGTCGGCTTTCGCCTCCATCGCCGCATCTCCTCCGGTGTTCAGCATCGCGACTTGTGAGGCGGCCTCGCGGCGCAGTTTTTCGCGCTTGTCGTTCGCCGCACGCTCGGCGTTGAACTCGAAGACCGCCCGATTGGCTGCCGCGCTGCTCGGCAGATCAGTACTTACGATTTGCCCCGCATTCGGCCGCTCCAGCTCGGCAAGGAGGGCGCCGCGGGGGTCGGCGGCAATCGCCGCGATCGAACCGCTGCGCGGCCCGAAACCGAACCGGTGCAGCGCGAGAGCCGCTTCCTTCGGATCGAGGGCCATCAGCGTCGTCCTCCCGGAGGCCGATTTACACGGCGTTATAGGCAGCTGCCCCCGTTTATATCACCGATGTCTACGATCGCGACTCGCGGCGCAAAATGGGGCCAAGATCGGCGCGAAGGATTCCCGCTTTTGTTGCTGTTTTCGCACGAAATTAACAGCGAATGTGATCACTAACCCCACGGAAAACCTGGCGTCCCGATAGTGCGGTGAGGGGTGGATCGCCGGGCTGACGCCCGGCCGTAAGCCGCTGTCCGCTGATCACACCATTGATATCGGAATAAAACAGTAAAAATTGGGGGGAAAATCTCTTGAGGACTCAAGGTAACGGTAGCGCGCGATATATTGTCCCGTCGGATTTTCGATATCTTTTATTGTTTCATCAGGAACCGTAGCCCATTGTTCGTCGATTCGCGCCTCATAATGTCCATTGGCCATACGAGCGTCGACGCGACGACAATCGGAAATGTCACAGCAGGGCAGACCTTGGCTATTTCTCAGACTCTTAAACCATTTCGCTATCTCTGAGTTTGGGTCTGCTCCCTGCGGCGGATGGGCAGAGGCTGAGAATATCAACCCCAAAACAAGTAAGCCCGAAATCGAAAACCTTTTTATATTCCATCTCGCTGGGACAATATGCGTCTTATTTCGAGTCGTCATGATCGATCTCCGCCGACATCCAGTGACGAGTGGCGGAACTGAAGCTAATCCCAGCATAACAGCGCCCGACCGACGTGACTTTGCGGCGGCCTTGATTTGTCCTTCGGACGGTCTTGATTTTTGATCCACTCGAATTGCGGTAAGCTCGTCGGCACGCGGGGGGGGGCGGACGGCTGATATCGCGCGGGCTGCGAGTTGCTCTATCGATTTGAAAATTATGTTCTCGACATCGACCGGCGTGAGCTGCGCCGCGGTCCGGCGTTGCTTTCCGTCGAACCGAAGATATTCGATCTACTCGTATTTCTTGTCGGCAACCGCGATCGGGTGGTGAGGACGATTTGCTGGCCTCGGTCTGGGGCGGGCGGATCGTCTCGGAATCAACCCTCCCAAGCCGGATCAATGCTGCGCGTCGTGCCATAGGTGACAGCGGCGGAGAGCAACGGTTGATCCGCACGACAATCGGCAAGGGCGTTCGCTTCGTCGGCGCGGTGCGCGAGCAGCATGCCGCCGGCGAGGCGGCCCCCGCTTCCATCATACCTCGCCTGTCGATCGTCGTGCTGCCCTTTGCCAATTTCTCGAATGATCCGGGGTTGGAATATTTCGCCGATGGGATCACCGACGATCTGACTACCGATCTCTCGCGGATCTCCGGCAGCTTCGTCATTGCCCGCAATACGGCGTTCACCTTCAATGGCAAGTCGACCGACGTACAGACGATCGGTCGCGAGCTCGGCGTCCGATATGTCGTCGAAGGCAGTGTGCGGGCGGTTGGTGATCGGGTTCGGATCAATGTACAGCTGAACGATGCCGAAAGCGGCGCGCATTTGTGGGCGGATAGGTTCGACACCGATCCCGCCGACCTCGCCCAGGCTCAGTACGAGCTTCTTCGCCGCCTGGCTCTGACCCTCTACTTCAAGCTTTTGGAGACCGCTGGCCTCCGTATCGCCCGGAAACGTTTGCTCGACGTCGACCCGGAGGATTTGTTCATCTATGGGTGGGCGTTGTTCAATCGCGCCACCACCGCAGCGTCTCTGCAAGAGGCCCAGCGGGTTTTCGAGCGGGTGCTGGAGATCGATCCGGGTTCGGTCGTCGCAAAGATCGGAATTGGTTATGCCTTGGGCACCAATATAGCCAATTATTGGAGCACCTCTGTTCAACAAGATGTGGCGCGTGCTCAACAGTTGCTTCTCCAAGCACTCGAGCACGATCCGAACAGCGCTCGCGCGCGGGTGGCGCTCGGGCTGCTACGTCGACTCCAGAGTCGACTGGAGGAATCGCGAATTGAATTGCAGAAAGCAATTGCGCTTGCACCGCATTTCGCGCCCGCGTTTTGGATTCTGGGGACGACCCTGATGCTCCTCGGGCAGCCGGATGCCGCGATCCTCGAAACTGAAAAGGGGCTGCGGCTCAGCCCGTCGGGCGCGGCTGTCCCGATTGCTTATACCATCCTGAGCCAAGGTCACCTGCTACTAGGCCATGTCGAGCAGGCGGTTGAACTCGCGAGGAAGGCGTGCTCCGGTAATCCCCGACTTTATTTTACCCACATGTGCCTGGCGGCGGCGCTCGGGTTGGAGGGCTCGCTCGATGAGGCGAGGGCCGCTTTGGCTGAAGCGATCAAGCTCAGACCTGAATTCGACTCGCTGACGCGGTTGCGCGCGTACTGCACCTGGGGCAGTCCCCAGTATTGGGCGTTACGCGAGACAACGACCGATCGCGGCCTCCGTCGCGCCGGTATGCCCGACGAGTGAGAGCTGGCGTTGGCTCGCGGCGGAGCGAACGGCAATCGGCGTTCGCATACGGTCGCCTGCTTCTCGCCCCGGCCTCGACGCGGTCGTGGAGCAGGCTCTGGCAGCCGGCGTCGAAGACGCGTCCTGCCGGCTGCAGCGTCGCCCTGGCACTCGCCCAAACAGAAGCGGCGGCTCATCTCAACCGGGTACTGCCGCCTGCCCGCAACATGGTGCGCGCGACGTCCATGAGGCCGAACGCAGGTGAACATTGCCTACATCGCGAACGCCATGCCATTCTCACTGGCTCGATCGCAATTGGTCGAAGCCGGGCGCGTTTTCCTGAGCGTATTGGCCTAGAACGAGGATGACGATCATGACCAATGACAAGATGATGGCGCAAATCTCCGGGCAGGACGGCTTCATCGCGGCGCTCGATCAGAGCGGCGGATCGACGCCCGGTGCCCTGCGCCTCTACGGCATACCGGACAACGCCTATAGCGGCGATGCCGAGATGTTCAGACTGATTCACCAGATGCGTGTGCGCATCATGACCGCGCCGGCCTTCACCGGCGCCAAAGTCGTCGCGACGATCCTTTTCGAAGGCACGATGGACGGCGAGGTCGGGGGAAAACCCACTCCGACATTTCTGTGGGAAGATCGAGGAGTCGTCCCCTTCATAAAGGTCGACAAGGGGCTCGAGGCCGAGAAAGACGGTGTCCAGGTGATGCGGCCGATGCCGGAACTCGATGCCCTGCTCACCCGGGCGGTCAAGCATGGTGTGTTCGGCACCAAGATGCGCTCCGTCATCAACCTGGCTTCGAAAGCCGGCATTGGTGCAGTAGTGGCGCAGCAATTCGAGGTGGCCGCGCAGATTGCCAAGCACGGGCTTATGCCGATCATCGAGCCGGAAGTCTCGATCAAGAGCCCGGACAAACCCGGGGCGGAAGCTATCCTTCTCGCGGAATTAACGAGGCATCTCGAGGCCGCGCCGAACGGTCCCCAGGTGATGTTCAAGCTGACGTTGCCGGATGTCTCCGATCTCTATTTGCCGCTCGTCAACCACAAGCGCGTGACGAGGGTAGTGGCACTCTCCGGCGGCTATACGCGAGCCGAGGCCTGCCGACGCCTCGCTGCCAATCACGGCGTGATCGCGAGCTTTTCGCGAGCCCTCGTCGAAGAACTCAGGCATTCGATGAGCGATGCCGAGTTCAACGCGGCGTTGGCAAGATCCATCGACGAAATTTACCAAGCCTCGGCCGTAAAGGTTTGATCTCGGGGTGAAAGCCGGCGGGCTGCTCAGGTCCAGGAATGCGTTGCCGTGCCCGTGGAGATGATCGGCTGGATCGCGCCGCGGGTCTCCTCGGAGCTGATCCCGCCGTCCGGGCCTCCGTTTGACGCCGACGTGCTTGCCGAGACGGCGCGCATTCACGAGCGGGCCGGCTTCGACCGTGTGCTGATCGGCTACTTCTCGGACGCACCCGACGGGTTCCTGGTCGGCGCGCACGCTGCCTCGGTAACTGAGCGTCTGAGTTTCCTCTTGGCGCACCGGCCGGGGTTCGTGGCGCCGCCGGTTGCCGCCCGCAAGCTGGCGACGCTCGACCAGCTGAGCGATGGCCGTCTGGCGGTGCACATCATCGCCGGCGGCAGCGACGCCGATCAGGCGAAGGACGGCGACTGGACCGACCACGAGACCCGCTATCGCCGCTCCGCGGAATACATGTCACTGTTGCGCCGGACCTGGACCGAGCCGGCGCCGTTCGACCACGCGGGCGAGTTCTACCGGACCCGCGGCACTTATTCGGAAATCCGCTGCCGGCAGCAGCCGCATATCCCGATCTACGGTGGAGGCGGCTCCGATGCGGCGATCCGGGCGCTCGCACCGCATGTCGATGTCTACATGCTGTGGGGCGAGCCGCTGAAGGACACAGCACTCTTCATGCATCGGGTTCGAGGGGAGGCGACACTCTCCGGCCGCAACCCGACCTTCAGCCTCTCGACCCGCCCGATCCTCGCAGTCACCGACGGCGCAGCCTGGGACCGAGCGAGAGCCATCCTCGACCGGGTGCTGATCAATCGCGGCGGCACGCCTGCACCACAGCGCCGGAACGTCGGCTCCGAACGGCTCCTGCGGGCCGCCGCAGAAGCCGAAGTGCACGACACCTGCTTGTGGACATCGCTCGCCGTCGCGACCGGCGCTTCGGGCAACTCGACGGCCCTCGTCGGCACTCCAGAAACCGTCGCAAAGGCGCTGCTCGAATACTACAAGCTCGGCGCCACCAGCCTCTTGATCCGCGGCTACGATCCCCGCCCCGACGCGGTTCAGTATGGCGAGGAATTGATCCCGCGCATCCGCGCGCTGGTGGCAGATCACGACGCCGCGAATGTAAAGATCCGCGCAAACCGGCTAGACTTCAGCGAGGTTCACTAGGCTAGTCGATCCGCGGCCGGCGCGCCCAGTGACGGTTCGGTCTCCAACAACTCCAAGCCCATAAGATGTCCGCAGTGCGATCTGCAAAGCAGGCACAGCCGGTCCGCAACGTGAAGGGCAGAGATCCGCGCGATTCGGGAGTTCGGCGCGCGTCGTCGCCGAGCGCAGCAGCAGGTCCTTGTCTGGCCTCAAGCCGGGCGACTGCTGGTGTCTCTGCGCGGAGCGCTGGAAAGAGGCGCTCGAAGCCGGCAAGGCACCCAAGGTCAGGCTGACGGCAACCCACGAGGCGACCCTGGAAATCGTCCCGCTCGAGGTC
>Ga0137359_10001550_pt1 | contig 18239 bp, 15 predicted proteins | sample Mad1_40_16metaG_FD_108281 | JGI IMG/M metagenome (GOLD analysis project Ga0137359, IMG submission 108281) | Vadose zone soil microbial communities from Angelo Coast Range Reserve, California, USA - Mad1_40_16 metaG | ecosystem: Environmental > Terrestrial > Soil > Vadose zone | place: USA... | reverse complement strand
TGAGCCGTTACCTTTCGCATCTCTGCGAGCTTCAGCCGGAGTTCTTTTGCGAAATCTCACCCGAACTCGCGAAGCAGGTTGGAGTCGAGCATCGCGGCTGGGTGACGATCGTGACGGCGCGCGGAATTGTTGAGGCGCGCGCGATGGTCACCTCGCGTATGGCTCCCATTCACCTCAACGGGAAGACCGTTCATCACGTAGGCTTGCCGTATCACTGGGGATACAAAGGGCTGGTAAAAGGCGACAGCGCCAATGACCTCCTCGCGCTCTCCGAAGAGCCGAATGTGCGCATCATGGAGTCGAAGGCGCTGCTCTGCAACGTGTTCGCTGGACGCCGGGAACGGGGACCGCGCGCACTCAAACAGTTGGAAAATGCCATGCGTCAATCAACGCGGCGCAAAATGGTGGCCCAATGAGCGTGACCGCGTTTCTTACCGACTCTACGCTGTGCATCGGCTGTAAAGCTTGCGAAGTAGCTTGCAAGGAATGGAACCAGGTGCCCGCCGATGGCTTCGATTTCCGTGCCCTGTCTTACGACAACACCGGTTCGCTTGGGCATTCCACATGGCGGCACGTGAAGTTCGTCGAAGACGGAGTTCTACCTGGGTTCGGTGGCAATGCCTCGGAAGTTTTCTCGTGGGGATTTTCCTCGGACGTTTGCAAACATTGCGCCAACGCAGGCTGCCTGGAAGCTTGCCCCACCGGCGCGATCGTGCGCACGGAATTCGGCGGCGTCTACATTCAGCCCGACGTTTGCAATGGATGCGGATATTGCGTGGTGTCGTGCCCCTTCGGCGTTGTCGAACGCAGGCCCGAAGATGGCCGCGCATTCAAATGCACCTTCTGCTACGACCGGCAAAAAGAAGGGCTGAAGCCCGCTTGCGCGACGGCATGCCCGACCGAATCCATCAAGTTCGGAGAAATCGAACATTTGCGAGAGACGGCGCGCGAACGAGTTCGCGACCTTGCGGCAAAAGGTTTCGACGACGTAAGTCTTTACGATCCCGTTGACTCGACTGTAGGCGGCATTCACGCCTTTTTTATCGTGCGCGGCGATCCCAAGACATACAATCTGCCGCCCAAGCCGGACGTGCCTACCAGGTATCTGAAAAAAGGTTGGGTGTCGGCGGGAATTGCGGCCGCTGCGATGGTCGCCGGTGCGTTCCTTGCCTTTGCCGGGAGTAGCGACAGATGAGCATTTCCCCTGAACGAGAGACTCGCGAGCTGCGGCTCCAACAGATCCGCCGCGAAGCTGAACTGCGCGCTACGTCGGCGTCTAAGTTGCCACCCGTGTCACACGTCGATGTGCATCCCAGCAATGGCCATGGCGCTTTGCAAGATTTTCAACCGGCTGCCTCGGCTTCTCCGCAAACCGGGTATTACGGCATGCCACTTCTCAAGACCCCCGCATGGACTTGGGAAGTGCCGATTTACTTCTTTGTCGGCGGAGCAGCGGGCGCTTCTGCGATGCTCGCTTCCGTGGGAAAGCTCAGTGGCGCAGATCGCGCGATGATTCGCGACGCGCGCTGGCTTGCCGCTATTGGCGCAGCGATCTCTCCAGGTCTGCTTGTCAGCGATCTGGGTGTACCCACCCGCTTCCTGAACATGCTTCGTGTTTTCAAAGTGCAGAGCGCGATGTCAGTGGGCTCCTGGACGTTGATGTCGTTTTCCAGTGCGGCCGTAGCATCCGCTGTGCTCTCTGAGCTCGAGCGACGCCGTGTGGTTCCGCGAATTCCCGTCCTTACCGATGTCGCCGAAATCGGCGCCGCTCTGACTGGTCTCGTTCTCGCGACGTACACCGGAGTTCTAGTAGGTGCCACAGCCATTCCCGTGTGGAATGCTAAGGTTTCCCTCATTCCCATACACTTCGCGACTTCGGGTCTATCCACCGCCGTTTCGATGCTGGAGCTTAGAGGACATACCAGCACCGCGCTGAATAACATCGGGATCGGAGCTACGGTAGTCGAGACCGCGATTGGCGTTTCGCTGGAGTTGGGAAAAGAGCCCGCGACAGAGCCTCTTCACCACGGCCCCACGGGTTGGACAATGCGCGTTGCCGGCTTGCTTTCCGGTCCCGTACCGTTGGCCTTGCGCCTGCTGTCGCTGACTGCCTCGCCACGATCGGCGCGGGGTGTCAAATTGCGCAAAGCGGCGGCGATCAGCTCCATCGCCGGGTCGCTGATCACGAGATGGGCTTGGGTCTACGCTGGACGAGCTTCGTCGAAAGATCCGAAAGTGCCGCTGCAACTGCCGGGGCCTGCTCGGCCAGACGCAAAGCAGATTCCGCAAGATAAATGACGCTAGCCTCGTGAGAGTTGATTTGACTCATACCCATGAGTCAGATATACTCCTCCCATGGCTAAGAGGCTTCAGGTTATTCTTCGGGACCCTGAATACCGGGAAATCCAACGTGTAGCTCGATCACGTCATATGTCCATTGCGGAATGGGTGCGGCAGGCGTTAGAGCTTGCACGACGCCACGAGCCATCCAGTGACATGGGTAAAAAGCTCGATGCGGTCCGGGCGGCGGTACGGCACGACTTTCCCTCAGGCGACATCGAGTCGATGCTTGGCGAAATCGAGAGTGGATACAATGCCGGATCGGATTCGTGATCTTCGTTGACTCGAATATTCCGATGTACTTGGTCGGTGCGTCTCATCCGCACAAAGCAGACGCTCAACGGATGCTGGAGAAGCTCATCAGCAATCGCCAACGGCTTGTAACCAACGCAGAGGTGCTTCAAGAGATTCTGCACCGCTATACCGCGATCAACCGCCGGGATGCGATCCAGCCCGCATTCGATGCCCTGCTTAATATTGTCGACCAAGTTTTCGCCGTGGATCAGGCTGCTGCGGAGCGTGCAAAGGAGATCGTGATGGGCTATCCAAAGATGTCCGCACGCGATGCCCTGCATCTAGCCATCATGGAAGCGGAGAATATTGACCAGGTTTTGAGTTTTGATTCGGGTTTTGATGGATTTCCCGGAATCGCGCGCCTGCCATGAGCCATTAATGTGCAGGTTTAGCACCGGGACAATATCAGCGATGCGCGGAATCAAAAGTGATTTTGAAACAGTGCGCGTACTTACGTGGCGCTTGGGGCGGAAGATGAATTTGGAGCCTGCCTGACTCCGGATCGAACCCTATTGCAGATGTTGAGCCAAGAAGTGACACGGAAACGATTTTTCTTCCGTCGAGTTGCGCTGGAGCAAGCGAACGTATCACCGCTTGGCCTGTCGAAGGCCAGCCTAACTCACACGCATACAGCGCGCCGTTTTTTGTGGTGAAGCGGAAATCGCGGTCCGTAAAGGGCTGTGCGTCCGTGTCGTGAAAAGCGCCTTCGACAATCTTGGTTGGGCCTTCGCCATAGACTTTCCAGGGGCGCGTGCCGTAGATGGCCTCGCCATTGATCGTCAGCCAAGCACCCACCTCGCGAAGAACGTTCTGCACCTCTTCCGGAATCGTTCCGTCGGATCGTGGACCAATATTGACGAGCAGATTGCCGTTCTTGCTGACGATGTCGATAAGCTGGTGAATGATGGCTTGAGGAGACTTGAAACTGTCGTGCTCGATGAAGCCCCACGATTTGTTGCTGATCGAGGTGTCGGTCTGCCAGTACAGAGGGCGGATGTCGGTCAACTGCCCGCACTCGACGTCGAGAACGGCCGAGTGCGGTTCCATGGCGTCGGACTTGTAATTGATCACGCCAACAGAGCCTCGCGCGGCAGAATCGTTGTAATAGAACGCGGCGAACTGCATTAAATGCTGGCGAACGGACGGCTGGCCGATCCACCAATCGAAATAAAACAGGTCAGGTTTGTATTTCGTTACGATTTCCGCATCGCGTGCCAGCCAATCGTCCAGATACGCGTCACTGACGTAGGTCCAGTCTGTGAGAAGGGATTGCTTGCTTTCCATCCAGGTGTGCGCTGGACCGTAAAAGGCCGCGAACTGCGGATCGTTTACGTCCGATTCAATTTGCCGGCCGCCATCTAGAAAAAAATTGTGCTCGACGCGGTGAGATGACGCACCAAGGCGAAGTCCCTCGGTGCGAATGGCTTTGACCAGTTCACCGTGGACATCGCGTCGTGGACCCATCTTGACCGTCGTCCAGTCGGAAAGTCCGCTATCGTACATGGCGAAGCCGTCGTGATGCTCAAAAACGGGAACAACATACTTCGCTCCAGCTTCCTTGAAGAGGCGCGCCCAAGCGGCAGGATCGAAGCGCTCGGCCCGGAACATAGGAATGAAATCCTTGTAACCGAATTTTGTAAGCGGGCCATAGGTGCTGAGATGGCGCTTGTATTCATCTGAGCCCTGCCGGTACATATTGCGGGGATACCATTCGCTTCCATACGCGGGGACCGAATAAACGCCCCAGTGGATGAAAATACCGAGCTTGGCATCCTTATACCAATCGGGAACTTCGTATTTTTGCAGAGACTGCCAATCGGCACGGTAAGGGCCATCGCTCGCACGATGGCGCACTTCTTTCAGGATTCTCTGCCGCTCGGAATCGTATTTTGAGCTGGCGCGTTGCCATGTTTCATCGATCGCTTGAGCATCCTGGGGCTTCGTGGGCCGCGTCTGCGGCTTGGCTTGCGAGGCGAAGAGAATTAAGGCAAGGATCCAAGCCATGCAAACTAGCCATTTCTGCCAAGAACGCAAACGTCGTACGACTGGCATCCCTGCTCCCCTCACTTGCTGGAACTCAGCTCTCAAGAAGACCGGCGTTCCGCTGTCGCGAGCCCCAGAAGGAATACAGCGCGATGATCACATAAGCGAGCAACGGGACGGTGTACGCCAGAGCAAGGCTTTGTGTCTTCACGGAGATGAACCCCATAATCGGGGTGAGAACAGCTCCGCCGACGATTGCCATTACCAGAAGAGAGCCGCCCAGCTTCGTATTTGGACCGAGACCCTTCAGTCCAAGAGCGAAAATAGTTGGGAACATAAGAGACATGAAGAAGCTGGTCAGAAAAACACACCATAAGCCCAGCCAACCGGGAGTGAGCACGGCAACCCCTACGAGAATTACATTAGCGATGGAATAGGCGCCCATGAGCTTGCTGGGTGAAATAAATCGCATGAACCAGGCGGAAGCGAAGCGGCCTATCCCGAAAGCAGCGAGCGTGCCGGTCAGAAAATAGCCTGCGACCTTTTCGGATTGATGCCCATATTCCTGCACATACGTAATGAAGTAGCTCCACGTTCCAACTTGAGCGCCGACATAAAAGAATTGCGCGAGAACCGCGAAGAGGAAATGGGGATACAGGACGAGATCGCGAAGATGGCCGCGATCACCAGACTCATTTTCGTGTTCGGCGTGTATGGACGGGAACTTCGTGCGGACAATAAGTACTGCCCAGACCAGGGCGATCGCGCCGATGACAAGATACGGTTTAACGACCCGCAGAGTTTCAGAGCGAAGATACGCTTCGTAGGTATGGCTTGCCTGCTGCGCGGCAATTTGCTGTGGCGTCAGCTCGACACCTGAGAAGATAAAAACCGTGCCGATCAAGGCTCCACTGATCGCGCCCAAAGGGTTGAAAGCTTGCGCGAAGTTCAAGCGGCGCTCCGAGCTATCTTGATCACCCAGCTGAGCGATGAAAGGATTGGACGCGGTCTCCAGGAACGAGAGACCGCTGGCAATTACGAACAAAGCAAAGAGAAAAAAGCCGTAGCTGCCGGCAATCGCGGCAGGCCAGAACAAAAAAGCGCCCGCACCGAAAAGAAGCAGCCCGATGACGAACCCTGGTTTGTATCCCACGCGCCGCATGAGGAAAGCAGCGGGCATGGCCAGCAGAAAATATCCCATGTAAAACGCAGACTGTATCAAGCCAGCCTGGAAGCGCGTAATCGCGAATGACTTCATGAAGTGGCGAATCAGCACATCGTTAAGGTTGTTGGGAATGCCCCAGAGAAAGAAAAGGACGGTCACCAGAACGAAAGGAACGAGTTGCCCGGCGGGCAATAATCGCGAACCTATGCTAACGCCCGCGCGGGATGAGATATTTTCTTCCACATCGGGCAGTGACACGGATTTTTCGCCTTCGGGAGTCATCTCACCGCACTTTCCGCTTTGAGGACCGCATCCTCGTTCCTAGGAGCGCGCCGCATTGCTCGAATCACCGGAACGGAGCGGTACAGTAGTGTATCGATGGAATGGTGTCAAAGCAGAAGAGTGGGCCACGTGGCCCAGATTCGGGAGACATACTGCGGCATTACGCGAAGAAGGTACAACAGATTGAAGGCGCGGAGCGTGCGACCTAGAGTTTACCTTGTTGATAGAGATAAGACGTTGGTTGTGACAGGCAAGTCGACATCAAAAGGGGAGCCCTTGATTTGTACCGGCGGATAGTTCTTCTCGCCAGCTACCAACGGACGCAGGCAAACCTGCCTGCCCTTTTCACCACATTGATAGATCTCATTCGCAGGCAGATCGTTTGAATGGACCTCATACACGCCATTTTCCATGTTCCAGACATCTGGGACCTGCGTCATAACCGTGCCATTTCCAGGCATCGCGCGAATTCGGAATTGGCCGCTGCTCGGCTCGTAATTTCCGTAGCTAAAGCAGTGTTCGATACACGCGCGATCGACAAAATGCCCAATTTTCAGCCGTGATCCATGGTCTGGAACCGTGAACAACACGCGTCGTCCGAAAGGGAGACTGGCGACGAGCCGATCGCTCTGCTCTTCCATGTCGTTTATGATTCCAGTGTCTCTATATAAAAGGGAGAAGAAGACGACAGCCGCCAACGTGTAGGCAAGCGACTGCCACTTACGCGGTCTTGACAGACCCAACAACCCAGCGACGAGAACAGCGCTAAGGGTTGTGAGGCGATGTGGCAGGAATGTTAGCGGAGCCGAATATCCAGGTAAGAGTACACCAAAGGGCAGCACAAGCATCAAACACTGCAATATCAGGTAGAGCTGCAGAAGAATGGCGCCCGTCTTCAGAAATTCCGGATCGTTTCGACGTCTCCAAAGCTCTGTTGCCAAAGCAAATAAGACAAATAAGAACAGCGCAAGTGCTATGAGTTTATAGGCTTGGCTGTACAGAACAATTTGATCCGCGCCGTTAAACAAATAAGGGGGTTTATTGGAGCGGTACACAAAATAGTGGTGCTGGACGTACAGGCTTATGGAGACCACCAACAGCGTTGCCACTGCAAAGAGGAAAATGCCATACCCTTGCAGTCTTTCTGCAGCCAAGATGTAGACTGCGGCGCCCCCAAACCAGACCAACCCGAGCGGATGCGCCAGGAAGATCAGCGGCACGAATGCAAGAGCGACGATGCGTTCTTTTCCGACTCCTCTCCACAAGATTGCGAGAGCAAAAAACGATAGCCCCAACGCGAGATAGTAATTGATAAAGCCTTGCTGAAACGTCCAGCCGTAGGAAATGATTGCGATGAGTGGCGCCAGAAAAAATGGGGCGCGACGCGCAGCGGCACTGACCAGAGCGAACGCGCCCCAAAAAAGGATCAGCACGCATAAGGAAATCGCCAGCTTTTCTGACCACATCCAGTTGAATATCTTTGCGAAGGCACTAAGCAGAAGATCAAAGGCCACATTGTGCCATTGCGGAACAATCCAGAGCCCTGACAACTGTCCGCGCCCGACGAGTTCGGCGAGCCATGCGTTGTAGGTGTGGCTGCCCAGATCGCCAGCCTCAATGTGCTTGTGCCAAAAGCATGGAATGAGCACCGCAGCAGAAATGCTGAGAATTGAGGACCAGTGCTGCCTCATGAATCGGGATGTAGTTCTGGACAGGGGTTGGTGGATACCGGACTGCATGTCACCTCTCCACTGTGTTGTTGATAGGACCTCTAAACGGCGGGAGGTAAAGCGGTTACCAATCACAATTCTGTATCAAAATCCTTGTCCTGTTTCATCAGGCCGGAACTCCAGGGTTTGTATTCGAAGCGTTCAGCTTCGTTCATCACCACCGATTGACGCCGCTGGGGACAGCACCGTCGCAGTCCGAACGCTACACTCACACTTACTTTCCGGCTGAGTGGACCGATCGTTCTGACGCCATGCCATAAAACTCAGACACGAGAACAACATGGCCGTGGCGATGGAAATGGCGATGCCGAGCTTGGCATCCCATTTGCGTTGAGGAAAAATATGTATCGAGTGATTGCCGGCCGGGACAGCTACGACGAGACGGCCATCATGATCAGTATGTTTGGGATTCGCTCGAGTGCCGTCTACGTCTACCTGCCAAGTTGGATAGTCAAACAGATTTAGAGCAATTTCTCGAGGCTCCTCGAATTGAACACGAAATGTCTTTCGGTCAACCTCATCAGTCATTGCAAACTCACTGGAGTCCTGGTTTGCAGTTCCCCGCCGAACAGCCGCGTTCACTGACGCCTGAAGGTTCGCGCCGTTCGGCAGATATTCCGGTGTGCCGCGGTATCCCATTCCGTCGTCAATGCTCGCCTGCAATTGAGATATCTCAGCTTTTTTCCACGAGGACGGTCTTGCCACCGCGAGCAATATTTTCGCAATCGGTCCGCCAACGACAAAGAGGCAGACAGTCACTATTGCGAGACTTTTGAACTTGCCCGCAACGGCTCCGAGAAAGAATGCGAACGCGACACCCAACGGAACGGCATACCGCCAAGGAAACTGCACAAAGTGTAGCTCTGGGGCGAGTTCCCACAACGGGCGGCTGAGCGGAAACATCATAAAAAACGACATTGCTCCAAGCGCAAGTAAGAGCCAGTAAGGTAACCGTGGGATCTCCGCTGATTTAGCAAAATGAATTGCTCCAGCAGCAACAAGCAGCCCCATTAAAAGCACTACGCACGATATCTTTAAGTTGAAGTCCGTGTTAACCGCCATACTGGTTGCACGTGAGAAGAGGAAGTTTTGTTCTGGACGGAGCCCGTCCGTAAGTACTTGATTGATGTGTACCCAGGCACGCTGGTGCGCGACCGGCAAAATATAGAACGCGGCGAGGCCGAATCCACCGGCGAGACCTAGCGCCCCATACATTAATGGAGGTAGTTTCCGGTGAACGGCATAGGCAACAAAGCACAAAGAGACGAGGGAATATAGAGCGATTACCGCAGCCGGTGCGTTCGAGAGCCATATGACAGCAACCACCAACGCAACCACGGGTACCGCTCGCCAACGTCCTCGCGCGATGCGCATTACTGCCCACGGCAGTAGTGGAAAGAATGCACTAGCGAGTAGCTCGGCAAAATCACCTCTATAGTAAATGAGCAGTAGGTGATACGGATTTGCGGTAAAAAACATTGCGGCCAATGCGGCATGCTGCCGAGGCATTGAATCTCGCGCCAACAAAAACATTGACACACCCGCTGCGATAAGGACAACCCAGACAAAAACGATTGGAACTGCTTTCCATGGAAGCAGCGAGCCAAGCGCCGCGCCGAGCATCCACGAGCCGGGCGGGTAAAAGACGAACCGGGGCTCACCGAAGCCCCAGTTTGCTGATTCTGCCCACTGGGGATAAATCATTCCTTCATGCCACTGCTTGGCAACATCCATCCAGGACGCGAGATGGAACGAAAAATCGCGGCCGGAAACCATTCCCAGGAGAAGCATCGGTATTATGACAATTATCGATGCCACGATTACAAGGATCATTGCAGCGAGGAATTCGTGTTGAAGAAAGCCGGTCTGTAAGCGTTGCCAAGAAGATTCGACGCTCACGTGCAAAGGCGTCTCTATGGGATCCGTTCCTTGCACCGCCGATAGTCTGCCGCTAATGAGAGGCCGACCACCGGCAAAGCTGCGGTAAAGCTTCATGGAGATTTCAATTCAGAAACTTCGAGCTGGGCTGGTGCTCCTAATTTCTAGCGGCTGGCCAACTGCTCCGAGACATAGCGGCAAAGCGGACCTACCACGGTAAGCTGTTCCGGATCAAGCGCCTCAAAATCAATCTCGCGTTTACAATGTTCCTGAATCGCGGTCATCAGATCCAATAGCCCGAGAGAATCGATCATTCCCGAAAGCAGCAAGTCGCAATCATCCGCAAGTTCGCTTGGCGCGTTTTTCCCTCCCGCGAGCGACTTTTCCAGAATATATTGCTGAAGAAATGTCCGAATCTGTTCGGAGCTAGCGGCATTCATTGTTCCCATCCAGTGATTTTGAAATGGCCTTCCGATCTAACTTGCCGTTAGAATTTCGTGGCAATTTGTCGCTGAAGTGAAACCGCCGGGGCACCATGTACTCTGGCAGCTCAGAACGAACAGCATCGCCCAAATGATTGCCCTCTGCCCTACCTTCTATAAAGACCTCAACCCCACCATAGCCGCTCGGCGTAAATGGCCATCCCACCGCCACCACTGCGTCAGAGCCGCAATGCTTGCGCACCACAGCCTCAATTTCGCCGAGTTCCACACGATGGCCTAAAACTTTAATCTGTGAATCGATGCGCCCCAGATGAATCAGCGGACCTCCGGAGCGGGGGCGGCGTACTCGATCACCAGTTCGGTAAAAAATTCCCGTTTGCCCCGGCGGAGTTATGAAAGCTTCTGACGTCTTGCTCGGATCCCTCCAATAGCCCAGTGACATTTGCGGCCCATTCATCAGGAGTTCGCCTTCTTCGCCGGGGCCAACGTCATTCAAGTCCTCACCAACGACCAAATAGCTCATCCCGGGATACGGATACCCGATCGGCACGATTCCCATTTCAGATTCGGCAGCAGAGCGCTGCGAATCCCAGCGGTAGAGTGTGCACGCAATGGTCAGCTCTGTAGGCCCATACAAATTTTCTACCATCGAGTTCGGAGCGGCCTCAGACCACGCTTGAACAGAAGAAACCGGCAGAGGCTCGCCGCAAAACAAACTGACACGAAGTTCGGGATAGCGTCCCGGCTTCAGCAGTCCAAGCTGCTTCATGAAGACCGCCGTCGATGGAACCGAGAACCAAATCGTCAGATTGCTCTTGTTTATGTAACTGTCGGGCTTGATTAGTTCCTTTTGGGATGGGCAGCACACGCACGCACCGCGCTCCCAGGCTACAAACATGTCAAACGCGGAGAGATCAAAGGTCATGTCAAACATCTGAGACAATCGGTCCTTCTCGGTTACTTCATAGCGTTCGACCATGTAGTCGACAAACGAAAGAACGTTTCGTTGGGCGACCGCCACGCCCTTCGGCGTGCCGGTGCTTCCAGAAGTAAAAAGCAAATAGGCCAGCGAGTCGGGCTGCGCCGACGCCTCTTGCCATGACGAGGATGGCTGTAACCCGTCTGCTCCGACGAAGCGATGCTTGGGCCATCGCGTCTGGAGCGCCGTCACATCGGAGACATCGGGCAATATCACTAAGACCCGATCCCGGGCGCTTTCCAGCAGTCCATTAAGCTGCGGCAAGCTTTTTGGATCCACGACCAGCGAGCGGGATTCCGAACGCTCGAACATGACCTGAGTTCTGCCCTCTGGAAACGTGCGGTTCAGTGGAACATAACCATTCCCCGCCAAGAGCGCTCCCAGAACGCCGGCGAAGGCAGTCGTGCTCCGGTAGGCAAACACTCCCGTCAACGGAGTTGAGGAAAATTCCGGATATCTTTGAATCGTGGCAGCAATTCGGGAGGACAATTCGTAAAGCGCTTCATAGCTGAGGGCCTTGCCCTCAGCTATAACTACGGGCCTTTGCGGAAAGCGCTGTGCTGAGCGTAGGAAACCAGACCACAAAGGACGCAGCTCCTCGAATCCAACCGCATTCGAGCGAGACCGGTTTTCTGGCAGGCTGGCTTTTTCCATGGCTCCTCAGAGTCTCAGTGCTTCCTTGATCCGGATGGCGCCTTGATGCAAATGGGCGTTGCGGGAAAGGTAGTTGTCGCGAAACTCCGAAAGATACCTTCTGAGTACGGCTTTTGCCCGATAGTTGAGGCCGTCCCCGCGGACAGGCAAGGATTGCTCTCCGGAATAAATGATGCGCAGATCCACATTTTCGTTTGCAGGGATCGTCGTCTGAATTCGCAGGTATCCCCGCTGATGCAAATAGTCCACGGGTTGGCCGTTAACCGTGACGGCTTTCACACTGCCGAAATCGCTCTCCTCCTTCACAAATGTGGTCGGTTGAGAAGACGCGTGTAAATTCTTGTAAGTCAGACTGGTGCCATACATCTCAACACATTGGTCGCCTTCGGCGTGTCTACGAATGCTGAAGCTACGGGCAATTGCGTTCCCCAGAGAACGCCAACGAAGGTTCCATTTCAACGAGTTAAGCTTTGCAATCACTTGAAGCAGTATTCGCGCGTCGCCTGCGAAATCATCGTGGTGAGCGGCGATCAAACACGGCTTGCCCAATAATCCATCGAAGGCAAAGTTCTCAACTCCGTGCGCCAGATATCGCCGCGTGAACAGCGGGAAGCTCGCATATTTCATTATCGCCAAGCCAAGCAGGTCGCCAACCGTAGTGCTGTTCTCGTCTTTGTGGACGGGTACAACCTCTGTGTTCGCGGCCGCGACGAATCCATTCAGTTTCAGCGCTCGCGCCGCACCCGCCGAAAATGCACCTTGCGGAAATAGCATGATGTCATCGTGACGCAACTGCGTTCGCCGCCGGAAAAGCCGCATCCTATTGCTCGCGACGTTTATCCTTTTATTCAAGACCGCGCTAGATCGCTCAGCAAATTCCCTCGCGGTGTGATCGCATCCATGGATGCAGAGCGCTAGCCTATTCGGGTGTTCCTGAAAAAGCCGCACTGTTCGTGCGTCTGTTCTGCGCCAGTTCCACGGGATGAAGGCGACGGTCGTGGCAAAGTTGTGCTCGTCCATCAATTGCAGAGCATCTTGATACTTCAAAAAACCATACCGTGGCTTCAGCGGCGGATCGTCAACGATGAGGCAGGCACTGATCTCGGCGACGTCCGCCGGTCCAAACGCCCACTTCGCATACATCACAATCGGAGCGGTATCGAAAAGATTTTCTCTCACGTCAAAATATTTCGTGCAAAGGGCAGCGATGTCGATGACGTTCACCGAAGCGTTTAGGAATAACTGCGGGCCTCCACGCTGGATTGCGACGAATAAATGCCCGTCGCTCGTATTCACAATGCTGCGAAATGAATCGCTTTGCGCGCATAGCTGGAATAATGATTGTTTGTCCGAACACCGCGCCCGGAACTGAACGCCGGACATAGGGCCGCACATGTCCGGGAAATCGCCCGTGACGGACACGAAAGATTGTTCCGCCGTTACGCGACGAACCTTGGCGCAAGCATCGCCCGTCAAAAAGCGCAGCAGGGTCTGTGAACCGCTGTCCTCTACGAAGCCGTAAACGTAAATGGACTCCGCTTTAATCATCCAACCCGGCAATTCGCTGCTCTTCGCGTCGGGGCCTAAGAGCGTGGCCATGCAACTTGCTGGGCACATGATGCAAAAGCGCTCGCCAGCACCAGATTCATTCCAATCTCTGCAGACCGCGATCTCGTTGGCATGTACAACCTGGCAAGACACCCCAAGTACATCGAGCAACGCTGCGAGCTTCTCGTCCTCAGGTGATACGGTTTCACCGCGGAGCAACAATGCCTTGGGACATCCGCTCGCGGCAGCGTTGGCCCGTGAGTAATGTGCCGCCATTCACTCTTTCCGACTTCTTGTATGTTGGTCTGGCAGACCGAAGTGCTAGGCTGGTCGACCTAACGGGTGGGCTTGGAAGACTAAAAAGATCCGCTAAAAAAAACCGCTGCCAGGTTCCACTCGCAGCGTATTTATCGGCCGCACTTAAGTACATACTGTGAATCCAGCACACGCCTGTACGGGGCGCTGTAAAGTCCTTTATATCTGCAATTTGCAAACTACAGCGCGATGGTTTGCACGGCGCGCCGCCCTCTCACCGAAACCGCCACTTTGCGAAAACCCGCCGCAAAAATCATTGGCCAGCCTAACGCCAATAGCCGCAGCGCCTCGCCATACAAACCATTCTTGTAAGCCTTCCTCACCCAGAACAACGCTGGGCCGCCGAGAAACGCGTACCTCTGGCCGCGATTCATGTGTCCACCTGGATAGCCGCCGCGCTTTTCCTTTTTCATGACGCGTTGCAACGCGGCAGCGCAGGTGGCCACTTGGTGGATCGAATTCGCTGCGTGAATCCGATAGCAAACCATGGGAGGCGCAAGAACCTGCACGGTTCGGCCGGAATGAAACAGTTTTATCAATGCGTCCAAATCGTCCATTGGAAAGGCGTCATTAGTCCACCCTTGCACTTTCGTGAAGACATCCCGGTTGATGACCAGAGCGCTGGCGCTCGCGCGGTAGGGCCGATCTTTCTCCAATAAAGTCTCGTACGCGACTACCTGCACACTCTCTGGCATACGTTCACTAAATTTTGGAGCTTCGCGCTCGAACCACAGCATTGTACTCAGAATGATTTGAGGACGTTCACTATCGAGAATCCGCCTGTATGCATCCAAAGCCCACGGCAATAAGACATCATCTCCGTCCAGGAAAACCAAGAAGTCCCCGTGCGCTGCTTCGATACCGGTGTTACGAGCATTACCGGCGCCAACATTGCTTCGGAGCTTGATTAAGCGAATTGCGTGGCCGTATTTTTCGAGAACTCCTTGCGACCCATCACTGGAGGCGTCATCGACTACGAGTATTTCCTTGTCGCCGTAGGCTTGGGCGAGCGCGGAGTCTACGGCGTTGCGGATAAAACTCACCTGGTTGTGAGACGTAATAATAATGCTGAAGAGCGCCATAACAGCCAACACACACTCCCATTGATCCTATGGCCCGTCGATGCGCTGTTCCACGGGTACTTCGATGTCCAGTTCTTTGATGCTTTGACAGGGAACACGGTCCAGCGGTCGCATGCGGCAGAACCTCGCCACCGTGTTTTCCCTCACACGCATCTAATTAGTGGTTGAAACTGAATATAGGAAGGTTGCAAATTTGAAGGTCGAAGCGCCGACAGTCTCGCAAACTTTATCTGTTCAAATCGAAGATTTCCGTGGTGATTTCACCCGGGTTGCCGCCTTAGTCCAAGTGTCCTGGCAGGAAAATGGCAAGCAGGGGTTGCTCTATACGCCCGAATTCCTCGCTTCGTGTCTAAACTATCCCGGAGCGAGCTATTCGTTAGCTCCAACCCTGTACGAAGGCGAAAAGCCGTGTGCTTTTGTCGCCGGCTTCCCGCGCACCATTCAATATAAAGGACGCAAGCTTCGCGTAATACTTTGCACTCTTCTTTCCGTCTCCAACGAATACAAGAAGCGAGGCTACGGAGTCGTTTTGTGGGGCGAACTGGTCAAGCGAGCGCAATCTGCCGGCTACGACGGCATGGTGAACTACTGCGTCGAGGGAGAGCCGATGAACGGCATGATCCTCGGATGCTGCCGCATGTTGAAGCTGCCGACCGAACGCATCTTTTCTGTTCCCTACCTCATGCGATTCCTGCAACCAAGAGCTGTCACTTGTCATGCGGATGATTCGCATGATCTGGTGAACGAATTCCTCAAAGCTGCCGGATTCATTGCCAACGACATGCCGTTCAGACGTGTGTGGACAGAACAGGAAGCGCGATGGCAATTGCAGAGACACGGTGGGCTCGTTGCGAATCATCGCTCCGACGGCAAAGAGGGACTGTTGACCGGTTATCTGATGCACGCCGCTAACCCCCAAAAAACAAAATGCCTATTAATTGAAGATGTCTTGTGGGGAACACTCGAGGGCGGAGAACGCCTGGCACTTGTGGAGAAAATGCTCGACCGCGGTATCCAGGCCGGGGCGCAAATGGCCTTCCTTCCGTGCCTGGGCTATTCCGATCTCGCGCCTTTCCGCGCCGCCCGTTTTCGCAGTTCCCCTCGAGTGTTGCATTGCTACTTGACAGTATTTAAAGGCGAACCAGTACCCGAACCGGTTTCCTCCATGTATCTGGACGTGGTTTGAGCAGCGAGCGTAATGCGGCCATGTTAAGATGAGGGCTGATCAGTGTTTTAAAGCTGATTCACGACTTTCGTCTTCGCAATGTTGGCTCCTCCCAGCGAGTCTTAGCCGTTTAGATTTTGCCTGGCTCCCCCAGCACAGCCTACCCAGAGGAATTTTCTTACATGATTTTCCTGCATATAACAGTCTTGGCAGGGTCATCGTGAAACTTATCGACGCTTTAACTCTCATCAGACGTCCCTTGCCTGAGAACGTTCCTGTTCTCAGAGTCTCGTTGGCTTGTGGTTTCACGCCTCTCCATTTCGAGACTTTTCTCACGGCCGCCTTGTGCGAGCGATCGCCTGTCGAACGAATGGAAGTGACCACTGGTCTTTTCGGAGATCTGGCCGGCAACATCGAGGGCGTTCGACCTGCTGCCTGTGATGTCCTGGTCGTAGCGATCGAGTGGCAAGATCTGGACCTTCGGCTCGGCGTTCGCAATTTGGGTGGATGGCGCGTTGCGGAGTTGCCTGACATCGTGAACTCTGCGCGCCGCATGCTCGCTCGAATCGAGAAGGCGATCCTCACCGCGGCAGCTTCCCTTCCGACTTACATTTCGTTACCCACGCTCCCGCTGCCCCCACTCTTCACGACTCCGACCGAGCAGGCGTCTGCCTATGAACTTGAATTGCGGCAAGCTCTCAGCAGCTTTGCGGCTTCTCTTGCGACTCACGCGCGCATACGCATCCTCAGCGCTTCTCATCTCGACGAAGTCTCGCCGCTAGCTAATCGTTTTGATCTCCAATCAGAGCTTTTCGCTGGCTTTCCCTATCAGTTATCGCACGCGTCCGTTTTGGCCGAGCTGCTGGCCGCTCTAATTCGCAATCCAAGTCCCAAGAAGGGACTAATCACAGATCTGGATGAAACACTCTGGTCTGGCATCTTGGGCGAAAACGGCGTTGATGGAATTTCGTGGCATCTCGACCAAAAGGCACACATTCACGGGCTCTATCAACAGTTCCTCGCCTCACTCGCAAGCGCCGGCGTTTTGACAGCTATCGCCAGCAAGAACGAGCCGGCTCTGGTGCAGCAGGCTTTTGAAAGAGAAGATCTGCTAATTGATAAGCAATCCTTGTATCCGATCGACGTTCATTGGGGTCCAAAATCTGAATCCGTCCGCCGCATCCTGAAAACCTGGAACATCGCGGCTGATAGTGTGATTTTCATCGACGATAGTCCGATGGAGCTTGCCGAAGTCAAAGCTGCTTTTCACGATATGGAATGCCTGCTATTCCGCAAAACGGATTATCAAGGGTTCTCGCAATTGCTGCGGCATTTGCGTGACGCCTTTGGAAAGTCGATCGTTTCCGAAGAGGATTCCATTCGGCTAGATAGCATCCGGACGGCCGCCGCGCTGCGGAATTCCTCGAATGGCGAAGGGACTTCGCTCGATACCTTTCTTCAGGATGCTAAAGCTAGCGTGACCATCACTTTCGGCAGAGACAAGGAAGACCGTCGAGCCTTTGAATTAATCAATAAGACGAACCAGTTCAATTTGAACGGAAAGCGCCTCACGGAGAGCTCATGGATGGCCTATTTCAACGACCCGAACAGTTTTCTGATGACCGTCAGCTACGACGATAAATATGGCGCGCTGGGTAAGATTGCCGTTCTGCTCGGCCGAATGCAGGGCAAGGCAGTCACGATCGACTATTGGGTAATGAGTTGCCGCGCCTTTTCCCGCCGCATCGAGCATCAATGTCTGAGTTGGTTGTTCGAGAACCTGGATCTGCGAGAGATTACCTTTGCCTATCATCCAACAGATCGCAATAAACCGATTCAGGATCTTCTCGCGTCCATTAGCACCGCTCCCCTTAGCAAAGACATTCGCATTTCGCGTCCCGACTTCTCTGAAAAATGTCCACCTCTGTTCCATCAGGCGAAGGCCACCGTAAATGCATAATCTAGAACAGCTCCAAAATCTTGAACATCGTCTGGTGCGCTGCTTTTCGTCCGTATTTCCAGACCTGGACGAAGCACAAATTCGTAACGCAAGCATCGAATCCGTACCGGGGTGGCATTCCCTGGCTTCGGTGACGCTTATTTCCGTCGTTCAGGAGGAGTTCGGTGTGCAAGTCAGCCTTGCCGACTTACCCAGCCTAGTTTCGTTTGCAGCGGTGCAAAACTATGTCCAGCACCACGTCGCGTCTTGAACAAAAAAAGCTACCGGACACTCAGAGTGTCGTCGTCACTCCGGTGGCGCGGGAACCCCACAGAGAAGTGAAAGAGAACATTTTCAGAGGCTTTCGGAATCGTCTCTTCCAGCACTTGGCCAGAATTCTGCCCGGCGCGCGAAGTCTGCGCGTCAGCTTGCATCGATGGCG
>Ga0137359_10001547_pt1 | contig 18263 bp, 29 predicted proteins | sample Mad1_40_16metaG_FD_108281 | JGI IMG/M metagenome (GOLD analysis project Ga0137359, IMG submission 108281) | Vadose zone soil microbial communities from Angelo Coast Range Reserve, California, USA - Mad1_40_16 metaG | ecosystem: Environmental > Terrestrial > Soil > Vadose zone | place: USA... | reverse complement strand
GCCTTCAGGCGTCCGATTGGCATGTCCGACAGTACTCCTTCCTGTATGACATAATCTGCGGGGTCGACTGCAGTATCCGCAGTCAGGACAAGTAACCGCACTACGCGTATCAATCAGCCCAGTGGCTAGGTTGGATGCGAAGGGAGAATTTACTCACAAGAACAGTTCGCGATCCGTACCCTGAGATAGACGAATTGATAGGGCGCAGGGTGATATGTGCCGCTTTCATGTTGAAGGATTAACCGCTCCTCGTCCAGTTCGTCACTGCGACGACATAACTCCAAGCGTATGCGGACTGATTCCGTGCGTAGCGTTTCGAGCATCGGAAGCGTCATCCTCTGCTGTCTGAATGATAGTTCCCCTGACCGAGTTCCAGCCGCCTGTGTCGCCAGATTATGAATGAGTACGTTACAACCAAGGGAGAGCCACGACAGACCTCCCGCCAATGCCCACGAACGCTTTTAAAAAGCTCTTCTCGATACCAGAACAGCTCGCGCTGCAGCCTGTTCTCCGTTGTTGACAGCTTTGTCTTGTCAACTACGAACTGGCGATCAGAGAGCATGGGGATGGCCTGGGAAGTGATGTCTTCGGGCAGCTGGATCTTTTTCAGCGGCATTACCATCCTGAGATAGAATCAGTTGAAGCTGGTCACGACAAGACACAGGAATGACAACACGAGCGTACCGTGTCGTAGCTCCCGGCGCCACGATACAGCTGGTCGACGCCGGGGAGGCATCTGTAAATAAACACCGTAAACCAAAGCCTTTACTCCGCCTCGAACGTATCCTTACTTTTCTGTATCCGATCGAGGATGACCTCAAATGGCAAACCGTATGCGTTTCGCACGTCGACGGAAAATAAACACCATCCTTCTTCCTCAACGTCCTTAAACAGAACCGCCCTTCTGTCCTCAGATGTCTCGTCGGGCTCGCAATCTCCCTGCCTGAGCGGGAAGATGTCCATGTTGTGGCACTCGAGCATCTGATACACGGTGACAATAACTGGGTATGAGAGCTGTCGCGTGTAGAACGTCTCTGGCGGCTGGGACAGGGTCGATTGACGTCGGCGGAGATAGCCATAAGAGATGTAGATGCCACCGCTCGTACTTCCTTTTCGTTAGCAGCGGGTAGCGAGAAGTCACCACGCTCAGACGTACCACCCCACTTTGCCGTTACACGAGACGGTAATGGCGACCTTCTTCCCTGCGGGTATCTCGGTGTCTTCTTGTGTCCGATCCCATGAGAAAACGGGACGGTTGATGAGCTGGTATTCTGTCTCATATGCGTCGTATATCGACAAGTCTCCCTCAGTTAGAGCCGCTTGTGCGGGAGCTATCGTAGAATCATCGCATGATAGTCTCAGGAAGTCGACGGTCATATTTGAGACGTTTTCGAGAGTGAGCCGAACTGTGGACCTGCCAGACTGTGAGTCGTGATCGCAATAGGAAAGCGCTCCAAAAACCGTACTTCTCGCCGTTGTACAGCATGGCTGCGCCGTGTATAAGCGAGCTCCACCGTATGCGCAGCAATGGCTGCTCGGGGACAACGGTACACTCTAGGAACTTGGGAATGGTTCGTTTGCTCAGTGACGACGCCACAAGGGCACTGTTCCTCTTGCCAGCTCTTCTTGAACGAGACTCCAGGCCACTATACTTGGCCCGCCCTGATTCACATGTCGCAGCACTTCGTCGACGCAATCGGTACTCTTCCTCCTCTGCTGTCGCCAGAGGAAGGGAGAATTCACGCGACGCACCACCGGGCGCTTGGACGTGGCACCCGCGAATGACAAGGTAGCCGTCCTCTAAAGGTTTGCCAGATAAAGTAACTGGGTGGTATGAGTTCGCCGGGATAGTCAAAGAGATAGGCTTCGTATCGAAGGCGACGCCTGTGGTACTAATTGCCTCACCTACGTGTGCTGCAAGAAAGGGTATGCAAGAAGAGGCTTACCTGAGACTTAAATTTTGGATCTCCAGATCGAATACAAAAGGGTTGCGTAGCGTAAGTACGAACTCTAACGGCTCATCTGTCACGACGATGGTGTTTCCCTGTAAGCGAACGTGAATCAAGCGCGCAAACAATAATTCCTCGATCATCTCACCCTTGCGGTTACAGACGAATCCCTAGGATTATAAAGGAAGGGACCAGTCACTTGTGTTAAGTTGCTAGCTTTGTCTGAACTTCGTTGAGCGAGTAAAGATATGGGATTTTCAACCAGCAATCTCGACGGCGCAGGTCTACGTGAGGGGCCGTATCAGCCAGGCCTTGACGAGTCGCTTTGTACAATGATCACGTACTGAAGGAGCTCGATGCTGACAACTGGTCTCCCAGACCAATACTCTATCAACCGTGTCTCGCCTCTACGCTTTGCTGCGGTCAGCGCTTTACTAGAGACGAAATATATGTGATGCTGGTCGTCGTCGCTGAATACCGCATGAAGCGACTTGAGCGCTGAAAGCGAAAACTGTGCCACCGATGGAGGGTCTACATGACTGTCGGAAATGAGCGGGCTCGCACTGAACTTGAATCTACGCACCTGGGAGTGCTTCTGCGACAGCGAGGGCTTCTCGAATGATACCGATTTGCAGTTCCGGCCAGCCATATGGGTCGTCTTGTATGTCATCCGCATTGACGTCCGGAGGGACGCCACCATCGTCTGGGGTACCCGAGTTTACAAACCCGACTGCTTCCAAATTGATGCCATGCACTTCACATATATATTTGACTAGTTTGAGGACACTCTCGTTTCCTGTAGATCTTTCGATTCCCTTGACGGCTACGGCACCTGAATCACCGGACTCCTTGCCGTTGACAGAGGTTCCAGGAATATGAGATAGACCATTCTCTTCGCGAGCACAGACAACCAGGTCCATTACGCATCCGACCACTTCGCGCAGCACATATGCCTCCCTGCGGTGATAACCCAACGAAGAATACAGGTAGGCAATGCTCTCTAGAACGGTAATGCGATCGCGATGACCCAAGTGCAAGAGCCATGGCCCGTGAGCCTGGGAAAGTATAGCAGCTATTTGAGAACGCGCGATGCCTGAGATGGAAGAGAGACGATCGCGGTTGCTAGAAAGGTGCGAGTCGGGGTGTGAGAGTGTGGGAGGAACATATGGGACGGGCCCAGGATGCATTAAGGCAGTGAAAGCAAGCGGACCCCAACCTTTTGCAGCCCAAGTCGCAAACAAGAGAGAGCTGTGTCGGAGAACCGTGACCGTATACAGATAGGCAAGTAGGTCGTAGCGCTGCTCTGGCTCGGACAGCGGCCCAGGTCTTGCATAAAGAGATATTGCTTGGTCAAGCTTCTCAGCGATGTCTCCCCAAGGCTCCTTGGATGCGCCAGTGGAGGTTTGCTATATGCGCGGAGAGCATCATCGGTAAGGGCCGCAAAGAGGGTAAATGCTGGGACGCACAAAACCTTGCCCAGACCATGCATCAAGCAGCGATACTGTAGCTAGGCCTTCTAGCGTTGAGGCATGCCATAAGGGGTCTGTACTTGTCTTGAACAAAGCAAGTGCTTCTGTATACCTGGCATTATCAATCAAATGCTGTATGCGGGTAGGATCGCTGGACCATACGCACCAGACAGGTGCATCCTCTATGCGCCCTGCAAGGACAAATAAATCTCCTAAAACTTTGAAAAGTCGGCCATGTGAAGACGCAGCGCCAATGAGACTTTGGCGTTTCCGTGCCATAGGGACGTTGAGAGTGCTCTGGCGACCCAACGCCATGGGCGATGCCGGACCCACGGACGGGTTTCGTTTCATCCCGAGTATCGGGGTAGTCACCCTTCGGTTGGGAACAGGAGAGAGCTCTGGTTGGCTGTTATGCGACGGAAGACGCGACAGGTGCTCAGGTTCGTCATCCACAAGCGGCCGGGGGAAATCAGAAACGGACGGCAGAAACGGAAACATGGTCGCGTTTAAATATTCGTTGCCTAGCGGACTCTCCAAAGTGTTGACCTAGGCAGCGCTCATCGTCAAAACGCGGACGCGCAGACATAAACCTACACGACGCGCACCACAGTGGAAAATTCGGCAAGGATGTTTGAGCACAAATTCGCGAGCAGAGTCTCGATGTTCTCCTTCTTGTTCCCCATCATACTTGGTATGATCACGAGTCCAGGAAGATGGTCCCCAAGGTTGAGATTAGCGGTGCCATCGTTTTCTTCGAAGACGAAGCAATTCTTCGCAAGTGGATAAATAGAATCGGGCGGAAACAGGTCTTTCACTGTGGTATTGAATTCGGCGGTAATGGATGAGAGGGAATCAGCCTGCGAGCAGCTCGCAATTCCGATGACTCCTAGTGGGAAAAGAGATGGTCGAAAGAGAGACATGGCGTAATGCGAGGAAGGTGGAGGATGAGTCGGGAAGTAGAGATGGAGATACCCCTTGGACTTTGGGCTAGGCATGAATCGGGCTATACGAGTCAATTCACGGTGCTCACGGACGGTGAATGTAAGACCTCACCTTTCTCATCTTTAGTACCTGGTGGAATATCGCTGAGGCGAAGGTTCTCCAACGTTCGGATTTCCGCTGCCCATTGGTCGAACGTCGCTCTCGAGATGGATCCTACAGGCACTAAGAGAATACGAAAGTGAGAAAGAGAAGCAAAGGCGTTGTATTCCATGGGCAGACCCGGACAACGCGAGTGCGTGAGTGCGCGTGAGACCCGAGCGCAAGCGCGAGTTGCGAGCAAGACGGTCGATCACCCACTGAGTGAGTTACCCCTTTGCCATCATCATCCATCATGGTACGGCCGAATTTGGTTTGCAACCCGGGGTATAAAAGTTAACTTCTCATCACAATAGGCCTTTTCAGACAAAGCACTTGGCGGCGCCATGATGGCCGCTGCCGCGACAATCTTCGTTTACTACACTACATGGGCCATTCTCGTCGTACGTGTTGTCGCTGCCAGCAACTGGACCAACTCTCACATCGAAATTGACTACGTAGCCTTTTTTTGACGCATCGAGCCCAATTCACGCGTGGTTCCCGCCACGAGAATGGGCTGTCCGCCTTCCTGCCTTCATTCTAGTCGTTGGGTTATCTGCCATCGGAGCATTCATAGGGTCTACTATCATCAAAGAGAATCAGAAGCAGGCACAGAAAGCCAAGTTACGGGCATAATGATACTTCGACCATTTGTCACGTACAGTATTTCCGATTACTACTACTAATCTGGCCCCTCCAACCACATCACCAACGCGTGCACGCGGTCATCTTAACGCATACCTGACAAGCAAGCTCACGTTTGCCGGCTTTTCTCCATAAAGGGCCACTTACATTTTTACCGTGAAAAGACCCTTCGGTAATCCACGTTGTACCTGCTCACGCAAAAGACTCAAACCAGCTTCGCGGAAAACCTTCTTCCAATACAAGTCAGACCTAAAACCACATCGTCGCATCCACTGAGCAGTCAGACAGACGACAACACATACCGCGTTACGCTCGAGTCGTCCTCATCAAAATATATTGCGGGGACGTGGTCTTCATCGTCTTGAGACACATTCTCCTTAATGACGATAACACCTGGACCGTCCTCACGTAGCGCGGTTTGACTACGCTTGAGAAATGCGATGAGATCGGCGTCGTTCATATATGTGAGGCACCACTGGCACCACACCACGTCAAATCCCGAGTCATCGTCAGGAACAAGAGGTGTATAGCCGACACGGCCCAAAAAAGTGGCAGTTTTCGTGGGATTAGCGGGATCGCAGGCTTGAAGAGTACCCTGTAAGAAGGTGACACTCTTTGAGCCATCTGCTATACCCTTCCATTTCTGCTTTTGTAGGGCTAACTTGTTCTCGTTCCTTGATCGCGGTGCGGGGGCACTGGCTCGGCCTCGGGAAATCGCGGCTTGGATCAAAGATTCAACGGGCTCTAAGAGCACGACGTCAGAAACGAGGTGCAGGAGTGTATCACACGTCACGCGTCCAATGCCAGCTCCGACATCGAGAGCTCGGAAGCGGCGCGTTGGAGCAGGCTTAAGCGGACGGGCTGGAGAAGATACGATAGATAGCTCTGGGAATAGGTAGAGCAAGAATTTCCTTGAGCCGAGAGACTCTACGCGGGGAAGTGACTGGACGATACTTGTCAAGCGATGTCAAGATGGAGAGGTATTGTGGAACATACGCCAGAGCCATAACCGCCTGTCAGCGACGTTAGACAATGACAAGATACGACAACCGATCAACCCACCAAGAACACCGTCATAAGTCGCACTTTGCTTTTCCCAGTAAGTTAAGCTGTGTTGAAGTACTGGCTCACTCATATCGTGAGCGTAGCACGTGCACGGTCACCGTAAACATGGACATGGACGTCGACCACATTTGGGATCTCCCAATAAACAACCCAGCTACCACTACACACCCTGCTCCCTCAAATACTTCTAACGTGCCGCTATTTCTTCCTTCCGACGAGGCAGACGCTGCAGCCGACATCAACGCGCTTTTCGATGGAATAGATGATTTAAACGAGTCGGCTCCTGCTCTCGACCTCGATGCGCTCCGTCGTGAAGCAGACGCGCGAAATACGCGCCTTGTACGCGCAGAAATCAGCGCCACGATCCCAACAATCCAGCTCTCAACAACGACAGTGACCAAGGGCGGTGAGGGCCGGAAAGGTCCATTAGATGGCATCAATGGCGGGGACGAAAACGAGGACGGCAAAAAAAAGCGCAAGCCGATCCCCAAGCTGGATGAAGCGCGTCTGCTCGGCAAGAGTGGATTTCCCCAGCTAATCACAGACACGACGAATTTCAAGCCAAAAGGCAAAGGTCATGAGGTCACTTACTCCTCCCTTCACTCCTCCCCTCCTCTTCGTCCCATTCAATTAACTTCGTCGCGACGCTTCAGGCAGCCGATTTGGACCGCGTGCTCCAGGTGTATCAATTCTGGACCCATCGACTTTATCCAAAGACGAGATTCAAGGAGACTGTAGATCGCGTGGAGAAGCTTTGCCACTCAAAGCGCATGCAGGTACGTCGCCCATCAGTTTCTTATGCGTAACAGGTGCTGAGTGTTTATATGATAGGTGGCTCTCAGCGTATGGCGTGACGAAGCTAAGGGGCTCATCAACGGGGTCCGACTGCCGCCCCAAAGAGACAATGACTCGGACTCGGACTCAGACTCGGACGTCGTCGTCCCCCCACGAGGCGACACAACTACCACCGCTGACGGAGGCGCTGCGTCATCTAGCCAACCACCTTCCCCCGTCCGATCGCGATCACGCGACCGCAGTCCCGCAACGAGCGAGGCCGAGAGGGAAAGTGATGGCGCGGTCCTCTTGAGCGACACGTCGCGCCCGCCACCTTCGTCCCCCGATGGAGAAGCAGCGCCCATCGAGCTGGGTACGCTTTTCGAGGAAGAAGCAGCTTCCCGCGCTGCGCAGACGAACCACGTGTGGAAGAAATCGCAGACGTCAAATGACGACGCAGCTATGGACGTGGACGAAGACTTATGGGCTGCACTGGACATGGCTGCTGCACCTGCCACTGCCCCGACGACGGCGCAAACAGCCAGCAGCATAGGCGATGACGAAGAGATGTGGGACGTTGTGGCAGAGCTCGAGCAGGAACAAGAAAGGGGAGCAGCCCTCAAGTCAAATCCCGTGCAAGACCCACCTGCCGCTTTAGATACCAATGGGGACGATTTGGAAGATCTGTATTTGTAAATTTAGGGTGCTCAGTTCATTAATTAATGAATTCATGAGTTACGTGCGAGTATGTACATCATGCCAATACATGTGGTCGTACATAATAGATATTATATATCTAATCTAGATCTTCTGGAGCCCAGAGTATACAACGTCCGCTTCCATTCCCACTGGCGACGCGTTCAACAACGCTGGGGTGTGAACATGTTACCGCTTGTGTGGCCGAGATCCTGTTGAACGCATAAGTACTGAACAGATAGTATAGGAGAACGCCTATACCTGTCTTTATCCGATAACTTTGCCAAGAACTCACCCTTGCATCCAAAAATGTCAAGCGCATGGTCCAGATCACCAATCTACAGAAGGGGGAGTCAGGCACCAAACAGGCATGTTACGATAAGCGTGGGCCTACGGTAAAGTGAGGATAAACATCGGGATTTGGCGACCACTGCCCCTTGAGCATGGTTAACCATTTTCCCTGCCGATGTGTGTGGGTGGTCAATCATAGGGACACACGCATACGAGGGACATTCGACGCTCACCGTCTGGCAATTATGCCTAATTCTGGTAATTGGCTTAAAGCTAGGGAAAGGTACACCTGCCGCCAAGAACGACGGACTAAGATCCCATACTGTACTAGAATGAGACTTTACAACAAGATCGCACCGCGTCATGACGTACTTCTGAGCGTGTCGTCGTAGCTCGTACTCACTATCGAACGCCCGCGTGGATCCCAGTAGGCCGACGTGACAGACTTGTCGTGTTTCCATTCCGCACGTAGCGTCGATGTGCCTTCCCTAGACGCTTTGAACTCGTCGACGCCCTCTAAATCGAGCTCGAGAACGCCATTCTGGGCCTGCCCATTCGGAGTGAACCGACGTTACATTCAAACCGGCGGCACGACTCACTGGGAGTTTCTGCAACTTTCGCACGTCCCAGATCCTACTCACGAAAAAAAGCCGTTAGATGATGCTGGTGAAGAGAAGGCGGCGGCGAACTTGAGTGATCGATTGTTTGATGCCGTAAGGATGAAAGCAGGGTTTGTCGGGTTCACGCTCACACAACCAACTTTCTGGTCCGAAACTTGGTAAGCTCGCCGCTTCGACCTGTCCTCACGCAGGTCTAGGTGCGTGAGCCATCCCTCGGCATCCGACAGCCACATCTCATGACTCGCGGGGGGAAGGTCCAAGCTTGTGATAAGCACCTTTTCCATAGCAAAAACCTCGCGAGAGATACCCGAGGTGAAGGACAATGACCGAACGGTAGAGTCGTACGCACTCGTATAGACCTTGTATTGGAAGGTGAAGTTGAATAGGCGCAAGAATCTCGTCTGCGACTTACGCTGTGAGCATCTATAGGGTCGAATTTGATGCATGATATAGATGACTGGGGGGTGGCAGGCCAATGCACTTGCAAACGCCAGTACCTCCCAGCCTCTCGCTGATCCGAGTCGACATCATCCTCTTCGCCTACTTCCTCTGTTGGCGCACGCGCATCCCATATACCGAGTTGACCGTGTTTGTCTTCACCGCATCCCTTGGTCAACATGTCCCATTCAAAGATTCTTGCACACCCACCTCCAAAAAAGATCAGGTCTTTAGTGGGCTCTGGATGGTATGCCGCACTGTACACTCTATTCTGAGTTACCTTCGCCCTCGCGACAACCTTCATGTTTTGCAATCTCGCACGCAGTGCAGCAACTTCGGCATCCTCTTTCTTGCTGCTGTTGAACACAAAGGCGTCCCGATCCCCCTTGCGCCGAGGATATCGTGCCGACAACAGTGACTGCAGTCTTGAATTCAGTCCAAAAAGTACGCCAGGCTCCCACTCTTCCGACGCGGCTAGTGTCTCGAGGTCGAGCTCGTGGTGGCGCGGCTTCTTTACCTCTCGTGCGCGCTCCTCCGTTGCGAGACGTTCCTCCTCTTCATTACGCCGTCTGTCCTCGTCTTCCCGCTACGAAAGGAGGCTTATTAGTTTAAAGCTCGTTACTTGCACTAGAAGAATGTACTTCGCGCTTCCGCTTCTGTGCCAGTGTTTCGTCCGGATCAACACCGGGCTTGCGAAGACGCGCGGACAATCTACGTGGGGTTGCCTCCACGATGCGTTTCTCTTTCTTTATCGGCTGAACAGGCTTGGTCCTCGGCTTCTGCTGTGGTTTGGGCTTGGCGGAAACCTTAGATTTGCCGGTGACCGAAGAGGGGGCATTTTTGAGCTGCAGCTGCTCGATGAGAGCGCGGTTGCGAGCAATGTTTGCTTCGCGCTCAAGTTCACTATTGAAGCGATGGTTAGCGCATAGAGGAAGGAAGAAGTGGAAGCAGCAGTACTAGGTGGTCTTTGGCATGGTAAGGCAAAGAAACGCGTACAGTCACGCAAGTCACATCGCGTTGTCACAAACTCTAGAGCAAATGCAAACTGAAACTGTACATGATATGAGTATTCTAGCGCGGTTGAAAAAGCACCAGCATTGTATGTAATATAGTACTCCGGGGCAACATCACATAATACAGAAATAAGGGATATCACGATCCAGTGCTACAAGCTAAACGCACATCATCGTACACCATCCACTTACCACACATTCATTAAGTAATTTCCAAAACAGACGTTTCTAGCACCCGGAAAAGTGTTGCATCCTTCGAATTCTCCGTCCAGCCGACAACTTCACGCCAGTTCTGCGAATTGGCTTCCTTCTCTCCCGCCCCAGAGAAAATGCCCATATCGTCTTCGGGGATACCACGGTAGATGAGGAAGAGGCGAGTGAACACACACGGGTCAGCCGTCACCGACATATCAACGGCAGCCGCAATTTTGCCAGGAGAAAGAAACCGATACGCGATGTTTTTATGCTTGGAGAATTCATGGATATGTGTACTAAAAGCATGCAATTAGCCTCACACGAATGGGCGATAGTTACGCCTACTTTATAAAATCGGTCCGAGCGTGGACGGACATGCCCAGTTGGTCCAATACATTCATAAGATGGCGCATGAAATCTTGGAAGGACATAGCAAAACTGTTTCTTGGGGCTACAAATTCGTTTGGATCGAGGAGAGAAGGTTCCGGCCTGAAAATCGTGATTAGCGAGTTGAACAGAACGTGATGATATGAATAGTAAATTGTCATACATGACTTCATAATAGATGGCAGTCGAGACTATTTCTGACTCAAAATGCTCAAATCCACCACCAGGGTGGACTCGCAAAAAGTACTTGAACTTATCATCTCCGAGTTCTTCGGCAGGGGGCCAAGTTATGCCCATCTTCCACATAGGTGAGCAGGAGAGTACTACGTCGCAGTATTGCATGGATGGGGTAAGCAAGCTTAGTCGGCACTTTGCAACAGAAGGCTTTGCGGCTACCGCGAGCTTGGTGATGACCCGTTGATCGACCATCAGGTCCGGAGTGACGTCTTCCCCCAGCAATCGCGTCCCGCTGAAATCCATGGTGTGGGTATCTCCCTCGTGGACGATCATGAGTTTTCCCCAGAACATGCCATCCACGGTCGTTCCATCCTCCATACGTGCCATATCCAGCTCATCCGAGGAGACAGTAGTGTCCAGGGCAACATACTGACCAGGTGATAGCTCAAGATTAAAGGTCGCCGGCATGTCTAGGACTGGCGGAGGGCTGCGTGGAGTAGGAGGCGGTGATCAAGTGGATCATTTGAGAAGGGAACGGAAGACTTACGGTGGAGGCCTATCTCATTGACACGGTGTTCAGACAAACAGAAACATACGCTAAGCTGGGGAAACTCACGGTGGCTCATCTGGGGGCGGAGGCGCATCGCTTACAATCTCTACGCGAAGACCAGGTACCCCCATAGTAGCTATTTGGTATGAATCTTCTCCGGTCAACTAGAATTCTGTTAGGCAACTATGGAGGCTAAACGGAGTGGCATACGTAGACATAGTCCCCTAAGACAAGGCGCTGCAAATAGATGAGAAACGGGGATATATGCACGATTGATGGTTTAATCTTACAGCAGTTTGGATGTGGACGTAATCGATTGGAACGCGAAGGCCGAAGAGAGCATCGGGAGGAGGTTTGGCCCAATCTCTTGCTAGGGCATCCAATTCCTGGGAGGGTGAGATATATAACTGAGCGACGAAACGCATTAGTTGTGGACCTACGACAAAAGTATTTGGAAGCTTTGAAGACATTGCGTCAATCGGCGATAACGAGGCGGGAAGGTACGGAGGTACATACCATCCGAACGGTTTCCATATCGTCGTAGACGAGGGTTAACAGACGTTGCCTACTGAGCGCCATCTGTTGTTGTTGCTGTTGTTGCTGCTGGCGCAGTTCGGCTTCCTTTAAGTTGTTCTTTCCCACTCCAGGCTTGAGTTTTGACCAAAAGCTCTGAGATGGGAGACTGGCATTGCTGGTCCTGGGATGAAAGGTAAGCAGCTTGAATGAGGGATGCGTCGGGTAGATATACTGAGATACTCACGCGGGGGAGAGAAGCATGTTGGTGTGCGGGTGTGGTGGTGTGAAGAAAGGTGACCACGATGATGATGACGATGAGCACCGTCCCCGCCGTGTCGTGGCCCTTGACCCTGCTTAGTCATTCCCATCCATCTCACTCACCATGATTCGGGTCACCTCCTCCGCGACACGTTCCCTTTCTCGCCAGCTACAGTCTCGCAACCTTGCCAAAACAGTGTAACCTCCAACGTTTCTCTTGTGAGAGAAATAGCTTTGCAACTCAATATCGTTTCTTTCAGTGCCGCTCGAAAGCTTGGTGCCCAGGCTGCCTCCACCGTGCCATCACCATACCTCAATATCAAACTTCCAGATCTTTCCGCTCCCCCACCGGAGCCACAGGTTCACATCGTATGATATGGTTATATCATTGTCTAGCAAAAGCTGTATAAGTTATGTCTTGTCTCTCGTTTCCAGCCGTTTACCCCGGACTTTTGGGAGTCGTCTCTTGCTAAGGCGGAGGCTAGCCCCGCCCCACCTGAAGAACCTCATGTGCCGAAAGTCATTGTTGTAGGGGATTCCTCCCGCGCCGATTCTAGCCATATCTTGGAACCTGTCCGGGAGCATGTCGAGATAACAGAGCACCCCTCGTCGGATCCAAAGGTCTCGAACTTGCGCAGCTTGTTCCTTGATATTGCGGACGACGCCGTCATACCAAAAGACCTCGACGTCTTGAAAATAACCAAAAACCGGCAAGGACCTCTTGATGACCTGATCGAAGAAACAACCACTTCCGTGGGCGAGAGCAAGTTCCACACCAGAACGTTGGACAGAGATGAGGTCAGGGGGGTTTGGATTATTTTGGGTCTATTTGCGAGTTCGTGGCTAGTCGGTGGCTTGTTGAAAAAGGAAACCAAGTACGCCGAGTCCAGTGTACAGTAGCAGCACATCGTTTGAATAGAGCTTCGGGACCTCCCGGAAAGACATGCTCCTGCGACCACGACCTCGCTTAACTCTTCACTCACTCCGTCTTCTTCATTTGTCTGCGTCCACTTGTAGTTATGTTGGTCCCCCCGACCCCATATCAAACATTCGTCCTATAATCTATGACGATCCGGCACCCGTGACCTCAGAGCCACTGCGGCACCCATATTCACTCAACGAATTTCGTGAACATCCGGATACGCTCGAGTACCAGTGGAAGCTGCAGAGGCAGCAGCTCGACACCTTCAGTGATAAATTCTGGCGAGATGTACGTTTCTCATATTCGAATTCACCTTCTACCTGTGCCTATGCACCCTCCAATTTTGTGCAGTCGAACACGCGTTTTGAGGTGGCCAAAGTCACTGCGTTGAGTGACCTCCCTCCGCATGCTACCGCACAACAGCGTGAGGAGCGTCTGAGCGAGTTTTATAAGAACTGGGTCTTGCAAGAGGCGACGCGCCAACTAGAATACAACATCGAGTGGAGGCGGCGGAGCATGGAAGAGATCGCGCTGTCCCTTCGCGTTTCCTACCAAAGACTCAAAGCGCGATTCACGATTTGACCCAAATATGTGGTGTTGTGCAGGAGGTGCATAATAGCGAGTACGAGATATACACATTACATACTAGGCTACTCGCCCCCACATGATCTCATCAAGTACAACTTCTCTTGCACGACCAAACGCCTCCGACAGGTCATATTCTGCCAGAAGGTTACTCTCCTCTTGACAGTCCTCGTGCAATGCTTCTATTTGCTCTGGTGACATGCCCGGCCAACGCGACGATAACTCTGCCAAGCTCGGCACTGCAAGAGCCTGGCTTGGCGAGAGGATGTAACTCTCCGGCTGATGACGTTTTGGTAGAGTAGCCGAGAGGGCTGCTACGAGTGCCGTGCTCCGGAAACGATCGTTCAGCTGAGCGTCCGATACTCCAGACGTTTTCTTAATGATGTCCCAGCTGTTTCCAAACTATCAAGATGACGAAATACGGGCTGAGCTGGCTGCGTACTTATCGTGAATGTAAATTCGCCGCCAGACTGACCTGAAAGCAGCCTGCCGCCTCGCTTCAGGGAGTTTCTGTCACACGATTAATCTCAGGGACCGCTCAAGAAATCCTACGGCCAACTCACGTGGGCACGTGCGAGAAGGTGCAATGCAGTGGCGTAATCGCTGATTGTCGCGTTGTTATCTTTCATAGACAGTGCATCGGCGACATCTTCGACAGATAGCGCCTTTCCCTGGAGAAGTGATCGCACTAATTGCTTAAATACCTGCCTGTGTATTAGCATCTGGCTGTTTTAGGCTGCGAGAAACGTACGAGTGGCAGGATTTTCTTGTCAGCGATAAGGGAGGCTTTCTGCTGCAAGATGGTGTCGACCTGCCGGTCCAGTGATTGTCTATCGCGCACAGATGCAAGGGCAGACTTGAGATCTTCTGTAAGCGCTTCGTGGACACTGACAAAGTCGAGACCGTCGTGGAAAGCTAGGCAGGGGTTGATTCAACCGACTTGAATAAACGTGGTGCACATACCGTCAAGCATAGTTTCATCAACGGCAGCATCTTCTTGCATCTGGGCCAGATGCGTCAGTTTCCCGATACTTAGCATGAGCTGTAGGTCTAGGTCAAACAGTGCTCGCCTCAGGACGTGAACTTGATTAATCACCTCCTTTGCCGCCAAGTCCCCAACATTCTCTGACTCCGCTAATAGTGTCTCTGCAGCAGAATGAAACCTCTCCATTTCGAGGTCTTGAATCCAAGAGACGAGCGGGCGATTGTTTTTGAGGAAAAACATGTCGAGGTAATCGGTGTGCCTCTCTCTTTGACTGAACAACGAGCGTAGTTCCCCTAGAAAGTCGGGTTAACAAAATGAGCAGGCATGTATAATCAGTCTGTGGCAATTACCATGCTCGATGTACCACTGGTAAAGTTCGTCCGTAAACTCCTCACGAAATCTCTCGATGTATTCTCCCATCTTAGAAGCGTGGGGGTTTTGGTCGAGAGGGTATACCAAGTCTTTATTGCAAAGCGCTGCAAGGCTCCTGAGATCGCGGTATTTTTCGGCCAGTTCGAAGGCCCGCGCCTCAAAGCCGTATTTGTCTCGTATTGTTGTTAGCCCAGCTTACATTCATTCTTGAGAGAGACTCACTCAATGTATTCAGGACCTCCGGGCGGAGCTGCTGGAACTGATCCGCTAATGCGGCGATTTCCCGGTCTGTGCCAGGGGCCTCGCTAGCGACAGTGCTGAGATAACAACTGTTAGCAAAAAGCAAGCAACCGTGCGTCCCTGAATCGGGTGTACCTCTGAAGCCAATTCATCCGTTCGTGAACGGAGGCAAAGAGAGCGGAAGCAAGATCGGGAAGCTGAGAGTTGGGCTCACGAGACCTGTGATCGTTGGTCGATTCGCCAAAGTTTTGGAGATACGTCGTGGTGACATCGAAAAGCTCGAGGACAACGTTGATGACTTCGGGCTTGCTGGTCCACGGTTTGACAAATGGCGTACCGACACCGTATACACCAGCATTATAGTCACGGTATTCAAACGCAGAATTGAGGATGGTCTAAAGGACAGGGTTTAGTCTGCTTGCGGGTGCGCATCACCGCAAAAATGACATACCAGAACGATACCATTTGCTTCAGATAAGATATTCGGTACGTTTGTGGGTGTTTCGCCAAGCATTCTTCTGGTGCCATCTCTGACGTGAGGAAGCAGCTTTCCGATGTCCGCAACACGAAGCCGGAAAAATGCTCTCATAAGGTCTGCATGTTGCCCTTCGCCGACTTGGTTCATGTATCCATAAACCGCTTCGCTCAATATGTCATAGGGACGCCCTTGTCTGTGGCGCCTCAGAAAAGATCAAGCCTGGAAACAAAGGCATTTGACCCACAGGAGAATTTCGTTAAGACGAAGCCAAAGTTGTTGAGCAGCGTAGAGTTTTTCTGCGTCAGCTGCGAGATGTTGGCGGCTACGCTGAGACATCTGGACGACAACTCAACAAAACTGATGATTGGAAGCAACCATCAAAGCACTCACTTTTGAAAGAACACCGTTCTCATTGATAAACTTAATGAGAAAACTAATTTTCTCTTTGCGACTGTTAAGTTGCACTGTCAGGTCATTATTTGGTCGTATGACGGCGCTATCTACAGTATGTGAGTCTCCAGTAGACAATCCGTCGGAAAAAAGGGGCTCACCCGACTGTAGGATTGCACCGCTCAAAAGTGCTGCACCAGACATGAGACTCTCCTGCTCAATCTCGGGGGGAAAACTGAAATGCAACGGATTCTAAAGGGGGAGGCTCAATACGTGTAATAGACACTGTCACTCTAGGACGAACATCTGAATACGAGCCATATAGTATAGCTTGGGTCATAATAGACTTGATTAAGATACTACGCCCGTGTCTTGAAGAATGGGAACTATTAGCTCACATTTGTGAGAAGATAAGGCAACACTCACTCAGAATCGAATTTTTGGACTTGATCAAAATCGACCATAACTTTGATTATTGTCGAAGCGGTCAGTACAAGCAGGCAGCTCTGGGAATCTATGACACAGACGCCCAATGTGCGATCTGTAGAAGACTTGAGCTCAATGCGATCCTTGAAGTCGTTGTCTACGGGAGTTCAGTCAAGAACCGACCGGAGTACTTAGTTGGATGCGGACCTTGCGAGCAGACAGCGATGGCATCGCCAAACTGGACCACAAGAATTGCACCTCCGAGCATAAGCCGAAGTTGAGGGTGCATAGGAGCTTCCGATGCTCTGAAAGTCTGTTTCACAGTCGCGTGAATAACTGTATCGAATAAATTCCGGGGGATACGACGAACGCTCTGGTAAGGGACATTGATGAGTTTGTCGACTTGAAGTATACCAGATGACATAGAGATTTGCGCGACAAAGTAGATTCTCCGAGGAGTAGAACTGTAGCTCATTTCCTCAGACTCACCGGTGTCACCATGAGATGTTAGGACGAGTAATGATCCCGAGCTGATCAAGTAGTTCGTTGATCAGATCCCTTAGGAATACAAGAGAGGTCCTAACCTATCCACAGTCAGGTCAAGTAATTCAAGATCCAAATACTTAGATTGGGAACGCAGGGTATTTTGAATCGCGAGTTGAATAACAGCAGCAATATCTTCCTGTAGAGTGAGCTCTTCCCAACCTTCTGCGGCAATATTCCACCTCTGAACACGAGACTCGACAAGTGCCCAGATGTCCATGCCGAGATTGGATTTGGAACCGAGCGCGACGGCCGTGATATTGCCAACGTCTACTTGCGAAGCGGGTGATGACCAAAGAGAAGGCAAGAAGCGGGACAGTGACAGTGAAGACTGTGGGTGGGAGAAAACGCGAGATGTTAAATGATACCTCCCCCCCGAGGTGGTTAGTGTCAGCCGAAACAAGTGCCCTGAAGAGGTGGATATGACGAAGATTTGAGGCTGAAGAAACATTTGAGTGGACATAGAGATGGCATAGGAAGATGGCATAGGAAGAACGCACGTCAAGTCTCGTTAGGGAATTAGCAATCTCGTTAGACTCCAGTTCGAGTAACATTTTTGAATATTGTTCACCACCCGCAAGACCTACACCGATATTGTTCCAGAACCAGACCTCGCCGGATGGGGACGCAAGAATGAGCCCCGGCTCGCGCGAACTGCCATATGGCACGAAAGTGTGTAATGGCGCAGCCTGAGAAGGATCCGCCGGGCAAGGAAAGATATAGCAAGTAGGTGTACCAGAAAGTTCCTGCGTATGTTGCCACACGAAACACGCTTGAGGTGTGGCAACGAGTGCGAATCCAGTCCCCGCATCGACGTCGCCAACATACGCGTCTCTGAAAAAGTCTACACCATGAGACTGTAAGAAGCTTCCAAAGGTGGGGATGAGAAAGGACGCGAGGGCTCACCTGCATTTCTGAGAACGTGCTTGACTTCGGCTGGTAGATGCCCATAGAATGTCACCAACATCTCTTCAGACTTTGCAAAGACAGTGTCTTGTCTCAGACCGCGTTCTATTGGTTGGAGAGTATCTTCATCGATGTCCATGCTTCCCTCCGTGACGTCCTCATTGGCGAATGGGGATTGGTCTACATTGCGCGCAGGAGTAGGGAGTCTAGAAGCGGGTTTGCTACTGACAAAGCGTCCGGCGCGCCGGGGAGGAGGTGAGAGCGCGGTCTGGCGCGATGGTGGCCGGTTTTTCTTT
>Ga0137359_10001539_pt1 | contig 18332 bp, 11 predicted proteins | sample Mad1_40_16metaG_FD_108281 | JGI IMG/M metagenome (GOLD analysis project Ga0137359, IMG submission 108281) | Vadose zone soil microbial communities from Angelo Coast Range Reserve, California, USA - Mad1_40_16 metaG | ecosystem: Environmental > Terrestrial > Soil > Vadose zone | place: USA... | reverse complement strand
TGAGCCGGGCCGCAACATCATTGCGAAGGCTTGATCATGCCGTACCCAATGACGCGGCTCTGTGTCAGCGTCGGGGGGAAAGAGTTCAACTCTCATTCTTTTACTCCATGCCTCGTGTTGTGAAAATATCACACGCACCGAGGCGATTCAATTAGACCTTGGTATCATCGCAAACGATTGCTGCCGGCAATCTATTCGACGAATCAGGGATAATCTTTCTGAATTCTGCTCAGAATTTCTTTAGTTTGCTTAAAGCGACGCCAAGTACGAAGTTGAGATCAGATTGATAATGGTCGCGTGGCCGGTATTACGACCTGGGTGTAACAGAAGAATAAGTTGTCGACAAATCAACGCCTTCAGTTCGAGAGACACTTTCTTGGATCCCCACTCAGAAGGGAGCGCGTGCAGTTCGCAAGAGCGTTCTCTCGCGCTCTGATGTCTCGGTACTGATGTCTTCCCACCTGAGGTCTGAGGTAATGATTCCGAAGGCCGAGAGAAAGCCTTGCGACGTGGCCTGCCGATATAAACTACTTCTTCGAGATTACTATGCGGGTGCCGAACTGTCGTCCCACTCCATTTGAAAAGTTGCCGAACTCATCACTCGCGAGATTGTTCTGGAAATCACGCGGGTTGAAATGATTTGTCACATTGAAAACCTTCAGCCCTAGTTCTGTTCGATATTTTTTCAACCGTCCGGGAAGACTAATAGACTTCAGCACCTGCATGTCGAGTGAAGCGAACATTGGAAAGCGCCCGGCGCGGTCGCGCGGGCCAACGAAGTTGCGGTCCTCGTCAATGATTGAAAATGGAAATCCGTTGCGAATATCTAAGACCGGTGTCAGCGTAAGTCCATATTTGCCGTGATACTCGCCCCAGAAAATAAAGCGGTTTGGGACGTCAAAAGGTAGTCGCGACCGCTCATTGGGCTGGATGATTGGGTTGTCGAAATTGCCGAAATAGGAATTGAAATCGTTGAGGTCGCCCTCTGTAGAAGAGCGCACGTACGAGGCATTAAACTCGTCATGCTCACGAAACTTGTATCGCGCGGTGACTTGAAATTCGCGGTATCGCGCACTACCGGAGTTGGCTAATAGGAGAATGCTTCCTTCGGTCGCGGACTCGATGGGGTTGAGCACAAACTCCCTCCGGGCCTGCCGCTCCTGATAGCCGACACGGACGTATAAGTTCTTCCACCACTCGCGATCCATCTCAATGTTCCAATTGACACTACGCGGCGTTCGAAACCTGTTATCGTCAAGCACAAAACGCTCCAGTTGAGGTACGCCAATAATCTGCTGGCCGTCTGGTCCGAAACGAGTTAGTACGCGCTCCTGCAACTGCGTGAAGGTGGCTACGTTAAGATCTATTGCGTCGTAAAAGAGTCCGACACCGCCGCGAATGACCGTCCGCCCATCGAGAAGTGGCATAAAAGCGAAACCGATGCGTGGCGAAAGATTGTTTTCACTCGCAATATTATCGCGGTCATAACGCACGCCGTAATCGAGGGTCAGTCGACGGTTTACCGACCACTTGTCCTCGAAGTAGGCGAGAAACGCGTTCTTGTTGCGACTGAGTTCGCCATTGCCGACAAAGTCGAACTGCTGGCTTCTTGTGCCGTCGGCTTTAAGAACACGGACCGTGTTGCTCGTGTTGCGTCCGTCGTACGTAACGTAGCTGACTCCCGCGCCCACCTTCATGAAGTGCTCGCCTGCGAAATTTGGTGGGCTAAAACTGTAAACTTCAAGTGCTTCATATCGCTTACTTCGCCGAGCCTGACTGTTGAAGAAGTTTCCTGAGTTCTCGTCCGGCGCGAGATCCATCGCTGCATTGCCCGAACTGGGAAAGACGTCGGCGTCGAACTGCTTAATGCTGAAGGACGATTCCAGAACGGACTTGCTGCTCAGAACCCGGCGTTCATTTATTGCCCAGAAGAAGCCGCGCTGTTTGAAGTTGGGCGTTACTTCCTGTGGATTAAACGTGTTCAGCCCGACAAATCTCAGCTTCTCAGGAAACAAAGAAAACGTTGTCGTAAGGTGGTTGTTCTGGTTGATGTCCCAATCGAGCTGTGACACCGAATCGAAGCTTTCGAGGCCCGTATCGCGCTTGAGCGGTGGCAGGTTCTCGACGGGCGTGCGGACGAAGCGGTATTCGAACGATTGGATAAACTTCAGCTTGTCCTTAACGAGAGGGCCGCTGAAGGTGACGCGAGGAGTGAAAGCACCGATGCCGGCAAAGGCACCACCACGACGACGCGGTCTGGGAGAAATGCTTTGGACTTGCACGTCAAACTTATCTGAACCGGACTTTGTTTGAACAGCCGTTACGGCGCCGGTGAACTCGCCGTACTCGGGCGCATAAGGGTTAGTCAGAACCTCGACAGATTGAATTGCTTCGAGCGGCAGGTTAATCCCGAACTCGCCGGTAACCGGATCGGTGACATTGGCGCTGTTGACCGTGAGACCGCTCTGACTCGCGCGTGCGCCCTTGACGTTAAGTAAACCGTCGGGTCCGCGGATAACTCCCGGGACGAGTGGTAATGCGTCCTCGAAACGTTCGTTCGCGAGGGGCAGAGTTTGCAGCTTGTCTTCCTTAAACGTCGCCGGGGGTGCTGCTTCCGTAGGGTTCAGTCCCTCGCCATCTGCCACAACCGTAACTTTGCCTGATAACTCCGCCAACTCGAGTTGGAAACTTTCGACTGTGGTCAGGCCTGGGCGAACGGCGACGCTCCGGGTCTGCTGCTTGAAACCCGCAAGACCTACTTGCATGGTGTAGAGACCAGCAGCTAGATCGGTGAACCTGTATTCACCCAGTTCGTTCGTTACCGTCGAGAGCGGAGTCCGACCTGGCGTCTCCGGAGTCAACTTCAAACTCGCCCCGGGCAGGCTCTGTATCTGACCATCCGGACCACTAACGCTGACGGCTCCTTGAAGGGAGCCTGACTGTGCTTCGGCAGAGCGTATGGACGCGGCGCAAAGCGAAAGAGCTATCAGTAGAAGCAGTCTCACCATCAAGCGCGCCGCAGTGCGAGGACGGAGCCCCGACGCAACTTGCACATTATTCTTAATGAACCATAGCCGAAGGGTTGGACCAGGCGCCGCAGCGGAACTACTTCTCATCCAAAAGCGCTCCTCTTTGTAAATATTTCGAATACTGCAACCGCATCAATCATGTGGCACACGTGTCCTATTCCCTCAAGAAAAACCCGACAGGCCATTGAGCTAATTGCAAGGTGCATGCCGACGGGATGGAGCTCTAAGCAGGTGAATTACTTGAACAGATCGAAGGGCCACTTTTAAATATGCCGGAAGTGTCTAATAAGAAGTGACGGTATGTTGGCAAGTGGCGAGTTGTGGTCACCATTGCGCGATCTGTTTCCGCCTTTGTCGCCTACCTTCTAATCAAGTGGTGTCCTAATTTGTAGGGGCGTCCCTCCGTGGGCGCCCTTTCTTGAGTGACGAGTCAGCAGAATGGGGCGCCCACGGAGGGACGCCCCTACAAATTACGACACTGCCTCTAATCTGCCTCTAATCAGTGGTTCTTGCTTTACGCAGTTCGCAGGCGTACGATTCGTAAAAACCGCAATCCCGACAAACAACTCAGGGTTCCGAAACCCGGTATTTGAACGCGTTGGTTCGTACTCCCCCAGCAACGAGTCGTATTAGACCGAGAGTAACGTCGGCCGCAGTCTCAGTTCTCCAACAAGTACTATCGATAGCCTGGGAAACCCGCAAACCGCGAACGGTGCCGGAGTTCTGGGACATGTCTTTGGCTCTCAACAGTCAACAATTGAAGGCAACCTGGCTCAGGCGACAGGAATGGACCAAAACTCAGCCAGTGGTCTGTTAGAGACTATCGCTCCGCTGGTGATGGGTGCAGTCGGACAGGCGCAGCAACAGAGTGCTCTGGGCCCTTCCGAGCTCTCAAGCTCGCTTAACTCTCAACAACAGCAAGCGCAGGCGAACGCGCCTGACGCTATGGGCATGCTTGGATCAATGTTGGATCAGAATCAGGACGGCAGTGCGATGGATGACCTTCAACGCATGGCCGCTAATTTCTTCGAGTGAAGTGCGAACCGAAAGAGAGGATTCGCTGTTAATAATGGCGCAGATTCGGCACTGCTTAAATGGCGTTTCAAACTGCTTATTTCAGGCAGGCTGAAACTTAAACCTCAACAGTGTTGGCGCGACGCCTGCCGCGGGCTGGGCGTCGCGCAAAACGAAGCGCAATCGAGACGTTATCCTGGTAAGAAGGAGGGTGGAAATGCTGAGCTTTATATGGTGGTTGATCGTGGGTCTGATCGCCGGCGGGTTGGCGCGCTTGCTAATGCCGGGCAAAGATCCGATGAGTTTAATCGCAACTATCCTGTTGGGAATCGCAGGTTCTATCTTGGGCGGTCTGGTGAGCCTGGCAATCTGGGGAGTCGACAACAGGGGGTTCCGTCCGGCAGGACTGCTGTTGTCTTTGGCAGGTGCGATTTTGATCCTTTGGATTTGGCGTGCCGTCAGAAGCAGTAAGACGGTCTAACACCGTCCACCAGTGAGAATCTAACCTTCGTCAGCATCCGCATCCCTGAAACGAATTCCACCTTGAAATACGAGCTACGGCAAGGACGTCGCAGACCAAACGGGTACAGGCGAACTGGGAGACCGGAGTTAACTCCCGAGTTTCGCCTTTCTCCCTATCTTTCCCAATAACTCTTGATTCTCTCAGCCAGCATGGGAAAGGGAACGTATTCCGCGGTTCGGCCGGCACTGCGCAGCTCTTCGACCATTCGCATCGCGCCATCGGCGTTTCTGGTATGAACCGTGATTGTGGCCGCACGCTGCAGTTCAGGGTTCGCACTTAGCCATCGTGCCACTGCGTAACCGGTGCGTTCATCGTCAGTTGAGTCACGGTGATAATGTTCCGGGTGCAGGTCGTGATCGAGGAAGATAGCGTCGTAGCAATTTGCACTCAAATATTCTTGCGCCTGGGCGACGTTTTCGGCGATGTCCAGAAAGTCCCCTTTGAAACGACTAGTGAACCAGCGATGGCGCCGCTCGTCATCCTCCAAAAGAAAAACACGAATCGGGTGGCGCTCCACCTTCATCGTGGCAAGACCGAGTTTGTTTAGAAGCGAGTGCAACAAGCGCATACGAGTTCTGCCAAGTTCGTCTGAATCGCCATGGAGAGAGATTATCGCGTTAACTGCACCAGGGTTTGGAGGTATTTTGGATGCGGAAGGAATATACCATACGGGTTGCGTTGAGACACTCTGCCCGAAGAATAGCGATGCGAGATGCGGCCGCAGACTCGAATTGTTATCGCAGATCACATATAACAGTCGCAAGGTAAAGCAGTGTCAGTTACTTTCGAAAACTCGAATGCTATAATTTGCGCGCGATGAAGTTCATCAGCCTGATATTGGAGCAGTTTTTTATTTCCGTCCTTGCTGAATCCCTGCGAAAAAGAAGAATCTCGTAAACAATGTTTGATCATCTAGAGGAATCAACCGCGAGCAAGAACAAGCTGCGCAATACAGAGAAGACAGTTGTTTGTGAATACTGCTTTGGCACGGGCACCAAATTGGACCCGGAGAAGGGTGCGGTGGCCTGTCCCTGCCAAACACCGGATCGTTCTCGAAAATTGTCAGCCGCTGCGCGAATTCCGCTGAGATACATCAATTGCTCGCTCGATAATTTCAAGAGCGAACAGAATAGCTCGCAGAACATAGCGTTTCGTTACGCTTGTCGTCTGGTGCTGGATTACCCGGCAGTAGATCGAGGCTTACTCTTTATGGGTGCGGCCGGAGTTGGCAAGACACATCTCGCCGTAGCCATCATCAAGGGCCTGGTCTCGAAGGGCTTTGCCTGTCTCTTCACTGAATTTGGTTCGTTGCTCAAGGAAATCCAGGGTTCCTATAACCCGATTTCCAAGTCGTCCGAGTTGCGCGTGTTGGCGCCGGTTTACCAGGCCGATGTACTAGTCCTCGATGAGCTTGGTGCCACAATTCCTACTGATTGGGTACGCGACACGATGTACCAAATCATTAACAAGCGCTACAACGATAAGAAGCTTACGATATTTACAACCAACTACCTTGACGAGCCGCGTATTGAGAAGACAGAGGAACCCGAATCAACCAGCCGCACCTTCAGTAAAAAAGTGAATGCTGAGCGTATTCGCGAGTTGACTACCCTCGAAGATCGCATCGGCACACGCTTGCGCAGCCGTCTATACGAGATGTGCCACGAGGTCTTAATCGAAGGTGAAGATTATCGCAAACAACTGGACAGACAGCGCTTTGATTCAACTCGGATTTGAAAACTGACAAAGGTTTCAAGCTTCAGTTCGCGTGTCGTGCAGTTTGACGCAACTCCCAGCGATGCCACTAGTCCACAGAACCGAGGAGCGGTAGCGACCGGGTCACTTCCGCTAGATTCAACGTAAGAACGCTAAGCTAATGGATCTAAGTAAGATTAACAACAGGTTGAGAGTAGCGTGTAATGACCCGGTCGCTACCGCTCTCCGGTTCTGTCATTGAATTTATCCGCACTTCGCCTCGTCTTGGCTCGCGCATTCGACTCTGTCAGATAGTTATGTAAAATGCTTTGACTTATCAAGTTTGAACTCGAGGGATTTGGCCCGGTTTCGAATGCCCAAACGCACTGACATTCACAAAATCCTAATAATAGGCTCCGGTCCAATCATTATTGGGCAGGCCTGTGAGTTTGACTATTCGGGCACGCAGGCTTGCAAGGCGTTGCGCCAGGAGGGCTACCAGGTTGTGCTGGTCAACTCCAACCCGGCGACGATAATGACGGATCCTGAAACGGCCGACATTACTTACATTGAGCCCCTCACGGTTGAAGCCCTAACCGAGATAATTCGGCGCGAACGCCCTTGTGCGCTCTTGCCCACAGTGGGAGGGCAGACCGCACTCAATTTGGCGATCGCGCTTGCCGATTCAGGTGTTCTTGAAGAGTGTGCGGTCGAAATGATCGGCGCGAAGCGGGAAGCCATTAAAGTTGCCGAAGACCGTCTCCTCTTCAAGCAGGCGATGGATGAAGCCGGCTTACAAATGCCGCGAGGCGGCTTTGCGAGATCATGGGAACAGGCAAGTGAAATTGTAACGCGCACAGGTTATCCCGCCATCATTAGACCGTCGTTCACGCTGGGAGGGACCGGCGGAGGAACTGCTTACAATCCTGAAGAGTTTGAAGAGATCATTCGCTCAGGTCTGGCTGCCTCGCCGATACATGAAGTTTTGATCGAGGAATCGATTCTCGGTTGGAAGGAATTTGAGCTGGAAGTGATGCGTGATCTGGCGGACAACGTCGTGATCATCTGCTCTATTGAAAACTTCGATCCCATGGGTGTCCACACGGGTGACTCGATCACCGTGGCGCCGGCGCAGACCCTCACAGATCGCGAATACCAGCTAATGCGTGACATGGCGATCCGCATAATTCGCAAAGTGGGTGTGGAGACTGGCGGATCGAATATTCAGTTTGGCGTGAACCCGGAGAATGGGGAAATTCGAGTTATCGAGATGAATCCGCGCGTATCTCGTTCCTCGGCTCTGGCTTCGAAAGCCACCGGCTTCCCGATCGCCAAGATCGCCGCCAAGCTTGCCGTGGGTTATACGCTCGATGAGATCGCTAACGACATCACGAAGAAGACCCCGGCTTCTTTCGAACCAACAATCGATTATGTGGTAGCGAAGATTCCCAAATGGGACTTTGAAAAATTTCGCGAAGCGGAAGACGTGTTGGGAACGCAAATGAAATCGGTTGGGGAAGTGATGGCCATAGGCCGCACCTTCAAGGAAGCCCTCTTCAAAGGCTTGCGCTCACTGGAAGCCGTAAAGCCGCTACGGCTCGAGGACGTCACGGACGACGAACTACAACGCAAACTCGCTCGCCCTAATTCGCAACGCTTCTCTTACATCACTTACGCTCTGCAGCACGGCGTGCCCATACAGGAAATCTACCGGCTCTCGCGTATTGATCCGTGGTTTTTGGATCAATTGCAGCAGGTAATGGAAATTCAGCGCGCTGTTGAGGGCCTCAAGCTTGAAGAAATTCCACTCGATCTTTTTAGAGCTTTCAAAGAGGTCGCGTTATCGGATCGACGCCTTGCTTACTTGACCGACCGCTCAGAAGACGAAGTGCGCTCATATCGTAAACAACTGGGCCTGGTTCCCGTTTACAAGCGCGTCGATACCTGCGGTGCTGAATTTGAATCCTTCACGCCATATCTTTATTCGACATACGAAACTGAAGACGAAGTAAACCCCACCGACCGCCGCAAAATCATGATTCTTGGGTCTGGTCCGAATCGGATTGGACAGGGAATTGAATTTGACTACTGTTGCTGCCACGCGTCGTTTGCGCTGCACGAAGCCGGATTCGAGACCATCATGGTCAATTGCAATCCGGAGACCGTCTCTACCGACTACGACACATCTGATCGGCTCTATTTCGAACCGCTGACGTTCGAAGATGTAATGAACATCGTAGACGTAGAGAAGCCTGAAGGAGTGATTGTGCAGTTTGGCGGGCAGACACCCTTAAATCTGGCGATGCGCTTGCAGAAAGCGGGTGTGAAAGTTATTGGAACCTCTCCTGATTCGATCGATCTTGCGGAGGATCGCAAAAGATTTGGGGCACTGCTGGAGGAGCTCGGCATCCCGCAACCCGAAAACGGCATGGCTGCCTCGGTGGAGGAGGCGCGAGCAGTTGCCAGTCGGATTGGTTATCCCGTTTTGGTGCGTCCCAGTTATGTACTGGGCGGACGGGCCATGGCGATTGTTTACGATGAGGAAGGTCTCGAAAAATACGTACGTACTGCGGTTGGATTTACTCCGGATCGTCCAGTGTTGATTGATAAGTTTCTCGAGCAAGCGGCGGAGTTTGACGTCGACGCCCTTGCCGACGAAACGGCTTGCGTCATTGCCGGTATTCAAGAGCACATCGAGGAAGCAGGCATTCACTCCGGCGATTCGTCCTGCGTGCTGCCACCTGTGCGCATCGATCCTGAGCACCTGGAGACGATGCGTCACTACACGCGCAAACTGGCCCAGGCACTGACAGTGCGTGGATTGATGAACATACAGTTCGCAATAAAGGACCATCGTGTATATGTTCTGGAGGTGAATCCTCGCGCCTCGCGGACCGTGCCCTTTGTTTCCAAAGCGACGGGAGTACCCATCGCGCGGATCGCTGCACTAGTGATGGCAGGTCAAAAGCTCCAGGAGTTTGGTTTGCCGGAAGAACTGACAGTGAAGCGTTTCTTTATCAAGTCGCCGGTGTTTCCCTTTGTGAAATTTCCCGGCGTCGATCCAATACTCAGCCCGGAGATGCATTCAACCGGTGAAGTGATGGGTATAGGTGAAACGTTTGGGGAGGCTTACGGCAAGGCGATGATGGGCGCTGGCTTGAGTTTGCCCTCAAGTGGCAAGGCCTTTCTTAGTGTCAACGATGCAGATAAGGGATCGGCTGTTTTGATTGCCCGCAAGCTGACCCGCCTGGGTTTTGAAATCGTGGCCACTCTCGGAACCGCATCTCGGTTGCGCGAAGTCGGATTAACCGTCGAAAATGTTTTTAAGGTCAACGAAGGCCGTCCCAATATAGTGGATCACATTAAGCGTGGGGAGATCTCACTGGTAATCAACACGCCGCTGGGTCGTGTCTCCCATTTTGACGAGCAAGCCATCAGGCGTGCTGCCCTGCAATACAACGTGCCCTGCGTGACAACCATGACTGGTGCGCAGGCAATTGTCGAAGCAATCGCGGCAAGCGCGTTAAACAAGACGCCTACTGTTCATTCACTACAGGAACTCCATGCGATGACCAGCTCGATGGACGCGGTGTCATCGGGAGTTTAGTGGCTTTGGAAATTAATAGCCGAGAAACGATTGAGCGCGTACTTGATGAGTGCCGCACGATTGCTGTCGTTGGTCTTTCATCCAACCCTTCGCGACCTTCAAACAGTGTTTCGTCCTACATGCTGCGTCATGGGTACACGGTAATTCCAGTTAACCCCAATGAGACGGAAGTGTTTGGTGAAAGGGCTTATCCGAGTCTAGCTGAAGTGCCTGTGAATATAGATCTGGTCGACATCTTTCGCCGATCGGAAAAAGCTGGCACAGCCGTCGATCAGGCGATCGCTATTAACGCTAAGGCAGTGTGGCTGCAAGAAGGTGTAATCGATCAGGAAGCCGCGCAGCGCGCGAGTGAAGCAGGCTTATTAGTTGTCATGGATAGATGTTGGCTGAAGGAACACGTGCGGAGTAAGTAACGAGAAAGCAGCAGGTCGACAGAAAATGAGTGCACAAATACGTGCAATAGTCATAACGGTAAGCGATGCTTGTGCCCGCGGCGAGCGGAAAGACGAGTCAGGAGAGACGGTCGCACAACTCCTTGAGGAATTGGGAGCAGAGATCGTGGAGAGGAAGATCCTCTCCGATGACTTGGAGCCTCTTGCGGATGCCCTGCGCCATTCTGCCGAACGACGAGATGTAAATCTGATCATCACAACTGGAGGAACGGGTTTAGCACCACGCGACAACACACCGGAAGCAACTCTTCAAGTGATAGAACGTGAAGCGCCGGGGCTCGCCGAAGCCATGCGGACGGAAACTTTAAAGCAGACGCCGATGGCTATGATTTCTCGAGGAGTTTGCGGCGTGCGCTTCGGCACACTGATCATAAATCTGCCAGGCTCACCTAAGGGCGTCCGCGAAAGTTTTGCAGTCATTAAACCAGTTCTCAATCACGCCATCGACCTGCTGTCAGGGAGAACAGACCATTGACGAGTTAGGCGAAGACGGTTCAAATTCAGATTTTATGCGTTATGGGGGTATCTGAAAATGCGCGTTTTGATTCGTCTCGCTGTCTTTGTTTCGACAGTTTCATTGGGGCTGTTCCTTTCGTGGACTACTTCCTCGTTCGCCCAAGACCATCGGGATAAGCTGCTGCGGTTCACTGCGATGTTCGGAAATGAGGCTTACTTCAGTGGTTTCACGAGAGGCGAGGCTCTGCAAAAAGTAGGTAAGCGCGTTCGCGCCGTTGCGATTACAGATAGCCAGGGACTCACGGCAGGACAACTGAGCAATCTTGACAACACAGAGTTTGATAATGCTGATACGGTTTCTGTAAAACTAGGCGCCCGGGGCAGGATTGTAGCTGTTATAGATGTATCCACGAGAATAACGGGAGTTGCGCCCAATAGTTATTATTTGATTGTCGAATGGGACAGGGTTCAGAATAAAACTCTTCGATCGGTGATCGGAAGAATTCCTTATGAACGGTTTACCATTGAAGAATGAGGGCAACATATCCCCAACAACCCCAAGTCGACCACCGGTCTATTGTTTGGGTTTGAAACAAGCATGGCTCTCAGAGCGACCACGCTTTCGCATTGGAGCTCGTTAGTTTGCGGGTCAAAACTGTAGTGATCGTCATCTATTTAACGAGGATTTAATTTGGCGGTAATCGGCAGTTAGCACTCGGTACCCATAGTCTCCTTCAGATACTCAGTACTGGTGGCTCGCGTAAGCGACACATTGCCAGTTCGTGGATCAAGTTTTCGTGCAGGGTCCTGACTATTATTCAATTCAAGGGGGAAGCCAGGACCACGGGAGGAAAAGGGTAGACGAGATCATTGCCGGAATTGAGTATTCCCACCACCAACACCCGGCGCATTCTAATCCGTATTACGTAACCAGAATGTGCTGCGGCACACAACGACAAAGCTTTCAGGCCCCGGCAGCTGCCTACTGCCGGGGCGCTTTTATGAGGGCACGCGAGTGGGCGCGTCACCACTCAACAGCAACCAGCTCTCACGTAAGGAAGGTGGACCGGATCATTTTTCATATATCATTTGACATAATTTGACATTTATCATTTGGCCATTGATTGCGTCACGCGGTGATCTTTTCGAAACTACAACTCGCTTTTCGTGAGCGGGTTTCAGAAAATAGCCAAATGATAAATGTCAAATGATATATGAAAAATGATTTGGTCCGCCCCTGGGATCTGAGGTGATATGAAGTTGACGACTGAATTGCTGATCAGCAAACTTCAGACTAACTGATGGTTCGAACAGTTTGGTTTACACGCCAGAAGTAGTAGAGTCTCACACCCTATGCTTAGCTTAAAAAAACCTGCAGGCCGGAAAATTGTTCCCTGCCTTAGCCTCTTGGTCCTGGTCGTAATGCTGATTGCAGGACTGTTCGCTTCAGCGGCAAGAATGCGGCAGAACAATGAGCCGGCGTCCGAGGGACGACCGATCACGCCAGCTGGTTCACTTATCATTGATTGGACCACGCGGCACGCTGCTGTTGGTTCGCTGACTGTCGATTTTGTGCGCAGTCCGGACCACACCGGGCCGGAAGGAAAAGGACGTTATTTGCTTGCCGTGAACAGTGGCTTCGGCATCCAGTTCAGCGCCGCAACCAATCGAGGCCAACAATCGCTCGCGGTTATTGACCTTAACGTCTCTCCCGATCCGGTTGTGATTCAGAATGTCTACTTCCCCTCGCCGCAGAGTGTGAATGTAGGAGTTGTGTTTTCACCCGTGGTCGAAGGCGATGGCTCTTACTTTCTTTACGTTACCGGTGGCTTCGAAAACAAGATGTGGATCTTCCGGTTTATGGCGGGAAGCCAAACTCCGATCACGCCCGCCTCACCAGGTCCTAACACCGAAGTAAAAGCGACCTTCATTGACGTTAACGGATTCTCGAGGTCGGCCCCTTCGCGACGCTACAACGCTAACCAGGCGCCCGTTTATCCTACCGGACTAGCAATCAGTCCTGACGGGAACACACTCTTTGTCGCCAACAACCTCGGCGACAGTCTCGGCATCATCGCTGATGTGCGCGGAGCGCGACGGCTTGAAAGAATCGATGTGCCAGGCCGTAAAGGCGCGCAGAGTAACGAAACAGAATCCTTTACGTATCCTTATGGAGTTGTCGCTATCCCGGTTGGTCCCGCAGTCGGTCGCAACGATCCACACACTGGCCTGCGCGGCTCGACTTCAAAGGTATACGTATCTCTCTGGAACGATAACGCGGTGGCTGTTCTGGATTTCGCCGGCAACCAACAGCGAGTTTCTTATATTCCCGTTGGCCACCATCCCACCGCGATGCTTTGGGACGGAACGCACTCTCGTCTTTACGTAGTCAATTCAGACGCAGACAGTGTTTCGATGATTGATACTCGGTACGACCGCGAAGTCGAACGGATCAATGTGCGATTGGCGGAAAACGAACTGATCGGCAACAGTCCCGAAGGTTTGGGATTAAACACGGACGGCACGGTTCTCTTCGTGGCCAATGCACACAGCGATTCAGTTGCAGTAGTAACGCTTGCCCCGACCTCGCTCGATAATTCGGGAACAAATGAACGACCCGCTTATGCCGCTCGCCGGAATGATGATCGCAGCAAGGTGAAAGGTTTCATACCCACGGGGCAATATCCTTCGGCTGTTGCTTTCGTAGCTGGCAGACTCTTCATAGGTAACGGAAAAGGAACTGGCTTCGAAAACTCTTCGCTTGTTGTCAACAACTCCGGTCGTGCCCCGAATATTCCTAACGATAGGTTTCCGGTTGGCAGTGGGCGTGGCTCCGGGCAGGGAGGTGAGTATAGCGTCGCGCTCGTCGCCGGCAACATGAGTGTGGTCGCGATGCCCGGAGATCCTGCACTGGCGCGTTACACCCAACAGGTCATGCAGAATAACGGGTTGATTGCAGCAGAAAGGAAGCGGCTCTTCCCAGGTATGTCCCCGATCAAGCACGTCATCTACATCATCAAGGAGAATCGCACGTACGATCAGGTTTTCGGCGACGTGGAACGCGCCGGAAATGGACAGCAAGCGGATGGCGATGCAAGCCTGGCGATTTTTGGCGCCGGCTATGCTGCGCAGCGCCCTAACGGACCACGTCAAAACATCACACCCAACCATCGTGCTCTGGCGTTGCGCTTCGGTCTGTTTGATCGATTCTTTGTCAACTCTGAGGCCAGCCCCGATGGACACAACTGGTCGACAGCTGCGTTTTCAACTGACTATGTCGATAAGACCTATCGCTGGAATTACAGCAGGCGAGGACGCACTTATGATTACGAGGGATTCAATCGTCTACCGGATTACGACCCGCTGAAGGATGTGCCTTCACTCTTTGGCCGGTCGGTAGTGGCAGAAGACGTGGCCTCGTTCATACGCCGTTTCATTCCTTACCTCAGCGGCGCACGCGATGCCGCAGAACCGGAAAGCCTCTATTTATGGGACGCGGCCGCGCGAGCAGGTTTGTCCTATCGCAACTATGGTGAGTTCATCGCGACTCTTTCGCAGAGCGACATCAAGGCCATCAAAGCAAATCAAGCGAAGGTCTATCCGGATTTATCGGAAAATGTCTCTGCTTTCCCGACGAAGAAATCACTGGAGGGTCATCACAGCACGACAGTTCGAAATTTTGATCAAAACACTCCAGACGCACTAACAGTGGAGTCGTATCGCGCGGCGAAGGAGTCCGGAGGACGGCTCAATGCCGCGATCACCAGCACGAACTCCGAACAGAAGTTGCGTGGCGTTTCACGTTTTGGCGCCTGGGTTGAGGAGTTTCAGGGCTACGTTGCCGATGTGGCGGCGGGCAAACCAGATCGCCTGCCCAATCTCTCAATCGTGCGCTTCAGTAACGATCACACGTCTGGCATCAGCGCCGGCATGCCTACGCCACAGTTTTTTGTTGCCGACAACGACTACGCAGTGGGAAAGCTCGTGGAGACAGTGTCTAACAGTTCTTACTGGAAGGACACGGCAATCTTTATCGTCGAAGACGACGCGCAGGATGGACCAGACCATGTGGATGCGCATCGTTCCGTGGCGTTGGTAATCAGTGCCTACAACAAACCGGGCATGCTGATACACGAATTCCACAGTACGGTTAGTTTGATTCGCACGATGGAACTCTTGCTCGGTCTGGCGCCGATGAATCAACTCGATGCTCCTGCCCGTCCCATGGATATCTTTCAGTCGCAGGCTGACCTGCATCCTTACAAAGCTGAGCTACCTGACGTTGCTCTCGATAACTTAATGACACCAACGGCACGGGACGCCGAGACTGCCTACTGGATGAAGCGGACCATCGAGCAAAACTTATCGCACGCGGATATGGCCGACCCTTTAATGCTCAATCGCATAATCTGGTACTCGGTTCGTGGTAACTTTCCAATGCCCGAGATTGCGCGGCTTCCTGCTTTTGATGCGATGAGATTAGGGATGCGCGAGGAAGCTATCGAGTCAGAGACCATGGCGCGCAGCGTGCGCACACCGAGAGGCGGTCGCGAAGATTAGCGGTCACGGCTCGATTGCGGCGAATGGGCAGCCATTCAATATTCAAGCAACAACTCAAGTCGAGCAACCTCACAGGTCGGGAAGGTGGACCCTGTCCCCGCCTCGAGTTTGAATGCCACTCACTATCTGAATGAATCACTCAACTCAAGACAACTAAGAACTCATGAGCAGGATTCTCGGCCTCAAGGAGTTGCTGAAGTGAACCTGTTGACTTGCTGGCTAGTGGCATTCAAACTTGAGGCGTGGACAGGGTCCACCTTCCCGACCTGTGAGACTACAGAGGTTGAGCGATTGAGTATCGGTGAGTGGCATTCAGACTTGAAGTCCGACACGTCCACCTCCACTGACGCAGCCCTGCCTCACAGGCATCTCAGTCCGCATTACATTTAACGGCACGTTCATGGTGCGATAGGACCTCTGCAACACCCCCCGCTTAACCTGCTGGTCTTAACAACGATCAACTCCTGTCTGAAAAATGTCTTCCCCTTACATCGCATCTCGTTCAGTGAGCCTTTAAACGCGAGTGTGTATGGTTAGTGAGGCAGCAGAGGATTCTGACAGAATGGTTTGACGCAATTGCGCGCTGACCTCGTCCGCTTCCCAGTCGCTCCACTGTGCCAGAGCTTTGCCAACGTGCTTGCTGCGCAGTTTTAGAAAATGGCCGAGTAACCACACGGCCGTCGCGCGGTATTCAGAGTCCACAGCCGGCACTTGATGAGTTGCTGCGTTGCCAAAGCCCTTAATCCAAACGTCACAGTCGTGAAGTTTTCCCAGGGACGACTGCAGTTCAGCCACTTTCTTCGCAACAGACGAAAGCGAGGGCCCCCAGCAATGGCCAAAAAGTTCGAGTGCGTAGCGAAGAGTCTTCGCTGAGATTCGCATTTCGTGTAGTGGTTTCACTTTCAGCGGATGGTAAAGACTCTCGCTGAATCGTCCTATGTCTTCCAGGCGATTGATAATGACCGCGCGCGCAACTTGTCGATAAGTCAAAGTTGCCGCCGGTTGCTTCTGCTTCGCTCCCTTTCTTTTTTGAGAAGAGAGTCCTTCAAGCGCGGCACTGAATCTGATTCTCAACTGTTCCAGTAAATCCGGAGCCAGTGGCAACAAAACCTTCGCTCGAGCCTCTTCTCTCGCCACCTGCCGAGACTCGACAAAACGGAGAATTCCCGACGAAAACTCAGCTGGTGCTTTTCCTGCAATTTCTTCGAGAGTCATGATTTCCACATCGTAATCACGCACACGTCCAAGCGCCTTTGCGATGGTTCTTATCTGTTCCTGACAACCTGCAACACGTCTTTTTGGAAGGTAAGGCATGAAATCTTTCAGGGCCCCGCGCAACCGGCGCGACGCGACCCGCATGTCGTGCACTCCGTCAGGCGTGCTCCAGTCAAGCGCCCGGCTACGCAGCTTACACATCTCTTCGAAGCGCCAGTTAAGCACCAAGGTTATGCCGGTTTGGGCTGGTCCATCGCAATCTATGGCAGGGATCTGCTTGGACTTCGCCATTTGACGAAACTACTCCTTCCTGGCTTTTGCCCGGCGTATGCTGAATTCGAGCTTGCACTGAAAGGACTGCTCAAAGAGATCGCGCTTTCGGTCGGCCTCTTGAAGCTCATTCTCACAATCCAAAGCGCTGTGTATCTGGATGTGCACGTTGTCTTCTTCCCTGGTGCATTTCAGATCGCTAACACGACTATCATGGCTTCGATCCAATGCGTCGGCTACGCGTAGGATAGCCCCGAGCCGGCCGACCGTTTCACGATCTGCGGTATTAAGCGCTGCGTATTCGACGTGGCGTTCTTTCGGGAGGGAACCTCGATGATAGCGAGCAGCGTTTGCAATGACCGCTCGTTCTGCTTCTGAGAAACCTGTCAATTCTGAGTTTGCGATCAAATAAAGCGCATGCTTGTGATGGGATTCGTGTGCAATGTGATAGCCAACATCGTGCAACAAAGCCGCCGCCGACAGCAGTGTGCGTTGATGGCGGGTCAGAGTTTCGCTTTCAGCAATACTGTCGAAAATCTTTTCAGCGAGACGTGCGACCTGTTGCGAGTGAGCCTCTTCGTAGCCAAAACGACGGCCGACCGCGTGTACACCGAGTAGTCTTTGATCGCCAAAATCCGGCAACGGTGGCCGTGACTCTGCTTCCAACTCGCGTAATCGGTCGATGATCAACCCCTCGCGCAACGCCCAATCACAAGTTCGCAACACATTGATGCCCAGCGCTCGCATTGCTCCTTCAAGTATTTGACCGCCCGCGACAATTATTTCGGAGCGTTGTGAGCTGATGCCGGGAAGACTGCGGCGTTCCGTGATCGGCATGCTCGCGGCAGTGTTGTTTAGTTCCAAAAGTTCCCCGAGTACTATTTCAGCGTCGGCCGGCTGCGCCGCCTGGTTCTTGCGTTCAGCATTGCTGGTGGTCCGCAAGCGAAGCGCTTCGCCCAGGGCCAGGATCGTTCCTGATGTACCTGTCGCCTGTTGCCATTTAGCACCCCGTAGTTCACGAGCCGGCCGGTCAAATGCCGCCTTAACTTCGCCTCTTAGGCTCGACAGTTCTTTAGACTTGGGTGGATCGGAGATGAGGTACCTCTCGGTCAGCGCTACCGCACCAAGTTTGACCGAAAAGAGGGAGGTGGGAACACTGTCCCGAGAGATGGAGATCTCCGTTGAGCCCCCGCCAATGTCGATGTTGATATTTGTGGCTCCGCGGACTGTACAGCCCTGGGAAGCTGCGAGTCCAATCAGGCGCGCCTCCTCGATGCCGGATAGAATCTCGACACGGACACCCGTTTGGCGCTCGACTTCTGAAATGAATTCAGCGGCATTATTGGCTTCACGAACAGAAGCTGTGGCAACGGCGATGATCGTTTCCGCACCTCGAGCTTCCGCAATAGAACGAAATCGCTTGATGCAAATAGTTGCGCGCTCTATTGCCGAAGGTGCCAGATGTCCATTGCGAAGTGTTTCATGGCCGAGTCTGACAGCGTCCTTTTCGC
>Ga0137359_10001534_pt1 | contig 18351 bp, 24 predicted proteins | sample Mad1_40_16metaG_FD_108281 | JGI IMG/M metagenome (GOLD analysis project Ga0137359, IMG submission 108281) | Vadose zone soil microbial communities from Angelo Coast Range Reserve, California, USA - Mad1_40_16 metaG | ecosystem: Environmental > Terrestrial > Soil > Vadose zone | place: USA... | reverse complement strand
TCTTCTGTGTCCGTCCCCGTCCCCGTCCTTGTATCCGTTCCCAGATCTTTGTTCCAGAAAAACCAAACATGAAGGACATCTCGCTGCGTGCCAAATACGAAGAAATACGCAATGCCAACTGTGATCAGAAAATTATACGACGAGGGTCTGCATGTCAGATGGCATTGGGAAGACCGAGAAGAGTATACGTACACGTTGCCGTAAACATATCCCGAATGAATGTATCGTCATCACGGAGGGACCATAGACAGGTTCTGAGGTATCACATGAGATTGGGCGGGCTTTCACATGGAATAGAGTTGTGAGACGTACACGAGAGCAAAGATGACATATATCATGAAAACGATAAGGCGCATAGCGAGAGGGATAACACGGATCTGTCTTTGTCCAGCGCGCCGCACCGCGCGCGTGAGATTGAATATCCGATAGCACAACGCCGCTGTGGAGAAAATGAACGAGTGCCGTAGGAAAAGTAAGCTCCGAGAGCAACGAAACTAGTAAGGACATACCACCGATACCGATACTAAGGACTACAAATATCGCTGTGAAAGTGATTGAAACGACCCTGCTGCAGCAAGGCGTAAGCGTTAATCGATGAGAATCATACAAGAAATTCATACTCGACAGGTGAGTCGATTGAGCAATAAAGTACACGACGAGCGCGGCTCACTTTCTCCGGGTGTTGAGCACCGAGCTGATCGGAGGGTGAATCACTGCAAATGAAACACGGACACATGGGAAATGATACACACCACGGAGACTGTTACGAAAAATATAAGAAAAACAATGTAAGGAGCCAAGACCATCTGTTACGCTGTTATCAATTACCCGAATCAGCAGGACAGCAAGGGCATACCAAAACAAGCCACTTCACAGGCTTCATTTCCACTCTTGCTTTCATCTGTATGATAAGCGACAGGGCAGCGGTAGACCACCTAATAAATACAAAGGCATTAGGACGTGTAATTTTTTTAAAAAGACAGAAAGCAATAACAGACATCGGTGCGCCTGCGCCAAATGCCGCCGCCTGGAAAATGCATAAGCCCTTGTTGGGTTCGGGTCCTCGATACTGGTTTGTGTATAATCTTTAAATAAAATGAAAGTTGAAAGTGAGTCCCAGTTGTGTTCAATCACCATAAAAACAACTGACAATAGGCAGTCGAAGATACTGGTCAACACAAAACTTAAGCCGAGATTGATCAAGGTCGAGTCGCGTTTCGCCTTGCTTAACAGAAAGGTCGCGACAAGGATGGGGGTTAAGACGTGGCCGCTAACAATCTGTAAGGTAAACCAGATGTAGATCAAGACTTGTGCAGACGAAGGGCTGATGCTGTTTGCTTGAGCGTACTATCAACACGATGAGTCAAAAAACAATCGCAGTGATTAACGTACGATGCAGACTGGTCGATGTACCGTTCATCTTCACTCCACGCACCCCAGCAGGTAGTAAATAGTGCCAGTGCCAGCGAACGAGAAATGATATGGGTTTCGCTGGCCTGGGGGGGTAATAGGTAAAGGAACCGTGAGTCGTTTACGGAGGTTTTAAACCTGGAAAAGGGTTTTTCGTATGTGTGCGGCGCCTGGGATCAGCGAGAGACGTGCGAAAATAGTCGTAGGTGGGGAAGGCCAGCAACGCGAACCAGAAGAAGGAGCAATGAGTAGATTTGAGCCCTGGTGAGTGTTCCTGGCTACAGCCATACACCTCTTAATCGAGTCCTCAGAAAGAGACAGGGTTTCGGGCTACCTGTTTTTGTTTACAAGTAGATTTGAATGGAAACTAATTTGTGTACCGTATCGGAGCATGACAGTCGTGATTAATAATTTCGACCATGTGGGTTCGCGCCAATTGTATGTGTTCGTGAGGGATCCCCGCGGGGAGAGCTAAATGAGTCCGCCGTTCGGAAACGACTGTCGGGGGTATTCTGAGGTATAACACGGACGAGATAGGCGTAAAGAGGATGTTTGGAGACAGAACACCAGAGAACAACAGAAGACAGGTTGAAAAGGAAAGAGTTGACCGTGGCGCGTCATGAGCATTAGTGAGGTGGAATGTATGCGTGCGGATGTATGTGTGCGGATGTAGAATGATGCGGATGTCCTGTATTACATAAGGCGACCATGGCAGAGTGACGTCAACACACGGAAAAGAAGTAACTTACATAATAGGGAAGCACATTATGAAAATATTGGCTCCACCACCGCTCCACTGCCTGCTGGTGATGGCGGGTGATGGCGATATGTGTCCGTTCCTCCGCATGTGTCCGTTCCCATGCGGAGGGAATAACTAACGGATAACGGACTTGGCTGTACCATCCATCCCCATCCCCATCTTTTTTTGTTTTTTGTTTTCGCTTACAAATTGAACATTTGAATCTTCCTCCGTTTGTTCCAAATAATTCTCGTGTCATGGTCAGTGACTATTCCTGCCTTTCACCCTCTGCGCTGAATACAACAAACAGGATACATTAAGCACACAGTCCTTCAAGTTCGACTGCGACGCTCTTTACATTGAAACACACACTCTGCACCAAGAAGGAAAGTACCAATGGGCGCTCATTTATACCGACCCAACTGGTACGATAACGCGGCTACCAACACCGAAAGCGCCTTCAAGGCCAACTTCACGACACGGGGCCATGCCGCCGTACCGGGAATTGCACACGCCGAGTGTGCCTTCTCAACCACATAGCTCTCGCGGCGGGGGGAAAACCTCGCAGTTGCTAGGGTATTGCAAAATTAGAGGATACATTGGTGGGTTGAGCCGGAATGAGTTTCAGGAGGTCGGAAATGCGGTGCTGGGCGGAAGAAAAGACAGTGTGCGACCATTATGGTTACTGCAAGTGCTAGCGACGCTGCAAGAACAAGGCCACATTTTGTGGAACGAACCGGTTGCGAATGTGGAGGGACGAGTATTGGAGATCAACCGAGAGGCTGACATCCGATGGCTGCGAGCTTTTTTACGCAGCACGCCTTACAAGGTATACCTGACTGAGCTTTAATATTTTTGTGATAAAGATAAATAGATAAGATAAGAGTTGTGGGGTTGTGGCTGAAATTCGAACGGCGAATGAATCGGAGAATGGAGTGGCCCCGAAGCCCCAATGTCATGTCATGGCTTAACCGAGACCGAGGTCGTGACCAACGTCGCGCCCTTCCGTGACAAGTCGAGTCTGACAATGCTCAACACTTTAAGTAAGGGAAAAACATTCACTGGCGTGAAGCCTTGGTCACAATTACCTTCTGAGATCGTCAGGTCAGCTTATCTCTCTCCTCCGTCCCCTCTTTCTCAATCATCTCTCTCCTCAGGCTCATCGCCACATACTATATCCTAGACGTGTCTAATTCTAGTCACTGTCCGGCGACATGGGATCTCTCTGAGAATTGGCCACACCGCATCGTCTATACCGTCTTTCGTGACGCGTTTGCACTCGAAAAGTTGATGTCAGTGTGTCCATCCTGGGGTTCTGCGCGTGAGCTACAATCGCGTTTTAGCGCGTGCACCCACCCTGATCTTTGTCTCCAGTCGAATGGCATCGCTTTTGGAACCATGCTTGTTGTGCCGTAGACCCTCTTGAGACCCTCGCACAACATACCTTTACCCAAAACAACGATAATTCTTCCACTCCACACCGTATCTCACCATACCATCAGTTTCGCATCATCACCCAGTGCTCTTGTCATGTCTGCAGAATCAACAATCCTGGAACCAACGTTGGTCTTGCCTTGGCAAAACGCGCTGTCGCCGTCCCATTTTTGGGTACCGTCCTCACCTGTCGTGAGCACCGTAAAAGTGCGTATTGCGGCCTATGTTTGCGCGATGCTCCTCCGCGATACGACATTTTCACCGCCCAAGTCGCCGCTGTCGGTTGCGTCGAGAACGAAGACCTCGAGACCTGGCCCACAGTTGCGACAACATGCCGTAGCTGTCGCAGTGAATGGCTGTGGCGGCGTATGGGCGTCACCGCTCCCGATCGCGAAGTTTCCGGATCTCCATATTGGTCTTCGCTCGACTGGGAGGTGCGCCAGAGCATCGACGCTTTCATCGAGGCCGGTGAGGGCACTCTCGCCGACATCTTCCAGATTGCGCGAGAAAAGCTCTGGCTAAGCCGTTACACCCGCATTGGAATGCACATGGAGCACGCGCTTGCCCAGCAAAGACTCGATATGCGTACGAATGGGTTCGGCTACGAGAGCACCGATGAAGATGCAGCCGGCGGTGAAGTTGACCCGGACGACTACGAAACTCTCGCCATGGCTGAGGAGTTACACAGCGTCCGCGAAATGGCACAGTCAGATTGGGCCCGCACGCGTATCCTTGACGGACTCTGGCTCTCCCCAGCCGATGATTGGTACGGGTATCGTCCTCGACTTCCTTCTGCCGAACATCCAGCACCCTGGGTACTTCCAGTCGCTGACGGCCAGGTGCACCCTGTTCCGACGACGGTACGCGTACCTCCTGCACCTACGTACCATCTCGCCGATCAACTATACCGCGTCTATGAGCGTCAGCTTCGCAAGATCCTTCTTCCGGCAATGCAAAACATCATTAAGCGAACCATGTGCCAAGGTCGTGAGGAGGCAATGAAGACTGTTACATCGATGGGCTCAGAGGATGTACTGTGCGCTCTCCAGCAGGCTTGGGCATGGAGTAAGGATTTCCGCCAGCCTCCTGTACACGAGAGCAACGTAGATCCTGGCACGCCACCGGATGACGCGAGTTCGAGCTCTAAATCCGAAGCATCGCACACGACCAGCCCCGTTTTGAGCACGGCGACTTTGCAGACGACCCCGTCACCTCCACCAAGCGACGACAAAAGGGAGAAGGACGGGGAAGCAGAATCACCTCGCGAGGAGGCCCCGCGAAGGAGACTATTCGTGGAAATAGGACCTCCTGAGCCGTCCAATTTACTTCGCGACATACCATATGTCCCTGTCACAATCCAAGAGTTGCCCTCATACTCACTTAAAGCATTTATTGAGGTGCGTATTTTGTAGGCGAGTCTGTTAGCCATTGGTTGATTATGGACGTCGTCAGGTGTGGCGCGAATCATATGCGCCATTATTTGCGTGCAGCTGCAAGATTTGTGAGCGTGCTATGCTCCATCGTGACGTTGGTGACCCTGTGCGCTCGGTTGACACAACGCACGTCGTGCCATCACACCCCGAATCATTTCCCCAACGCAAGCAGCCCCAGTCTGCATTAGGGAAGAACACCATCCGTCTCGAAGAGGCCACATATGAAGAGGAGGAGGAAGAGGAGGAGGAGGATGACGAGGAGCTCGTCTACTCGGACTATTCTGACGACCCGGTGGCATATGTGGAAACGACGGGTGCAGACGTGGTTACACTCTCGTCTCGCAAGCGTGATCACGAGCACGGGGAAAAGGACCCTCGTGCCCACGCGGAGACGGAAAGTGGCATTTTAAGAACACCACCGAAGCGAACGCGTTTGGACGGCTCCTACTCTCCACTAACGACTGCCGAAGCCGCTGCGGCGAGGGTCTCAAAGCGCGGTTCTGAGGAGGCTGCGTTACCAGGTGTTGCTGTGGGAAAACGTCTACGCGTCGGCAATGGGCAAACTGATAGCGACGGGGAATTGAGAGCGTCAGGCAATGATAACTCTCCAACACTCAGTAGCGAGTCCTCTGTGTGTCTGCAGACGACAGGAAGGGTAGGGGTTGGTGGAGAGACGTAATCGGGAGACGCAATGTTTTGAACTTGTAGTGTAAAGCATGTGCGTTCCCCCATCACCCGTCACTGGCATGGATGCGCTAACATTTTCGTCACCCTTCTAGCTTTTGTCACTTTGTAAGCCACTGTATCAATTCCGATCTTCGTATTGCGCATAGCGTTGGGCCTTTTGACGTTGATCGGGTGTCCAAGTGCCCTTACGGATCCTGGTCTGTGTATCATATCGTACCGCATGCATCCTTTTTCCCTTAGTCACACAACTTCTCGTACGTGTATCTCTTGGTTTGTGGAAACATCTGTGCTGTCTTAGTGATTATATTCCCACTCTGGCTCATTGACGTCACGCTGACCTTTGAACTTTTTCTTTGGATTGCGGGGCTATCCTCTTGTATTGGTCGCAATGCCTTAATGACCATTAATCAGACCGCCGACCGGACAAGCTCGCGCCATTGTGCTACATCTGCCTCAGCTCACTTGAATTCTCGATGGTCAAAGCTGAGGTACCGCGACAACGACAGCCAGGGTTCGCTGTATCTTCGACTATGGGCTATGTATAATGCTGGTGGCTTTGCTGCGATCGCTGGCTTCGAAGGTTATGACTGTTACTATGGTATATTACGTATATCCTTCAACGAACGTAAGAGATTTGGAGCATTCCGATTATCGACATGGCAACGCGACTACTGGCAAAGTCCACACAGCCAAAGAACCAAGCCACAGTTCCACATGCAATGTGTGTCCTACTGTCCAATTAACTAGAATCATGGTCCCGGTCCGAAAGTTCTACCGCAAGAGATCACGAAAAAAGTGAGGGGGAGGGGATTGTATGGGAAATTAAACGTATCACCGGAGGGTGACCCGAGGCTAAGTACGAGGCTATAGCAGTGCAGCACCGAACAAAGCGCCGCACGCAGCGACCGCCATGGTGGTCCATCCACGGGTATCGGGAGTCCAGGATAATACAGACGCAGCGTTCGAAGGTGTCGAGCTTTTTGAGGTAGGTGTCACCGATGAGGAGGATGGCGATGATGACGTGGAGGGCGCCGCGGTGGAAGCAAAGGAGACGGTGACATTATCGAGGGCACAGAACTGCTGTGCGAGGTTCTCTGCCGAGGGCACGTTCGAGCCACAGTTACCCGCGACGCAGGAGTACAACGCATTTGGGAATATCCTGTCGCGACACGCGTCAGTTTTTTGTTCAAGTCAAGAGAGTATGACCGAGGCGAAAAGAGAGTCGAGACGTACCGAGAAGGGCAATAGCAATTGACGGCGGTGATGCTGGAGCAATTCGCCTGTGCGACCGCGTAAGTGAGACAATCGGTGACTACGCATTGAGGTGAGTTAGCTTGCTTGCAGGATTGGGAGAGGAATATTATGGACGGACCGCACGAGGGGTAACCCGTAAGACTTGGGAACGGCGCCGAGGAGGTTGTTGTTGGAGTAGTGGTGTTTAAGGGGATGGTAATGGGGATGGAAGTGACGAATGACGAGCCTAGTGAGTTGGTTGTTGTGAGGTTTCCAAAGGAGGTGGAAGACGTAGTGCTGGTCGTCGTCGTAGAAGTGCTGCTGCTGTTCCCTGGGCGTGTACTGGTGGTGGAACGGGTGCCAGAATTAGAAGACTGAGCCGCTGAAAGGGTGGCAACGAAAGCGAGGACGGAGCAGAGGAAAAGAGAGTGAAACATCCTTGTAGGATTTAACAGAGAATAATTCAACATGCCCTAAATATCACCCTACAGCTGTAACAAGCAACAATACAGCACATATCCAGCTAACAGCAAACCCCCATGTCGACCTCTCAGGCTACATGTAAACATCAAAAAACATTTGCTTCGTTCAACGAATCGTCACAAACGCAATAAGGCTGAATTTTGAACGGTCCATCCCACTTGTTTTCATCAACGCTCGCGTTACTTGGACAGGTATCTCGATCTGTTCGACGCTACGTCAGCCCTGTCATAAAGATAAACGAGAACGAGGTTGCCCCAGCGCACCCTCGAAGAATTGGATTTGTTCTTCTATGCTATGCCTGCAAAGCCTTTTAATTTGAACAGATTCGCCTCGCTTGATTCTTAATTCTGAGACCCAACGACCCAATCCCTCAAAATCCGGACGCCAGAGGAGAGGTGGTTAACGTCCTTTTCGAGCTGTGTTCGCTCGGAGCTAAGTAAGTAAAGACTTGTCTTTGTTTACCTCTCAGGTGTATCATTAAAGGTCTAAATACCACAGCAGATTGTTCGCAAGTGGGTAATCGCGCGATGCTCCTCTAATCAAAGAGACCGTCGTGCCAGCTGCGTCAATCTCTTAATGACCGTATCTAAAGACCCGCTCATTGTGTTCTTATCATGGTTGGCCTCTGACCGTTGTGAACTGCCGTTTTCAAAAATCAAAGCGCCTCCTGCTGTTCAATTCACTTCGACCCACGTAAGCTCTTAAACAATTGGTATATCTGCGTTGTGCTTCTGTCTGTTTCGCTCGCGCTCCCATCCATTGTACATTCTTACGCAGCACTGATCAGGCCACCTATGAGGAGGTCGGTCGGATTGTGAAGATTCGAGGTGAGGTGAAAGCGCTGTCGAGGGATCGATTATTATCGAATATAACTTCATGGGCGAGACTTCAGAGATGGCATCCCCTGCGAGGAGCCTTAAAAGAACTTGAACGGGACAGGGTCTCAACCGAAGTCTCTTGGTGCACCCTGGCATAAATATTCGTTGTACGTCTTGGCCAAGTTTCCACCGGATATCAAGAAGCGTGTCCGAAGAAGAGTTTTGCACCCGCAGTTTTGCACCCGCACCCGAAATTAATTCTCCGCGGGCCGCGAGCAACCCGCAAGATACGTCTGGCAATCGAGTTGCTTTCGTGTCAACATATCGTCCTGAAAAGAGAACTCTCAAGCGAACCTATCCTGTGGCAGTTGTCGCTCCTGGTCTCTGCTTTTTGTCACTTTCAACGCTGTGACGATTGTTCGTTCTCACACGGCACTACATCGGCGCTTTCCTGAGGCGACGAGGCTCCCCAAATAAGCAACACCTTAACCTTGCCAAAGCAAATATGTCGTCGTGGTCGCGTCGTGGCCAGCCTTCTGATTATCCATACCCAGATCAAGCAACGAATCGTGTCCGTCTTCAAGGAAACCTTTTCCAATCGTTGTTTAACTTTTCCTGATGACGACGGAGTACCCACGGAACAAGCAGGACGTAGATGAACAGAGTGAGCTTGGCTCAAACGAATATTTGTTACTGTAATAATGTGCGAGGTATGCTCAACAACATCGACTTGGAGGACGAATCTTGCGCACGCGCGACATGTGAATTGAACTCTCCCTTGTCCCCTTCAAATTCTGTAAAAGCCTGGACGTCTGGTGAACCTATCATATGGTCTCGAAGGTGTAACGGCAATCAAGAAGATCAAAGATCGTCTGATAGGAGGTTGAGCTAGCTTCTACCAAACCACAGATCCCATGGGAGGTACAAAGTCAGTCATCGTTTTGATATCCCGTCAACCCCCAACCGAACGTAATTGGGTAATGGGGGTCACCATTCGGCAGATAAATTACGGATACCAGAAGTCCTCTCGAGTCGAATCATAGACAAATGCCGTCGTCCCCCTATTATCCCTTTAGCTGCAGGGACGATTATGCAACAGTACCAATCCTTTGTTCTTTTTGTTCCTTTGATCCCAGCGTTTGTCTCCTCGGCGCTCGATGTGTCCCAGGATCGTGTATCGCCGCCTCTACGACGTCCCGTCTTTCTTCAAGTGATCCGCTAGGAGTGCCACCTGCTATTGTCCTTCCTTCTTGATTAGAAGGACAAGGACACGCCCTGTCCAATTGTGTCACTGCGTTAGGGGCAGCGGAAAACCTATAAAGGCCGCTTCTTGCCCCCAGACTCGAGAACACAACTCCCTCACCTCAATCTTAACTATGTCGTCCTCTGAATCCGGAACGAGTTTCGATAGCACCGCGGAAATGTCGCTTGACCCAGAGAATGACCACACAGATATCCCAGTCGGTCTCTCAGACCCGCAATGTATTGCGGAAAAGCGCAAAATGCTCGATCACGTGAACCGCCTTCGTACAACAGGGTGAGGTTAACACCGAGCTCCGTTGGCTGTTTGTCTCAAAGATTCCATTTCATCCCGCAGCGCACAATTTGAGCTAGATATACCCGTGATTGCTGTCTTAGGGGCCCAGAGCGCAGGTAAATCGTCGCTCATAGAAGCCATATCAGGTATTACCCTACCCCGTGCCTCCGGCACTTGCACAAGGTAGGCCCTCTCGTCCTCTATCTGGTTTTCACCACTTCACCACGAATCCCTCGTGTGCGTAGATGTCCCACCGTATGTCAACTCTCACGTTCATCTGAGCCTTGGCGATGTGTTGTCTCGCTGCACTTCGTCGCAGATGAAGGTGGCAACGCGCAGCAGCCACCACTTGAATTCGGGGATCCCATTTTTGAAAAGGCTCTGGTTACTGAGCGAATTCGTCGCGCACAATGCGCAATCCTCAACCCCGGCACCCCTTCCCTCCAATTCCTAGAAGCTTCTCCCGAGGCTCTAGAGAAGAGGCAGTTGTCGTTTTCTTCAAGCTCGGTTTGTTTAGAGATCTATGGTAGGGACGTGGATGATCTCTCCTTCGTCGATCTTCCAGGTGAGAAATACAGATGTCGAAACCCGGCAACAGACTGGTAATCTAGTGCAGGCTTGATCGTTGGAGGAGCGCAGCGCGAATCGAGCCTCGTTGAACAGCTTGCTATGGAGTACATTCGTAAGGAGAGTTGCATTATACTATTGACAATCGCCTGCGAAAGTATGCTTCACCTTTGGTCTTTGTCGTGGGGTGTTCCCAAACTGAATGGTGTTAACAGCGGATTTTGAAAACCAATATGCTCATCGTCTTGCTGCCGACATGGATCCAACTGGCGCTCGAACGATCGGTACGTTGATGTTGCATGGAGCATACTTCAGGTGCTGATACCAACTGTGTAGGCGTCCTGACTAAGCCTGACCGAATACCAGCTGGCGAGGAGTCTATCTGGATAAGGAAAATCCAGAGTGGCGAGAACAGTGGTGGAGTAGAGTATTTCTCTGTGAAGAACCCTGGCTCCCGGGAAATAGAGAATGGGATCACGTATGAGCAAGCCAGAGAGAAAGAAGCGGAGTTTTTCTCAACCAGCTCACCTTGGTCGGATTTGGAATGGCTATACCGACGTCGCTTAGGGACAGACAAACTGACAAAACGATTGGGACAAGTATTGACCGGTTTGCTCTCCAAGAGGCAGGTCTCTTTGTTCGCCCTCAATTGGTGTTAATTGTAATCCGCTGGTAGGCTTCCAGAACTGCGGGAGGAGCTCGACGAACTACTCCACAAGACTCAAGAGGAAATCACCCTGCTGCCAAATCCACCATCATCTGAACCCGTTGCCGAGATCTTGAAATTGATTGGCCAATTTGTTCGATCTACCGAGCGCCTTGCTAGCGGCACCCCGGATGAAAATGGTCTGATGCAGACACTTCGTGGGCCCCAAAGCGAATTCAAGAAGGCAATACGACAGACGGCACCCGAATTTCGGCCTCTCGAGCGTCCTCAAGTCGTTGACCCTACCCCGGTTCCTCCTCCTTCCTTCCTTTCAAATGAAGAGACAAAGTGGGAGCAAGAGCCCAGTAAGACTAGTCAGCCCATTTTCGTCAACGATGTCATGAAGAAGGCAAACTAGTAAGAAAGCAATGTTTCCTCTAGTTTCCCGAGCGTCGACTGACTCTCGGTTCCTAGCGCCGTTACCCGCGAATTGCCCAACAATTTCCCTTACGTCGTCATAAAGCATTTCATCGGTTCTTTCGTGAACCAATGGGACAAACCTTCGAGACTGCTTTTTGACGTTACAATAAAGGAACTGGCGTCTCGTGTCAAGTTGTTGGTTGAAGAGCACTTCGCCCAATATACCCACGGTCATCTGAAGCAAAGCGTCATGTATGTTACCTCTCGGAGTACGTGTGCGCGACGTTTCTGATATCGTCCAACAGGAATATAATGCAAACACACATACAGAAGCGTGCGGACGCTGCAACGCGACATATCGACTCTTTGCTAGAAGAAGAAAGCGAGCCCTTCACAATGAACGTCCATTATTACGCCGAATACAGATCAAAATTCTTTGGTCACTACAAGGGAGCTCGCTTAAGGGCCAAAAGCAGTTTCATAGATAACCTGGGAAATAGTGATGATCCAGGCATGGTAATCGCATTTCAGGAGGCAATTTCTTCCCTCGCTAGGCTCGGGCTGCACTCCGTCGATGCGTCATCATTGGCTACCTTGCTTCCTCCGGATCCTATGGAACCAGCCATCGGAATAATGGCGGACGTACGCGCATATTTCCAGGGTTGGAAATTCCTTTGTTTACCCTCGTTTGTGAGCATCATGGCTAACGCCAAGTTTTAGTTGCGTACAAACGTTTTGTCGACAATGTCCCGATGAGCATCGATCGAGCCTTAGTGCGCGGGTTGATAGCCGACCTCGAGGGGGTACTCTTCCATGGCCTCTCTATCAACGGGCCAGAAGGGCACGAGCGCTGTAGGAGACTTCTGAGCGAGCCGGACGATATCGTGGAACGGCGCAGCGAGCTTGAGAAGCGGCGCCAACGCCTCCTATCTGCCAGAAAGGAGCTCGTCGAAGCCTTCATGTAACTGTGGTCGTCGATGCTATGCGCATGTGTATTTATGTGTACAACGCGATTGAATGGACAAGTAGGACGTTTGCCAGAGCGTATCTCAGTCAGCAAGTATAACTCTCTCTGTCCCAGTCTATATCTCTTCCGTATCAATCTCTGTGTATTTATACTCTTTCGTATAACGGAAACAGGGTCTTTGCCGACAACGTCGGCCCTGCACCAAGTAGAATATAGGTTCGTCTTTTTGATTCCGTACGCAGGGAACGCTTGTTGCACACGCATAGAATTACTGCACTCAACGCATGTGTCGTTTACCTTCGTTTCGAACCCAATGACAGGGTCTATCGTAATAGGTGGCACGAACTTGAAACTTAGATCTATCCGCATCCTTGCACTGCATTACCATAACAACGTAAGACCCCTTTTAGTCTTCTACGACAACTTCTCAGGTCAAAATACTGTGGCGGACCCTACGTTCGGACAGGACCCCTCGTTCGGACACTCACTCAAATCCTTAGTCAGCCAGCAATTTTTATGATTTGCAGCACAACAGCACAACATTGATTTTACTTTAAAAACAATGGATTCATGTTGAGTAGTAGTAGCAGACATAGTATACAAAAAATTTTAACGATTGACTAAGCTATGAGCGAGAAAATGTGAAGTGTCCGAACGAGGGGTCCTGTCCGAACGTAGGGTCAGCCACAGTAGTCTAAGGAATCAAATACACAAGGGGCGGAACGTTAACAACTTCCGAGTCGGAGCAGTCCTCGTGACCCGCGTCTGACGAACGTTTACGTTTAATGTGATCTGATCTTCTCTGTCTCTCTGTCATTCTACTTTGAAAATCACCAGCCAGGGGATCTATATACGGTCAGCGTCCTAAGTCTCGTATTTCCTCTTGTCCCAGAGTTGATGCTCTTTATGCGAATGCCTCATCGAATGCCGTCTAATGCGCGACGAGGGGACATTAACGTTCCGTTCACTCCGCCATCATCATGTCACTATCCGGGGTAGATCAACCATGCTTGAGCTGCCCAACGAGCCTTTTGATCACCTCATAACGAACAGGAAGCCCTACCCCTAGCGCACCAACCCTCCCGCGCGCAGTATCGACAACCACCGCTGACTTGACGTTCTCTCCAGAAACTGTACAAGTCTGGAAGCACGGATCCGGGTTAGAATACCCAAAGTGGATCTTCCCTGTACCTCCCAAACTCCTGGCCGTAGTGTGCTTGTGGGTGGCCCTCGAAGGTTTGCTTCGTAATGTCGGTACCAGCGGAGAGAAGGATGGCGTTGAGCTTATTATCCAGACTTTGGTTCCGGATCGTATCTAAATCATGGGAATGGCGCCGAGGAGGTTGTTGAAGGGGTGTCACTCAAATAATTAAGAGGGCGTGGAATAACCATCACCAAAGCCTCGTAAGTGGTGACAGATGAGGTACCGAATAATGCCAGCACGGGTTATACGATCTAAAACTGAATTCCCGGAGAAACGATAACTGGTCAAGAGGATGCGTGAAAGATGGGTAGTTGCAAGTCAAGCGACTTCAATTTCGTCCACGCTATTCCCCTTCTATACACGGCGTCCATTCATCCTCAATCATGCGATATGCGTCCGCCCATGGTTTATATTTATGATCATGCCTGTTATTTTGAATCCTTCAAAGAGCGTCTTGATCATGATTGAGAATTTCAGTTACAACGCATTCTCCACTGAACCATGTCAACCCTCGCAAGCGTAAAGAAAAACAGTCATAAAGTGAAACATGCACAGTCAACGTATTCTTATATCGAAGAAAAGCGAGCCAACCGATTTCATGAGGGCCGTTGTGAGACCATCACGAAATCGCGCGTAGATGTACAATATGTATTCCTAGACTTCCACGGAAATTTATCAGCATCGATGGGAAACGTCCTCGGCGACCTAGCAGTAAGATAATTCGTCTATCTCCTGCTGTGCAGATAGGAGGCGCTTCTTTCTATTCTCAAGCCCGTTGCGTTGTTCAATGACGTCTTCTGGTTCACTCAGAAGCCTCCTGCAGCGCTCGTACCCGCCCGGCCCATCGATACCAAGTCCATTGAAAAGCACCATCGCGAGGTCGGTTGTCACTCCCCGCAGCAGAGTGCGGTCGATGCACATCGGGATGTTATCTATAAAGCGCTTGTACGCAACTATGACGTTGTATTAGCCACGACATGCGAAAACAAAAAAAGAAACGAGTGGCTTCTCAACCTTGGAAGTATGCACGAACGTCTGCCATTATTCCGATGGCTGGTTCCATAGGATCCGGTGGGAGCAGGGCAGCCAGTGAAGAAGCGTCTATCGAGCGGAGCCCAATCTTAGCAAGGGCAGAAATTGCCTCGTTAATTGCGACCTTCATGTTTGGGTTGTTGTTGTCTTCCAGGTTCTTTATGACCGAACTTTTGGACCTCAACCGAGCCGTTTTGTAGTGGCCCAAGAATTCCGAGCGATATTTTGAATAATAACGCGCGCTCATCGTGAAGGGCTCTTTTTCCTCTTCCAACAAGAAGCCGATATGTCGGGCGGCATTGTCCGCACAACTCTGTATATGAGACTGCATTATATTCCTTACATCTGATGTCAACGACGAGGGGCATATGGAGAACAAAAGACGTACCTGACTCCCTGTTTCAGATGACCATGGGTGTACTGAGAGAAGTGTTTCTCCACCAACAACTGGATACCACTGGTCAGTTCCCTCCGGGTGATGTTGAAAATTTGCCTTGAAGGATCCTCCCATTGTTCCGCGAAAGTACCAATATACTGCTTTATGACGGTATATGGGAAATGATTTGGTAACTCGCGGGTCACAGCACTGTCAAACGAAAAGTCAAGGCCCACTACCAGAAGGACTAAGGGTCACAATTTCTTACGAAGTCGCACTCTCCAAGACATCGTTGATGAAAATAGGCGAACTGCTATCACAAGGCTCTTCCTCCCACTCCTCTTCATCTGAAAGGAATGGAGGAGGTATTGGTGCAATGTCCACTGCTTGAGAACGCTCAAGTGGCAGAAAATAGGGTGCCGTGTATCGTATTGCCTTCTTGAATTCCTCTCGCGGCCCACGAAGTTTCTGTATCAAACCGTTTTCATCGGGAATACCTTCAACAAGATCCTTGATTGACAGAACAAAGGTGCCAATTAATTTCAAGATCTCGGAGACGGGCTCAGACGATGGTGGATTCGGAAGCTTAGATAGGTCATGTCGGGTCTCCGTAAGTAGTCTGTCGACTTCATCCTGCAACCCAGGAAATCTACCATTTGTTAAGTTAGAATCAAAAATCAAATGTGAAAATAACTTACCTCTTGGAAATCAAAGCACTCAACAGTTGACCCAGACGTGTCGTCAGCTTGTCAGTTCCTAAGCGACATTGGTATGACCGCTCCAAATTTGACCAAGGTTCCTTGGTTGAAAAAAACACCGCCTCTTGCTTTCTAGCTTGCTCATATGTGATTCCATTCCGGATGTTCTGAGAGTCAGGGTTCTTCACGGAGAAGTACTCAATACCTCCACCCTTTTCGCCCCTCGGGATTCTGCTTATCCAAATCGACTCTTCACCGGGAGGTATCCGGTCAGGTTTAGTGAGGACACCTATCCAGCTGTGTAAGCAATATAATGTGTATACTGTGCAACACCGAAATACCGATTGTTCGATCACCGCTTGGATTAAAGCGGGAAGCAAGCCGGTGAGCACTCTGGTTTTCGAAATCCGCTGCCACGGTGAATGTCATTGACTAAGGGGGTCATCCACGACAAAGCGAAATGCAAGCATACTTTCGCACGCGATTGTTAATAAGATGATGCAACTCTCCTTAGAGATGTACTCCTCGGCGAGCTTTTCAACCAATTTTGAGTCGTTCTCCTCTCCTCCAACAATCAAACCTGCACCTAATTAGTCCGTTTAACAGTCCTGGGTATTTGTATTACCCACCTGGCAAATCGATAAACGATAGATCATCGACATCCCTACCGCGGATCTCCAAACAAACCGAATTTGATGAGAATGACGACTCCCTCCCCTCGAGAGTGTTGGAAGGAGCATCTAAAAAATGTTCGAACGGGGTATTGGGATTGAGTATTGCACATTGTGCTCGACGAATCCGCTCGGTTACGAGAGGCTTTTCGAAAATGGGATCTCCAAATACATATTTTTCAGGTTTTGGAAGCGTCCTGCCGTCTTCATCTGTGACGATGCGCAGGGAGATGATGCACCTCCAAGGCTCAGTTGAGTGTGAGAGCTGGCATTCGGTTGGACACCTATGCGTACAGGGGATTTCTAATGAAAGCTGGTTATATGTTGGTAGTGCCTACCTTGTGCAAGTGCCAGAGGCGCGGGGTAGGGTAATACCCGATATGGCCTCTATAAGTGATGATTTTCCCGCACTCTGCGCCCCTAAGACAGCGATGGTAGGGATATCGAGGTCTAATTGTGCGCTGCAGGAGGTATGTTGAGTCACGCGACCAATGGGCCCACTGTTGTCCTCACCCTATTTCACGAAGTCGATTGACGGCATCAAGCATCTTGCGCTTGTGGGCGACGTATTGGGGGTTAGAAAGACCCACAGGGGCATCTGTATGGTCATCTCCTTCGCTGGGCGACATTTCCGAGATGCTATCGACAAAGTCCCCGATGGTGCTAGACGTAGACGTAATCATAATGATAGAAGAGGTGGTGGTGTTCAAGTTCTGTGAGGTAGGAGGGAATCCTGCCGGGACATGACCAGCGAGGAGCGAACTTTATAGGTTCCAGTGAGATGACCGAGCTAAGACGTAGATGGTGCGAAGTAGGTATCGAGCGCAGCAAGCGGTAATAGAGAAAGGAGTTCAGCGACAAAGCAGTTTTCGGGAAAGAGGCACTAACGCTTGACAAGTGATCCCAGGTAAACTGACACCCGCAGCCGCAGAACTCACCTGTCCATCCGATATCGGTGTGTGTTTCCCTTTTCCGTGGTGCGCATGATGCAAAAGGCTAGGTACGCAAAGCCAAAGCCTTCACTTGCTGCGGACCGTACACACCTACTATCATGGGCGCAGCCCTACGTACTCTCTGATCAAGAAAATAGATGACATTGTTCCCATGTGCAGTTCATCTCGGAGATATAGCCAGAGCGATGTCGCACGCAATCATGCAAGAATGTACATTACGATCCTAATAGTATCACAACCTAGAAAGGAAAGTCCAACGTCGATCAGAGCTGGTCACATGACACATGGGTACAGCAACGGGTGGCACTTGAAAGCTTGAACGCTGGTCACCACCCTGTGCTTCCGTCATAAAGCTAACGTTCATTGTTCGTTCTCACGATGCCTGAATTGATCCTCCGGTGGTATTGCGTATTGCGAGGACTCAACATTCATGGTAGAATCATTGCTCCACGCAGAATCCTACATTCGCGGGGCATCTTACTCGCGACCAGGTTTGAGAGAAAGGCGTTGATGTCTGCTCAAGCTAAACTACTTGGTCGGCTTGTATGGCGTGTTTTCCGGCACAATTAGACAATTAGGTCAAGTCATTCATTTTTGACAGGCCTCGCGAACTACGGATGAGGGCAAGGTCAGTCAGTCAGTACCCAACTTCCGGTCACTTTAGGTAAATCAATTTGGTGACGATTCCTCTGTCTCTGACATTCCGTTCAATCCGGGAGGCGCTGCGGGAATGCCAGCCCAGTAATACGGGGCAAGCTATGCTTATCGTCGACCTTTTGGCTAATGCGGTCTCATAGAGAGGGTTACCCTGTGGATAGTTGTCGAAACTGGCACCAACATAGTATCGCTAAGGACTGTACACAGTGAGATACCAATGTATTACCCGTTCGTTGTCTGAAGGCATGGTGTTTTTACTTCCGTGAAGCGACAGGGCTACCCACGGAAGGGGCTCCTCAACGAAGCAGGCATTACATTACACGAACACGTCGACGCGACAATCGAAGATCACTATTCGGAGTATGTCCACAGTCATCTCAAGGCAT
>Ga0137359_10001533_pt1 | contig 18352 bp, 20 predicted proteins | sample Mad1_40_16metaG_FD_108281 | JGI IMG/M metagenome (GOLD analysis project Ga0137359, IMG submission 108281) | Vadose zone soil microbial communities from Angelo Coast Range Reserve, California, USA - Mad1_40_16 metaG | ecosystem: Environmental > Terrestrial > Soil > Vadose zone | place: USA... | reverse complement strand
TCGGCGCTGCTGGAGGACCGCACGCCACTGGTGGTGAAGGGAATGCAGATCGTGCCTTCGGCGAGCAACCGATTCAAGCACACCGACAACGTGGTCCTGTACACGGAGATTTATGAGCCGGGGCTGGCGTCGGCGACGCCGCCGCGGGTGGGCTTTGCGTACCACATTTTTGAACGCGCGAGTAATAAGGATATGTTCTTTAGCGGGCTGGCGCCGGCCGATGATTTTATTCAGAAGGGCAATCCGGTGATTCCGGGCGGGATGCGCGTGAAAGTGCAAGACCTCGCTCCGGGGAGTTATCGCCTGGTGGTGCAGGCGGTGGACAGCGCGAAGAATCAAGCGCCGAATCGCACGGTGGATTTCGACATTACGGAGTGAAGCGCGGAAAAAGCCGCAGGGCTCCGCAGACTCCGCCCTGCGCTACAGGTTTCTCAGCGGGCCTTGCGGCGCCGCTGGGACGCGCCCTTCGTACCTCAGGATAAACTAAAGCTCGCCCCTACAACTTCGCGGCACGCCCTTGAATTCAATTGAGATGAAAAGAAATCTACCATTCTCGTACTAACTCAGGCGGTGCGGGCGCGGGGTTGGCCGGATTCGGCTAGGAGGCTGCGCAGGACGAACCAGCAATTGGCTGGGCGTTCTGAGAGGCGGCGCATGAAGTAGGGGCACCAGTCGGTGCCGAAGGGCACGTAGACCTGCAACGTGTGGCCGGCGGCGTGCACCTCCTGCTGCAAGTCGCGGCGGATTCCATAAATCATCTGAAACTCGTAGCGGTCTTTGGGGAGCTTCAGGCGCAAGACTTCGGATTGCGCGTGCGCGACCATGAACGGGTCGTGCGAGGCGATGGCCGGCAAGAAAATTCCTTGGGCCGCGCCTTCCAGCAGCAGTGTGGTTATGCTCTTGAAGTTGGCGTCGACTTGGGCTTTGCCTTGGACGGCTATTTTTTTGGGCTCGCGATAGGCGCCCTTGACGAGGCGAATCTTTGGTTTCAGCGGAGTGAGGCGCTGCAAATCTTTTTCGGTGCGATGGAGATATGCCTGGATGGCCAGGCCGGTGTTGCCGTGTTCGCGCTGCACGGTTTCAAAGATATCCAGCGTTACATCGGTGTAGGCGCTGCCTTCCATGTCCATTTCGATGGTACGGCCAAGATCGCGAGCGCGGCGGGCGATGGAGCCGGCGAGCGAGGCACACAAATCCTTGCTGAGGTCGAGGCCGAGCTGGGTGAGCTTGATGGAAATATTGCCGGCGAGATTTTTGGCGTGCATCTCTTCGATCATTTGGATGTAGCTGGCGCAGACTTCGCGAGCGGCGGCTTCGGTGGTGACGTTTTCGCCGAGATGATTGAGGCTCACGTTGCGGCCCTCCTGGCAGAGGTCGCGGCTAGCGGTTAGAGCTTCGGCGAGAGTTTCACCGGCGACGAAACGGCGCGCGAAGCCGTGCTTCATGCCGCGGCGGGCGATGGAGTTGGTGACGCTGCGCTTGGTAGAGAGCCAAAAGATAAAATTGCGAACCAACATGAACGCTCCTGGGACCCAAGGCCAGAGCATAAGATGGCGGCAGACGGGCGTCAAATCGGCGAGGCGGCGGATATTTGATAGCTGGCAGCCAGCAAGTAAGGTACTTGTCTGATTCTTACGGCGTATGTTCTTTCGGAGATCGTGCTGTTCCTGCACTTGCTTTGGTGCGGCTGGGTGGCGCTGGGCTGGACAGTGACGCGGCGCCGCCGTGGTCTCCGGACGGTCCATATCGCTTCGACTATATACAGCATCGTCATCCAGTTGGTCCCTTGGCCGCCGTGTCCTCTGACCGTGGCTGAAACGTGGCTTGAGGCACGCGCAGGCATTGCGCCCTCGCACGAACCGTTTCTTGTACGTGTTCTCGATGCGGTTGTGTATCCCGACCTGCCGCAGTGGTTCGTCGTTGGCGGCGCGGTGCTTTTTTGCGTGGCAATACTATGGGTGTACCTGCGGCGCTATCTTCGCCGGACTGGGTGCGGGCAGTGGTGACGAGGACCCCGATCATCCGGTTGTGTGTCTGCTGCTGGTCACGCTTTTGTGAAGTAATGGTCGCGCTTTTTTGAAGTGTGGTCACGCTTTTTTGAAGTCGACGCTTCGCTTATTTTGCGCCTCCCCCCGGCATCGGGCTGCCGCGCCCGATTCGAGGAGTGCCCGATAAATCTTTTGGAGCATGGAGACGGAAGGCACGCGTCCTCCATGCTCAATATATTCCAGGTGTGACTTCGACATCTTCGCCAGCCGGGAGAGCTCACGCTGCGTCAAACCGCGCGCTTTGCGCGACTCCCGCACACGTTCCCCCCTGCTGCCCAATAGCGCGATGACCTCAGGCGGCATCCGGCTAGCGCCGCGACCTTCATCCGCACGCTCGCTCCCGCCCGGAGCGCTGCCTATGAGCTCGGCCTGCATGATTCCAGTCACAAACAACTTCCGGCCGTGGGAATCGAAGTCTATAGCGGTGCGATCTTCGTCGGACGTAATGACGGTGCCTTGGCCGTAAATCGCGTGTTCGATCGACTGTCCTTTTTGCATCACCTGCACTGTGACTCGCCTCTTTTCAATTCAGCCACGATTCGAAGCGGCCGCGCCCGGCGAGCTTGTGCTGGATTACACGTTTCGGCGTCTCATTAGCCGCAACAGCCGCAACCCGAAAGCGCCACAACACGACGGCCCTTGCGAGAAGCCCGCGCATCTCATTCAGGTACATGCAGACGCCGAAATAGATTGCACACCACGCGTAAAGAACCGCTCCAAACAGAACTGTGACGGCAAACTCCGCCGAGGCTAGGACGGCCCGGACGGCCGCTCCTGGACTCACGGCTCTTTCTCGCTTTTCGCGCGACAAGCCATGGCCATCGCGACATTCTGAAAAGGTACGAAACAGCACAACGATGTAGTACCGACTGCCTCGGTTCCTCCCTCCCTAAGCTCGCGTTCCCAGAGGCACTGTTCGAATCGGGCGTCCAGAGTCGCGCTCTCCATCCAAATGCCGGAAGGCTCGACTCCTAGCAGTATTCCAGCGAGACAATTGAGCGGCGGCCGATTTTCGTCCACTCTGAAGGGAATTATGAAATAAACGAAGAGGCTCCCGCCCACCTGTTCTTCAAAATTCATCTTCACCACGAGCCCCTATTTGTTCCCCTTCGCCACCCCCTAACAATTTCTTCCATGCCTCCCCTGTCCAGCAAATCCGCGAAACTTTTGGCGTCCACCGCGTTGATGCTGTAGTAGTGGTTGTGCGTGTCGCCTCCGCCGCCGCCGGCATTCATGCGATCGAGAGCGCCGCGACCGACGCGGTTGACCGTCGAGCGGTTGATCACATGCTCGCCTGCCTCCAGAATCGCGGGTACTTCGCCGCCGACGTGCATTCTGATTCCGCGCCACCACGGTGGAACGCCAGCAAGCGACGGATCGACGAAGCCACCGCTGTGAAATTGCGCCGGCCCGAACTGGAGCTGCGCGCGCCGCGCGCGCTCCGCCTCCGTCGTTTTTAGGTAGGATTCAGCGTCATCGACCAGCTTGTTCGTGCCGCTTGTATTGCCGGTCACCTGGCGGCCGCCGATCTGCTTGAGGCTCGCGATCGACTGGGCGCGCAACGCCTCCAGCTCGCTCACGCCAGTGTTGTAATCGGTCTGGAAAACGTCGTAGGAATCGCGGATGACCTTGATCTGCGCCATCAGCGGCTCCATAACCTGGATGCGGGCCTTGTCGCCTTTATGTTGGCCGAAGAGTCCGCCGATCAGCCCGATCAACGCGCCGATGCCCGCGCCGAGAAGAGTTCCGATCCCGGGAATAATAGAGCCTATGAGCGCGCCTCCCGCTGCGCCAGTTAGCGCGCCCTTCGCTCCTCCTCCCAGCGCCAGGCTCTTGATCAGAAGTCCCGCGCCGCCCATAAGTGCGAGATTTGTGAATCCCGGGCTGGCAAGTAACCCGCCGAGCCCTCCGAAGCCTCCCAATGCGCCCGCTGCGCCGCCGCTGGCCGCTCCAGAGGGCAGCCTCAGTCCTGGAAGACCCGCGCCCTGGCCAGCCGAAAGCCCGAGGCCAAGCAGTGGAATGCTCGTCGCAAAGTCGGTCGAAGAGCCGCCAGAGAGAAGAGGCAGCGCAGTAAGGCCGCCCGCGGCTGAAATCAGCGAACCGTTCGAACTGCTCGCATTTCCGCCTCCGAAGAGCGGCCCGAACAATCCACCGAGAAATGGCGGCGTGCCGCCAGGCGCCGATCCGCCTCCTCCGCCGAATATTCCGCCTCCTCCGCCCAGTCCGAAAATAGCGCCAAGGATTCCGCCAGCGCCGCCGCTCATCGCCGTCGAAGAAGCGCTGCGCATTTGCCCCATTCCGAGGATCCACGTCGCCACCATCTGGAAGACCATGTCCTCGAACATTTTCTTGAAACGCTTCCCGATGTTGCCGCTCGTGACGTCATCGAACAGCGACTGCAGGTCGCCGGCGAGCTGGTCGCGCGTCTTCGCAAAATTGATTTGCCACACCGCCGCGGACTGCTGCGCGGCTTCTTCACTCGTAATTGTCGTGTCCTTCAGCTTTTGTTGGATCTGGCGCAGCTTGTCCTGCGTGTCCATCGCGATCTGCGCATAAGAACGCTTCCACGGCGGCAGAATCGCGACGGCCGCCTCTTCCTCCAGCTTCTTTGTCTCCTCAGTCGCCGTGCGCCGCAGCGCGACGATCTTTGCGTCGGCGTCCTTCTCCGCGGCCAGCCGGGCATATTGCAGGTTCACCCCGGACTGTCGTTCCTGCTCGTCGAGTTGAAACAGTTTCGCCTGCAGTTCAGCGCGGACCTGGAACTCGCCGTGAGCTGCGGCCGCCTCTGAGTGGAGAAGGGCCGCCATGCCGCTGATGTTCGCGTCCCGCTGCAGTTTCTCCCGCTCGGCGGCCGCCTTCTTGTGAATCTCATTTATCTCGGCCATGCCCACGGCAGTCGATACAATGTTCTTGGCCATCTCCTGCCGGACCACCTGCGCTTCGCCGCGTTCGGCCTGGGTAATTTTCTTGATTCCTTCGAGGCCTTCGAGCCGCGCCGAATTCTGCAACTTCAGCACTTCGATCGGCTCAGTGCGGCGCTGCTCGTCGGTCAGCTTCGCCTGCTCGGCTGCGAGCTCGATCAGTTTTGCCTTACTCTTATCGAGATCCTCCAGCATTACTGTCTTTTCAGCGCTGAACTTAGTCACGCCGCGCTTGATCGCGTCGCCCAGAGTGTCACCGGTCAGGCCGAGTTCCTGATTTAATTTCTCGACGTTCTTTTGCGTCCGGATGAATTCTTCGTTCACTTGCCGAAGGTTCTGCGGGCCGAGCAGCACCTTGTTCGCGGCCTCGACGCTCTTCATCAGCTCGTCGTTCTGTTTGGCTGTCTCCTTCAGTTGCGTGTTAAATCCGGTCAGATTATCGACGGCCGATTTCACGACTTCGATAAACCCCACGACGGCTAGTCCGCTGAATGCAGCTCGAAGCGCCGCACTGGCGATGGGGCTTTCCGCCGCGATGCCTCGCAAAGCTCGCGGAATCTTGATGCCAAATTCCTCGCCGAGAAGAGCTGCCGCCTCGCGAGCTTCCTTGGTGCTTGCCGTGATCCTCTTGAAATGCTCCGGAACAGGCTGAAGTATGGGGGTGAGCTTTCCAGCCTCAGAATTGATCTGTTGGAACGCCCTCACGGCTCCGGTGTCGTCGACCTCGAGAACGATTGTCGCGGTGTTCATTTGTTAGCGTCGATTTTTGACAGAAGGAATGAATTTGCAGCGTCGGTTCTCACCGGAAGACACCTCTCATTTCACTTGCGAGATGTCTCAGGCTCGGGCGCTGCGAGAGTTGCGGCGGCCCACTTGGTTCAAGTACCGAAGCCCTGAGTTGTTAGCCCGGCCAGCTTGTTTGCGCTGTGGAAGCGCCCGTTCCGGGGGATACAGCTTGTCCATCCATTCGGTAACCTTTTCCTGGCCTGGCTGCGGAGCCCATACGCGGCGGCGCTTGGCTGTCATCAAGGCGTGCCACGCACAGACGCAGTTTTACCTAACCCGCGACCACTTCCTTGCCAACGCCGCGGAAGTCGATCGGCTTCACGCCGAATACGAACTTCACTTTGTACTGCAGCTCGTCGTTGGTGAACTGCGTTCCCTGCGTCGGCAGGTTCGCCAGGTAAAGCTGTGGAGTGTCATAGCCGTCGAGGAAACCCACTTCCAGGAACGGCGCGATCGTCGGATCGCAGTAGTAATACCAGTCGGTCACGTCGGTCAGCAGCGGGTTCACCAGGATGCGCTCGCCATTCGCGCCGAATTGTTGGTACCAATTGTTCGTCCCGGTCATGTTGTTATTGATCTGCCGCGCCGTCGGCTCCAGATCCGGCGGGATCATGATTCCCCACAGCCTCAAGCCGAGCCGGTTGCCGGAATCCTTTTCCGTCTGCTTGTACAGCACTACTTTCCGCGCGTCCAGCTCACCAGAGGAAAGCGCCACGGTGTTTAGGTTGTTGTGCGTCGCGTGGAACAATGCCAAGCCGTCCGGATCGTAGTTCGGCGGCGTGATGAACACGTTGCTGATCTGCGTGGCCAGCGTGTGCCGCGCCGCGCGTGCGATCCGGTTCGGATAGCCCGCGATTTTTTGCAGATCATCATTGCGGATCGTCTCTTCCGAGATCGTGACCAGGTTCCCTTTCTTGGACATCGTGTAGCTGATCTTCTCGTCCGTGGGTTTGGTCAGCTCGGTGTAGACCGCGCCTTCGTTCACGGTCGAGAGGTCCACCAGGTAGCCCTGCCGCACGCGGTCTTGCGATTTGTAATCGCTCAGATTCGATTTCGTGTAGAGCGTGCTCAGTTGATCCGTTATGGCCAACTCGTTGTAGTCCTGAATCAGCCGCTTCGTCATCGAATTCAAAAGCAGGTTCGGAAAGTCCGTGGTCAGCACGGCTTCCGAGACGCGGTAGAAACCGCCCTGGTCAAAGTCCAGATGAATGTCACCGGTGCAATGAATGTAAGCTTCGCGCACGCCACGGAAGGGATGAGAATTACGATCGGCGAGCGCTTCCTTCACGCCGAGCATGGCGTCCATCGCGGCTTGAGTCTTGTCGCGGCCGTCGCGATTTATCCGAATCATTTTTCGAGCCCTCCATTTTGTGCAAAGCAGGGGCCCACTCGAAGAACTGTCCCCGTTTTTATTGCCGTGCTTTCCCTACGCGATCCGGTATTCCCCCGCACCGGAACGCGTGAATCCTTTTCTCAGCGCGAACCGCGCTTCGTCATCTCCGGAACTCGAAAGAGTCATAAGGGCTGAGCACGTCAACCTGGAGGCGAGCGCGCCTTCGCTTGGCCTTTATCTGCCCACGCTCCGCCAGGTCCACGACGGCATCAAGCGAAATTCCCAGGATGGATGCGACGGATTGGACGCTCGCTCTCGTCGCGCGCTTTCTCTTTTTGTTTGTTGTAGGAGGCATTACTTCTTTTCTCCGCTCTTTTGTGGCTTGCGCGGCGCGAGGTCCGCCACGAACTTGTTGAAATAGCCGCCGATAGTTCCAGTGTTGTCGATGAACTCATGTTGCTGGCCCGATTGACGGCGCGGGTCCCACGCGGAGCCAATCCAAGCCACAACGCGCCCGATCAGGGATACGCCGGGGTCGACAGGAATTATGATGTCCGAGGCCTCTTCCAGGTCCGAAAACGGTTTGGGCTTCCCTCCAAGAGCCTGCACAGCCGCCGCGACGTTCAGGCCCATCTCCGTCGTTAAGTGGATTCGGCCAGTAGGTTTGCCATCATCGTCGACTGTAAGCGTCACCGCTCTCGCGTGCAGCCCTCCGCGTCCGCGCCAGCGGGGCGGTTTGCTAGGCCTGTCGTAGTACACAGCAAAAATGGCCCTGTCTCCGAGAGGCAAAAGCAATTCTTTTGTGAGGTTCTTGGCAAATTCGTGCGCACGCTCTGAGGTGGGCTTACCGGCGCGGGAGACGTCGACTGCGAGAAAATCACCCGTATGAACAATGGGGCGCATGTAGTCGTCAGGCGCACGCAAACAGGCCGTTGCCTGCGGCGTCTCTATAGCGGATTTGGGGAATGGCACATAAACTTCCACGCCTTCGCGTATCGCGGAGTGAATTCGGGATAGCACATTTTCGTGAGTGCCGTGGCCAAGATCCTCCACGAGTGGCACGGGCACAAAACCTTGGGGGTCCTTCTCGGACCAATTCTTCAATCGCTTCTCGAAGTTTTTTAGAGACCTATCGATTTCAGGGACAAGCGTCCTCAGAGCCGCTTCGTCCACGCCAGCCTGCTCCCAGAACCAAAGAGCACGCGAAGGAGATTTTTCCTGAGCTAATTTTGCCAACTGGACATAAGCCTCAGTAGAGGGAGTCGCCGATCCCTTTTCCCATCTGACTACTGCAACTCGCGTGATATTCACCTTCGCCGCGAACTCTTCTTGGCTCAGCTCCAATTCGGCTCGAAGCTCACCAATTCTCTGCGCCGGAGACGCCTGCGGAGCCATGCCTAATTTCGCCCTTGACATGTATAGCCGCTACTCTGTAACATCACGTCGTACCTCGCTACACTGTGTATCATGGCTCAAGTTAACACGACTGAATCAGGGCGCAAGACAATTCTTAGCCCGACCCTTGACCAACGAGTAGCCACTCTCGCATTTTCCTCACTGGATCAGGCAATCCGCAGCGCGATGCGCGAGGCCGTACCTTACTCATGCCGCTCAGAAATTTGCAAGAAGATGAGCGACTTTGTCGGTCATCCGATCAGCATTCACATGTTCAACGCTTGGATTGCTCCAGGCCGGGAGCGCGCGCGATTCCCGCTGATCTATGTTGAGGCGTTCTGTCGAGCCACTGGCGATGACCGTTTGAAAAGACTGATGCTTGGGCCAGCCCTTCGCGACTTACTCGAACTGGGCGAACGCGCAGCAGTAATTCTGCACTCGCAGGCGCGAACCGACGAAAAAAGAAATGGGGACGGGGCATGCGAGCGCTAGACCAGCGCACCACGCTCACGGCGATGACCCGCGTTTGCGTCTGCGGATGCCTCCGGAGTTTCGAGCCGTCGCGGCCCTGGCAGAAGTTTTTCGAGCCGTCCTGCCGGAAGAGCAATTGGGAGAATCGCTGGCTCCGTAGGAAGCCCGCCAAAGGCGCACAGAGCGCCGCCAATGCGTCAGAACGCATTTCGCTGAGAGTCTATACCCGGACGCGCATCCAGCCCGGCTCAATTCGAACGACGCTGACGCAGATTGCCCAGCTCAGCCCCGACTTCTTTTTACGCTTGGCGGACGAGCTTCGAAACCACAAACCCAGCGAGGCGAACTGAGATGGCCGCCATTCCCATCACCGGAAAACGAGCAACGAAGTGGACGGCTGCCGCGCGGCTTGGCGCAGTCGGTCGGGTGAGGGAACTTGGACCGCGCACCGAAGAGTCAATCCGTATTGTGGCGGCGGAGGTCGGGTGTTCCGGCCGCACCCTGTATAGATGGCTTCACCAGTTTGATGGTTCAGGGCAGGCCGGCTTGCTGGATTCGCCGCGCAGCGACCGAGGCAAACCGAAAATTATCCGGTTTCCACAAGCCGCGCTATTTATTCTGCTCAAGCACGCGGAAGGTTTGACGATCCGCGCGATCCACAAAAGCTTAAAGCGGGAATGGCCACGGATGTATCCGGGGTTTGGTCTGCCTACTTATTGGATGGTGCGCGGCCTCATCAAGTCCGTCGAAAAAGCAAAATCGGAAACGGGGCGGCCATGACGCGGCTCTTGCTCAAGCAAGTCTGCGAGCTGACGGGATGGACCGAGCGCCATGTGCGCCGCGTCGCCGATCGGGACAAATGGCAGATCCAAATCTCAGAATCGCGCGGACGAAACGGAAAGCCCGAGCGCGAATATTTGTTGACCTCACTACCAGCCGACGCGCAGGCGCGCTTCATGCAGAAAAGTAGCTCCCTGTCAGTAAAAACCGAAACGGCCATCACGAAATCTGGAACCTTGCCGCTCTTTCCATCAGCGCAGCAAATTCAGCAAAGCCCGCGGATCGCGCTCAACGCGGACCAACTCAAAGAGGCTGAGCGAAAGAACGCGGTCCTCGTGGCGGTGGAGGACTGGGACAAGGGCGTCCGCCGCGTCGCGGTCCTCGCGGATGGAAGGAAAGTCTCGACGAAAACCGAGCTACTGGAATGGCTCTCATCGCAGCATGACGTTTCTGTGTCCACTATCCGCAACTGGCTTCGAGCGAAAAGCGAGGGAGGCTTCGTAGCACTCGCGCGTAAGCTCCGTAAAGATAGAGGGCATTCCAAGCTTCCCCCGGAAGTGGCCGCTTTTCTCGAAGGCAAGTATTTGAACTCCGAGGAGTGTCACTCGCGCCAGGTTTGTTGGGAGGCGCTGGTGCGCGAGTGGCCCAAGATGAAGAAGAAGGGCGATCCGCCAAGCTATGCCACCGTGCGCCGCCATCTGGGGAAGCTGCCAGAGCCGCTAAGAATTCTCGCGCGGGAAGGGAAGCGTGCGTATGACAGCCGATGCGCGCCGTTTGTGCAGCGCGGCCCTGTTCCGGTGATGGACTGGTGGGTTTCCGATCATCGCGTGTTCGACGTGCTGGTACGAAATTCACTTTTCATGGAGAAGAAACCAGACGAGGCGTTCCGCGTCTGGATGACGGCGATCTTCGATTGGGGCTCGCGAAAGCTGGTGGGCTTCTGTTTCGCGCCCACGCCAAGCTCGCGGACGATCAGCTCCGCGCTGCGCATGGCAATCCTCAACTGCGGCATGCCCGGGAACCTCTATTGGGATAACGGCAAAGATTATCAGAAGGCCCGCGATGACATCGAGGCCGTGACGCTTTCCCAGGAGGCGACGGCGCTGCTGGCGCGGGATCGCGTCAGCGTCACGAGCGCGCTGCCATTTCACCCGCGTTCGAAACCAATCGAGTCCTGGTTCGCTGGCTGGTCGAAACACTTCGATCCCATCTGGCGGCCGGCATATCTCGGCAACAGGCCGAGCAACAAGCCGGAGAGCGCGTCCCTATCGGAAAAGCAGCACGAAGAGTTCCTCGCTGGCAAGCGCGCGGAGAGTCCCCTGCCTACGGATGCGGAATTCATCGCGGCGGCGATTCAATACAGCGAGGAGTTCAACGACACTCCGCTGAAAGCGCCTTCTTGGCTGCGTGATCGGCGGCCGAACGATGTGATGGAACGGCAACGGCCGGAGCGCTCCCGCGTTCCGGTGAATCCGCGGCTGCTGGACATTTTGCTTTCCGAGCGCGTGTCGCGGACGGTGACGCAAGGCGGCTGCGTGCGCGTCGACAACATGACGTACGAGCCGACCGAGGAAAGCCTGTTCGCGATGGACGTCCGCAAAGGGCGCGACGTGATCGTGGTTCGCGATCCCTACAACCTGCAGGAAGCGACGGCCGCGGAACCGGAGACGATGCAATTCATCGGCGAGCTGCGCGTCAAGGAATTCGTGGCGCAGTGCCCGAACGGCCAGATCACGCGCGATCAGATCAAAGCCAACATGCGGAAGGCGCGCTCGCTGCGCAAAGGCTACGGCGAATACCTGGCGTCGCTGCAGGCGATTGCGACGAGCCAGGGATGGAAGACGGAGCGCGAAGCGCTGCTGGAACGCGCCGGCGTGCTGACCGGTACCGACGGCGCACCGATGCGCGGACTGCCTGGCGCGCGCCGGGCGCAACTGCCCAATGCGCCTCGGCCGCGGCGGCTGCTGCAGCCGGCGTTTGTTTCCGACGCGGTCGCCGAGGACGCCGATGTGTTTCGCGACGTGAAAGTGGAGGACTGATATGCGGGGGACGGAAATTCTGCAAACCAAGAGCTACCGGATTTTGCTGGAGCGGCTCGGCGACGCCGTCGACGACGGAGTCAATTCGATCGTGTACGGGCCGCCTTCTTCAGAGAAATCCTTTGTGCTGGAAAATCTCTGCAGGCATTTTCTCGCGCAGGGCAAGCCGGTGATTTATGTGTACTGCGGTCCGCGCACGACGCTGACGCACCTGTATCGAGGCGTGGCGGAAGCCGCGCAGATCGCCGTGCGGTCGAGCCATCGGTGGGGCTGCCGGTACGCGGTGCTCACCGCGCTGCAGGCGCGGCCAAAGCTGCCAGCGATCGTGTTCGACGAAGCGCAACACCTGGACCTGGACGCGCTCGAAGGCGTGCGCGAAATCCACGATATGACGCGGCGTGAAGATCGCCACGGCTGCGGCATCATCCTGGCCGGCAGCCACACGCTGCTGCAAAGTTTTTTGCATCCACTGCGGCGCCCGCGGCTGGAGCAGGTGCTTTCGCGGTTTCCGCATCGCGAGCAGCTCGAGGGGATGTCGAAGGCGGAGATCCTCACGCTGGCCGGCCGCGCGTTTGGGAACGGAAAACCGGCGAAGTTCTCTGAGGCGCAGGAAAAGAAACTGCTCGAACGTTGCACAGTCGACGATCCATACTTCGTTGACGGCAGCGGCAAGCCTGCACCGCGCAAGTATTACTCCAGCCGGAGGCTGCTGGAATACATCCGGCAGCAAAAAAGAAATTTGAAGGTTGTTCCATCGGAGGACGTTGGGTGAAGCATCCCCGCGTCCTCGCGCTGACTTTGTTCGCCGCGGCCGCGTGTTCGGTCGCGGCGGCGAAGCATTCGCGCGAAGCGGTGCGTGTGGAGCTGCCCTTTCAAACGACTAAGACGGCGAAGCTGATGATCGTGCGCGTGACGATCGCAGGGAAGACGGGCGATTTTCTTTTCGACACCGGCGACGAACTGACGTTGCTCGATCGTGAGTTCGCGGGCTTTCCGAAACCGAAGCGGGACAAAGACGGCTCACACTCTGACGGGCAATCCGGAATTACGACGGTGAAGTGGGTTGATGTCGGCCCGATGTGCTTGGAGAAATTCTGCCTGGATAAGAGGAAGGTCGGGATCGCAGAGCTTGGCGTCTTTCCGCGCCTGGGGCGGCGCATCGACGGGATTGTCGGGCAGGACTTGCTTCGGGAATTTGACCAGGTCTCGATTGACTACAGAACGGAAGTTGTGACGCTGACAATCAGCGGGGGAGAAGCGAAATGAGTTCGAAGATTTCACCACCACAGTTGAAACGGCTGCAAACACTTTGGGGTCTTTTCTGCTCTCAGGCGCAGCTCGATCCAAAGGATCGCGAAGCGCGTCTGCACTGGGCCGCCGACGTGATTGGACGGCAAGTTGATTCGTTCGGTGAGCTGAGCGCCGTCGAGGCTGCGATGTTGATTGATGCCATGCAGAGGCACCTGCCCTCGGAGCTCGTGAGCAGGACGCGACCGTCGCGGCGTTTGGCCCAAGCCTATGGCACAGCCGGTCGTCGCGGTCGAATCGAAAAGGAAGTTCGGCTAGTGGACGCCGAGACACTTCGCGTGCTCGATGCGCTGCTCGGAAGTCTTGGCTGGACGCGCGAAAGGTTCGATGCGTTTCTGCGGTCGCCGAAATCGCCGGTGCACAGCGGCGCGATCCGCACGCTGGCCGAAGCGAACCGCGCGATCTGGGCGCTGAAAAATATCTTGCGGCACTCGCAGACGACGCCCGGCGCACCGTCACTGCGCCGCGCGGGGTGAAAAGTTTTCGGCGGCGAAGCAGACCGCCCGAAAGGGAAGAGGATAAGAAAATGAAAGCAGGGACAATGCTGAAAACCAATCCTAAGAGTCACAGAGGCCAAGCAGGGCCATTGCGTAACGCGTCGGGAAAAGACTGGCCGACGAGAGGCAGCGGTCTGGTCGAGGAAGATACCAATCTTGTCCTCAGACTACGCACCGTCTTCGATAAATTAGACGATGACCTTGTGGACGATTGCTTTGGCGTCGCGCTTCTTCCACACCCTATCATGAGCGCCGTCGACTTCGCCCGATTCCTTTCTATCGTGCTAATTCCAACGTTCGCAGCTCAAGATTCGACCGGGGTTCCCGCGAGTATTTTGATCAGTTCAATCTGGCATGAGGCGCCCTATGAATTGATCGATGATCTGGCCAACGGGATTAGGGAATGCGCATCTCGAACAAATGATGTTTTCAGAACGGGCAAGGCGTTTCCCAGCATTGAAGCAGCTTTTATCAATTACGCCGAAAGGTTGGCGGTAGATCCTCGATTCCAGGAAGTGATAAAGACCAAGCATGATCCCGCCAGATGCCTCAAGGAACTCAGGGGGTGCCAAGTGTGGGCGCACCCCAAGAATTTAGTCCACACAATCATCGAATACAAGTTGCAGGAACTGGATGCGCCGAACCGGCAGATGCACGGCCATTTCCGATGAACCCCAGCGAGAAGACCTTCGAAACAGGCGACAGCTTTCTGGCCGCGTTTCTACTGGCGAAAAATCGGACCATCGTTGCGATCCGAACGGACGCGAAGCGAAAATGGGGCGCGATTTTCGTCTTTGACGACCCCGACCAAAAGATAGGCAGCCCGTCAGGGCTTCAACACGAATACTTTGCAGACGGCCTCGTGTCGGCACGGACGTTGGGCCGGCACTTAGACCGGCTGCGTCGCTGCGTCCGCGAGCAAACAGAATGTGGCAACGCGTTCGATCGGCAAGCCCTGGCCAATCTTTTCCCCACGGAGCGACGCGAGAAAGCGAAAAAGAAGAAAGCACTGCGAGGCCTGCGTCTTCTGGAACTGCGGGTGCTGCTCTTCCTGTGCACACCTTTATTCGGAGATGACCGCGCCGCGCGGCTCGCATGGTCTTCCGGAATCATTGGTCGCCCCGTGAGCAGCTTCAGAGAGCTGCTCGCATTTGAGGCAGAACAACTGATCGATCTGTTGCTGAAGGCGGCCCGTAAAGAGCAGACCGGAGGAAGGCGGCCCGAAAGCTCCGCGTCGATTCTGACTTCTAAAGCTTCTGATGAAAGAGGTCACTAGATGGGATTCGATCCGCAGGATGTGCTGAGAATGATGGAATTAGACCTCGACGTTTCAACGCTGTTTGTATCGGCTCGCTTGACATTAGAAGTGGCCGCGTAAAGAAACCAAACACCGCACACTCTGCGGATTCGATTTAGAAAGAGGCAAGATGAGTTTAATTTTAGCTTTTCACAATCCCGATTTCGGCGTCGTGTGTACGGATGGCCGCGTCTCCCAGCGTCACCTAGACGGTAGCCACACAGCCGTTCCCGACGAAGTAGGAAGGAAGTCTGTAGCACTAAAGCCGGATTTGATTCTTGCCGGTTCGTCGTCGTGGAGTAAGGAACTGGATTACTACATTTTTGGCCGGGTGCAAGAACTCGTTCAAGCCTGTCCCCCTCTCAGCTTCGCAGAGATCGCGTCAGCGATTCCCACTGTCGTCGCAAGCGCCTACGCCCGGTTTCCGATTCCACCTGAAACCAGAATTAATCTAATTCTGCTTGGTTACGATGCCAATGAGCGGCGCGTCCGCAACATGGCCCTTGCTTTCACAGACGGAGCGTGTGATCGGAGTGAGTATGAATCGGGCGCTGTCGCTTCTGGCTTCGTCGAGCCGGAACAGGAGATCGGGCGCAAGATTTTAGATGGTATGGGCGACGAACGCACGGTAGACGCGGCGTGTGCGGCAATGGCCGCGCTTGCTGCGCAACTCGCGGAGAGCCGTCCGAACGTAATCGGGCCGCCGTACTTTTTCCATGTTGTTGAACGCAATGAGAAAGGACAAGCAGCGTGAACGAAGCTCCTAGACATCATTTGAACAAGCACCTAGACAACATCCCTGACGGGACAACCTACTCCCGCATCCTGTCCACGCGAGTCAATACTGGTCGCCCGACAATTGACTTCGCTGAAGCCATTCACAATAACAAGAACGTCGATAACATCGGCGATGGCTCGACCTATGCCCGACCCTTGGCGTCTGCACTTTCCAGCGGCGCAGTCAAGGCCGCACACATCAGCAATCAGGCGGTTGGACAGCAGACCATCGGGGCAACGCTATGTCAGGGAAGTCCTGGAACGAACTTGGTATTCAGTGGGTGGAGGAAGGTGGCCTCCACCACGATCAACGTCCCGGCTGGTACGACATCAATTACGCTGACTTGCAATCAGCCAGCACAGGCTGGGGGCGGTGCTGGTTCCGGATTTCAGGGAATAGGCTTTGCGATCTATTCGGGTGCCGACCCCGGAACTCCGCAGGTGTTCCATTCTGGTGGTAGTGGTTCTTTCAGCCTTGCACTCAGCAGTCCAGTTTCCGGTAACGGATTGACCCTTGCGCTGTACGTAACGGGGTCCGGAGTAAACGACGGTTTAAGCACCAGCGCCCTAAGTAGCATGACACAGACTGTTGTGCAAATTCTGAACGCTGGAGCATTGGCATGAAAAGATACTTATTTGTGCAAGACAACGCACAGCTTGATAAGCTGCTTGATACGGCGCCTGGCTGGGGTATTTTGTTTAGAGATGGAACCCACGCGGTTATCGAAGCGCATCACATCGGCATCGAAGTGGCGCTACAGCCGATCCTTATAAAAAAGGTTCCCCACTTGGCAGCAGGAGCCGCTTTATTTTCGGCGTCATTGCCAGCGGCGCTTAAAGCGAAACTCTCCGCGATTATAGGGGCGGTCACTGTGTATGACCTTCTCTCTGGACTTATCGGGTCCGACTTTTCAACTTAGTTTTTAGGCGATTGCCGCTTCCGCGACGCCCGGAGAAACCAAGGCTTGACCTACGCCGGAATGTGAAAAGATGTCCGTTGGATGTCCGTTGGATTTTGGCCACCGCTGAGCATGTCCGCTGGATTAACCCTGCATAATCAATAAGATGAGAGGAGCGGTACGCCGCGCGCCGGAGATGTCCGTTGGAATGGCCGTGGGATGCCAGATAACTGCCGTGGAATCAGTGAGCGCACTAGCTCCGCTCGCCGCTTTACTCCAAAAAAGCGTGACCTCGGCAAGCCCGGCGAGCGAAACAACAACAAGTCCCTAAGTCCCTCTAGTTTCTGCGACTTCCCGCGAACCCCCGCGATCTCCCGCCATTCCGCCGCCACTTCAATATATCGTGACCCGACCTAGTGTCCCCCCTCCCCCTAGGTTTTTCACAAGTGTTGATTCTAAAGGTAGTTAAAGTGCTTTGTTTTGATACACTTTTGCAAGTGTTGATTTTAAAGATAGTTAGTGAGGGATACACTCGGTCCGATTCGGAGGCTGGAGATGCGTACGATGGCGCCACGCGCATAGGAGCTTCTTGATTGGGTACTGGTCAGGTTCCGGATTTGTGCGCCAGGGCGCGTGGGATTACGCGCCCTTGGCAGTTGAGTTCGTGGGACTTGGCTGCGCGTGCCGGTAATTAGCCTCTTACGCTGACGGACAACGGCTGCCGCAAGCGAAAGCTGAGGCGGGTCTCCGCAGGCAGCGTGACCTCCTTCTTGCCTGTGGCTGCTGCCCCCGCCGTTCCGGCACCGGCACCGACCGCACTGCCAATCAAAGCGCCCGCGCCACCTCCGGCGAGACCTCCGATGAGCGCACCGCCCGCAGCGCCGCCGCCGATGAAGCCGAGATTCCGCTTATTGTGGTTCCTGCCCTTCAAGCTGTAGGTGCTGCTCTGCACGTCATAAGACTTGCTGTCCACTTCGATGGAGTTGAGCGCCACGGCCAAACGAGCGGGCACGTGAAGCCGACCCGACTCCTTGGCGTCCACTACTCGTCCGGAAACCTTCGCGCCCTTCGGAATAACAACGTTGCCGTCAATGACGACGGACTCCGAAGTGCTTGCCGCAAAGATTTCGCCGGCGTGGCTGTTGTTACTCGATAGCGTTTCGTCAATCGTGACGCGGATGGTCGTGCCTTCGGGAATGACGAACTCCTTTCGGGTTTCCAATAAACGGCCGAGAGCGCTCTTGGATTCATCCTTGGCTGCAGCGGCCGTTTTTGCGGGATCGGCATCTTTCGCTGCGCTGGGTGACGTCGTGCAGCCGGCAAGCGCGAGCGGCAAAACGACACCCAGTACCATTACCATGGCAGACTTTGCTTGGATCATTTTCCCTCTTACCTCCGATGAAGACGGCCCCACACAGGCACACGGCTTGCCAGAAGAGGTGTTCTCTAACGCGCTGAAGCACAGATAGTTAGCTCTGCGGGCGAGAGATCAATCGTGTAAAAGTTTCCGGGCTAGTCAATCGTTTCCTGTAGGAGCCCTGACGATGTAGAAAGCGCGGCCCTTCGAGGCCCGGCTGCGTCAGGCAGGCTCAGGATAACAAGACCGCGGCACTCCAAACGAGCCGAGTTCGAGGAGCCGCTGGCGGACATGGACGTTCCTAGAAGAAAGATTTGGGATTTTTGGGGAGTCTCGCGGAGGCGAGGCGTGCTTCTGAACGAAAACAGTCTACCAGAGCGATATTTACTATGTCAATAAAATTCAAGGGCGCGGCAGTGCCGTACCGCGGAAGATTTGAAAAAT
>Ga0137359_10001532_pt1 | contig 18361 bp, 13 predicted proteins | sample Mad1_40_16metaG_FD_108281 | JGI IMG/M metagenome (GOLD analysis project Ga0137359, IMG submission 108281) | Vadose zone soil microbial communities from Angelo Coast Range Reserve, California, USA - Mad1_40_16 metaG | ecosystem: Environmental > Terrestrial > Soil > Vadose zone | place: USA... | reverse complement strand
GGGCGACAGACGGTTGGCGTGAATACACGATTGATTTCGTTTCGGGGCCGTCCGCGAGCGCAGTGGAAATCAGCCTACAGCGTCAGCCGTGCGACAAGTCTCCTTGTCCGATCTTTGGGCGCCTCTGGTTGGACAGATTCTCTTTACAAAAGTTGTGAAGCGAGAACCATTCGAACGCCAGGATAGTTGGCCCCAGAGCGTGATCCGCGTTTCAATAGGCCGGTGTTTAATCCCTTGTTGACATCACGCTGGGCGTGATATAAGCCGTCACAGATACTCAAGGAGGTCCGAACCTATATGGCCGGATTTTATCGCTTAGTCTCTCTTGCTTTTTGGATCCTGGGCTTGCTAACTACCGTTGTGCTGTTGGTAGGAAGAATAGTACGTCCGCTCCGCGGAATGTTGGAGGACAGGCTGGAGTTCCGAAGCCTGTTGTGGCTCGCCGGCGTATTCTTTTTGGGGTCGATTGCTACCTGGGCCGTCGCCCGATCTTCGAGGGAGTGAGTGATTGATTTTACCGCCACGATTGATGCGAACCCAGCGCGTGGGGTGTCGTTGAATTGATCACGCCGGCGCTACGAGGCGCAACGAGCGTTTCAATTTTGCGGTTTCGGAATAACTATCGGGGTATCATCGTCCACGGGCTCTTCACCCTGATCTATTGAGCCTCTTGGTGGAGGTGAGGCCCGGACACGCACTTTCAATTCCTGATAGGCTTGCCTGACTTGAGCGATATCGCAGGATGTCGGAGCTGCCATATCATTCGGCACATTCACTACCTTAAACTGATTCATTAGCGTGCTCTTCGGCTTGCAGCTATAGCAATCGAGCAATCCGAGGTTGTGGCCCAGTTCATGGGCCATCGCGTCGCGGAGGGCCTTGGAATTAGTCAGCACCGGATCGATGATTATGGCGGCGTAGTTTATGATTTGATCGTGGTGAAAGCTATAAGCTTTGAGTTCGGTTGCGTGACGCTTAGCCTTGTCAAATACCAATCCCCGCATGACTGTCAGGCAGTTTTCGCAAGTGAGCTCTAACTCTGCGTCTCCCTGGTATTCAAACTTCACACGCGAGCCGGTTAATTCCGACACGTCATTCCAGTTTTGCAACGCTGTAAGCAGGTAAGGAATCTGTGCCGGCTCGAAATCCGCAGCCCGAATGTAAACCTTCACGCGGGCATTAGCGGCCCAGGTCCAGAAGCCGATACCTGGCGCTTGTTGGCCTACCCGGCACGGAGCCAGGACTGGCGGAGTTTGAGTCTGTGCATCTCTAACGCTGAGGCCACAGACCAGCGATAGGAGCAATAGGGATACTGTTCGATTTATTTTCATTTCGGATTACCGATGACCACTCGGGAAGGCGCCGCTCATAAGGAATTGGGACCGATGAACAACCAGGCGCTGCGAATCAAACAAGTAAAACCCTGGTTTCTCTGTGCCCGGTGACGTTAGCACCAATGCACGCTCTGATCGGGGCAACTCGGTTCGGGTATTGACCGAAGACTTGGCCGCGGCAGCTCCGCCAGCCAGAGGACGTTGTATATCAAACACAGAGAAATTTTCCTTCTCCAGACCGATAGAGGGAAGCGCTAGAGCGCTATCTACTCGGGCCGGCTCGGGCCGCCGCACATCATCTGACGCCACACCAGCAATCTGCCGCTCCTCTTGATAGACGCTCCTCGTTGTTGCCACGTCACAACTGGACGGCCCAACCAGGCCATTGTTCTGATTGAGTCCGGGAAAGGAATTCATCAGCGACTGCTTCTTCTTGCAACTCGGACAGTCCCAGAGTCCCAGGCCATGTCCCAGTTCGTGTGCAACGAAGCCCTCCAGGGCCCTGGGTTCGGTAATGCCAACATCAAGATCTATCCAGGCAGTAACCAACAACCGGCCTTCGTCCATCTTCATCGGGTTAAAAAACGCGTAGTGATGCCTGTCGTTAGCGAATACTTCGCGCCGGGTCACTGTTAGACAGCTCCGACAGGTCATGCGGCTTTCGGTTTCGCCTGCGTACACGAATCGTACTCCTGATCTGATTTCCTGATCTGCGGTGGTCCATGTCTTCATGGCCGCGAGTAAGGCCGAAGTCTGTTCCGGCGTGAACATATTGCGGGAAAAGTACACTTTGACTACCGCATCGGCTGGCCAGTGATAGGCCCCAACTGGCGGCGAATTGCGGTTCGTAGTGCAAACCTCGGGCCTGCTTGTCGGGCGAATTATTGGCAGGCGAGACTCGCTCGGCGCGGCGCGTATTTTAGATGAGGGTTGCCCTTTGGCTGGCGATGTCGTTGTCTTCGGGGCCGATTCTTCCACGATTGGCTGGGCGCCATCATCTACTTCTTTGACGCTAACCTTGCTGGCGAATAGTTTGTAATCGTAATAGCGAACCCTGATCCGGTAACGAACGTCACGCTCCTGGAAATGCAAGCCATCGTCGGCCTCGGTGCGAGACGGAAAGGCGAGGGCCTCCTTGATTGGCTCGCGCCAGGTCACGAACATTGGGAAGCGCTGTTTACCCTGTGGCTCTACGATACCTTTGAGCTTGACGATCTGGAAAGTGTTTGGATCGACCCAGACACGTCCGATAAAGAAGCGTTCTTTCATGTGGCTCGGATCGGGCTGCACCAGCGGGGTAACATCAACCGCGAAGAGTTGTCGGGCGTCGACCATCTCGGTGCCGGCATAGGTTAACTGGTATTTCGAAGCCTCGACTATATCGATACCCAACAGTTGGCTGCCCTCCAGATCCTGAATGTCCTCCTTGGTAATGCGCATTTCATGGATCGTTGATGCCGGGTGAAAGATGATACGTTCGATACGGCGGCCTCGGTCGTCGAAGACGTATTGAGAATTCCGAATGTATTCGCCCGTGACCTCGCCGTTGGGACCGATGGTCTGCAGAACCACATCGCGTTTAAAGGTGTGCTGATTAAGGGCTTCGCGTACTTTGGCTTCCGCGGCCACAAAGCCGGCAAGGATTCTGGTGGACTCGGGCGTCCCGAGGGCCTCGGTTCTGAGAGGGGTCCCGACACGTAAATTAACCCCGGAGTTGGTAAGAGATGGAACCGAAGATTGCTGGGAAAATGCTGGGCGGGCAAAGGCTATGAAGATAAGGAGGACGCTCAGCCTCCACATTTCTTTAATGAGAAGTTTCTGCATTTGATTACTCCCGGAGAGTGCATTTCCCGAGTCGAAAGGCGACTGCGTTGGGATACGCGCCGGCTTCCTCGGGGGAAAAGCTCATAGGTTGATTGTGTGAGACCTAACTACTCTCGGGGCGACGTTTGACAGGAATGAGGAGTAAAGAATCTCCGAATGGCGGCCGATTGAACCGGGGTCTAAAGGAAACGACCCAACCGCACCTAAAGACTCTAACACAACGCCGTTGGCATGGTCAATACATTGTTGGCCCACGTTCAACCGGCCGAGGTTTCGACAGGGGAGAGGGCTTTTCGGGAAACGACGCGGAATTGCCTGTTTAGATAAGGGTCGGCTCGCAAAAGGGGACGGCGATTCCAAGGAAGGAATGCATTGACAGCAAGTCTCCTATGAACTAGAGTGATGAGCCCTTAATCTGGTTTCGGATTCGGTAACGTGCGAGAAATATTCGCGTTGGCCCCACGTCGCTGAGTTTGATGACCCCGCTGCTTAGTCGGCGATGGTAGCCAGTGAGTGTCAGATTTCTTCGCCACGCGGGAAGTGAGTGTCTCGTGAAGATTTAATCTGAGGTTGGCCAGAGCGATCGAGGTGTTCGGGTTCCCCTGCATGGGAGTGTGCAGATCTTTAGCTTTCGAAGTAGCATATCAGTCACCTCTTCGCGCCTTGGGGGGTAATCCTCCATAACCTGCGCGTTCGGTCCAAAAACTTCTTCATGCAATAGCACTCTGGCGCACCAATAACACTGGCGCCAATCAATCGCCTCAGTTCGATCTCGTTTGGACGAGTGCCGGCGTTAGGATTCGCCTCTCTTTTCTTTACCGAGGTGACGACACCGAAATCGATTTTTGACGAGGAAAAAGAGAGTTCACATGAGGGAAAACACTTAACAGCGAAACGAGTAGCAATAAATCGACGCACACTTGCGCCGATCATAATGGTTTTATCTGAATGCTGCCTCGCGAGAGAGGTTTCCCCTCGGGGTCCCGCATGAATCGCACCGATACATGCAAGCGCGGAATAGTGAGCACGAACAAACAACGAAATGAAAGAGAAAGAAGGTCAATCATGAGACTGGCTTTGAGAACAACAGTCCAGGTATGCCTCGTTAGTCTTTTGCTAATCTTCTCGATCCACGAGTCGAGAGCACAACAGGCCTCAGCGGTCGCGAGCGGAAAAACTGGCAGGACCGTTGGGGAAGAGGCCGGCGCCAGGAAGACCGACCCATTGGTAACGGACTCGCGCTATCGAATTGGGCCCGGTGACGTGCTCGAGGTTCGGGTAGCAAGAGCGCCGGAGCTCTCTCGTGACGCAGTGCGGGTGGATCAAGGCGGCAATATCCGTATGCCGATGCTGGACGTTGATATTCCGGCGGCCTGTCAGACCGAAGGGGAATTATCGCAGAATATCGCCAAGCTTTACCGGAAGTATAAGAATGATCCGCACGTCGACGTCTTTGTGAAAGATTTTCAGTCGCAGCCCGTGGCCGTGATTGGCGCGGTGCACGGCGCAGCCCAATTCAAGATGCAACGGCAAGTCAGGTTGTTGGAGCTGATAAGCCTGGCCGGCGGACCGACTGATGGCGCGGGACAAACTATACAAGTCGTTCACGCCGGAGGCGGCCCCATCTGCCAGCAATCAGGCGGCCCGGGGTCTGACGGGACGGATTCTTCCGCTTTCGTAACCTACAAATTAAGCGACACGCTCCACGGCCTGGCCGAAGCGAATCCCTTCGTGCAGCCGGGGGACATAATTTCGGTGCCGCTGGCGGATCAGGTCTTTGTGTTGGGTAATGTACGGAAGCCTTCCGCGATTTCGCTGAAAGAACCGCTCACAGTCTCACACGCGATTGCGATCGCGGGGGGCACTGCTCCAAGTACCAAGAGAGACAAAGTAAGAATTATTCGCCAGGTGCCGGGAAGCACTCAGAAGCAGGAAATCTTCGTAGATTTAAATGCTATTGACAAGAACAAGGCTGTGGATGTGGCCCTATTGGCGAATGATGTTGTCGACGTACCGATCTCGGGAACCAAGAGCATTCTGCGAAGTTTGCTCGGAACGGTTGTCCCGACAATTTCGCAACTACCGGTACGCGTGATCCCATAATGATGCAACGAATTGAATTCAGTCAGGAGAATTGAGATGGACCCGAATGAAAACGGCAAGGCTCCGTCAGAAGTCGCTAAGGCGTTAGCGGTGATTTCCAACGTGTCTCGTGGGCTACCCGCGTCGTTTACCGGCGCGGAAGACAATAGATACCCCGGCAGCTATGGCGCGCCCAATCGCGTCGAGGAAGGCGTTCGGTTTCGCGATGTATGGACGGCCATTAGCAAACGCCGTTGGCTGATCGTGATTATTGTCTCGCTCATCACGGCAGTTACGGCCGTGATGTTGGCGCGCAAGCCCGACATCTACTTGTCTGAGGCGGATGTGCAGGTTGATACTGAAGGACCGGCCTCGGGATTGACTTCCGGTAAAGGCAATAACATCATCGTCGATACCGGTACAGACCCCAGCTATTTCAATACTCAGTTGCAGATTATTACGAAGCCCGGGCTTCTGCGGCGGGTCGTGAAAACTCTGGACCTTGAGAACAATCCGGATTTTTTGCGGGCGCAAGCCAACGACACAACCTGGCATCGCCTGTTGCGCACCTTCGGTTTGCGCGGTGCCCCCGCGCCAGCCGAGACCGCTAGCAAGAAAACTGACGGCGGCAAGTTGTCGCTCGATAAAGAAGTCGCTTCGGCAAGTGCACCCGACAATTTGGAAGAGTCGGTCCGGCTCGAGCCCTATGTGAGTTCGCTTCAGAGCGGACTGAAAGTCGATCCGGTTAAAGACGAGCGACTTCAGTTCAGCGAAACGCGTCTGATCAGCATTAAGTTTACCCATGCGAATCCAGTCGTGGCCGCGAAGGTCGCGAACGCGGTTGCTAATGCATTCGTCCTTTCCAACATGGAGCAGAAAACCAAGTTTACCAGCACGACCGGAGACTTCCTGCAACAACGAATCGCGGAACTACAGTCCCAGATTCGCACCGATGAAGAGCGCCTGATTAATTATGCCAAAGGGCATGAGATTCTTACCCTCGATGCGGCGCAGAACACTGTTGTCGATCGATTGTCGGGACTTAACAAACAACTGCTCGAAGCTGAGAACGACCGCAAGATTGCCGAGGCAGCCTTTCGCGTTAGTAAAGAGCCTAACGCGGCTAACGTCCTGGCCGCAGGCAGTGGTAAAGAGCTTGAAGGGCAACTTACCGTTCTGAAGCAGAAGCGCGCACAATTGCTTGTCGATAACACTGAAGAATGGCCTGAGGTTAAGGAAGTCGAAAAACAGATCGCGGCGTTGGAGAAAGATATCCAGGACTCGCGTTCAAGAGTCGTTTCCAGCCAGGCACAGACCATCGAGGCACGTTATCACGAAGCCCTGCAGCGCGAGCAGGCGCTACGTACCGCTTTCGAAGAACAACGCGGTGCGACGCGGACACAGAACGAAGCGGCCATCAATTACAAAATTATTCAACAGGGGATCGACACCAATAAGGGCCTACTTGACGGCTTGCTGCAACGATCCAAAGAGAACGATGTCATTCTGGCCGGCACGCCAAACAACTTGCACGTCACGGACTATGCAACGCCCCCGCGCGCTCCGATTGGTCCTAATCGACTTCAGGGAATAGTGCTCGCGTTTCTCTTTTCGTTGGGCTTCGGCATCTGCCTGGCAACCATGCTTGAGTATCTGGACGACAGTATTCGTTCCAGTGAAGATGTGGGCAAGATGCTGCGACTGCCTACGCTGGCGACAATTCCAGTGCTCAAGAAGGGCAAAACGCGCCGATTGCTTGGGGAGGGGACTACCTCTCTGAAACTGCAAAAGGGGAATGGAAACGGGAATGGGAACGGAAATGGAAACGGCAACGGACATGGCCGACTCAACCCCGCGCTCCTGCTCGATCTGGATCAGCGTTCGCCGTTGGCGGAAGCTTATCGCCACTTACGCACTTCCGTCTTGCTCTCATCCGCCGGACGCGCGCCGAAGACTCTGGTGGTCACTTCCTGTGTGCCTGCTGAAGGTAAGACGACAACGGCGATTAACCTGGCCGTGACCCTGGCTCAAACGGGAGTTCGCGTGCTGGTAATTGATGGTGACATGCGGCGGCCGAGCGTCCATCGAGCTTTTGGTGTTGAAAACAAAGGCGGACTAAGCAACATCCTCTCGAGCGACATGAATGAAGCCGAAATGCTCGATTTTATCCAGCAGGAAAAAGAAAGCGGCCTATATTTATTGACGTCAGGGCCAGCGCCGCCTAACCCGGCTGAATTGCTGGGTTCCGAGCAGATGCGCAAAGTTGTGCTCAAACTCGGTGCGACGTTCGACCATATAGTGATCGACTCTCCACCCATTGCTTCGTTCACGGACGGCGTTTTGGCGGCGGCGATTTCCGACGGTGTCATCCTGGTAGTTCATGCCAACGAATGTTCGCGCAAGGTGGTCCAACGAGCGCATCAAGCCCTGATCGATGTGGGAGCCAAGGTCCTGGGCGTGGTCCTAAACCGCGTTAATCTGCACTCGCCCGACTATCACTACAATTATCAGTACTACTCGAAGTACAGTTCTGAGTACACCGAGTCCAGGGGAGCGTAACAAGTTCAGAAGTCGGATATCGGTAGAACTGGAAACCGTTTAAAACGGTTTCCCTTCTCAAAACGAACCAATTAATCACCGGGCTAAGCCTCGGTGCCAAGAAGAAGGCCGTTAGAATTCAAACGTCAGTTACCGGCTGACCGGCGCCTTAATTTCTGACTTCTGACTTCTGACTTTCTGATCTCTGACTTCTATGTCTTCTGACTTCATAGTTTTCGGCGCGCCGAAAATTGAGCAGGACGAAATTGACGAAGTTGTTCGCTGTCTCGAATCCGGCTGGATCGGCACCGGCCCGCGGGTCGCCCGGTTTGAAAAGCAGTTTGCCTTGTATAAAGGCCAACCCTTTGCCGCGGGCGTCAGCTCCTGCACCGCTGCCATGCACCTGAGCGTTTTGGCCGCCGGCATCGGCGCCGGCGATGAAGTGATCACCACGCCGATGACTTTCTGCGCGACGGTCAACGCAATCGTGCACGCTGGCGCGACGCCGGTGCTCGCCGACATCGATCCGGGGACAATGAATATCGATCCGGCGGAAGTCGAAGCCCGCATCACTTCCAAAACCAAAGCAATTCTGCCGGTCCATTTCGCCGGACGTGCGGCGGACATGGACGCGCTTACAGGAATCTCGGCTCGTCATAAACTGAAATTGATCGAAGACTGCGCGCACGCGATCGAAACCGAATACCATGGCTGCAAGGCCGGCACCTTCGGCGACTTTGGCTGCTTCAGTTTCTATGCCACCAAGAACGTCACCACCGGCGAAGGCGGGATGGTACTGACAAAGAATGAAGCAGACCTCGCGCGGATAAAAATGCTGGCACTGCACGGTATGAGCAAAGACGCCTGGAAGCGTTTCAGCGACGAAGGCTACAAACACTACTTTGTCGTCGAGACGGGCTTCAAATACAACATGATGGATTTGCAGGCGGCCATCGGCATTCACCAATTGCAACGCGTCGAATCAAACTGGCTGCGCCGGGAAGAGATCTGGCAGCAATACAATGAAGCCTTTGGCGGTTTACCCGTGACCTTGCCGGCCGAGACTGAGCCGGAAACACGCCACGCTTATCATCTCTACACGATGCTGATTGATGAGACGCGCGCCGGGATCAGCCGGGATGAATTTCTTGATGAGATGACCGCAAAAAACGTCGGCGTAGGCGTGCATTACCTGAGCGTGCCGGAGCATCCGGTCTATCAGGCCAGGTTTGGATGGCAGCCGGAAGACTATCCAAATGCAATGCGCATCGGCAGACAGACAGTTAGTCTGCCGCTCTCCGCGGGGTTAACTGACGCCGAAGTCTCGCGGGTGATTGAAGTAGTGCGGGATACGATCAGTGTAAAGAGCAAAGGGCGAAGATCCAACGGGTTAAGATTAAAGAGCCGGGAGCAAAACGGCCAACTTTGCGCTCAGCCCTTAACTTAGCTCACTTCGCCCTTTGCTCTTTACGCCGGGCCGCACAATGATACCAAATCTGCCGACGTCCGATCGCTGATCTTTCCTTTCAATGAATCCTCAATTAGCACTTAATAATTCGCAGCCCAAAGTGCCGACTTTTCGCATCGCGCGCTCGAAAGGTTGGGTTCCACTCAAACTCAGTGAGCTTTGGGAATATCGCGAGCTGCTTTACTTCCTTGTCTGGCGCGACATCAAAGTCCGTTACAAACAAACCGCGCTGGGAGCGAGTTGGGCCATCATTCAACCGTTCTTCACCATGGTGGTGTTTAGTTTGTTCTTTGGTCATCTCGCCAAGATGCCATCGGACGGCATCCCGTATCCCATCTTTAGCTTTGCGGCGCTGGTGCCCTGGTCTTTCTTTGCCAACGGATTGAGCCAATCGTCAAACAGTTTGGTTGGCAGCTCGAACCTGATCACCAAGGTTTATTTTCCGCGACTGATAATTCCGCTGGCCTCTTCCTTCTCAGGCGTGGTCGATTTTCTGATCGCCTTCGCGGTATTGATTGTGATGATGCTCTACTACGGGCTCCTGCCGACGTTCAATGTTTTGTGGCTACCATTACTTCTGCTGCTGGCAATGGTCACGTCGCTCGGAGTGGGGCTGTGGCTGTCTGCGCTGAACGTCGAGTATCGCGATGTCCGATTCATCGTTCCATTCATTACCCAGTTTTGGCTGTTCGTAACTCCAATTGCTTATCCCAGCAGTTTGCTTCCCGAGCCCTGGCACACCCTCTATGGCTTGAATCCGATGGTGGGCGTGGTGGAAGGCTTTCGCTGGGCATTGTTGGGGACGAAAACCGCTCCGGGTCCAATCATCGCCGTCTCGTCCGCCGCCGCTCTGCTGATTCTAATCACTGGTGCGTTTTATTTCCGCCGGATGGAAAAGACCTTCGCGGACATCGTCTAGTGTCGACTTCTGTTTTCTTTTTCTATGCGCGGAATTCTACTGAAACTGAGTTTGATACTGGCTGGCACCTTTGTTGGCCTAACTCTGGGGGAAGTAATCGTTAGGGCGTTCCATCTCGGCCATACCAGGACGGTCTTTGAATTCAACGACAACCTCACCAAATTCAAACCTCATGTCGGATTCATGAACTACTATGAGAATGCGAATTGGGTTGAGATAAACAATCTCGGATTTCACGACCATGATCGCCAGGCGACGAATGATAACTACCGGATTCTGTTTCTCGGGGACTCTTTCGTAGAAGGCCGGCAAGTTGACATTGAAAGTCTCTTTACCGCACGACTGGAAAAGAAGTTCGCTGCGGAAGGTCAGAAGGTCGAGACTATTAACGGCGGTGTCCCTGGTACAGGAACAGCTTACCAATATGTTCTGTGGAAGGAGTTTTTTGAACCGCAGATAAGAGTCGATCATATTGTCTTATGTGTCTTTGTTGGTAACGATTTGGTAGATAACAGTGCCGACCTGATGGCGGCCGCCGATTCGACCAGTGACAGTACAATCTTTGTTGATTCCGAGGGCAATGTCTTCGGCCGGGGCACACAGGCGGGCCGGGCAAGAAAAATCGTCAATTATGTTTGCGACCATTCCGCGCTCGCTAACACGTCATACGAAAGTGTCTATCGTCTGAAGAAAAGCTTTCAAGTAACTGCCGCAGCCAGGGACGGGGCCAACGTTTCTGAGAAGACCGGTGCCCAAAATGTAGCGACGGCCTGGGAATCATCTGAACAGGGAACCATAGCTCTAATCAAGAGCTGGAAAGCAGAGCTGACAGCGAAGAAGATCCCTTTCGACGTTGTCATCCTAGACCGGCCCGGAAAGGTTTATCACCGGTTCGAGTCCGACTTTATCACTCGTTTACAGGTCGCCTGCGCTCAGGACCAGATCGATTGTTTGCGCTTGAAGCTCTCTGCTGACCCATACGAGACATATTCATTCGATGGAGTTTCTCTTGGTCATTTCAATTATAGAGGGCATGAACTGACCGCTAACGAGCTTTATGATTTTCTTAGGTCTCGCCACGGAAGTATTCCGAGTCGTGCCAGGAGCTAGTCGACAGCGTAATAACCCGCTCGCGCTATCGAGCGGGACTTCTTGCAGAGTTGTTCTAATCTCTGATTCCTATGTCTGATATCGCAATCAAAGTTGAAGGCCTGAGCAAGCGCTACCGAATCGGGGCAAATCAGCAGTCTTACAAGACGCTAAAAGAGAAACTGACTCAGACTGTCGCAACTCCGTTCCGAGCGCTTCAGTCGCTGGCCGGCCGCAACGGCCATGGTTCGGCCAACGGGCACAAATCGAAAGCGGAAATCTGGGCCCTCAAAGATGTCTCGTTCGAGATCAAACGCGGGGAGGTTGTGGGCATTATCGGCCGGAACGGGGCAGGGAAGAGCACGCTGCTGAAAATCCTGTCGCGAATTACCGAGCCGACCGAAGGCTATGCCGACATCACCGGCCGCATCGCCTCGCTTCTCGAAGTCGGCACCGGCTTCCAGCCGGAACTGACCGGTCGCGAGAATATCTATCTCAATGGCTCAATTCTCGGTATGAAGCGCGCCGAGATCATTAAGAAATTTGACGAGATCGTCGACTTCGCCGAAATAGAAAAGTTTATAGACACGCCGGTCAAGCACTACTCTAGCGGCATGTATGTCAGGCTTGCCTTTGGTGTCGCCGCGCACCTCGATCCGGAAATCTTGTTAGTCGATGAAGTCCTGGCGGTGGGTGACGCTGCATTTCAGAAAAAGTGCCTGGGGAAGATGGGGGATGTTGCTAAGGAAGGACGAACCGTTTTGTTTGTGAGTCACAACATGGGAGCAGTGAGAAAGCTCTGTCCCAAAGCAATACTCTTGGACCGAGGGAGCGTGGAGTGTAATGAAGTCACTGAGAATGTAATTGGGCAGTATCTCACAGCAAATGCCAGCCATACGGGCCATTGGATCCAATCTAAAGAACCCCCAGATTCCAAAGGAATATATCTTCGAGAAGTCAGCATCACCGACGGACAAGGAACCGCTTCTGGAACTCTTGACTCCAATCGCGCTTTTAACATCGTCGTCTCACTGGTCGCACAGAACGACATAATTGGAGCGCAGATTCATACAAGAATCACTAACCAAGAGGGTATCGTGATCTTCACGACGGCCAACACCGATATTCCCGGAATTGATCTAGTTACAAAAAAAGGCCCGCATAAATATAGGATCAAGATACCCGAGAACTTTCTGCCTCCTGGACTATACGAGGTAACGGTAGGGGCGATGATCCCCAAGGTGAGATTGTTTGACATAGTGGAAAACGAATTGCTTTTCGTGATCGAGGATATTGGCAGTCATGCCACCATTTTGCGCGACGGTAGGTTGGGTGTTGTAACTCCGCTCTTGGACTGGGAGGAAATCAATGGCGACAGAGACACGTCCATATAGTCCACGGGCTTCTTTGATCTACAACCTGCTATTAAGCACGCGTTGGCTTGACGATAATAAACAAACTTCAAGGCTGTGGCAGAAAGCCTGGCGCAAGAGCTGCGATCTGTTTTCATGCCCAGTGAAAACGAACATACACTCGCGACCAGTGATTTTAAATTACGGGCATACGTATCCTGTTTATTCCCGGAAATTTCCTACGCTGAATAATCCGTTAGTTGAGCTGGTCTATCAATCATACGTTTCAATGGGCCGGGCAGTTACTTTTTTGGACATCGGAGCGAATATCGGAGACAGCGTTTTGCTCTTAGATAGCAACTGCCCGGCGATGATCAAAGAATTCTGTTGCATTGAAGGCGATGAGGAGTTCTTTACTTACCTTCAATCTAATCTGAGTTTCTTAAACAATGGAGTCTTAATTTCATCCCTCATCTCAGCGACAAATGGCTCTGGGAAAGCATTGCTTCGTACTGACGCAGGCACTTCCAGCTCGCAGGGCGGAAGACAAATACCAACGTCCACATTGGATGCAATCCTTTCCGAATCCTGTCTAAGACAGTTCGATGTGGTAAAGATCGACGTAGAAGGATTGGATGGACAGGTCCTCCAAGGTGCCGGACAACTCCTTTCGCACCAACCTGCGCTTATCTTTGAGTGGCATCCGATTCTTTGCAGCAAAACGGGAAACGATTGGACGGATCCCTTTCATACTCTGACAGCTTCCGGATACACGAGATTCTTGTGGTTTACTAAGTTCGGAAACTTTAGTCACTTCACGGCGGGTTATGACGTGGAAAGCATCAACATGCTTGCGCAATTTTGTTTGCGAAGTCAGGTTGTTTATGACTGGCATTATGACGTGATCGCTTTACACCGTGACAGTTCCATTTCTGATATTGATTTAGCAGATTTAAGATTCGCCCGAAAGCGCAAATCGAACTACTGAATGAAGGTTCTAGTGATATCGGCGGGGCTTAGCCCCTGCAGGGGCGGTGGGCTCATTGCGTACGTTGAAGAAATTATTAGCGGACTGAGTTCCCGTGGCCATGATGTTGTCTACTTGAACACGAATGGCAAGAGCTCTCTACCTTTCACCCACGTTCGACATGAAGAAGGCGACTACAAAAAATACACCATCTGTAATTCAGGACTTTTTGTAGATGGAGAGCTGGGAACAAATGAACCGTTAAGGCAGGTCTATCCATCACATCGATTCGCATCTATAGTTCGCAAACTTTTAAAGGTGGAAAGACCTGACATCGTTCATATACACGAGCTACTGGGGTTTCCTGTTGCCCTTCTGGAGACTCTAAAGCGACAAAACCAAAAGATTATTTTCACCGCTCATGATTACTACTCGCTTTGTCCGACCATAAAGCTATTTAAGAATGACCAGAAGATTTGCAGCTTGGGAAATGATGAACTTATCTGTAAGCAATGCTGTTCTAATTCAAAATTTTCGTGGGAGGTCAGGGCTGACAGTGTAATAGAAAAGCTCGCAGCATCGGTTGGTCGCGGAACTAGAATGTGGCACTTCATTCGACGCAATATTCGCACGATGTCTCGAACTATCAATGAGCATTTTGTTTCGCCGCGAGATTATATCGTTCGGAGGTACGAGTTTATGAAGTACCTCACTTTCGCGGACGCAATAGTGGCGGTGTCGGCCCTCCAGCTGTCAAAGATGAAGGCAGTTCTCGGGGAACAGCCCAACTTGCGATACATGTATCCTTCGAGGAGGACTTTTGCCGAAAAACCAATCAATGGCATTCCGGCATTGGCAATTTCTAACAAAGTGGTTTTTGTAGCCCTCAACATTAACATGCCCGCTAAGGGCTCATTATTATTGGAGAAGGTTTTTTCCGAGCTTGAGAACGAATATGAAAACTTTGAAGTCAGGGTGTATGGGCCGACGGGAGAGAATACCAAAACCATCAAATACATGGGGGAATACACTGGCGCCGATCTCGATGAGATCGTCTCGTCGGCTGATTTTGGAATTGTGCCATCACTCTGGCACGAAACATATGGATATGTAGGTCCAGAGATGCTGTCTCGAGGAATCCCGCTAATTGTGAGCTCAACCGGCGCGATGGTTGAGTATGTAGAAGATGGTAAGAACGGTTTTATTTTTGATCCAGAGAAGGATGGCAGTCTTCGATTTATCGTTGAAAGAATCCTAACGGACAAGTCGCTTAGGGCAGAACTTCGGTCAAGGACTTTGCGGTCATATGGCAAGTTCAAGTCATTTCGTGACCATCTGTCCGATGTTGAAAGCCTTTATCATGAAATCAGAGATCGGGCGGCTTGATCCTCTCAGATTGCTAAACGGCACCCTCGCTAAGCTGACAACTTGACTATCGCATCAGTGACCATGAAAAACGCTTTTAGGGCAATTGCGTTCTATCTCCCCCAGTTTCATCCGATCCCGGAGAACGATGAATGGTGGTCAAGGGGATTCACGGAGTGGACTAATGTTGCCAAGGCTCGCCCATTATTCAAAGGCCACTGCCAACCCCGCTCCCCCGCGGACCTGGGCTTTTACGACCTCCGTGTTCCCGAAGTCCGGGCGGCCCAGGCAGACCTGGCACGACAGCATGGTATCGAGGGCTTTTGCTACTGGCATTACTGGTTCGCCGGTAGACGAGTCCTGGAAAGACCTTTTCAAGAGGTGCTTGAGTCAGGCGAACCCGACTTTCCTTTCTGTCTTGCGTGGGCAAATGAATCGTGGACGGGAGTTTGGAATGGCGAGCCAGACAGGATACTAATCAAGCAAACATATCCTGGCCAAGAGGATTACGTCCGTCATTTCGAGGCGTTGCTCGAAGCCTTCTGTGATGAACGATATATCCGGATAGACGGCAAGCCATTGTTTGTTGTCTACATGCCTGACTCGCTCCCTGAACCGGAACGATTTACAGATTCATGGAACGAGTTAGCAATCAAAGCCGGGCTGAAAGGAATGTATTTCATTGGGATTGTCGATCGTCCGTGGTCGCCAACGCCGGGCTTTGATGGCTACACCTATCATCTGCCGGGTACTTTCCTGAAGATGCTGCCAAAGCGAAAACGAAACCGGCTGATTAAGAATCTTCGAGGCCGTTCGATCGGTAACTATTTGCCAGGTTTTACAGGATCGCCGGCACTCGTCGACTATTCCGTCTTAATGGGAAATGCTCTCGGGTCAATCGAGTTTGGTTCGGAACACTACCCTTCGGTTCTGCCCAACTGGGACAGCACTCCGCGTCATGGACTTAAGGGACTGGTACTGACTGACAGTACGCCTGAGTCCTTTCGCGTTCATCTCCGCCAGGCAATTGATATCGTTCAAAGGCGCGAACCTGATCATCGCTTGATTTTTGTTAAGTCGTGGAACGAATGGGCTGAAGGGAATTACCTTGAGCCTGACTCACGTTTTGGCTCTGCCTTTTTAGAAGTGATTCGAGAGGAACTTTCAAGCGTTCGCGATCCTGAGACGAGCATGCCGTTTGATCAAGCCGGCCAAGCTGTGACGGTCGATTTGGCGGTTGAGCAAAAAGATTTACCGGCTGACGGTCTCGCCTATTGAATTCAATGCGCAATAGATTTCGCATCCTGCGCCAGCGGCTATACGCGTGGCGACAAAGACGACCGCTTGCACGCTTTTGCGTGGTAGCTTTGCTGCTCGTGGTGTGGCCGCTGAAGTTCGCGATTCAGGCGCTGCTGAATATTTTCTCACGCAGCCGACGGCCGCTGCGGATCATCGTCATTCAGCTTGCCGGGCTCGGCGACACGCTGATGTTAACGCCGGCTCTGGCCGCCTTACAGGACCATTATCCTGATGCAAAGATCGATTTCGTTACGCTGCATGGTTATGTGAAGAAGGCGTTTCAGAATCACCCGCGCTTCAACACGATCGCCGCGCTTCCCGCCTACCCGGGACAATGGATCGTTTCCAGGCTGGTAAATCGATCCGGCCTGAAATTGGTCCTGGCTGCGATCAGGTACTACCCGAGCCTGGTCTTCAAACATTTATTTTCGCGATATGACATCGGCATCAATTTCGCTCTCTCCGATTTTGATCGAAACCTCGGCAATGCCCTTTTGTACTCTCTTAACGTTCGCAGAAGAGTCGGGCCCGTTGGCCTTAACGACAAACTGCTGACAGATGCCGCGCCTGTCGATTACGCACGGACGCCTCGAGCCGCTGCCTATTTGAAATTCCTCGAGCCTTTGGGAATCTCGGCCGCGAGTCGCGCCTACGAATTTCCAGTCCGCAAGAATGATTTGGATATCGTGAAGCTGGCGCTGCGGCGCGAAAATGTTGATACGTCAAGACCACTCGCCGTCATCCATCCCGGCGGGAAGGTCCATATCAACTCTCGGCGCTGGCCGGCGGAATATTTTGCGCGCGTATGCGAGTTCCTCTCAGTTAACGAAGGGTTTGAGATCGTTTTGACAGGTGATGACGACGATGTGGGTGTTTGTGAGCAAATCACGAACAGCTTGGGAACGAAGGTGAAATCAATTGCCGGACGGCTCACATTTACAGAGACCGCGGCGCTGCTGAGTATGTGTCAGTTGTGCATTACCAACGACACCTCAACCCTGCATCTTGCCGAAGCAGTGCTGGTAGATCGAGTGATTTCAATTTTTGGTCCTACTGATCCGGACATCCTCGCGCCACAAAACGAAAGGCATGTTGTGCTGAGGTCGAAACTGCCCTGTGCTCCCTGCATGGGCGGGATCATAGACGCAAACACAGAGCGTTGCTGGCTTGAAGCGAAAGAAGAGTGCCTTTCAGGAATTGGTCCGGAGCAGGTGGTCGGCGTCCTTGAAAAGTTTTATGGGAGTCGTCCTCTGCGCGTCGCCCGTGCCTGAGGCTGTTGATTTGGAGCAGTGTGGAAAAGCTTAAAATTCGATGGTGGTCATGGTGCTTCCGGCGGCACTGCTCTTCGGTGGGCAAAGACTTGTCCGTGCTTGGCCCGTGCGCGGCCAGTTCGGATGGAACGATCGAAGCTGGTGACGGACTAACTATCCGATCTCGTAAATACAATATGGTGGAGATCTCCTGCGCTCGAGACGCACGGTTGAGCTTCGGGAGAAACGTCTTCCTGAATCAGGGCGTGCGCATCGCTTGCAGTCGCGAAATCAGTATTGGCGATAATGCGCTCCTGGGGGATGAGACGGTGATCCTCGATAACGATTACCACGGCGTGGCGGACTCTCCCACCAAGACCGCGCCGGTGAGAATCGAATCGGACGTCTGGCTGGGAACACGCGTGATCGTGTTGCGTGGCGTGACGATTGGCCGGGGCAGCGTAGTCGGGGCCGGTGCGGTTGTGACCCGGTCGATTCCTCCCTACACGTTTGCGGCCGGTGTCCCGGCTCAGGTTATCAAGAGCTTACCGCAGACCGCGTGAAACCCTTGCACATCTGTTACATCTCTCAGGAATATCCACCAGAAACTGGTTGGGGAGGGATCGGCTCGTACACCTACGAGATGGCGCATGCGCTCGCGGGCGCCGGTCATCAGGTGACCGTTATCTCTCGGGCGGCTAACGGAGAAAGCATTACCAACGGCGATGGCGTTGAAGTTCACCGCGTATCGCCGGCTCCGAAATGGGATTCGGTTCCTTTCTTTTGGCGGCTCAATCGAGTTTGGCCCGGCTTCGCATGGGCGGCAATGTGTAAGGTTCGGAGCATAAATCGCAAACACCCGATCGACATCGTC
>Ga0137359_10001529_pt1 | contig 18375 bp, 16 predicted proteins | sample Mad1_40_16metaG_FD_108281 | JGI IMG/M metagenome (GOLD analysis project Ga0137359, IMG submission 108281) | Vadose zone soil microbial communities from Angelo Coast Range Reserve, California, USA - Mad1_40_16 metaG | ecosystem: Environmental > Terrestrial > Soil > Vadose zone | place: USA... | reverse complement strand
GCTACGGCGGGGGGAACCCCGGGATGGGGATTGGTCCTGGTTGAAAATGGAAACTTGGGATTTTGGCGGTGTGCGAACGCTCAAGTATAGTACGCGGCAGTGACCCTCACAAGGTTTCTGCTGTCGTGGCGCACCACTCCCCTCCACGACCGCGAAGTTGTTGACGCACTTGTAGATCCGGCCCACGCCGCACCCTCGGCGGATCTCGCCGCCGCCCTCCGGCAATGGCCAGGGACTTACTACTGGTCCACCGAGCGGGATGGGCGCCATCTCGTCTTGACGCGCCCAACCGTCAGGCCGCGGGAATCGTTGACGTTGCATCTGCTCCTGCTCGCGGTGACGGTGTTCCTGACGACGATGTCCGGCGCTCTGATCGCGAACGCGCTCCCTCCCGATCTCGGCGTCCTCTACAATCCGGCCGCCTGGGATCTCGCGTTCTTTCGTGGCTGGGCAGCGGGGTTTTCATTCTCGCTCCCACTCCTCACCATCCTCCTTTGTCACGAGATGGGTCACTATCTGACCGCGCGCCGGCACCAGGTGAATGTGTCGCCGCCCCATTTCCTTCCGGGACCTCCGCCGCCCGTCGGAATCGGGACGCTCGGTGCCTTCATTCGACTCCGCACGATTCTGAACGACCGCCGGCAGCTGCTCGACATCGGCGCGGCGGGACCGATCGCCGGTTTCGTCGTCGCGCTCCCTGTGCTCTGGATTGGACTCGCGCATAGCCACGCGCCGGCGGAGCCGGTCGCGGCGGGAATGCAGGTTACGATCGGATGGGGGGTCTGGGCGCTCGGGGACTCAATTGTGACGCTGCTGCTCCGGCAGCTCACGCACACCGCGGGACCGGTGGCGCTGAGCCCGATGGCCTTCGCTGGGTGGTTGGGAATGTTCGTCACCATGCTCAACCTGTTGCCGATCGCCCAGCTCGATGGCGGGCACATTCTCTACGCCGCGTTCCCCCGGGCCCAACGGTACGTCGCCCGATTCTTTTTCGTGCTGGTGCTTCTGCTCGGGTTTCTGTCGAAGAGCTGGTTCGTGTGGGCGTTTGTGGTGCTGATTCTTTCCCGCGGTCAGTTCGGCCATCCCCCCGTACTGGACGCGTACCGTCCCCTTCCCAAGTCGCGGATCTGGCTACTCGTGGCGAGTCTCGTACTTTTCGTGCTCACCTTCGCGCCGGCACCCTCGCCCTAACGCTGAGCTAAGGGAGGCTCCATGGCGGATTATCAACTACGTCCCCTCTCCATCGGTGAGATCCTGGACGGCGCGCTCGTCCTGCTGCGGCGCCACTTTGCGCTCGTGCTGGGCATCGCGGTCGTGTGCGAAGGCATTCCGACGGCAATGGATGTGTACATCGATCTGACGGGTGGCGGGTCGCAGAATCCCGGCTTGAGCCTGTTGGACCGGTTGCTGACGCTGGTGGGAAGCGTACTCGTGACGGGTGCGACGGTGCGCGTCGTGTCGGAGGCCTACCTCGGCCGGACGCCCCTGTTCGGCGACGCGATGGGCTTCGCGGGCAGCAGGTTCGGAACGATCCTCGGCGCCAACATCATGAGCGGGTTCCTGACAGTCCTGGCCACATTGGCGCTCGTCATCCCCGGGATTGTCGTGGCGTGCGGCTACTCCGTCGCCGCGGAAGCGGCCGCCCTGGAATCGGGGTCGGCCAGCGAGGCATTGCGACGCTCCTGGGACTTGACGAAGGGTTTCAAGTGGAAGGCGCTGGCGTTGGGGGTCGTCTCGATCGGTCTGATCCTCGTCGTGTACCTCGGTGCCGGAGTCCTGGGTGGAATCATGGGAGAGGTTGTGGGCGGACTGGACGCGGTGCTGGCGGTGTTGGCTGCGTGTGTGTCGTTGCTCATCTATCCGGTGATTTCCTGCGTCTTCACCCTCTTCTACTACGACCTGCGGGTCCGCAAGGAGGGCTTCGACCTCGAGATGTTGAGTCGCCAGCTGGGCCTCTAACTGGAGCCGATAGCCAATAGCCATTGCATAACTCCTAGCCGTTTATAATGTTGTTTCAAACCAGCCCCTGGATCGGCATGCCTGCCCAACCTGCCCGATACACGCCAGCCGCTGCACCCGATACGGTCGTCCACGACCTGCCTCCGATTCGCTTTGACGGACAACCCATAGACATTCGACTCTCTCTGCGCCGCACCGAAGATGGTATCTGGCGTGGCCGCATCATGTTCGGTGCCGAGGGAACGGAGATGGAGCGCTCCAGCGCGGAGATCTTCTGCGCGAGCTCGGAGCAGGACCTGTGGCAATCGGTGCGCGACCTGCGGGATCACCACCTGCGGGACTTGTACCGCTCGTTGTTGTGATGGCTGAACTGAAGGCGATGGCAAAGCTGCGCCACGACCTTTCCAACCCCCTATCGGCGATACTCGCCGAGACTCAGCTGCTGCTCCTCGCGCCGGAGAAATACGACGAGGAGACGCTGACCGGGCTCAAGCAGATCGAGGACCTGGCGCGCAAGATGCGTCAGATGCTGCAAAACCCAGAGTGAGCCGGCGGCATCGCCCTCGCTTCGCCTCCTCCACGGCGTGGTGGCCACCGCGCCGCCTGCGCATCGCCTTCCTTATTAGACGAGTCTCGCGCCGCATGTCGGTGCCCGTGACGCGTGTCATAGCGGTTCCGATCAGACACCAGTAGCTTACCCCCCCTTCATTCGGCGGGAGTCCCCGACGTTGGCTGGTCGCAGGTCCCTGCTCTTGAGTCTGAGCGGTTTGGTCGTGGCTTGCGCAGGCGGGCCACGGCCCAAGTCCGTGACGCCCGCGGAAATCCCCACCCTCAAAGCCCAGGCCACACAGCAACCCCGAAACGCCCAGATCCGCTTCCGTCTCGCTGCCGCCCTCATGGCCGCGGGGCAATGCGATAGCGCCGTCGTGGTGGCAAACGCCGGTCAGATGCTGGCCCCAGCGGAAGCGCTCGGCCCCATGGTCGTCGGTGGCTGTCAGGAAAAAGGCGGCCGCTATGACCTCGCCTTCGCGACCTATACCGACTTCGCCAACAAGTATCCGCAGGCACGGGGCGTCGCGGCGGTCCGTGCTCTGGCGCAGCTCGCGCTCCGGATGCAGGCGACCCAGACGGCGAAGCTCGCCCTGGCGCGCGAGTCGACCCTCACCACTCTCGCCCCCGAGCCTTCGACCATCGCCGTGCTGCCGATGACGATCGCAGGCGACTCGAGTCTGCAGCCCCTCTCGCGCGGCTTGGCTGAGCTGATGTTGACGGATCTGGCGATGGTGCGCAGCCTCCGATTGCTTGAGCGCCTGCAGGTCGGCGCGCTGCTCGACGAGCTGAAGCTCACTCAGAGCGGTCGTGCCGATGCCAGCACGGCGGCGCGCGTCGGCCGACTGCTGCGCGCCGAGCGGATGGTCCAGGGCGTCGCCACGATCACCGAGAACGGCCCGGTCCGCATGTCTGCGACGGTGGTGCGCGGCGACGGCACCGTTCGTTCCGGCGCCCAGGTGAACGGCACATTCAAGCAGCTGCTCGATCTCGAGAAACAGCTCGTGTTCGCTCTCACGACCGAGCTTGGAATTCAGCTCACGGAAGCTGAGCGGCAACGCATCCTGCGGCAGGGTCCCAAAAACCTGGCGACGTTCCTGGCGTACAGTCAGGGATTGGACGCGATGGATGGGGGCGATTATCGCGCGGCGGCCGGCGCGTTCACCGCCGCGGTTCGTTCTGATCCGTCCTTCCAGGCCGCTCGAGAGCATCAGCAGGCGGCCGAAGCGGCACCGGTAGTCCAGGCGTCACCCGGCGATCTCGTGACCATGGTCGAGGCGGTCTCACCGATCACGGCGCCGTCGCAACCCGCGTCGGTTGGCGCGCTGCAACAGGTCACCACGGACGTCTCTCAGACGATCACCGATGTGACCGGCCAGAACGGCCTGACCAGCACCCTGAGTCATCCGACCCAGGAGAGCCAGGGCGTCACGAATGTCGTCCAAACCTTCGGCGTGATCCGGATCATCTTCAGGCTGCCATGACCCGCTGTCGGGAATACTTGCTGGTCGCGATGATCGGCGTTATCGCGCCGTGTCGAGCCGCCACGCAAACCGGGACCACCGCGCGAACCGGTGCGTTCTTCGAATCGTACAGCCTCCGCAGCGGCCTCGGGTTCCGCCGGATCAGCGAATTCACCATTCCGATCAGCGTTACTCAGCGGTTCGGCGATCGCCTGGCGATCGATGTCGGGACGGCATTCACGCGCGCATCGGCGGACGTCGGGGGCAGAACGATCGACCACTCCGGGTTGGTCGACACCGATCTCCGCGCCACGATTGGCGTTGTTCCCGGGCGTGTCGTCTTCAATATCGTCGGCACGATTCCCACGGGAGCCACCGCTGTTTCCGATACCACCGTTCCGCTCTTCGGTGCGACCGCGACCGATCTACTCGGATTCACGACGCCGAACTTCGGATCGGGCGGGGGTGTGTCGGCGGGATTTGCATCCGCGTTCAAGATGGGTACCGACTGGGCGATTGGCGCGGGAGCGAGTTATCGCTACGGCGCGAGCTACACGCCGGTCAGAGACGGCAAGACGCTGACGCCGGGCGGCGAGATTCGCGCGCGCTTCGGAATCGAAGGGCCGTTCGGGGGAGGGAAGTATTTCCGCGGCGCGCTCGTCTACACGACGACCGGCGACAACGGGATCGAGGGCGGCACGCAGAGCACTATCGGAGATCGGATCCTTGCCTATGGCGCGACGAGCCTGCCGCTCGGCCGGTCTCAACTTTCCCTCTACGGGTGGGAAATGCGACGCCTGAGCGCGCGCCCCAGCACGTTGCCTGTCCCGCGCGGCAATGTCCTGACCCTGGGCGCGCGCCTCGAGCGGCCGCTCAATGCCAAAGGCACGCTCGTTCCCCTCTTCGAATTCCGTCACGAGCTGACCGGTCCGGGCGCAAAGATGGAGCTGCTTGGCTATCTCTTCCGGACCGGCAGTGACCTCCGGTATCGGCTGAGCGATCGGGCGACGGGCGTGCTACAGGCCCAGTTCGCGTTCGGTGCGCTGCAGTCCCCCGACCACAAACGGGTTTCGATCCTCGGTCCACGTATCGGTGCGCTGATCGAGTGGACGCGGTGACTGCTGGGGCTGGGGGGGCTGGGGGGCTGGGGGGGCTCAACACCGCGCGATACATTCGGGTATGACGGGGACTGTGGTCGTGAATCCCTAGGAGAGCGCATGAAGCGTGTGTGGCTGCTGCTGGGCGCGGCACTGACAATCGCGGGATGCGGCAGTGACCCCGGTCCCTCCTCGCTCAGTTCGGTTGTGATCACGGGCGATTCCACGGTTGGACTCAACGGCACGCTGCAGCTGACGGCTATAGCGCTCGCCGGGAATCGCCCGGTCACGACGGGTCTGACGTTCGTCTGGTTCTCCTCCGACAGCACGAAACTTCGCGTCTCGCAGACGGGGCTCGTGACTGCCTTGCAGCTGGGCAGCGCGAGCATTACGGTCGCCGCGGTGCCACAGGTGAGCACGCCGGTCACGAGCGACCCATTCCCCATTCGCTCGCGCATCGGCAGGATCGTCTTTCAACCATTCGACATCTCCCTGACCTCCCGCAGGGATACCCTCATCGTGATCGCCGATGTGCGTGATGGCCTGAACAGCTCGGTGGCGGGTGTCCCGGTCACCTGGGTGTCGCGCAATACCGGTATTGTGACCGTTGCCGACAGCGGCATTGATAAGGCGATCGTCGCTGCAATCGGGTATGGGACGACGCGCATCGTCGGCACGGCCGACGGCGTGTCCGACTCCCTGACGGCGACGGTGCAGCAGGTGCCGGCCAGCGTCGCGATCACGCCGGCGTCGCTCAGCACGCTGCGAGCATTCGGCCGCAGCGTGCAGGCGACCTGTATCGCAGTCGATTCGGCGGGCGACACAATTCCGAACCATCTCTGCGACTGGAGCGTCCTGTCGGCGGGCGTGGTCTCGGTAAACCCGGTGACGGCCCATACGACGACGGTGACAGCCGTGGGCAATGGCACCGCATCGATTCAGGCGCAGGCGATCGCCGGCGTGGTCGCCTCGACCCCGATCACCGTGAATCAGGTTCCGAAAACGGTGCAGATCTCGCCGGCGAACTTCGGCACACCCGATGTGACGATGCGGACCAACCAGTCGGCGCCGTTCTTCGCCGCGGTCTTCGATTCGCTCGACCATCCGGCACTCGAGGACAGCGTCACCTGGACGTCGAGCGATTCCACGCGGGCGAGTCCCGCGGCCGCGGCAACGCTCGATTCGACCGTGATCACCACGTTCGCCCTGACCGGAGCGGCCACGATCACGGCGACTGCTGGGCCGGCGTCCGCGACACGGGTGGTGAACGTGAGCGCGTCGCCCATCAGTTTCGCGGCGGACGTTCAGACTATCTTCAACACCAACACGCCGGCCTGCACCAGCTGCCATCCATCCGCCGCGGGCTTGAACCTCACGGCCGGATCGTCATACGCCAGCATCGTGGATCAGAACGCGTCGGAGGTACCGGCGATGAAGCGGGTGCGTCCGTTCATGCCGGATTCATCCTATCTCGTGCACAAGATTCAGGGAACGCAGAACACGGTGGGCGGCACCGGCGCGCGGATGCCGCTGGGGTGCAGCGGCAGCGGCTGCCTGTCCGACGCGACGATCAACATCATCCGAAACTGGATACTGCAGGGCGCCTTGCAGAATTGATGTAGGCGTACCCGTTGGCGAGATACAGTACGAGCAGCGCGGCCGTCGCCGCGCTCACCCCGTACTTCCAAATCGCCGGCGCGGCAGACGTGGACAGCAGGCCTTCGATCGTGCCGGCTATCGCGAGCAGGGTTACGACTGCCCCGATCATCCGCGCCGCGATCCGTCCTTCCACGACGAGCGCATCTCGGCGCGTGCGGTCACCCGGCGCGATGATCGCGTTGGCCAGTCGGAAGCCGGCCCCCGCCGAGATGAAGATCGCGGTGAGCTCGAGCACGCCATGGCCCAGCACGAAGGTCAGCAGGTAGTTCATCGCCTGGTAGTTCTTGAACAGCCCCAGGACGAGTCCCAGCATCATGCCATTGGTGAACAAGAGCCAGGCCGTCAGCAGGCCGCCCGTCAAACCACCCACGAACGTCCCGAATGAGACGGTGATGTTGTTCGTGATGATCCACGCCGCGGTTTGCGGTCGATCTTCCTTGCTGGTCTCGGCGTACCCGCGGCCTTCCGCCTGGTTCTCCGCCGCCGCCTCGGCGCGGGCGACCATGCCCGGCATCAGCTCCTCCCCCAGCTCGGGCCGCTCGCGGATCATCACGTAGCCGACGACGGCGGGAACTGAGAACAACAGGAAGGCGAGGAGCACGTAGCGCCACGATTGCACGACGGCGGCGGGAAAGTCGCGCAGAATGTAGTGCGGCAGCGGCGTGCGCTCCTTGCCGCGGGCGCGGTACAACGCATTGTGCCCCGCGGTGACGACCCGCTCCAGGTAGGCGATGACGCGCGGATCCACTTGATAGGTGCGGGCGCGCGCGAGATCGGCGGCCACTTCGCGGTACTGGGCTGCAAAGGCGGGGATTTCCCCCGGCGCTAACGCCCCCACGCCGGACCGCTCCATCCGGAGCGCCGTCGTTCGAAAAGTTTCCCATCCTTCCCGCTTCTTCTGCACGAACCGCTCGGCAGGGACGGTGATGCGGCCCGCCGCGCCGGCTTTGGCGCGCGGGGCAAACCGGCTACGCCGCTTGCGCTGCTCGTCGGCGAAGACGGTCACGAGATAGCCCTGCAGGTCCGCGTTGCGCCGCGGGATGCGTGGCTCGAACCGTCGCACGAGGTCCATCGTGATCCGCACCTGCACCTCAGGCGTCAGATCGTTGATCCGGCCCAGGAATCGATCCAGCAGGCGGAATTCTTCCTCCGACAACTCCGGCGGGCCGGCCTCGAGGGGCTCGGCGGCCGTTTCCTCGGTCGGTATGGGGGCGCCCAGGCTCCAGTCGGTCGGGTGATCGCGTACCACGATCGTGCCGGCGGCCATGTCCCCCGGCCGCTTGTTGCTCGGGTGGAGGAAGATCGAAATCAGGGCGGGGGCGAACGGAACCGGGAAGTAACAGTCGAGGAAACGGACGAGATTCCGCACGACCGCGGCCGACGGGGTGATCGACCGTCCGGTATCCATCACGACGCGGATACCGAGCGCCTGTTTGCCGGGGGTTCGGCCGCCGTTCAGCGCCTCGAACAGCGTGAAATAGCCCCACAGGAAGCAGAACGTGAGGATGATCATCCCCGCGCTCAGCCAGCCCCGCGTCCCGGGAGCGGCGCTCACGCTCCCGATGATCGCCTCGCCGCCGATCCAAAGCGCCAAAAGTCCCAGGACCAGCAGCAGCAGGTCGAGCAGTCCCGCGGCCAGGCGTGATCCGACCCCCGCCAGCTCGAACTGGACGTCCACATGCTCCGGCGTCTCGATGCCGTGGTGTTGCCGGAGATCCAGGTCTCGCGCGGACGCTGTCATGTCCTCATCTTACCGCGTGTCCCCTCGCGGAGCGACCCATTAATACCAACCTCAGGCCCATGCGGCTGGGCGAGATCCTCGACGGCAGTTTCAACATCTACCGGCGTCACTTCGGCCTGTTCATGCGGCTGAGTCTGATCCTGGTGTGGCTCCCAACCGCGGCCGGCATTTACCTTAATCTGCGGTTCAGCAACAGCCCCTTCGAGCTCCTCAATCTGCTCGAGCAGAACATCGCCGGCAGCATCGGGCTCTTCCTCCTGCTGCTGGTCGTCTGGACCGCCTGCAGCCTGCTCCTCAAGGCCGGAACGATTCGCGTGATTTCCGATTCGTATCTGGGCCACGAGCCGGAGCTGGGCGCGTCGCTGCGCTTCGGGACGGAGAAGATCGTCCCGCTGCTGCTCGTGGCGATCAGCAAGACGCTGCTGCTTTTCCTCCTCTATGTAGCGGCAGCGCTCGTGGTAGGGGTGCTCTATTTCATGGGCAGAATGATCAGCCCCGGGCTTGGCGGATTGGTGATCTTCGCGGGCGCCATCGCTGCGCTATGGCTCGTGACCTGGGTCCTGTGTGCCTATGCGATGACGACTCCCATCGTCGTGCTCGAAGACTTGTCCAGCTCGTTCGACGCCTTCGGGCGCTCATGGGAGCTGACGCGCGGCGCGCGCGGGAAGGTCGCCGGCACCATCGTGGTCACGTGGCTGATTTCTCAATTCCTGCCGCAGATGGTGATCGGGGCGATCAGTGGCGCACTTGGAGTCGCGGGCAACGAATCCTACCAGCCCGTCTTCGTGGTGTTCGCGTCGCTGCTCGGAATCGTGCTGGCGCCGATCCTGCCCTGCGCCCTCACGCTGCTGTACTACGATCTGCGCGTGCGGCGTGAGGCGTTCGACCTTCAGGTGCTGAGCGAGCAGCTGGGGACGGGGATACACTGAACGAAGCCTTGCTTCAGGTCCCGGCCGACTCACTGCGGCACGTGATCGGTCAGGTTTTCGCGCGCCCCGAGTACCAGTGGGTCGAGCGACGGCGTGTGGTGTCCTGGCTGGCGCGGCAATGGCATAACCTCATCGACTGGCTCAATCGCCTCTCAGCGCAGCATCCGGTCGGCTTCGACATCGGCCTGGCGCTCGTCGTTGTCGCCCTCGTCGCGCTCCTGGTGCACATGGGGTATGTCATGTGGCGGATCGTGCGCCCGGCGGCGCGGACCGGACAAACCAAGACCCCAGTCGCCGCGCGCGTGGTCGCCGATGCCGCTGCACACCTCGCCTATGCCGAGGAGCTGGCCCGCGCCGGCCGCTACGCCGAAGCGCTCGGGCATCGTTTCCTCGCGCTCGTCCTCGAGCTCGACCGGCGGAAAGCGCTGCGCTTCCACGCCTCCAAGACGCCGGCCGAGTATGTCGGGGAGGCGCGGCTGACCGATCGGGGACGCGCATCGCTCGCCGGTCTCGTCGCGCAGCTGTACCGCCATCTCTTCGGGGCGGTGCCGTGCGATGCCGGCGAGTACGAATCGTTCGGCGACGCCGCGCAGGAGCTGGCGCGAGGGCAGTATGTCGTACCGGCTTGAAATCGGTACCGCGCTGCTTCTCGCGGTCGCCATCGGGATCGGGATCTGGGCGGCGAACCGGCAGCCCCGGACGCCTGATCTCGACTTTCGCACGTCGACGTATCTGAACGGCCCGCGCGGCAGCAAGGCGCTGTACGATGTGCTCGTCCGCCTGGGCCGGCTGTCGGAGCGGCGTCGCACGCCGCTTACTACGCTTGCGACGGAACGGGCGCATCGCCCCGCCATTCTGCTGTTGGTCAACCCGATCATCGACCTGGAGAATGACGAGCTGGAGCAAGTCACGCGCTACGTACGCGCGGGCGGCGCGGTGGTGGCGGTGGGCGACGGCGCTGGTGTCACCGCGTGCACGGGATGGCGCACGCAGTCGGGCGGCATCGGCGACGCCGACACCGTCGGCGTCCGGTCGTTGGAGACGGAGGCGCGGCTGCCCCCCACTGAGCTGGTGCTGACGGCACGCAAACCCGTGACGTCAGGCCGCGCCCGCCTCGAGAAGCTGAGGAAAGGCTCGGCGGAAGATTCGGAGCCGGATGTCTGCCACACACTCCTGCCGTTCGCCGTCGACACGGTCGTCGTCGCGGTGAACAATCGCCCGGCGATCCTGCGTCTGCGGTATCGCGCCGGCGGCACGATTACCCTCATCGCCGATCCAAAGTGGTTTACGAACCGCGTGTGGCGCGATACGGACGTTCCGATCGCCCTTTTGCCGCTGCTCACGCCGCGGCGAGAACGCCCCGGCAGGGTCGTGTGGGACGAGTATCATCAAGGATTCGGGTCCGGGAATCAGGGATCGTTCTCCGGCCGCACCTTGAGCTGGCTCCGCGGTAACCCGGCGGGGTGGGCGATCCTGCAGCTCATCGCCGTCGCTCTCGCCTGGCTTGCAATGACGGCGGTGCGCTTCGGCCCAGCATTGTCAGTGATCGAACGGCGGCGCCGCTCCCCGCTCGAGCATCTGGAAGCGCTCGGGGCCGGCCTCGAGAGCGCCGCCGATACCGATACCGCTGTTGAGCGGCTGGCGCTGGGACTGCGCCGGCGCTTGAGTCGGGCCGGCCATGTAGGAGATGGCAACCTGCTGCCGTGGCTCGAAAGCCTCGAGCTGGCGATGCGCGGCTCGCAGGGTCGCGCCGCCGTTCGCCGCTTGCACCATCTGCTCACTGCGCGCGTTCGCGACGAGCAACGCGTGCTTCTCGCCGCCCAAGCCGTGGAGGACGTGTGGGAGGAACTGCGCCCGCGCACGACGCGCAACGCATCGTAGAGGCCTTACGCAAAGTGGTGCTGGGACAGGAGGCGGCGACCCTCGAGGTCCTCGTCTGCTTGCTCGCGCGCGGGCACATTCTGCTCGAGGGTGTCCCAGGGACTGCCAAGACGCTGCTGGTGCGCACGCTCGCGCTCGCGCTAGACGTGCGATTCGTGCGCATCCAATTCACGCCCGATCTGATGCCCGCGGACATCACGGGTATCACGCTGTTGACCGGGGCGCAACAGTTCTCGTTTCGGCCGGGCCCCGTCTTTGCCGATCTCGTGCTCGCGGACGAAATCAATCGAGCGCCCGCCAAGACGCAGGCAGCCTTGCTCGAGGCGATGCAGGAGCGGACCGTCACGGTAGACGGTCAGAGCCATCCGCTCTCCTCGACCTTCACCGTGTTCGCGACGCAGAATCCGATCGAGTTCGAGGGCACGTATCCTCTCCCTGAAGCGGAGCTCGACCGCTTCATGGCCAAGGTGCAGATCGGCTACCCGGCGGCTGACGTGGAGCAGGGCATCCTGACGCGATACGTGGAGGGCTTCGAGGCCGATCGGACCGACACCTATGGGGTGAGTCCGGTGATCGACGCGGACGGCCTCGAGCAGCTGCGGCAGGCGGTCGATCGGGTGCGTGTCGAGCCGAGCATCACGGCGTACGTGACGGCCATCGTGCGCGCGACACGTGAGGCCGCCTCGCTGACGCTGGGCGCGAGCCCGCGGGCGGGCGTCGCGCTCTTCAAGGCGGCGCGGTCGGCCGCGTTGCTCGACGGCCGCGACTACGTGATCCCCGACGACGTGAAACGGCTCGCCCCGGCGATTCTGCGGCACCGCGTCAGCGTCGCGCCCGAGCTCGAGCTCGAGGGCGTGACAGCCGATCAGGCGCTCAAGGCCATTCTGGATCGGACCGAGGCGCCGACGGCGTGAACCTGCAGCCGTTGTTGCTGGCTGGCGCCGTCATCGCCGCCTTCATCGGGCTGTGGTACGCGTTGGGCACCGTCGCGGGGATCCTGTGGACGCCGCGTGCGCTCGTGATCGCGGGAATCCTGGCGGTGCTTGGCGCGGCGGGGTTCTGGACGCCGTGGGGCCTCGACGCGATGCTGCTCGCCGACGTGCTCCTGATCGTGCTGATCTGGCTCGACGCGACGCTCGCACAAACCGTCGTGGTGAACCGGGAGCCGCTACCTGCGCTCTCCGTCGGTCACACGGGAGAGGTCGTCTACCGTTGGACCAATCCCTCCTCGCGCCCCGCGCACCTCAACGTGCGCGAAGTCCGGCCCGACATCCTGGGCGGCACCCAGCCACCACGCGCGCTGGGCATCCCGCCGCGCGCCGCGGTGCGCGAACAGGTACCGGTGGTTCCGTTGCGGCGCGGCCGGGAGACCGGCGGAGCAGGTGGCTTCGTCGTCGACAGCTTTGGACCGCTCGGTCTCGGGCGGCACCGAGCCCGGCTGCCGCTGCCGTGGGACGTCGTGGTGTACCCACCCCTCGTGTCGGTACGCCTGCGGGCTTCGGTCGCCGAAGCGCTGCGGCGGCGCGATGTCGGGTCGAAGCAGATCCGCCGGCTCGGCGAAGGCCGGTTGTTCGAATCATTGCGCGAGTGGGTCCCGGGCGACGATCTGCGGCACATCGACTGGAAGGCGACCGCCCGGCGCGCCAAGGTGATCACGCGCCAGTACGTAGCGGAGCGGCGTCAGCAGGTGCTGCTCGTGCTCGATACTGGCCGGCTCATGACGGCCGACGTCGCGTCCGGTGTCGCGCGGCTCGACTTTGCGGTCCAGGCGGCGCTCGAGCTGGCGTACGCGGCGGCGCAACACGACGACAATGTCGGCATCATGACGTTCGCTGACGGCGTGCAGCACTTCGTCGCGCCGGAGCGGGGGCGGACCGGCGTGCGGCGGGTGATGGAGGTCCTGGCGGAAGTGCAGCCGAAACTCGTCGAGCCCGATTATCCTGGCGCGTTCCGCTATCTCGCGGCGCGCAATCGCAAGCGCGCCCTGACGGTGTTGTTCACCGATGTGATCGATCGCTTTGCGTCCGATGCGCTCGTTGCGAACGTGGCCACCCTGCGCCCGCGGCATCTTCCGCTGGCCGTGACGCTGCGCAATCAGGAGCTCGATGCAGCGGCAATGCAACGACCGACGACGCCGCGCGACGCGTATCGAAAGGCAGCGGCCGAAGAGTTGCTGCATGCGCGGGAGGAGGCGCTGGGCCACATGCGCCGGGCGGGGGTGCTGGTGATTGACGTCACACCGGAACGCGCGGCGCAAGCGGTGGTGGCGAAGTACTTGGACCTCAAACGCCGAGGCACGCTGTAAGTCACTGTCTGGCCCGGCCAACCCGCGTATTGTATGTTCGGTCCTCACGTTCACGGATTGTCCCGGATGCGCGGTTTCGACCGAGCTACCCCCATCGTGATTCTTGCAGTGGCGCTGACGGGCGCCACGTGCGCATTCCCAACCGACAAAAGCGACAAGGTCCTCGTCACGCTCGAGGGGCCTTCTCAGGTCGTGCTCCGCGGGCAGGAGATGCCGGTCCACGCTCGCGCCTGGCGCGTGATTGGTCCGGACACGCAGCCGATTACGAACGTGGCGTTCGCATTTGGGACGGGCAGTAGCACGACCGCCACGGTCCAGAATGACGGTGGGGGCTACGCCACCGTAACGGGTGTGAACAGCGGCAACGTCCATGTGACCGCGCGTGCGATTTCATTCGAGCAGGCGCCGGAAGGCGATCTGCTGCTTCGCGTGTCGAACCCGCTCGAAGTGGACAGCGTCCGGCCGAAGCTCGTCCGTTTCGGGGATACGATCACCGTGTACGGCGTCGGTGTCGATTCGATCTTCATCGCATTCCTCGACAATGCGACCCAGTTCGATTATCCGCTGCCGGGCATCCTGTCAACCCGGACACGCGATTCGCTCGGTTTTTCCACGGCAACGTTTTGGGTCACACCGCCTGCGCACACAGACAGACTTTCCTTTATAGGGCCAGGGGTTTTTGGGAATGCACCCGACACGACCAAGGTCATCCCCCTCGATGTGCTCGAGCCGAATGAGGTCGCTCCGCGCACCATCAATCTCGAGGCCCCGCCGCGGATTCCTGCGATCCCGCAGATCCTGTTCTTGAATCCGGCGCTGGCATTCGAGCCGCTGAAGCGTGACTCGCTGGCCGTCGACTGGTATCGCTTTTCGCAAACCAAGACGCGAGATCTCACCATCATTCTCAGCGCTCCTGACGTGCGCGGCACATTTTCCACCTTCCTGTCGGACTCGCTGGCGTTCGTTCCGGCGAGCGGACCGAATCCGGCGACCTATACCATCGGGCCGAATAGTTGGACCCTCGGCCCGGGGTCGCATGCCTGCAAAGGCTTCGCCTTCGAGCCGGCCGAGACACAGCCCGAATCCACGATTGTGGCGTTACGGGGGATGCCGCCCGGCGGTCTACACGCGCTGGCGTCGTATTCGCAACCCGGGCGGTACGGTCTGGCGGTCTTCGAGGGATACGTCACCAGCGATCCCAACGTGCCTCGGGACGCGCACGAAGAGGACGATTTTTGCGACGCGGCGGACGCGCGCGGCCTGGCCGTCACGCTGCCCGGCGGCACGTTCCGCGACACGCTCACGATCGATAACCCGCACGACATCGACTGGATCCGATTTCGCGTCACGAGCCTGACCACGGCGACGATCAAGATTGCGTCCGTCACGTCGGCGACGACCGTCGATTCCAGCGACATCGACATCTTCCTCCTCACCGTTCCCGGCGGGGGCGCGAGCAGCTCGTTGGACGTGCTCGCGCGGTCGGACGCGGCCGGCTCCACCGAAACGATATCGACGGCGCTCACCCCGGGTGACTATTACCTCGTCGCCGTGGACTATCAGGGTGTGCCGGTCGCCTATGACGTGTGCATCTCGTCCAGCGGCTGTCTCGTCTTCCCGTCGCGACCCCTTGCGGCCCGGGCGACGAAGCGGCAAGTGGTCCACCCTCAGTTCTTCTCCACGCCGCAGCGAGCCGAGCGGCCGTGAGCGCGGACGCTGGTTCCACGATGGAATGCCTCAAGTGCCACACGCCGCTGCCTAATGGGAGCAAGTTCTGCTACTCCTGCGGGGCGGACGTGACGGGTGGCGGCACGCTGGGCGCCAGTGCCAGCGGGACCGACGCGTTGATGCTGCGCCTGCAGCGACTCGTGGAAGGGAAGTACAAGATCGAGCGCATGCTCGGGAAAGGCGGCATGGGCGCGGTCTTTCTCGCCCACGACTTGACGCTCGAGCGCGAAGTCGCGATCAAGGTGCTGCCGCCGGACATCTCGATGGATGAGCAGATCGTCAAGCGCTTCCAGCAGGAAGCGAAGACATCGGCGAAGCTGGACCACACGAACATCATCCCGATCTACCGCGTAGAGAGTGAAGGCGGTCTCGACTACTTCGTGATGAAGTACGTCGCGGGCACCTCACTCGAGGACGTGCTCGATCAGAAGCAGCCGCTGACCATCGACTACATCCAACGGGTTTTGTGGGAAGCGGCGTGCGCGCTCGGCCATGCGCACCAGCGCGGGGTCGTGCATCGCGATGTGAAGCCGGCCAACATCATGTTCGACCACGACGGCCGAGTGATGCTGACGGACTTCGGCATCTCGAAGGCGCTCCAAGCGGCGAGCGGCTTCACCGGCACCGGGATGATCATCGGCACGCCGCACTACATGGCGCCGGAGCAGGCGAAGGGCGGCACGGTGGACGGGCGCGCCGACGAGTATTCACTCGGCGTCGTCGGTTACCGCATGATCACCGGGGAGCTGCCGTACACCGGCGACTCCGTTCACACGATCCTCTATAAGCACATCTTCGAGGAAGTGCCGAGCGCCGCGGCCAAGCGGAGCGACGCGCCGCCGTTTCTCACCGCCGCGATCTCACGCGCCCTGTCCAAGGAACCGGACCAGCGGTTCGCCACGATGGAAGAGTTCGCGACCGCCGTGTGGCCGGAGCAGCCGGTCGCCGTCCCGAAGGCGGGGATTGCCACAAAGAGCCAGCGCCGGCCTCCCCCGCGGCCGGCCCGTACCGCCAGCGCCGATGCGCCGACCGAGGTGACGAACGCGCCGACAACGCCGATCCCGCGCACGGGAATGAAGATTCCGTCGGAAAAGAAGAAGCGTTCGAGCGTTGGCATGGTGATCGGCGCGCTGGTGGTCGTTGCCGCAGGCGTCGGGGGCTATCTCGCGCTGGGCAGAAAGAGCGAGCCGCCCGCGTCGCCGGCCCAGGCGTCGCTGCCGCCTGCTCCGCCGCCGTCCGGGGCGCCGGTCGAGACGAACCGCGGTGCCACGCAGCCGCCTTCAGCTCCGCGGCGTGGCAATGACAATCGGCGCCAGACGGCACCGCCGCCCGCCCCGGTGACCGCGCAGGGATACGTATCCGTGAACTCAAATCCGCCGGGAACGCTCTTTATCGACGGGCGCGACCTGGGATCGGTTCCGGTGATCGAGGAGGCGGTGTCCGCCGGCCGGCATACCATCCGCGTCGAGCGCGCCGGGTTCAAGACCAAGACCGAAACGATTGACGTGCCGGCGAACACCACCGTGCGCAGGACCTTCGTGCTCGAACAGGAGGGCTCAGAGTGATGCGCCGATCTTGGCTGCTGGCCCTACTGCTGCTCTGCGGCGCTTCGCTCCGCGCTCAAATAGTGCAGAACGCGACGCTGCGCCGCGCCCAGCAGGCGTTCGACAATCTCGATTACCGCCAGGCGCGCACGATTGCGCAGGCGTCGCTGCGCGAGCGGCTCACCGGGTTCGAGCGCGCTCGGGCGTACGAATTGTTGGGGTTCACCTACAGCGGCATGGATTCGATCCTCAAGGCGGTCGACGCGTTCAAGCAGGTCGTCCTCATCGAGCCCGAGCGCGATCTCGATCCGAATCGCACCTCGCCGAAAGCACTCAGCGCCTTTCAGGTTGCCTTGACCCAGATCCTCGTCGTCCGCCAGCTGCGGGTCGATAGCGTCAACTTCATCGGTGGCGAGGGGGCGGTGGGGATTCGCTACACCGTGACCCAGCCTTCGCGCGTCGTCATGCGGGTCACCGGGGGAACATCGGGCAGCATGCGCATCGATTCGACCGTGGCGAACGGGCAGGTCAACATTCGCTGGCCCGCTCGCATGCCGAACGGCGATCCGGTCCCGGCCGGGAATTACAATGTCGTGGTCGAGGCGACGGTGGGGCAAAACAGCTTCTCCACGTCTCAGCCGATCCGCATCACGCATGGCGCCGTCGATACGCTGCCCCATCTCACCAGCCTGCCGGGCTACACCTATCTGCCGGAGACCGAGGTGCCGCCCAAGAGCTGGCGGCCCATGGGTCTCGCGCTCGTGTACAGCGGAATCGCGCTCGCCGGCACGTCTGCGCTGTCGCACGGCGATCTCGGCTCGGCATCGATGCGTGAGGGTGGGGTGATTGGTGGCGGGATCGTGCTGGCGGGATTCATCATGACGTTGAAGAAGCCGGCGCCGCAGCCCGCGCGCGGCAACATTCTCTACAACTCCCTGCTGCGCGAACAGATCGCCCGCCGCAACACGGAAATTGCGCAGGAAAACACCCGGCGCCGGCAACAGGTCGCGCTGAGCGTCGTGCCGCTGCCGCGCGGCGGAGGCTCGCGATGAAGGCACTCGCGTGCCTGCTGGTGGTCGCAGCGCCGGCCGGTCTCGCGGCGCAACACGTCGCGATCGGCCCGCAGGTGGCCTTCGGCGACTATCGCGAAGTCTCGTCCGATCTGCACTATCGCGGCACCGGCGTCGGCGTGAAGGCGACGCTGACGTGGAAGAAGTTCTCGGCCGATGTCGACCTCTCGAAGGTGAAGTACAAACCGACGAGCGACTCCGCGCACGTGGACTTCGACGCCTCGGAAGTGGATCTGCGGCTGCGCTACTACATCGCCGGTCCGGTCAGTGCCGAGCTGGGGTTCATGAATCGCAAAGCGGATCCGGAGTTCGAAGCCCAATCCGTCGGCGCGGCGACGGTGGGAGCGCGCATGGCGTACGTGCTGGGTCCTGGTGTGCGCATGTCATTGAACGGCGGCCTGCTCTTCGGATCAAAGTTCTCGGGGGGCGGCACCACGTCGGCCCTGGGGG
>Ga0137359_10001528_pt1 | contig 18378 bp, 12 predicted proteins | sample Mad1_40_16metaG_FD_108281 | JGI IMG/M metagenome (GOLD analysis project Ga0137359, IMG submission 108281) | Vadose zone soil microbial communities from Angelo Coast Range Reserve, California, USA - Mad1_40_16 metaG | ecosystem: Environmental > Terrestrial > Soil > Vadose zone | place: USA... | reverse complement strand
TTCGCCAGGCGTTATTTGGGCGTCATGGTCAAAGACAAATTCCACACCGGCGTGCTCGAGATATCCGCAGAGCCCGTCGATGAGTTGCTGCATGCCTCTCGGCGGCGCTACCGTACCATGAAGCTTTGGCCGCATTGGGCGAGTAGTCTGCAGATGAGCAGGCAAAGCGGCCTGTCCAAAGACCAGACTGGCACTGAGCCTCTCGGGATCACCTGCATATATTCCGGCCAGAGCCGGAGCCAGGAAGAAATCAGTCGCGGCCTTCCCGATGACGCGTTTTCCCCAATCGACGATCGTTTCAAACGGCTGGGGGCGCAGGGTGCTGGCGCTCGCCGCAAATCTAAAACCCAGCTTCAAAACCTCGGGGCCGCTGAGCGGAAATCGTTTCGGTTCTCCCCGAAAGATGTAGCGCGCGCGGGCTTCGCGCCGCGTGGGCTGGAGTCGCACGCCGATGTCCGCGCATATCGCTTCCAGTCGCACCGAATTGCGAATACCGTTCGCGGCGGTTTCTACAGGCCCGTGCTCGGTTTGGATAGTTTGGATTAGGCCCCCCGGACGCGAACTTCTTTCAAAAACCCGGACCTGAAAGCCTTCTTTGACAAGATAGTAGGCCGCCACCAATCCCGAGAAGCCTGCGCCGACGACTTTGACTTGCATATCTGATCGAGCAGATGACGCTGAGGCGTAATCTATCTATCGAGAAGCGTGCTGCTGAGAAAGTGCTTTCCTAAATTCAGCACGTGGCCGGATGGTAATGCTGAGCTAAGACAATCCACTAAGTCAGACGAAACTAAACGAGACAAAACACGGTCTTTGCCTCGACTTATTTCGTGTGAGTTCGTGCATCGTTTTCTGCTTCCATCCATGTCATCAGCAGTCTTTATTGGTTAAATCCCTCTTTCAGCAGCCTGAGAACAAACATGTGTACTCATCGACAGGAAAGAGTACAGCTTGGGAAACGATCACAGCGCCTGAGAGAAAAGCTTTGGCCGCTGGTCCTGCTGACGTAAACGTTGATCGAAGAACATACAGGCGTTCCGCAGAAATGGCCGGCCCCGCTCGGTAAGAATCAGTTTTTGATCGCGCACCTCAATCAAACCATCGCTAAGCAGAGGATCCAGGAAGACCGTCGCGTCGTCGGACTGCGATGGTTCCAGCTGAACCTCGAACCTGGTCATGAAAGTCAGAATCTGCTCGCGCAGGCGGCGATCCTCTTGCGATAGTAAATGTCCACGCAAGGTGGGAACCTCGCCCTGCTGCACGCGGCGCTCATAAACAGGAAAGGCCTTCTCGTTTTGATGAAAGCACGTGGGCGTTTCAGAGATGGCGCTGACTCCCAGCCCCATCAGCACCTGTGTCCGCAATTCCGTGTAACCCATAAAATTCCGATGCAGAGTCCCATTGCGTTGTGCTGAAGCCAGTCCGTCGCCGGGCAGGGCAAAGTGATCCATTCCGATTTCGACGTAACCAGCTTCGGCCAATAGGTTGCGCGCGATTTCGTACAGCGCGCGCTTCTCGCCCGCCACAGGTAAGTCTTCGTCTTTGTAACTGCGCTGCGCTGGTTTGATCCAGGGGACGCGCGCGAAACTGTAGACAGCGATACAGTCAGGTCTCAGTTCGACAGTTTGTGCCACGGTTTGCCTGAAGCTCTCGGGCGTCTGGCGCGGCAAACCATAAATCAAATCATAGTTAACCGAGTTGTAGCCCAATTCGCGCGCCATGTCAGTCACATTCCTTGTTTGTTCCAGCGGCTGTTCGCGATTGACCAGTTTTTGCACTACCGGATCGAAATCCTGGACGCCCAGCGAAATGCGATTAAAGCCGAGCGAATTGAGCGCTACCAGTTGTTCGCGAGTCGTGCGCCGGGGATCAACTTCAACCGAAGCTCGAAACTGTGCCGTCTCAATCTGAATGTCCGCGAGGATCGGCTCGAGGATTCGTTTTAGATTGTCCGGCGAGAAAAATGTAGGGCTGCCACCGCCCAGCTCCAACTGCCGCAGCGGGCGCCGTTGCAGCGCGGGAACCTGCTCCCGGTAAAGCTGCCATTCCTTATGAAGCAGGTTTATATACGTGGCTTCGCGTCCATGATCATGCGTGATCACAGTGTTGCATGCACAGAAAGTGCAGAGCGTTTCGCAGAACGGCAGATGAAAATATAGCGACCAACTGGCCGTCTCGTCGTCACAGGCGGTCCTGATGGCGTCCAGCCACTGTGTGGGACCGGGAGAATCACTCCAGAACGGGACGGTTGGATAGCTGGTGTAGCGCGGCGCCGGGACATCGTATTTGGCAAAAAGATCAGTCACTGCATTACCTCTCTAACTGTGTCAACAAAAAGTCTAACATTGTCCTCCGGCGTGCCGGGCAGAACGCCGTGGCCCAAACCGCAAATCCAGCCGGCCCTTGTCTGATGCGCCAGTGGTGCGAGATAGCGATTCAGATGCTGCTTCAGTTCGTCTCTTTCACAAAACAACAAAGCCTGATCGAAATTCCCCTGAACAAAACCCTGCGGAAAGAGATCGAAGGCCTCGCTCACCTGCCAACCAGAATCAATTCCCAATCCGGCCAGCCGGCCGTGAGTGAAAAGCGGATCACGCAAGTGAGCGGGCTGGGTTCCTTTGGAGTAATAGCCAATGCGCAACGCATTCTTCGCGGTCAGCACCTCGAGTTGGGGAACCACTACCGCTTTGAAGACGTCAGGTGACAATTCACCGGCCGCCGTATCAAAGATCATCACGAGTTCCGCTCCTCCATCCAGTTGCAGTTCGATGTTCCTCGCCAGGAGCGGAACCAACGTTTCACAGAATCGTGAAAACAAAGATAGAAGTCTCTTCGATTCGACCAGCGCTCCTTTGTGCGAACCTTCGACGGCGTAAACAAACAGGGTCCAGGGTCCACCGACAAAGCCGATTAGACTACGATCGGACGGAAGACATTCACGGGTCGCCCGCATTGCATCGCCCTGGAACAAAAGCTGAGGCCAGGCTTCTTCAATCGAACGGAGTTGTGCACACGTCGTCTCATTCAAATGCCAGCCAAGCTGAGGTCCCCGGTCCAGGTACTCCAAACCCATGCCCAGCGCTTCGAGTGGAAACAGAAGATCGCTGAACAGAATGGCCGCGTCGAAATCAAAATCCATCACCGGACCCAGGGCTACTTCGGCCGCGAGCTCAGGCCGCTTGCACAAATCCATGAATGAATACTTCTGCCGTAATGCCTGATAGTGCCGGTGGTAACGACCCGCCTGTCGCATTAGCCAGATCGGGGGCATAGATTGCGGACGCCGCGCCAGCGCGTTCTGGAAACGCGCGCTGCCGATTTGTTCTTTGATCGCAGATAGGGTCATTTAATTTTTCGATTCCCCTCTCCCATTTGGGAGAGGGGTTGGGGAGAGGGTCTGACGACTTACACCCCTTACTATTCATCGTGTCTCCCAAGGACGATACGAGTGGCAGGGGCTGTCCATTTCAAGCCCTCACCTTAACCCTCTCCCAAAGGTAGAGGGAAATGATGAACGCAAGTTAACAACTTGCGCTACGGCTACTCTCCATCACCGCACCATTGATATCCAATTCCCCGCACCGAACGTATGAAGGTGCTGTTTGTGTCGCCCAGCGATTGGCGGAGGCGGACGATCATGTTGTCTATTGTGCGCTGATTCAAAAACTTGTCCTCTCCCCACAGCACATCCAGAATCTGGTTGCGGCTGGTTACCGCCGGACTGCTGGTAATCAAGAGCTGGAGCAAATCGAAGTCGCGCGCCGCCGGATGTTCACGTCGCCCATCCGGCTGCACAATCACCCGGCTCTCCAGTTCAATGACCCGGCCATTACACGAGACTTGATGACGCACCGGATAGCGGTCGAGCACGTGCTTGACGCGCAGCAGCAATTCGCGCAAATGAAACGGCTTGGGAACGAACTCTTCCGCGCCGATTTCAAATCCTTCCAGGCGATGCTCGGCGGTGCTTAACGCCGTCATGAACATTATCGGCACCGACCTGCTCTCCTTGATGTGGCGCGCCAGTTCAAAGCCTGATCCGTCGGGCAAACCGATGTCCAGAATCACCAGATCCCAAAGGCCCTCGTCCAGTTTTTTAAGCGCCCGCTGTTTGGTTTGGACCCACGCGACGTCATACGGCTCGCGCAGTAGGCGCTCGTGCAAGGTCGCGCCCAGCGAGCGATCATCTTCGACCAGCAACAGTCGTTTCATAACTGGGTCGCTCCGCGCGAATTGAATTCGAAGTCCCGGCGTTCGGGAAATTCATCTCCGCCAAAAACCCGCTCGAACTCGCATCGGTAAAACCGATCGTGCCGTTCATCCTTTTCACCAAGTGGCGGACGATGTAGAGCCCGACGCCGCTGCCGCTGCCGCGCGTGTGGCGCACGAACAGTTTGCCAAGCTCGTCGGGATCGCCGTGGAAACCATGGCCATTGTCGCTCAATCGCACGATCAAACGATCGTCACCACTGCGCTTGACCAACACCTCGACCTCAGTTGCCTGGCCGTGTGTGACCGAATTCTGGACCAAATTGGTCAGCACGCTCTCCAGCGCGCGCGAATCAGCCATGATCACCCCATCGCCGCTTTGCGTGATCATCAAGTCAGGCCAGTGATGGCGCAACGTGTCGATCCGGGCGCTTAAGGTGATCGGTTCGAGAAAGAAAGCGCCTCGCGTGAGGTTTACCAGGAAGAGTGAATTCTCCAACTGTAGCTGCAAGCGCAGCGTGTCGCCCAACAAACGGTCCAGCAAGGGGCTGTGCTCAGCATTGCCAAAATCTGCACGCAGACTCTCCGCTTGCAGGCGCAGGCTGGCCAGGGCTGTTTTGGCATCATGTGTGAAAGCCGCGAAGAACTCTTCCACTTGCGCATGACGCTTCTGCTCCTGCCGTGCATAGTAAAAAAGCGCCAGGCCGCCGCCGATCAAAGATATTATGAGGATGCCGCCTTCCCACAGCAGCATCCGATAATGACGATGAAAGTCAGCCGCGCCTTCGAGATTCAGCCGATTCAACAGATCCAGTTGGCGCAGACCAAACACCATCCACCAGCCGGCCAGCGTCACTGTGAAAACAACCCAAAGCCCGACCAGGGCGATTACGATTCGATTGCGCTTGCGTTCAGTGCTCATAGAAAAGAAATATAGGACCAATGCGGCCTATACGGCCTATAGCCCATAGGACCTATATTGAAATCGATGCCAGGATGCCCGCCATGGCTTTGCCCAGCAACTCGTCGTCGTGCGCCAGCGACATAAAGCTTACTTCGAAACCGCTCGGCGCCAGATAGACACCCTGTGACAGCGCGCCATGAAAGATTTTCGCAAAGGCCATTGAATGCTCTGGTGGAATTTGATCGATGCGCCTGATCGCATTATTCGTTCGCGCGTGCAACCAGAAAATCGACGCAGTTCGCGCTAACTGAAATGGAAACCCGCGCTTTTCCATCTCTGCGTTCAACTGATCACAGAAACTGCCAGTCCTCTCTTCCAGTAATGCATAAGCATTAACGCGTTCGATCTTTTGCAGCGTCGCCAGTCCGGCTCGCATTCCTACGGGGTTTGCGCTCAACGTACCAGCCTGATAGACCGGGCCCGCCGGTGCAACCAACTCCATCAAATCTCTTCTGCCGCCATAACAAGCTACCGGAAAACCACCGCCGATAACTTTGCCATAAGTAACTAGATCGGGGCGCATGCCCAGGACTTCCGCCATCCCGCCCAGGGCCACGCGAAATCCGGAAATCACTTCATCAAAGATCACCAGAGCGCCGTGCTCCCGCGCAATCTGCGCCGTCTCTTCAATGAACTCGCGTCGCTGAATCAGCAAACCATAGTTCGCGGGCAAGGGCTCAAGAATAACAGCGGCAATGTCTTTGCCATGTTCAGCAAAGACTTTGCGGACCGCTTCTTCATCATCAAGCGGCGCTACAAGGGTCTCGCCGGCGACATTCGCGGAGACTCCAGCGCTCGAACTGGCGGACGTTCCGGCCAAACCACTGCCGGCTTTGACCAACAAAGAATCTGAATGACCGTGATAGCAACCTTCAAACTTGACGATCTGGTTGCGGCCGGTTGCCGCGCGCGCTACTCGCAAAGCGCTCATCACCGCTTCCGTTCCGGAGGAGACAAAACGGAGCATCTCGACCCAGGGCAGTCGCGACGTAATCCATTCAGCCAGCTCAAGTGAATACGGTTCGCAGGCGCCAAAGCTCCAGGCCGTCGCGATCGCGTCCTGGACCGCTTCGGCGACTTCCGGATCGCGATGGCCCAGCATCAACGGACCAAAGCTTTGGCAAAAATCGATGAACTCACGTCCATCAACGGACGTCATTGTCCCGCCCTGCGCGCTGCGAAAGAACACCGGCGTGCCCCCGACTCCCTTGAATGCGCGCACCGGGCTGTGCACGCCGCCGGGCGACACGCGTAACGCGCGTTCAAAGTATTCGCGCGAGAGATCGTGCGAATCTAATACCGTTTGTTCAGAGGCCATCTTATTTCATCTCGCAAGCTGGCTCACGGGGCAGTAGCCCGACCGTGAGGGAGGGCTTTTCTTGTCTGGGGTGAGCCCTCCCTTACGGTCGGGCTACTGCCCCGCGACCCCATCATCTTCCAATTCCCAATCGCTGCGCATAGCGCGCGCCATAAGTGATGATGTACTGCGCGCCGGCGCGTTTGAAGACATGCCAGGTTTCCAACAGAGCTTCTTCGAACTTAATTAGACCCTGCTCAGCTAAGAGTGCCAGCCCGGCGTATTCTCCGCTCACTTGATAAGCGCCAACCTGCCGGCCGGTCTCCTGGTTGATTGGCCGGATCAGATCCAGCGAAGTCATTCCAGGTTTGACCATCAGCAAGTCCGCACCCTCTTCTGCACAGCGAACACTCGCGTTGATTGCATCTGTTCGGTGCCGCACGTCGAGCTGGTAGTGACGCCGGTCGCCGAACTGCGGCGCCGAATCCGCGGCGTTCCGAAACGGACCATAAAAGTTGCTGGCGAACTTTGTGCTGTAGCTCATAATCGGAACCAGATCGAAACCTTTTTCGTCGAGGGCGGTGCGAATCCGGGCGACGCGCCCATCCATCATATCGCTTGGACTAATACCATCCGCGCCGGCTTCAGCAAAAGCGACCGCGGAGTTTGCTAACTCATCGAGGGTCGCGGAAAGGTTGATTCCCTTGTCATTCATCACCGCGCAATGTCCGTGCGTTGTGTACGAGCAGAGGCACGTGTCAATCCACAAGCACAGACTGCTGCCAAACTGTCGTCGAATCTCGGAAATAGTTTCGTGGGTTAATTGATGAGTAAAGTTGCCGTCCTTCTTCTGCGCGGGTACCGGAAAAAGCAAAAACTGTGTGACGCCATCCGCAAGATCTTTTTCGATCTGCTTCAATGCAGACGTGACGTTATGGCGAACGTTCCCGCGCAGTCCGGCGATCGGTTCGTCCTGGCCCAGCCCCTCAACGACAAAGAATGGTTGAATCAACTGAGCGCGGTTGAACTCAGTCTCTGCGCACAAGTCGCGCAGGTGTTGCGAACCTCTGAGGCGCATCAGTCTCTTCATTACAAAGACATCTCCTTCAACCATTGAGCATGATCGAGAAATACATGCGCCTGGACACCGTTTTTTTCCAGGATGCGCTGAGTATTACCCGGACCGCAAAAGTGAGTCATCTCTCTAATCCACGGATCGAGTGACAATGCACGCTCAAAGCTGGATCCGCTCTTCCAAAAGAAATAAGTCCTGCCCTTTAGATCCACTTTGCCATCCTTCGGCACCAGCCGATAGGTTGCCAGCGCCGGCAGCGAACCTTCATCATAACCGCCGGCATGGGTGAGCTTAAGCCATGTCAACTTCCGGCCGGCCAGGGTTTCAAGATTAGGCGGTTCCTGCTCGCCTAAACTCCCGGCAGAACCGTGCACCCATACACCGCGTTGGGCCAATCTCTTCCAGGTTTGCACTCCGCTGGTCCAAATGATTTGCCCGGTGCCCGGGCACCAATCATCGGGCAAAGCGTCAGCTTTGGCAATCCATAGTGCGGGCGCACCAGCGGCAGGGTTGACGGGGATCGCCTCGCGATTAAACCAGTCAGATTCAGACGAATTCAGCGGCCACAATTCCTGCCTTGAAACCCTGGGGGGCCGGGGCCGGGATGCGCTCAGTGAGCAGGTATCGAGAACCTGTCGATTATCTGTCAAGCCTCTCAGGAATGTGATCTCGCCGAAGGGGCGTCGCAGGACGCTGGCCCCAATCTTCTGGTGACAACCACCGCCGTAGCCTCGCAGGATCTCGCGCTCGCGGGTGACTGCCGCGAACGTGTCGGCGCAATTAAGCGGCGCCAGCAGCTCGCGCAGGTCGGCGCGCCGCCGGACAATTTCGACCGCCAGGGCGCCCTGTGCCGGTGCCGAAGGGTTCTCGCGCAAAGGTAAAACGATCCAGCGGCACCGCGACAAAGCCCCTCGCAATTCTTCACGGGTCGCGACGAATTCACTCTGTTTGGCTTCAAGCAAACGATCGATAGCAGCCTTGGCTACGATCAACCCATCGACATCGGATTCCAGGAGCTTGCGCACACGCGTCGTCACGTTGCCGCGCACGTTCGCGAAATTCAACTCACGCAGTTTGGCCGGCAAAGCCGCGCGCAAGAACGAGTCAAGATTGTAGCTGCGACGTGGTGATGAGGTGAGAATCGTCATTACGCCAGTGCGCTCGACTTCGGGCCAACGATCTTCGCGCACTAACAACAGATCGCGGGCGTCTGCACGCGGCAAGGTGGCGACGATCTCGGTTTTGGGATCCTCTTCAATGGCCAGATCTTTCCAGGAGTGGACCACCAGATCAAAGTCGCCACGCAAAAGGCCTTCGCGAAAGTCCTGTGTGAAGACTCCCTTCTCTGGCATCTGCCAGAGCGGATCGTTTTGATTTCGATCTCCGAGGGATTCGTGGAAGGAATAGTTGATTTCGATCTGCGGATATGCGATTTGGATCGCTTCACCAACCTGGTAGGCCTGGATGCGGGCTAAATCGCTGCGGCGCGACGCTATCGTCACGCGCATAAGTCTTCCCATCCAAACGGCCGGAACTGGGCTTGGTGGGTCTGACGCTGGACCAAGAGTTGGATGGCCGCGCGCGCCGCCTCGACCCGGCCTTCCAATCTTTGCCGCTCGGTGCGTAACGCGTCGAAAAGTTCGGACAACTTTATCACCGGGATCGGCAGCGAGATTGGATCAGTTGCGGCGTCACCACGAAGATCCAGACACTTTGAAAAAGTCGAACTCTGCAAGCGCACCCAATCTTCAACGTGGGATGCCTTCAATGGCGCTGCAATCACCAGCCCCGTTTCCTCTTGCTGCCACCCAGCGTCGTCGTTTGCATATTGATCGAGATGCAGCTCGGGATACTCGTTCAAGAGATCCTTCGCATGCTGCCAGTTGCGATAGAACAAACGGGCAGTCGTCTTACCAATCAGCCAGGGCAGAATCTCGCGTGCCAACTTCCCCGCGCCCAGGACCGCGACCGTGGGCATGCCTTTCACGTGTTGCCGTACCAGACTGCCGTAAGACTGGCTTCCGATCCCTTGTAGATGATCGTGACGTACGCGCTTGGCGTCGACGAGAACATTGGCAGTGAGCTGTTGCAGGAACCAGCCCCACGGCGTGTCGAGGAACCTTGCGTGCGAACAGAACTCTCGAAACTGTCCCATCACGGCCGTCTCGCCAAGGAGCGGAGAATTCAGACCGCAGATCACTTCGAGCAGGAAGCCATATGCTTCCCGGCCGCGATAGATCTCGATGCTTCCTGAGAACAATTCGTCGTTCTCAGCGGCTTCGATCAGCGCACTGTTTTCGATTCGATTCAGAAAAAGAATTCTGCGGAGACAGGTTTGCCACTCGAGGCCATTGAGCACGGCCGGCATCTTAGCCCGGGCCTCGTGTCGCAGATTCAAGATGACCAATTGGTCTATCACGCGAGTATTCTAGAAAAAGCGGCATTTCTATTGTCATCGGTTTGTCATTGAGAAGAGGTTTTTTCGCCCGGAAGTGTGATCCCGTCACAAATTTGAGCCTGTTTGTGCTGGGCGCGCGGACAGTCCCCGTCCGCATTCGCACGAGCGAGTGCCTTCGGTGCAATAGCCTGGCCGTGAGGTTCGGCGTCAGATCAATCGTTACCGGGTGAGTAATTTGAGCTCACCTCCGCTACTAGCAAGATTCTTCACATCGACAGCGCAGGGCGAGCATGATACAAAGCGCTCGCTCCGGTTAGGTGTGGCTCTTACGTCGCAGCGCGACCCATGACTTTAGCCCGGCCTTTCAAGGCCGGGATCAGTCGATGATGCCGGATCTTCCGTCGCGTCAGCGACGATTGAATTCCAAGGAGGACCTCTCCCAATCGCTCCACTATCACATGGGGTTGATTTCAGCCGTCGCTACGCGCCGAAGAATCTTTCGGATTCTTGCGCAACTTCCTTGATCGCATTGATGCACGAGAGCGATGTCGAACTTCATCAATTCTGCGCTGCAATCTGATACTGCTCCAATTTTCCATCAGGCATTTCATAAGTCCACGCCCGCAGCGTCTTCTGTGGAAACCTAATGGTATACACGCGCAGCGTCATCCCGCCGCGCAAGCCCTGAGACGCCTGCACGAACGACTGCGGCGCCCCCAAAGGCCCGAGGCCGCTGGCAAAATCTTTCAATGCCGGCTCACTGAAATAGCTGTTGGCATTGTCAGTGAAGAGCGAACGATCGACTGTGCCGTGCTGAAGACCTTCGAAGATCTTCTTCGCCTGCTCAAGCTTCGCAGGTGTGGCCGGATCAGTCGTCGCGAACAACAAGGGAGCGATCCCACTGGCGATGGCGCCGGAGGCACTGGCTGCATCCTGATTGGTGAGCACGACTACGGCTGCGCGGTCGTCAGGGAAGACTATGTTCTGGGCTGTGAAGCCCGAGACTTCGCCGCCGTGTGACAACGCGCGATGTCCCGCCTGAGAATTGACGTCGACGCCCAAACCGTAGTGTGTTCCCAGGCCATTCTTGAGTAACACTTCAGTGCCAAACTCGCGGTAAGACGACGGCTTCATTAACTTCTGATCAATGATTGAAATGTCCCACTTCGCCAGGTCCGCCGCGGGCATCGCCAACTCTCCGGCGGCAAACAACCAACCCCTGCCTTCTTTCGGCGCCGGGCGCAAAGGCCCCAGAGCATAACGCAGATAACCGGTCGGATCCGTGTCGCCAAGCTTTGCCTGATCGGTATCGCTGACGCTGGCCATACCCAGAGGCGTGAAAACTCTTTCCTGAAGAAATTGCAGCAAGGGCATGCGGGCGACCTTTTCAATGATCACGCCGGCGATGACATAGTTCGTGTTGCTGTATTGCCATTTTGTGCCGGGTTCGAAATCCAGGGGCTTACGCGCCCACATGTCCAGGATCTTCTGCGCCGTGACGGGCTGTAACATCATGGGCATCACGTAATCCTGCGGCCAGTAATCCTGATACCCCGACGTGTGCGAGAGCAATTCGCGAATCGTTACTTCGTTGGCCCGCGTCAGATTCGGAACGTACTTCGCGACCTTGTCGTCGAGCGAAAGTTTGCCCTGCTCCTGCAAGAGGAGAATGGCCGCGGCGGTGAACTGTTTGCTGATCGAACCAATGCTATAGCGCATCTGTGGTGTCGCAGGGGTTCGTGGATCAAGACGAGCATCGCCGTAAGCTTTCGTGTAGACGATCTGTCCATCCTTGACAATAGCCACCGACGCGCTGGGTACACCGGTCCTGGCCAGAGTATCGTTAGCGACTCTGTCGATCTGATCGATCAGATTCGGCGAGAGCTGAGTTTGCGCGTTTGCCGCCAGGGCAAGGAAGATAACTGTGACGCAGGCTCGAACTAAAAAACGAAGTTGAGGCACGGAATTCTCCCTGGGAAAAGTCTAAAGGATTGAACAGCAGCAGCATTATATAAGACGATCCGTCAGCGGCAACAAGCCCGGGAAAGAACCTGACGCCGGCCGACTTCATTTCCGCATTCAGCGTAAGACGTTATTCAATCTGACCATTCTGCTTGGGGTACGGGAATAAAGTTAAATCGCCCTCCAGCATAGTCGAGGGTTAAGCTCTATATGTCCGCGTTCTTGGCGCTAAGGCTGCATTCATTGCAATTGAGTATCGTAGATACCAAATTTGCTATATAATCCGCCTTCGCCCTTCCCCTTACCAACCACGTTACACTTTACTCGGAGGCAGTCATGCGAAAAATCAACAGATGGCTCTCGGCGATCTCCATTTCTCTGGCGATTGTGTTTTCTCTTTTCAGCAACGCTCGCGCGGCTGATTTCAAGCGCGAGGTCATTTATCAAATCGTCATCGATCGCTTCTTTGACGGCAGCACCACGAACAACAATCCGTCGCAAAGCTCCGGACTGTACGACGCCACCAAAACCAATTGGCGCCTTTACTGGGGTGGCGACCTGGCCGGTATTCAGCAGAAGATGTCTTATCTGGCAGGCATGGGAGTGACGGCGATTTGGATTTTGCCGCCAGTCGATAATCTCAACACGAACATCCCAGATGGTCAGGGCAATCCTACAGCCTCCTATCACGGCTACCAGGCCCGCGATTTCAAACGCATCGAGGAACACTTCGGTGACCCGAGTAACACCTGGACCGACTTCGACAATCTGGTAACGGCGGCGCACCAGAGCGGGATTAAAGTCATTGTCGATTTTGCCCCAAACCATTCGACCGCGGACAACGCGGGCGAGTTTGGCGCGCTTTACGATAACGGAACTTTTCTCGGCAACTACACCAATGACACGAATGGCTACTTTCATCACAACGGAAACATCTCGAACTTTGACGACCGTTATCAATTGCAGTATTACGCGCTTTTCGATCTCGCCGATCTCAACCAGGAGAACGCCACAATCGACGCCTACCTCAAAGCGGCGGCACAACAGTTTCAGCAGCACGGTGTGGACGGCTTTCGCATCGACGCCGTAAAGCATGCGACCTGGGGTTGGGAGTACAGTTTCGCGAATTCGATCTATACCTACGGTGACAGTTTTCTGTTCGGCGAATGGTACCAGGGCGGTACTTCCGATCCGCTGTATCACGACTCTTACAAGTTCGCGAACAAGAGCGGCATCTCGCTTTTGGATTTCCCGCTGAACACAGCGATTCGCAACGTGTTCGGTGTGACCAACAGCAATTTTTCGGTAATTGACGGCGTGCTTTCGCAGGAGGGCGGCAACTTCACCTGGAAGGATGATCTGGTGACCTTTATCGACAATCACGACATGGCGCGTTTCCTTTCGATAAACAACAACACCAACCGTCTGCATGAAGCGATGGCGTTCACGCTGACTACGCGCGGCATTCCCTGCATCTATTACGGCACGGAACAATACCTGCACAACGACACAAACGGCGGGACTGATCCATACAATCGCAACATGATGTCAGGTTTTAGCACCAGCACTACCGCGTATCAGTTGATGAATCAGCTCTCAACCTTGCGGCACAACAATCCCGCGGTTTCCTATGGATCTACGGGCCAACGTTGGATCAATAACGACGTGTATATTTACGAGCGAAAATTCTATGGCAGTGTAGTGCTGGTCGCGATCAATAAGAATGACAGCTCGTCGTATTCGATTACCGGGCTGAATACAGCCTTGCCGGCCGGAACTTATACTGATTACCTCAACGGCTTGCTTGGCGGTTCGTCGATCACTGTAAGTACCGGCTCGGGGGGCAACAACCCTGTAACCGGCTTTACGCTACCGTCGCATACCGTTGCGGTTTGGCAGTTAACCGAAGGCTCGGCGCCGCCCGAGGTCGGTTCAATTGGGCCAACTTCCGGACAGTCAGGAGTGAAGGTGACAATCGCCGGCCGGAATTTTGGCTCGACGACTGGCAGTGTGAAGTTCGGCACGACCACGGCCACCATCAACTCCTGGACGCCGACGCAAATCGTCTGCACCACGCCGTCAGTCACCAACGGCGTCTATAACGTTACGGTAACCAACTCATCGAGTCAGGTTTCAAACAGCATTCAGTACACGGTGCTCACGGCGAAACTGATTCCGGTGACTTTTACGGTCAACAACGCGACGCCGACGCAGACGGGTGACTACATCTTTCTAACGGGCAGTACAGTCGAACTGGGCACCTGGAGCACAACGTGGGACGGCGCCGTGGGGCCGATGCTGACGCCCAACTATCCGAACTGGTTTCTCAACGCGAGTGTGCCGGCGGGCCAAACCATCCAATTCAAGTTCATAAAGATTGCTGCTAACGGCACGGTGACCTGGGAAGCAGGCAACAATCATCAGTACACGGTACCAACCAGCGGTACCGGGTCCGTGAACGTGAATTGGCAGTACTGAGGTAATTGATCAAGAGAGAGCCGTCTGATCTTGAGGGCGGCTCCAGTGGAGAGCGGGCATCCCTGCCCGCACTGAGCGCGGAGCGCGAAGAATTAGGATCACGACTAGTTGTAGTTCTTCCGAGCGAGGACGTTCTTGATGGCATGATCCAGGGCGTCGCTTCGCTCTGCCCCTGGCTACTTTCTGCCATGCTTCCGGCGGTGAAGACGGCTACGACGTAAACCCGCGTTTCTTCATCAAGGCCTCAACCTTTGGATCGCGGCCGCGGAAGTTGCGATAAGCTTCGGCCGGATCGATTGTGTTACCGACTGAGAAGATGTTCTTGCGCAGGCGCTCGGCAACTTTCTTGTCGTACGGTCCGCCGGCTTCAGTGAACGCGCCGAAGGCGTCGGCGGTAATCACGTCGGCCCAAAGATAGCTGTAGTAGCCTGCCGAATAACTGTCGCTGGAAAAGACGTGCATGAACTGCGGCAAGCGGTGACGCAGAACGATCTCGTGCGGCATGCCCAGCTCAGCCAGCGCCTCTTTTTCAAAAGCGCGCGGATCGATCTTTCTGTCGCCTGCCATATGCAACTTCATGTCGAGCAACGCTGCTGCTAAATACTCTACCGTGATGAAGCCCTCGTTGAAAGTCGCCGAGCGTTTGATCTTGTCGACGAGTTCCTGCGGAATTGGTTTCCCGGTTTGATAATGCACGGCAAATTTGTTCAGCACTTCCGGCGTCGATAGCCAGTGTTCCATCAGTTGCGAAGGAAACTCGACATAGTCGCGCGCGACCGCCGTTCCCGATAGCGAAGGATAGGTGACGTTTGAGTTCAAACCGTGCAGCGCATGGCCGAACTCATGGAACATCGTCGTAGCGTCATCCCATGAGATCAGCAGCGGCTCGCCCGGCTTTCCTTTCACGAAGTTCGCGTTGTTGGAAACGATCGTAGTGATCTCGCCATTGACCCGCTCCTGAGTTCGATAAGCATTCATCCAGGCACCGGAGCGTTTGCCCGCGCGCGCGTACGGATCAAAATACCAGAGACCGATTTGCTTGCCGGAAGTCTTGTCCATTACCTGCCAGACCCGGATGTCCGGGTGAGCGACGGGAACGTTCGTGGCCAGAGTGAATTTGAAATTGAAGAGTTCGCCGGCGACCCAGAAGATGCCTTCGCGCAGCTTCTCGAGTTGCAGGTAAGGCTTCACTTCATTCTGGTCGAGATCGTATTTCGCTTTGCGAACACGCTCGGCATAGTAGCGATAGTCCCAAGGTTCGATTTTGATCTTCGCGCCCTCTTTGTCGGCTAGCGCCTGCATGTCGGCGACCTCCTCATGCACGCGGGCGACTGCCGGTTTCCAGACGGCCAACATCAATTCCATGGCGCGTTCCGGCGTCTTGGCCATTGAGTTTTCCAGACGCCAGTGAGCGTGCGTGGGAAATCCGAGAAGCTTGGCGCGTTCGGCGCGTAGCTGCAGGATCTGTGTGATGGTCGAGTTGTTGTCGTGCTCGTCGCCGTTATCGCCGCGCATAATGAACATGCGCCAGACTTTTTCGCGCAGGTCGCGGCGATCAGAATAAGTCAGGAACGGATCGACCGACGAACGGGTGTTAGAGATCAACCAACCTTCTTGTTTCCTGGTTGTGGCGGCGGCCGCGGCGGCATCACGCACGGATTGGGGCAGACCGGTGAGGTCGGCGTCGGTCTTGAGCGCGATAAACTGACCGTCTTCTTCGGCCAGAACGTTCTGACTGAATTTGGTGAAGAGGCCGGCGAGTTGTTGATTGATTTGCGAGAGCCCCGCTTTGTCAGCCTGGTTCAGCTTCGCGCCGGACCGTACAAAGTTGGTGTAGTCGAGCCAAACCACTCGTTGCTGCTCTGCGTTTAGTTTCTTCTTGTTTGGCGAGTTGTAGACCGCTTCGATCCGCTTAAAGAGCGCCTCGTTCTGCGTGATCTTATCGCTGAAGGCGGCGAGCTTCGGCGCCATCTCACGCTGCACCGCCTGGAACTCCGGTCCGGCCATGGTCGAACCCCACACGCTATAGATCGTCGAGACCCGATCGAGTGTTTGACCGGCCCGCTCCATGGCCACAATTGTGTTCTCAAAAGTAGGCGCGGAGGAGTCATTCGCGATCTTTTCGACCTCCATGAGGTTCTCCATCATGGCCGATTCCAGCGCCGGTTTGAAGAGCGCAATCTGCACGCGATCAAATGGAGGCACGCCACCGTAAGGTCCTTCCCAGTTGGTCAGCAATGGATTAGGGTCGGCGTTGGTCCTGGCCTGTGTGGTCATGCCGTTCGGTTTGCTCAAACGATTAGCGACGGCCGAAACGACCAAGGCGCTGGCGAAAAGGAACAGCAGGCTGCGAGTGATCGAGTCGCGCATAAGATTGATTGTCCTTTGTATTGAACTTCACGACGCCTTCAAACGGCGGAGAGATGAAAATCGCGCGGTTAGTATATTGGCGGAGAGCGGAGGTTGTACAGCCTGACGCCGCCGAGCGGCCCTGGATGTGTTTGAAGCGGCCTGTCGATGCGGCTGTGCCGCCTGAGGTGCGGAAAGGCTCAGCCTTCCCGAGGGCTCCCGAGTATTTCCGGCTCCCTCGATTGGGGCGTAGCCCCAGGAACAATCAACGGGCTCACGGAGGGCCGGAGGCCTTCCGCACATCAGGCGGCAGAGCCGCGCGCGTAACGTTAAGACAACAATCTTGTCAGCGAGTTTGGATGAATATGCCAGCCGATCAACCCAGCCAGACCCATGACCACACCAAATACTGTCGGGAACAGCGCGAGCATGAAGAGCCAGCGCTTCTGAGTCAAAGCTGTCACCGCCATTAGTGAAATCGCCAGCGCCAGCATGGCATCTGAGAGATCGAACTGGTCGTCGTGGAAGTTGAGTTCGTTATAGGTCTGGTCAGCTTTGTCGGCGTCGGCTTGCTGAATTTTCTTTTTCTCTGCCTGCTCCTGGGCGATTGCTTCGTAGGTCTTGATCTGTTGCTCATAGATGGATTTCGCCTGGCGCGGAGCGACAGCCGCTTGTGCGGTCAGTTGGGCGACCGTGGCTTTAGCCACATCTTCACGAACATTGCGGGCCTGATACCACGAATAGTTATCGATCTTATCTGCCTGTGCCTGTTGCATCGCCTGCACGATGTTGTCGTCCTTGACCTTGCAAATGCCCATGAACGTCGCCAGCAACGCTACTGAAATCGCGACCCAGGTGTTTAAGTGCATTTTGGGGTTCTTTGTTTCAACTGTGGTTTCAGTTGCTTTCTTGTCGTTGTCGTCTTCGACAAACTGCATTGGATCGGGATCCATAATTAGTGCTTACTCCTTCAAAAATGAAAATATGTCTCGCGATATTTCACCCCGCACCTTTGTTGCTGTGCCAAATCTTTTTCCTGGCACTCTTCTTTCGGCGCTTGATCCCGCGGCGAGGCGGCAACCTTTTCGGATCGCCGGTGGCTGCCTTCTTTACCACGCCGCCTTCATCTTCGGCAATCTCGGTCAACGTTCGTTTGGTCAGCACTGAATACGGTTGAGTCTCAGTAATGTCCTCGCCATCTTTAGCGTATTGATCGCGGTGCTTCATCAGCAGCCATTGCCGGTCGCGCGTGCGCACCAGCACAAATGAACCCTGCAACTTCTTACCCAGCACGGTGAATTTCAGTTCGCCTTTTGCTAGTGCCCGGGAGACGTTCTCGGCATTCTCAGGCGCGTAAACGCCATAGTCCCAGACCATCACGGTGCCGCCGCCGTATTCGCCTTCGGGAATTACGCCTTCAAAGTCGGCGTAGTCGACCGGGTGATCTTCGACCTGCATGGCCAGGCGCTTCACCTGCGGATCCATCGGCGGGCCTTTGGGCACGGCCCACGATTTTAAGACACCGTCGGCTTCAAGACGAAAGTCGTAGTGCAATTGCGTCGCGCGATGCTTTTGCACGACAAAGATGTTGCCCAGCTCGGATGTCTTCTTCTCAGGGCCGGGCTCAGGCGTTTTGTTGAAGCGGC
>Ga0137359_10001525_pt1 | contig 18386 bp, 18 predicted proteins | sample Mad1_40_16metaG_FD_108281 | JGI IMG/M metagenome (GOLD analysis project Ga0137359, IMG submission 108281) | Vadose zone soil microbial communities from Angelo Coast Range Reserve, California, USA - Mad1_40_16 metaG | ecosystem: Environmental > Terrestrial > Soil > Vadose zone | place: USA... | reverse complement strand
TCGTTCGAGTCGAGCCGGCTGATGACGCGCAAGGGACCGGTGCCGGAGGAGGACTACACGATCCCTTTCGGCAAGGCCGATATCAAACGAGAGGGCACCGACGTGACGGTCGTCGCTCTCGCCTGGCTCGTGCACGAGGCGCTGGCCGCGGCCGAAGAGCTCGCCCAGGAGGGGATCTCGGTCGAAATCGTCGATCCGCGCACGCTCGTGCCGCTCGATGCGGAGACGATCCGCAGCTCGGTGCGGAAAACCGGTCGACTGGTTATCGCCGACGAGGCGGGGCCGACGGCCGGCTTCTCGGCGGAAGTGGCTGCCGTTGTCACCGAGGATGCGGCTACATTCGCGCGGCTCAAGGCTCAGGTGAAGCGGGTCTGCGCCTTGCAGGTGCCGATACCCTATAGCCCGGTCCTCGAAAATCATGTGTTCCCAGACCGCAAGCGGATCATGGCCGGGATCCGTGAGGTCCTCCAAGGACGCAGACCCGCCGAGGCGGCGTAAGGGCGACGATGGCGGTGGGGGAGCAGAAGGAAAGCTCTCAGCCCGGCGTAACCGGTGCGTGCAGCCGCGTTCCCTTGCAGATGATGCCGCCGCGATCGCCGATCGTGACGCCGCTGGCGGTCTACCCCGGCGGAGCGCACGGCTTCACGCTGTTCCCGAACGATCTGTCGAAGGCGGCGACAGCGAAGATGGATGACTTCTTGAACCGCGTCCTCGCTTGACCTCTTAGCTGGACCGCTCTTGGAGATCGCAGCGGCCGTTGCCACACTTTCATCATGTCGCCGCGGCAGCCGCCAGCTCCTGGCGTAGCCTGGGCTTGTGGATCTTGCCCGTCGGGGTGCGCGGGAATTCTGACGCCGAGCGGATGGCGAACCGCACTGGCACCTTATAGCTGGCAAGGCGCTCGCGGCAGAAAGCGAGGATCGAAGCGGTATCGGGTATTGCCCCGGCACGCAGTTCGACCACTGCTGCGACGATCTCGCCTCTCGACTGATCCGGCAGGCCCACGACGTGAGCCTGCACGGTGTCGGGATGTTGCAGCAGGACTTGCTCGACCTCCAGCGGCGCGACGTTGACGCCGCCGGTCTTGATCATCTCCTTCAACCGGCCACGAAATCGCACCCGCCCGTCTGCCTCGATCGATCCGAGATCGCCGGTCAGGAAATAACTGCCTCGGTCGAACGCCTCGGCATCGAGTTCCGGTGCCTGAAAATAACCTGGCGTGACATAGCCGCGGACAGCGAGTTCCCCGACTTCACCTATGGGCAGGGGCCGCCTCGTGACGAGATCCACGGTACGGATCGTCATCCCGGGAAGGGGCTGGCCTTGGCTGTGCAACCGCAGCGGCAGCGGGTCCTTTGCGTCCGTCACGGCGCAATTGCCATAAGTCTCGGTCGAACCGTAGACGTTGCAGAGTTCTGCGCCGCCGAGCGCTTCAATGGTCATCGCGATGTCTTCCGGCGGACCGATGGTGAGTCCGGTCCGCATCGCACCCAGGCGGCGTCTGGGATGATCTTCATGCTCCAGCAGAGCTCGCGCCATATGGCCCATGCCGTAGTAGACGCTGCAGCGCTCGCGCTCGATCAGCGCCAGCGCCTCGCCGGCTTCGAAGCTCTCCTGCAATACGATGCAGCCGCCGTGAGTCATGATTGCCGGTAGGGCATTGGCCGAGCCGAAAGACCAGAAGAGCGGCACCGCGAGCCAGAGCCGGTCAGTGGCGCGAAGATGCTGCCGTTCGCCAACGTCAAAACCGTTGGCGATTAGCGGCCCGTGCGCCAGGGTCACCCCCTTGGGCGCTGCCGTGGATCCCGAAGTGTAAAGGATGTAGCAAATGTCGCTTGCCGCCACGGCACGTTGCGCGGCTGATAGTGTGGCGGCATCGACCGACGCGCCTTGCGCCAAAAACTCCGGCAGCGAGAAAACTCCGGCGGACCGGGCCCCGTCGAATGCGACGACGGAGCGCAAGGCCGGCAGCCGCGCAGCGCTGAGGGCACCGCGTGCCGAGCCGTCGAGTTCGGGGCAGAGGCCGCGCAGCGCGTCGAGAAACTCCCGGCCGCGAAAGGAAGCGAGGGTGACAAGCGCCACCGCGCCGGAATGCTTCAGCATCCAGGCGAGCTCGCGCGGCGTCGAAAACGTGCTGATGGCGGCGACGATGGCACCGATCTTGGCGGCGGCGAGGGCGGCAACGATCCATTCGGTCCGGTTCGTGACCAGCACCGCGACCCGGTCGCCATGCCGGATGCCGACGGCGAGGAGCGCCCGAGCGAAGCCGTCGACTCGCCCTTTTAGAGCGGCGTAATCGAGGCGTTCATCACGAAACACGACGGCCTCCGCCGTTGGCGTGACGGTCGCCATCTCGTCGACAAGGCCGCCAAGGGTGCGACTGACCGGGCGTCTGCTCACAATCGCGTCCCCAGTGCACTTATTCGTAGCGCGGCGTGCGTTTCTCGCGGAACGCGGCGATGCCCTCAGCGAAATCGGGGCTTGCCCGTACCGCGTCCCCAAGCTGCTGCTCCATCGCTTCACGGCTCAGCGCGTTATCGGCGATCGTGGCGCTGACCTGGCGCTTGACGGCCTGTACCGCCGATGGGCTGTTCGCGGCGATCATCTCAGCAGTCTCGATTGCCCAGCCCATCAGCTCGCCCGGCGGCACCAGCCGATTTACCAGGCCCAACCGCGCCGCCTGCTCGGCATCAATCAATCGCGCTGTCAGCAGCAGGTCCATGGCATGGACGTAGCCGATCTGTTGGATCAGCTTAATCGTCGAACCGCCGAACGGATAGATCGACCATTTCACCTCCGTCAGGCCGAAGCGCGCCGTCGGCACGGCCGCGCGGATGTCGGTCGACAGCATCAGCTCGATGCCGCCGCCAACGCAGTCGCCGTTCACCGCGGCGATGATCGGCTTAGAATAGGGGTCGTTTTTCAGCAATGCGTGGTTGACCATCTGCGCGATCTCGGGCCCTGCCGACAGGTCACCGCTGATGTCGGCACCGACGGTAAAGGCGCGCTCGCCGGCGCCGGTCAGCACGATGCAGCGACATTCGTCACGCTCCAGCTCGTCCCAGAGGCGCCCGAGTTCGCCCAGCATCTGTCGCGTCATGGCGTTGAGGCGCGGCTGGTTGTCGATCGTGACGATGGCAACATGCCGGCCATGCCGGGTGAGGCGGATCTCCATCACGAAGGTTCCAGCTCGACAACGACCTTGCCGTGCGCCCGTCGCTCAGTGAGGAGGCGGATCGCCTCGACACTCTGCTCCAATGGCAAACGATGGGTGACGCATGGCTTCAGCCTGCCTTCGCCGTACCAGCGGAACAACTCGTCCACCGAGCCGCGGAGCTTCTCCGGCGCGTGCCAGCGGAAGTAGCGCAGCGACGAACCCAGGGCCGCGCGGTGCTTGACCAGAAGCCGGTTCGCCGGAATTTGCGGCACGCCGGCGACAAAGCCGACCAGCAGGATGCGCCCGCCCCATCCCAGCGACGACAGCGCCGCATCGAACAGCGAACCGCCAACCGGATCGAAGCAGACATCGGCACCTCTGCCTTCGGTCAATGCCATGACTCGATCGGTGAGCTGACCCGTCGAGTAGTCGACGGTCGCATCCGCGCCATGCTCGACGGCTACGGCGAGCTTCTCCGGCGTGCTGGCCGCTGCGATGACACGCGCGCCCATGGCCTTGCCGATCTCGACTGCGGCGAGGCCGACACCGCCCGCCGCACCGAGGACCAGGAGGGTTTCGCCCGCCTCCAATCGCCCCTGCCAGCGGATTGCCACATGGCTGGAGATGTAGGCGATCGGGAACGCGCCGGCCTCGGCGAAGCTCATGCCGTGGGGAATGACGTAGGTTTCCGTGGCCGGGGCCACGGCGAATTCGGCAAGACCGCCATAGGCGAGAACCGCCATCACCCGATCGCCCGGCTTGAGGGTGCTCACCTCCCGGCCGGACGCCGCCACGAGGCCGGCGGTTTCCAGCCCTGGGCTGAACGGCAGCGGCGGCTTCGTCTGGTAGCGACCCGCCACCATGATCGAGTCGGCGTAGTTGACCGCGGTCGCCTTGACCCGGATCAGCACCTCGCCCGGGGCGGGCTCAGGAACGGGCGCGTCGCCAACGGTCAGCTCATCGACGCCGCCCCATTGGCGGCAAATCAGCGCTCTCATTATGCCGTGCCGTCGAGAAGCATTTTGAACGGACAGAGGCCTTTCATTCGATCACCCTAACAACGCGGCGGTTTGCGGAGCTTCGTCCGGTGCAGTTTGACGAGGCATTTTAGAGGCTGTAGCATGGAATTCCGAATTCAAATTTACTGGTACCCCGCTGCTACCTCTCGACCCACAACCGGCGCTGATCGACCGCGCCTATGAGCGGTTGGTCGAGGCGATTGCCGACGGCACGCTTGCCCCCGGCCAGCGTATCCGCCAGGAAGAGCTCGGCCGGATGCTCGGTGTGTCGCGCCAGCCGGTCAGCCATGCCTTGCAATTGCTCAAGCAGCAAAAACTCGTCGAGGAAAGCGGCAGACGCGGGCTGACCGTCTGTACGGTCGACGCGGCGAGCATTCGCGAGCTTTACCAGGTCCGAACGGCGCTTGATGCGTTGGCGGCCCGGCTTGCTGCCGAGCGGATTGCCGAGCGCGTCATCGACCTGGCTCAGCAGCGGGCGGCGCAGCGGGCCCTCGCAGCCGGGCTCGCCCTTGGCCCGGATGCTCCGGTCTTGGCATTCATCCAGGCTGACGTCGCGTTTCATACCGCGCTATACTGCCTATCCGGCAACCGGGCGATCGAAGACACGGTCGCGGCGCAATGGCCGCACCTGAAGCGCTCGATGGGCGTCGTGCTCAACGATGCCGAGCAACGCCCGCTGGTTTGGGCCGAGCACAGGGAGATCCTCCGTCTCGTCCTTGCCGGCGATCCCGCGGGCGCCGAATGCGCAGCGCGTCGCCACACCGATCGCGCCGGCGCCGAAACGGTGCGGCGCCTGAGCCGCTCACCATTCTCAACGGGAGAACATCGCGATGCAGCTCACCTCGCAGCAGCTTCGGCAGTTTGCTGAAGAGGGCTATCTGTTTCTGCCCGAGTGCTTCTCGGAGGAGGAGGTCGCGACCCTGCGCGACGAGGCGGAGCAGATCTACGCCACGAATCGTCAGGAGGTCTGGCGCGAGAAGACCGGGGCGCCCCGCACCGCCTTCGCCGCACACACCTACAACGAGGCGTTCCGCCTGCTCGGCCATCATCCGCGGCTGATCCGTCCGGTCGAGCAGGTATTCGGCGAACAGCTCTACATGCATCAGTACAAGATCAACGCCAAGGCTGCCTTCGAAGGCGACGTTTGGCAGTGGCACCAGGATTACGGCACCTGGGCGCGCGACGACGGCATGCCCGAGCCGCGCGCGATGAACATTGCGGTGTTCATCGACGAGGTGATGGCGATCAACGGCCCGCTGATGCTGATCCCTCGAAGCCACAAGCACGGGGTGCTTTCTGCCGGTCATGACGAGGAGACGACGTCCTACCCGTTGTGGACGCTCGACAAGGAAATGGTCACCAAGCTCGTAGAGGAGGGCGGCATCGTCGCCCCGACCGGAAAGCCAGGCTCAGTGCTGATGTTTCACGGCAATCTGGTGCACGGCTCGGCGCCGAACATCACGCCTTACCCGCGGCGCATCGTCTATCTGACCCTGTGCGGCGTCTCGAACTACATCCGCAAGCCGACCCGGCCGGAATGGATCGCGCATCGCGACTTCACACCGATCGAGCCGGTGCCGGACGGCGCGCTGCGCGACTATGCGCGCGCTGATCGCAACCGAGCCGCAGCCGAATAGCGGTACCGGGTCATGAGCCTTTATCAGCTGTTGCAGCAGCGCCGGGCCGCGGGTCGGCCGGTGCGGGTCGGGCTTATCGGCGCAGGGAAGTTCGGGTCGATGTTTCTGAACCAGGTGCCGACAATGCCCGGGCTGGAAGTGTCGGTCATTGCCGATCTCGACCCCGAGCGGGCGCGTAGCGCCTGCAGAACCGTCGGCTGGGATGCGGCCCGCATATCGCGAATCGCGTTTGTCGCATCGGGCGCCGGGGCCTGTGCCGAGCCGGGGGTCGAGGTCATCGTCGAGGCGACCGGCAGTCCGCCGGCGGGCATTGCCCATGCGCGCGCGGCAATCGCCGCCGGCAAGCACATCGTGATGGTCAATGTCGAAGCCGATGTGCTGGCCGGGCCACTCCTGGCCGAGGAGGCGCGGGCCCGCGGCGTCGTTTATTCGCTCGCCTACGGCGACCAGCCGGCGCTGACCTGCGAGCTGGTTGACTGGGCGCGCGCCTGCGGTTTCGAAGTCGTCGCCGCCGGCAAGGGCACCAAGTATCTGCCCGCCTATCATGCAGTGACGCCGGATGACGTCTGGCACCATTACGGCTTGACGCCCGAGGAAGCGCGCCGCGGCGGGATGAACCCGCAGATGTTCAACTCGTTTCTCGACGGGACCAAATCCGCCATCGAGATGGCCGCGATCGCCAATGCCTGCGGCCTGGCGGTGCCACCCGACGGCCTGCAATTCCCGCCCTGCGGCGCCGACGATCTGCCGCAGATTCTGCGCGCAACGGCGGCGGGCGGGGTTCTCGAGCGGGACGGAATGGTCGAGGTCGTCTCGTCTCTGGAGCGGGACGGTCGGCCGGTGTTCCGCGACCTGCGCTGGGGTGTCTATGTCGTGCTGAAGGCCCCGAACGAGTACGCGCGGGAGTGCTTCAGGGAATACGGCCTCAAGACCGATCCGAGCGGCTGGTACGCCGCGATGTACAAACCCTACCATCTGATCGGACTGGAGCTCAGTATCTCGGTGCTGTCGGCTGCGCTGCGCGGCGAGCCGACCGGTCAGGCTCACGGCTTCCGCGGCGATGTCGTTTCCGTCGCCAAGCGGGATTTGCGCGCCGGCGAGACGCTCGACGGCGAAGGCGGCTATACGGTGTGGGGCAAGCTTGTGCCGGCGGAACGAAGCCTGGCAGAGGGCGCTTTGCCGATCGGTCTCGCGCACAAGGTCGCACTGCTCCGCGATATTGCGGCGGGAGAGATCGTGCGCTGGGTCGATGTCGCGGTACCGGAGAGCCCGGCGGTGCTGGCGCGGCGGGAAATGGAGCGGCGCTTTGTGGCGTCATCCACTGCCATCGCCGCGCAATAGGAGGCCCGATGGAATATCGGCAATTCGGCAAGACGGACTTACGCGTTTCCGCGATCGGGTTTGGCTGCTGGGAGATCGGCGGCACTTACGGCCGGATCGACGAGAGCCAGTTTCGCCGCGCCGTCCAGCAGGCGATCGAGAATGGCATCAACTGCTTTGACACCGCCGAAGCCTACGGCATGGGGGTCTCGGAGCAGGCATTGGGACACGCGCTCGGCGGCCGTCGTCGGGATGTCTACATCGTCACCAAATTCGGGGTGGGCTACGACGAAATGCCGACCCGGCGGGACAGCAGCCGCACCCGCGTCATGGCGTCGATCGAGAAGAGCCTGCAAAGGCTGCAGACCGATCATGTCGACGTCTACCTCGTCCACTGGCCGGACCCCGACACGCCGTTAGAGGAGACGATGCGCGCCCTCGATGACCTAGTGCGGCAAGGAAAGGCACGCTCTATCGGCGTGTCAAACTTCCGCCTGGCGCAGATCGAGAGCTGCATGCGGCTGCGCCGTATCGATGTCGTGCAATATGGCTGGAACATGTTCGACCGGCGCATGCAGGCGGAGATCTTCCCCTATTGTGCGGCCCAAGAGATCGGCGTCATGGCCTACGGATCGCTCGCTTACGGCATGCTTAGCGGCGCCTTTCACGCCGGCATGCAGTTCGAAGAGAGCGACTGGCGCTCGCGCGGCGGCATGCTCGGCAATCTCAACCTGTTCCGCACCTTGTTTGGCCCCGACCATTTCGGCCGCAACCTGCACGCCGTCGAGGACCTCAAGCGCCTCGCGGCGAAATACGGCAAAACCCTCCCGCAATTCGCGCTGCGCTGGACGCTGAGCAACCCGGCTGTCGGCACGGCGCTGGTCGGCTTTCGTGAGCCTTCGGAAGTGACGGAGAACCTCGGAGCTCTCGGCTGGACCATTTCCGCCGCCGATATGGCGGAGATCGACGCCGTCCTGGCCCGGCATGGCTGCGTGACGGTGCCGCCGGGCTGGCTTGAAGATTAGAGGATGCCCCGGGCAATTTGCTGTCATTGCGAGGAGCGAAGCGACGAAGCAATCTCGTGGCCACAAACGCGCCCTCTCTTGCACGAGATTGCTACGCTTCGCTTGCAATGACACCACACGTTTGAGGAGGAGGCACAGCATGCCGGTTCAACGCTTTGCACCAATGACCAAGGATTTCGCGACATTCGATTGCGATGCGCACGTTACCGAGCCGCCGCTGATCTGGGAACGCGCCAAGGATTTCCTGACCCGCGACGAACTCGATGCATTGAAGCAGACGATCTGGTGGGACGCCGAAAGCCGCCTGTTGATCGTCAATGGCCGCGCCGGGGTCGGGCTCGGATCGCCACGGCGCGGCGGCATCCCCGGCACGATGCGGGTCATCACCAATGCGGGCCCCGGGGTCAAGCACGACATTCAGCGCGCCCTCAACGTGCGCAACCTGAACCCGAAGACCGCGCTGACCCAGGAGCAGGTGGCGTATCTCGACCACGCCGGCTCCTACGAGCCGAAGCCGCGCCTCAAAGACATGGATGTCCAGGGCATCGATCAGGTCATGATCATCCCGACCGAGATCGATATTTATCCCTGGTTGGGGAACGCGCTCGGCGCCAAGGCTTTCTGCCGCGCCTACAACGAGTGGGCCTACGAGTATACGCTGGCCGACCCCGAGCGGCTGTTCTTCGCCGCGCTGATCCCGATGCAGCATCCGGATTATGCAGTCGAGGAGGTTCGCCGGGTCGCCGCCCAAGGCTGCCGGGTGGCACTCGTCCGACCAATGGATGCGCTGGGCAATTATCCGCTGCAGCCGAAATACGAACCGGTCTGGGACGCGCTGGAAGAGACCGGCATGGTCTACGGCATGCACCCGTTCCCGGCCTTCGGCACCCTCAAGCCCAGCGGATATAGCGAGCAATATTCCGGCGCCGAGCTGATCCGGCGCACCATCGCCACCGCCGGCCTGCCGCACAGCTTTTTGTCGAATGTGCAGAATTTCCAGGCCGAGGCCGCGCTGTGGGTGACCGTGGTGCTGATGTCCGGCTTCTTCGACCGGCACCCGAAGATCAACGCCGCCGTGTTCGAGGCATCGTCGACCTGGCTCAGCTTTCTGCTCGATGAGTGCGACAAGGCCTATCGGCTCTATAAGAACGAGCGCCAATTGCCGCCCTTGAAGCGCCTGCCGAGCGAAACCTTCGCGCTACATTGCATGACCGGGTTCGAGGGTGACGAGGCGCCGCCGGCGCGCCTACCGGAGTTCTACGGCGACATCCTCGCCTGGTCGTCCGACGTTTATCACCACGACGGCGACGACGCCTGGCGGGCGATCGAGACGATGCAGAAATATGGGCTGCCGGTCGAAGACCAGGCCAAGTTCCTCGGCGGCAACGCGCGCCGCCTCTACAAGGTGCAGGCCCCCACAAAGATCATCCGCGACCGCGTCACCGAGATCGAGCGCCCCGATTGGTGGCCGACCGAAGAGGAAATCCGCGCCTCATTGCGGCCGGACGCGGCGCTCACCCGACCTTAGTCCGGGCGATTCTGGGCCATTCTGACAAACCGCACCGAAAACCTTGTCACACCGGCGAAGGCCGGTGCCCATGCCGAGGATAGATCCCGGCCTTCGCCGGGAAGACGAGGGGGAGGACAGCCGCGTGGGCAAGAATATGGAGCCGGTTCCGCCGGGAACAGTTGCGCTCGTGCCCGAGTTGGAGGTTACCGATTTCGGCAAGAGTTTAGAGTTCTACGTCGGGATACTCGGCTTCTCGGTTTTGTACGACCGCCCCGAACGGCCCTTCGCCTATCTCGGGTTAGGAACTGCCCACATCATGATCGAAAAGGGCGGAACTTGGATTACTGCCCCTTTGGAGAAGCCACTCCGGCGTGGCATGAATTTCCAGATAAGCATCCCTGACGTCAGCGCCTTAGCGGCGCGCCTCACCCAAGTTGGGTGGCCCTTGTTCCGGAAAATCGAGGATGCTTGGTATCGCCGAGGCGCTGAATACATTGGCGCCCGAGAACTGCTTGTGCAGGATCCAGACGGCTACCTGCTGCGTTTCTCTCAAAGCTTGGGAATTAGAGGGATCTCAGTCGGCTCAGGGTCTCGGGTCCGAACGCCGTAGCGCAGCATGGAGGGTCGGATGACGACGAAAGACTTCGCGGTATTCGACGGCGACTCGCACGTGGTCGAGCCGCCCGAGCTGTGGGAGAAATATCTCGAGCCGGAGTACCGCTCGCTCGGCAAGCACGCGCTGTGGCGCCAGGAGGGCCGGACCGGGTCGTATCTGAAGGTCAATGGCGAGACATTTCGCGACACGACAAACCCCAATCTGCCGCGACATGCGCTGTGGCGACCCGGCATGAATTGGGATGCGATCGGGGAATTGGACCCGCACACCCGGCATTCGATGAATGAAGGAGCTTGGGATGCGCAGGCTCGCCTCGCCGACATGGACGCGATGGGAGTGGACCAGACGCTCTTATACCCGACCTGGTTCGCCGAAGGGTTCTTTCTGGTGCGCGACCCGGACGTGGCCTATGCGCTGGCCCGGGCCTACAACGACTGGATCGGCGAGTTCTGCAGAGCGGCGCCGCAACGGCTTTTCGCTGCCGCGATATTGCCGCTGCAGAACATGGACTTCGCGCTCGAGGAATTGCAGCGGGTGGCGCGAATGCCGTGCTTCCGCGCCGTCTTCATCCGGCCAATGTTTGTCGAAGGGCGCTATACGAACCACCCCTACTACGACCCGCTCTGGGCGGAGCTGGAGCGGCTTGGGATCACTGCGGCAGTGCATGCCACGCCGGGCCTGTGGAACCCGGAGTGGACGTCGCACGGTCAGTTCTTCGAGAAAATCAAGGATCGGCTGGTGCAGCCGGCGCTCCCCGGGGGAGGTGGCGGGCCGTTTGCCGGCGGCAGCAGCGGCGCGCCCGGAACCACCACGTTTACCGGCGCCACGCCGCTCGGTCATCCGCTAGGGCCGATCCTTGCCCCGTGGCTCGACAACCACATGTTCGTCGCCTCCACCCTGATCGGCTTCACGGTCATGGAACGCTATCCTGCAATGAAGGTCGTCGTGGCCCACGGCAAAGCCTCTTGGATGCAGGAAGTCCTCGAAAAAATGGAAGCCTCGACCCGGGTGATCCCGCTGCTGCATCACTATCCGGTCAGTACCGAGCCGGAGGAGATGTGGGAGCATGGCAACGTCATGCTCGGCTTCGACGCCGAGGAACGACTGATCCAGAAATTGCCGCATGATTTTGCCGCAAAAATCGTCTGGGGCTCGCGCTACCCGCATCACGATGCGACGAGCGCCTGGGACGCAATGGCGCAGTTGCGCAATGCCAATGTGCCAGAGGCGTTGATCGTCCGAATGATGGGGCAGAACGCGGCCGATCAATTCGGCACCGAGATTACCCGCCGGGCAGCGGCGTAGTTTACCCAGCGGGGTAGCTGGTCAACCAGCCCAATCTCCGAAAGATCGAACGTTTGGATCCGTGCGCACAGCGGACGATAGAGGAGCTTTGAGGAGGGCGACTGACGAGCATCTCCGGCTGATTGCATGGATCAGTGTAGGATCATGCCAGTGAATACGTAGGCCTGGAGCATAACCAGCACGCCGACCAGGCAGGCGAGCGCGATCGAGTGGAAGAATACATAGCGCAGAATGGACCCTTCGTGGCCAAATCAGTTCGTCGCCGTCGAAGCCACGACGATCGACTGCGCGTCGATCATCTTGCCCATGACGCCGCCGGAGGAGTTGGCCGCCGCCATCAGAATTGGTGACAGGCCCAGCTGTTCGGCGGTGATCTTCTGCAACCCGCCGAACAGGACGTTGGACGCGGTGTCGGAGCCGGTCAGCGCGACACCCAGCCATCCGAGCAAGGTGCCGAAGAACGGGTAAAGCACGCCGGCGCCAGCGAAGGCGAGACCGAGCGTCGCGTCGATGCCGGAGAACCGTGTCAGCGTCCCGATCCGGTGCCCCAGACCAGCAGAACTGCGCACACGATGATCCACGGTAACAGTGACCACCAGACCTGCTCGGTCGTAGGCTCCGGCCCGGGAGCACGCGGCGTGGGCATGGTAGCGGCCGAATCATCGCGACTGCGCAATGCGGGCGATGTCCAAAGCTCGCGCGGTTGCCAGATCCTGAAAAACCCGATCAGGCACGCCATGCAGATCAGCGAGGCACCGATGTCGACAATCCACGGATTGATGAAATTCGAGATCAGGTATTGCGGGATCGCAAAGGACATGCCACAGACGACGATTGCGGCCAGATTTGGACCATTCCACGCCAGCCGGCAAAGGCGCAGATCAGCCAGGCCGGCACGATCAGCGAGAAGAACGGCAATTGGCGCCCGACCATGGCGCCAAGCAAATAGGGGTCGAGCCCGGTCACGCTGGCCAGACCCGCGATAGGGGTGCCGAGCGCGCCATAGGCCACCGGCGCGGTGTTGGCGATCAGCGACAGCCCCGACGCGGCGAGCGGCGAAAACCCGAGCCCAATCAGGATCGCGGCGGTGACGGCGACCGGCGTGCCAAAGCCGGAAGCTCCTTCGAAAAAGGCACCAAAGGCGAAGGAAATCAGCAGCAGTTGCAACCGACGATCGGACGTCATCCCACCTATCGCCTGTTGCAAGGTGCCAAAAGCGCCGGTCGCCACCGTCAGCCGATACATGAAGATGACGTTGAGCACGATCCAACCGATCGGAAAGAAGCCGATAACCGCGCCAAGGATGCTGGCGCGGATCGCGAAACCGGCCGGCATCGTGAACAGCAGAACCGCGATGACGATCGCCGCGAGGAGGGCAATCAAAGCCGCCAGGTGAGTCTTGACCGCACCCGTGGCTATCAGGACGAGCAATGTCACTACCGGGACGGCGGCAGCAATCGTCGACCGGGCCGAATTGCCGAACGGGTCGTAAACTTGTTGCCACATGCGTGCTCCTCCCAAGGTACTCGGCCCGTTTTCTTTAAAAGCTTCGGGCGAGGCGACAGGATGAACGTGCGGCGCTTTCCCAGCAAGTGCGCATCCAACTGCGAGTAGCCATTTCGGAGCGGAGCGTTATCATCGAGGCCGGTCGACCCCAGGATCAAAGGAGTGCCGCAGATGCCCGAGCCCCTACCCGCGATCAGCCTCGTCGCCGTGCCGGGGCGGCGGCGCCAAACTCTCGATATCGCGCGCGAAATGGACCGGCGTGGCTTCGGCGGCATCTACGTGCCGAGCCGCTTCGGCAATATGGCGCAGTGCACGGGATTGGCGCTCGTCACCGAACGCATCTCGTTCGGCACTGCGATCGCGCCGATTTATGCCCGAACGGTCGGGGATTTTCGCGCATGGCGCGGTCTATTTGCACGAGGTCTCCGGCGGGCGTTTCCGGTTTGGCGTCGGGATCGCCCACGGCCCCACTTACCAGCGTCTGGGGGTCGCCCCGGGCAAGCCTCTGGCCGATATCCGTGCCTTTGTCGAGAAGCTCAAATCCTTTGAGGGGATCGGAGCGTTGCCGCCGATCATCCTGGCCCTCTTACGCAAGAGGATGGTCGCTCTCGGCGCGGAGATTGCCGACGGCGTAGTGTTCGCGAACGCCAGTCTTTCGCACATGGCCCAATCGCTCGCCGTTGTGCAGGCGGCCAAGCGCAACAATCCGAATTTTGGTTATCGGTAACATGCTCCCGGTGTGCATATCGGACGATGAGCGCGCGGCAATGGCGCTGCTCCGCCGCCGCCTCGTGCACTACGCATTTCTGCCCAGCTATCGCGCTTACTGGAAGGAAGCCGGCTATGTCGACGAGATGTCGGACGTTGAGAAGGCGATCGCGGAAAACCGCCTCGGCGATGTCCCGAATTACCTGACTGACCGCTGGCTTGCCGACAACACCCTGCATGGACCGGCGCCAATAGTGCGCGAGGGCGTCGAGAAATGGCGCGCGGCCGGTGTCAATGCGCCGATCCTCGTCCCCAATTCCGTCACCGGAAATCAGATCACGGCACTGCAAGAGCTGTTCGCGGCATTCGCCCGGTGACCCGGTTGCGCTCGCACCATCCCGTGACAGGCGGTTCTGCCGAAAGCACTTAACTATCGATTATTTAACCTGACGGTCATCGCTGCATGCCGCCAGAGTGCCTCAGCACCGCTTATGCGGTCGTCGCCGACCCCACCCGTGGTGGCGATTCTCGCCCGACTCACCTCGGGTGAACCCTCGGTCATGGAGTTCGCCGAGCCCTTCGAGATGAGCCTTCCCGGCGTCTCCAAGCATCGAGCCATCTTATCCCCTTAGTCGAGCTGCGACAGGGGAGTTCAATGCCCCGGGTATTACAACTGAGGGGCCGGGTCTATACCGCGGACAGATCGATCGCGGCGATCAGCGGCTCGGTCGCCGGATCGTCGAGTGCTTTTCGACCTCTCTCACGGAATAAAACTGGATCGCAGGGTGTCTCATTTTACTATCGGGATGTGGATGACCCGAGAGGGCTACTTAGTTAACAGGAATGTGATTACGCGGTGAGCATCAGAGCGGCGATGATAGCGGGCACGCCGACCCGAACCTCGGTGGTGGACAGGTCGTTGCTGACGGTGGGCTGGGAATTGTCACGGCTGCCGCGCAGCCGTGTGTCTTACGGTGAGGCGATGCCAGACCGAGCCGCTCTGATCGAAGCGCAGATTCCTGGGTTGCGCCGTTTCGCCTGCGCGCTGCTGCGTGGTGATTCGGAAGGTGCCGACGATCTCGTGCAGGACACTCTCGAACGCGCGCTTTCCCGGTGGCACCTGCGGCGGAACGAAGGGAATGTGCGCGGCTGGCTTTACACGATCCTTTACAACCGCTTTTTGACTGACCGGCATCGTGCGAGGCGACGCGGCCCGCACGATGTCCTGTCGGAAGAGTCCGACATGCCGGGGATCGACGGCGGGCAGGACTCCGCGCTCGAGCACCGCGATCTGATCCGTGCCTTTTCGACGCTGAAGGATGAGCAAAGAGCGGTGCTGCTTCTAATCGGGGTGGAGGATCTCTCCTACGATGAGGCGGCGCGGGTGTTGGGCGTGCCGATCGGCACCGTGATGTCCAGGCTTTCTCGCGGCCGCGAGCGTCTGCGGCACTATATGCATGGCGGCATCAACGAAGACAGCCCGCGGCGGAGTGCGGCACTGAGGAGAGTGAAGTGAGGGCAGCGGGGAGGCCCGTTGAAGAGGACGACCTGCAGGCTCGGATCGACGGTCGCCTCACACCCGAACGCGCCGAGGTGGTCGACGCCTATCTTGCCGCGCATCCTGAGGAGCGGGAGCGGTGGTCGCAATATGCCGAACAGCGAGAGGCCTTGCGCGCTGCCTTCGGCGCGCAACCCGCCGGGCCCATACCGACACGCCTGCAGGTTTCTCACCTCCTCGCGCAGCGCCACCGCCGTCGGCATCGCCAGCTCGCTCGGGTCGCTGCGGCCGTTGCCTTGCTCGTTCTCGGTGGGGTCGGCGGCTGGACCGCTCGCGACGTATTACCGGGGCTTACCTCGTCGGCCTCGGCAATCCTCGCCAGTGCGGTCTTCGACGACGCCATTGCGGCGCACCGGACCTTCTCGGTGGAGACCCGCCACCCGGTCGAGGTGGGCGCCAACGAAGAGGCGCATCTCGTGCAGTGGCTGTCGAAGCGTCTCGGCCGCCGGCTGATCGCTCCCGATCTCACAGCGCTGGGTTTTCAACTGATGGGCGGGCGGCTTCTGCCGGCCGACAGCGGGCCCGCCGCGCTCTTCATGTACGAAAACGGCAAAGGGACCCGGCTGACCTGCTACTATCTTTCGGTCGATATCGACGGCGAAACCGAATTCAAGTACCGGGAGGAGAAGGGCACCAGCGCGTTCTATTGGGTGGAGGACGGGCTCGCCTACGCGATCGCCGCCAATACCGACCGCGATCTGTTGCTCAAGGTGGCGGAGGTCGTCTATCAGCAGAACTCTCCGGACGGCGCCCGAGCCAAGATTCCGCCGACACCCGGGAAGGCGAGCTGAGCTCTTCTTCGACGGGATGCTGCAACAGCGGCCACGCTATTCTCCTGCGGAATAAAGTCCGGTCTTCGCGAGTCGTAGATTTGGGGGATTTGCCCCCCGTCGCAATCCCCGAAGTGATGGTCGAGCCAGTGGGTTCACACCGTCGCTTCCTTGCGGCTGCGCTAACCAGGGCTTCAGTCTATGGGAGGACAAACACCATGAAGCGTGTGAATCGAAGTCTCGTTCCCGCTGCGGTCATCGCGATCTGCGTCATCGCTGCCACTGCCGCTCGCGCCGACGATGGCGAAGATCGGGATAAGGGGCCAAATCGCTATGTCGTCACCGATTTGACCTCTGATATCGCGGGCGCAGCCACGAATACCGACCCGGTGCTGCAAAATTCATGGGGTGTCACGTTTACACCCGCCGCCAGTCCTTTCTGGATTGCCGACAACGCCACGGGATGTTCGACGCTTTACGATGGCCTGGGGGCGATCGCCTCAACACTGCAAGTCAAGATTCCTCTACCCGGGGGCACCATACTCGCTAGCGCCTGTAAACATGTTGACCCCAACAATCCGCCGAGCCCAGCGCCTGCGGCGCCCACCGGCCTCGTCTGGAACCCGACTACAAACGTCAACACGGGCTTTCTGGTCCCAGGAACCAACCCCCCCTTGCTGGCCACGTTCATATGGGACACCGAGGACGGAACCATTTCGGCTTGGACCGGCGGCCTAACCCCCGCGGATCAAGCAGTCCTCGCGGTCGACAACTCGCCGAGCGCGGTTTACAAAGGCCTCGTTTTCGGCACGAACGTCCACGGCGTCTTCCTCTATGCTGCCAACTTCCGCGCCGGGACGATCGACGTGTTCGCTGGGAACGGCCCTGCCGGCTTCAGATCCGCAACGCCTCAAGAGATCCACGGCGACTTCACCGACCCGAAAATTCCAGCTGGCTATGCGCCATTCGGCATCCAGAACATCGATGGCGATCTCTTCGTCACCTATGCGAAGCAGAATGCGGAAAAACACGATGACGTGGCCGGTCCGGGCCACGGCTTTGTCGATGTGTTCGGCACCGACGGTCATTTGCTGCGGCGCTTCGCTTCGCGCGGGGTGTTGAACTCGCCCTGGGGTATCACGCGGGCATCGTTTGCCTTTGGCCGTTTCAGCGGCGATATCCTCATTGGCAATTTCGGTGACGGCAAAATTAACGCGTTCGACTCCGACGGAAATTTCCTCGCCACCCTCAAGGACGCTAAAGGCAAGCCACTCGTTATCGAAGGGTTGTGGAACCTGGCCTTGGGCGGCGGCAGGAATTCGAGCTCAGACACGCTCTATTTCACAGCTGGCCCCAACGACGAGAAGGATGGGCTTTTCGGCACGATTACCCCGATCGCCAAAAAACAATAGCGATACAGACGACCGGACTGAGCGTCGGTCCCAAACTGGCCATGCGCAATTCGGGATGATTACCGACGCCGACGCCAAAATCCTCCAGAAAATGGGCACAGGCAACAACGTGAAGGACAATATTTTCACGGTAGATTGACGCGAGCCCCGCTTTCCGAGCCCGTCCGATCACTTCCCGGAAGTGCAAACGAATGTGGTCCCTTTGCACGAGAGCATGGGGGCTTACAACTCCATGCAACAATCCGACGTCCACTCTTATTGGGAGTTCAACTATCTGGGGACGAACTGGATTCACCCGCTTTATGAACTGCCGTTCACGGGTGGCTTTCCGGACAATTTCGGACAGCCTCCCGAGGCCTTCGAGGATGGCGAAATCGGCAAGCTGCAGTCGATCGTACCGGGTCCGGGACCGGGCGGTAAACCAAACCAGCCGCAAGCCGTCGGCGACAACCCTAACCTTCCGCGAGATCCCGACAAGTTTGACGCCGACGACGACGCGCAGCGTGAGTTTCGCCAGCGCGGGACTCCAAGGGGCCTCGCCAATGAGATTTATCTCGACGTTTACCTACGGCGAGCGTCGTTCGAACCACAGGTCAAGAACCTTCAGCGACGGTTGTTCGATGCTTACGCTGCTGAAGTCGCACGCGTAGACCAGAACGGCGATGGCATCGTCTCGGCCGCAGAAGGCGACATCGACACAGCGTCGGACGGCTTCGCGGACAATACCCGTCTCTTCCTGCCGGCAACGGTGTTCAACCGCTTCGCGGTAACTCGGGAGATCAACGATGGGTTGTTGGCGCCGCGTTTTGCCCCGAGCCAGCGTGCGTGGGTTCTGACGGGTGT